>Ga0315297_10001723_pt1 | contig 13651 bp, 14 predicted proteins | sample YL17G15_0_MG_FD_203628 | JGI IMG/M metagenome (GOLD analysis project Ga0315297, IMG submission 203628) | Sediment microbial communities from Yellowstone Lake, YNP, Wyoming, USA - YL17G15_0 | ecosystem: Environmental > Aquatic > Freshwater > Lake > Sediment | place: USA: Wyoming | collected... | reverse complement strand
ACATACCTCAATATGGCAATAAAAAATAACAAAAATTTTTTAAAAAAGTGTTTGACAGGCCTTTTGGGATATGATATTATTCCCATTATAGTAGTAGGTATAGTAGGATATAGTTATATAAGCAGTGGTCAGAAAGGCAATAAATGAACGTTAAACAAGAAAATAACGAAAGGAGCATACAAAATGAGCAAGATTGACCAGAAGTTGAAATTGGAAACATTAGCCCTTCACGGCGGACAGGAGCCCGACCCGACAACGGGCTCACGAGCTGTGCCGATTTACCAGACGACATCGTACCAGTTCAAAAACACCGAGCACGCCGCCAACCTGTTCGGTCTGCGGGAGTTCGGCAATATCTACACCCGGATTATGAACCCCACCAATGATGTGCTGGAGAAGCGAATCGCCCTTCTGGACGGCGGCGTCGGCGCACTGGCGGTCTCAAGCGGGCAGGCGGCCACTACGCTGGCAATTTTGAACATTGCACAGGCCGGCGATGAGATTGTGTCCGCGGATAATCTTTACGGCGGGACATACAACCTGTTTCACTACACGCTGCCGAAATTCGGGGTAAACGTCAAATTTGTAAAATCGAACGACCTTGCGGCGTTTCAAAAGGCCATAACGCCGCGGACGAAGGCGATTTATGCAGAATCGATAGGCAACCCGAAATTGGACGTAGCGGATTTGGAGGGCATTTCCAAAGTTGCCCACAAAAACGGTATTCCTCTTATTCTGGATAACACCGTTTCGCCCTACCTGCTTCGGCCCTTCGATTTCGGGGTGGATATCATTGTGTATTCGGCGACGAAGTTTATCGGCGGGCACGGGACATCTATCGGCGGGCTGATTGTTGATTCCGGGAAGTTCGACTGGACAAACGGCAAGTTCCCGCTGATTGCAGACGCGGACCCGAGTTACCACGGCCTCAATTTTGTTGAGGCGCTGAAGCCATTGGGCAACATCGCCTATATTATCAAGGCACGTGTAACCCTTTTACGCGACGTCGGGGCCGCGCTGTCGCCCTTCAACGCGTTTTTGTTCCTGCAGGGACTGGAAACGCTGCACCTGAGAATGCCGAGACACTCTGAAAACGCGCTGGCCGTGGCGAAATATCTGAGCAAACACCCCAAGGTCTCGTGGGTTAATTACCCCGGACTCGATTCAAGCCCGGAAAAAGAAAGAGTGAAAAAATACCTGCCTAAGGGAACCGGGGCGATTCTTGGCTTCGGTGTTAAAGGCGGCCTGGAGGCGGGACGGAAGTTTATCGACTCACTGGAACTGATTTCGCACCTTGCCAATGTCGGCGACGCCAAGACACTTGCCATTCATCCAGCGACGACAACACATCAGCAATTGTCGCCCGAGGAGCAGATAGCGACCGGCGTAACGCCTGATTTTGTGCGGCTGTCCATCGGTATCGAACATATCGATGACATAATCGCAGACATCGAACAGGCCTTGAAAAAGGTATGAACAGAGTAAGGAGAAATGAAAAATGAGCAGGATATTTAAAGATATAACCAAAACCATCGGCAACACGCCTTTGGTGCAACTAAACAGAATTACGGAAGGCCTGAACGCCACGGTATTGGCCAAGCTGGAGTCGTTCAATCCTCTTTCAAGCGTCAAGGACCGTATAGGCGTGGCGATGATAGAAGACGCCGAAAGACGGGGGCTTCTTCATAAAAATTCCGTGATTATCGAGCCGACGAGCGGCAATACCGGAATCGCCCTGGCGTTTGTCGCGGCGGCAAAGGGATACCAACTGATACTGACGATGCCCGAAACGATGAGCGTCGAAAGGAGACAGTTGCTGAAAATTTTCGGCGCGGAATTAGTGCTCACGGAAGGCCCAAAGGGAATGAAAGGGGCGGTTGAAAAAGCGGAAGAGCTTGCCAGGATAACGCCCGACAGCGTCATTCTGCAGCAGTTCAACAACCCCGCCAACCCCGAAATACACCGCAGAACGACGGCGGAAGAGATATGGAACGATACCGACGGCAAGGTGGATATTCTCGTGGCCGGCGTCGGGACAGGCGGAACCATCACAGGTGTTGCCGAAGTAATCAAGCAACGCAAACAGACATTCAAAGCAATCGCTGTTGAACCTGAGTCGTCACCTGTGCTGTCAGGCGGAAAACCCGGCCCGCACAAAATACAGGGAATAGGCGCAGGTTTTGTCCCGCAGGTGCTGAACCAGGCGGCAATAGATGAGATAATCCTTGTAAAAGAGGCGGACGCGGGCGATGTCGCGAGGCGACTGGCACGGCTGGAAGGCATACTCGTTGGTATCTCCTGCGGTGCCGCCTTATGGGCGGCGATTGAAGTGGCAAAACGCCCTGAAAACGCCGGCAAATTAATCGTGGTTGTCCTGCCTGACACCGGTGAGCGATACCTTTCCACGTGGCTGTTCCAGGAGCCGTAAAGAACGGCAGATTTCAAGAAAGGCGATTGAGAATGGAAACTCATTTAAGAAGCATTGTTAAAGCAGTAACCTGGCGGGCTGGTGGAACATTGGTAACATTCCTCGTTACATTGGCCATCAGCAAGGAAATCGAGCTTGCTGCAAAAGTGGGGCTGCTCGACACGCTGGTAAAAATTGGTGCATTCTATTTTCACGAACGACTCTGGCATCGAGTCAATTTCGGCAAAGTTAAACCACCCGAATATCAAATTTAAGTTTTTTCCATTTTTTTAAGGAGGTATTGATTTATGTTAGCAGAAACAGTTACAGAAAATGTAGGTGAGCTTGTTGAGAAACTGAATTTCGCGGAGAAAGTAGAGCGGTCGCTTGGTCTGATTGAGCAGGCATACAGGGAATTTGGCGACGCCCTTGTGGTGGCAAACAGCTTAGGCAAGGACTCCGTCGCCGTCTGGCATTTGGCCAAACGGGTCAGCCCGAAAATCAAGGGGTTCATTGTAACAACAAGATACAAGCCGGCAGAGACAAAGCAATTCATGAAGGAAGAGATAGCCAGATACCCTGAACTGCGGGTCTTTAACAATGAAGAAGAGATACCCGACCGGCTGTATGAAACCGACCCCGACCGATGCTGCGATATTCTCAAGGTTAAGCCGACCCGCCAGGCGGTCAAGGAAATGGGCGTTAAATGCTGGGTAACGGGACTTCGCTGCACAGAAGGCAGAACCAGAACCGACTTCAAAGAGATAGAAGAGCGAGACGTCGGGCTTATCAAACTCAATCCGATTCTTATCTGGTACGAGCGAGAGGTATGGCAGTATCTGGCGATTAACAGGGTCGATGTGAATCCGCTTTATGCGAAGGGTTACCGGTCGCTGGGCTGCTGGCCCTGCACCAAAATTGCGCAAGGCGCCGACGAGCGCGCCGGCAGATGGATTGGCACAAGCAAATGCGGCGGCGAATGCGGAATTCACACAAAGCCGCTCGTGGGACACACATAATGGACCCACAAAAATATCAAAGTTCCGGTGTCGCCGCGGTTCCAACCTATCCCGGCACCGAGCGAATATCAGGCGTATATCCGCAAAGGCAGCAGGGTTTGTTTTTGCAGCGCACAAGAGTCCTTGGCGGGCGAATTAGTTGGCCGCAATGGCGCAAAGTCGCTGATATTGTCCGCCGATATTCGCAACGCCAGGCATTTCATATAACAACCCGGCAGGATATCGAGCTGCACGATATGGCCGGGCCTGTTATAAAGGACATACAAGAGGAGCTTGCCAATGCGGAATTAATCACGAACGGCGCCTGCGGTGACACCGTACGTAATATCACAGTTTGCACCGGTTGCAGTTCCGACCCAAACGCAGGTGGTGTTCTGCCCGTCGCCGAATTTTTACACAGAACGCTGATGGCAAGGGCGTTTAACCTGCCTCGCAAGTTCAAGATAAGCATTTCAGGCTGCTCCCTGGCATGCGCCAAATGCTGGCTGAATGACCTGGGTTTCATACTGCAGCCGAACGGGACTTTTACGGTTGTTGGCGCCGGCTCGCTTGGTCCCAGACCGGGGCTGGGAATTGAATTGTGCAAAGGTCTGGCTGTACGGTATGTTGCGCCTATGTGCATCGCCGCTCTGGAATTCTTCGAGCAAACAGGCAACCGCGAAAACAGGCATCGCGCTCGTTTGCGGCACGTACGGGAAAAACTCGGCGATGAACGGTTCAAAACAGAACTTTGTGCAATTTTCGAACGAGTAAAATCATCGCAGACCTGGCCGGATGTTGCTCTCGCCAAGCCAAACCACAACATTAAACTGTTGTGGCGGCTGCAACTGCCAAACGGCAATATCTCTTCTGATGAGGCGTTGCATCTTGCTGATGCAGCGCAGCCAACGGGAGCAGAGCTACGAATAAATCTCGAACACGGGCTTGAACTTTATGGTTCACAAATATTTCGACTGCCTGACAATCTCGCGACTCTCGAAAATCTTCCCATAATCACCGCCTGCCCGGGACTTTCGAGCTGCTCAAGAGCTTTAACGGAGACATGGTCCATTGCAGAAGCGATACGAAAACGTATCGTCAACAGCAACCAACCAAACCTGCATATTAACATTTCCGGTTGTCCAAATTGTTGCGCTCACAGTGCGGTTGCAGATATAGGTCTAATCGGTATGCGAAGAAACCGCGAAGGCCAATCAGCCGAATGTTATCGTATTCTCACGGGTGGCCATAACGGAATAGACGGCTGCTTAGCCAAAGGTGATGATGTCATATTTGCCGAAGATGTCCCCGCCGCTGTGGAAGGCATCCTTTCGCTTAAATAAGACCGATTCAAATTAGAATCGAATAGAACAGCAACCGATAACCTTGACACGGGCGAACAATACCTTTCCACGTGGCTTTTCCAAGAGTTGTAGTTATTGCGGCTTTGTTGGCCACAGACAAACACGGATTAGGTTAAACGGTTACAGTTCCGACTCTGCTTGCGCTACGCCGGAGGCGCGCGTGGCTCGTTTCGTCCTGCCTCGGCTCGACACCGAGTCGAGACGGGTCAGATGTCTGTCGTCCCTCAATCGTCACTCGACAACAGGTTTTAGTATCGCCGCCTATGCTGCGAACAGGCCAATTCTCTTGACAAAAGGTCGATACTTTGGTAAAAATAACAATGGCAAGAAAAAAGGGCAATATCCGCAAAAAAATGACCATATTTAAAAAAAAGCTGACCCGAATCACAATTATTGCCCTTATTGCCGCAGGGTTCTTGACCAGCGGCCCCACCATAGCACAAGCAGCATATCCCTACCAGGATACCAACCTCTCCGTTGAGGACAGGGTTAATGACCTTCTGGCCCGGATGGACATCAATGAAAAAATAGGGCAGATGACACAATGCTCGTCCGATGCCTCCCCTGCGACCGTCGCGAGCTACTACATGGGCTCTGTCCTGTGCGGAGGACACCAAGGCCCCGGCGGGGATAATGGTGCGACAGCATGGGCGAATCTCTATGACAGTTATCAGAGTGCGGCTTTATCAACCCGGCTGGGTATTCCCATTATCTATGGTATTGACGCCGTCCATGGGCACAACAAGGTCCGTAACGCCGTTGTCTTCCCCCACAATATCGGCTTGGGCGCCGCCAATGACCCGAATTTAATGGAAAGGGTCGGCGTGGTCACCGCCATCGAAGTAGCGGCTACGGGAATTGACTGGACCTTTGCGCCTTGTCTGGCCGTAGCGCGTAATGAGCGATGGGGCAGGACTTATGAAGCATTTGCCGAGGACCCGGAAATACATAACAATATCGTCGCCGCTTACGTCCGGGGGTTTCAGGGGATAGACGCAAATATGCAGGGCGAGAAGATTGTTGCCTGCGCCAAGCATTATATCAGCGACGGCGGCACTACCAACGGCGTAAACGCCGGTAATACAGAATGCAATGAGGCGTTCCTGAGAGCCGTTCACCTGCCTCCCTATCAGAGGGCCATAGAAGCCGGCGTGGGAACATTTATGACTTCTTTCAGCAGTTGGAACGGAACCAGATGTGTTTTCTACACCTGGCTTGTCACGAACCTGCTCAAGAACGAGCTCGGCTTTGATGGATTTGTCGTTTCCGACTGGGAAGATATCGGAAGTAATTCAACTAATATAAAGAATGCGATAAACGCCGGCGTCGATATGTCTATGGCGCCTTCGAGCTGGAGCTCATTTATCAGCAATCTGAAGAACCTCGTCAATAGCGGCGTCCCCCAGTCGAGGATTGACGACGCCGTAAGAAGGATACTCAGGATAAAGTTCAGGGCGGGTCTGTTTGAGCATCCATATACCGACAGGACATTGCTGGCTTCGTTCGGCTCGGCCGAACACAGGGCGGTCGCCAGAGAGGCGGTGAGGAAATCGCTGGTATTGCTGAAAAATGAGGGTGTTCTGCCGATTGCAAAGGACGCCGATGTATTCGTCGCCGGAAGCAGCGCCAACAGCTTAATAAGACAATGCGGCGGCTGGACAATCGGCTGGCAGGGAATGTCGAGCGAAAGCGATACAACCGGCACAACTATTTTACAGGGTATTCAAAATACTTGCAACGGCGGCGTTACCTTCGTCGCCAACGGTACCGGTGCTGCCGGGCACGACGTTGCCATAGTTGTCGTAGGCGAGGAAAAAGCAACCTATGCAGAGGGAAACGGGGATGACAGTGATTTACAGCTGTTGGCGACGGACATCACCGCCATTAATACCGTGCGGAGCTCCGGGGTTCCATACGTTATTATCCTGGTTTCGGGGCGACCGATGATTATAACCAGTCAGATTGCAGATGCGGACGCCTTTGTGGCGGCGTGGCTGCCGGGGACCGAGGGGCAGGGCGTGGCGGACGTTCTCTTCGGCGACTACCCCTTTACCGGCAAACTTTCCTTCTCCTGGCCAACACAGATGAGCCAGATTCCAATTAACGTCGGCGATACGAATTATAGCCCGCTGTTTGCCTTCGGTTATGGACTTGGTGATGTTGATTTAGAAGTATTTTGTAATTCCTGGTTAAAAGTTCCGGGCGACCCGGGATATGATTCACGGGCAAACCTTTATGATGACCCGTTGAGCATAATAAATTTCAAAGATTACGCCATCTTCGCCGATGAATGGGAATAAACGGTTCCCTCAAACTTGCTCCGATATATTCCCCTCCGTTTGCCAACAATCATAAGCTTCCCTTGAGGGTAGTCAATCCGCCCCAGTGACGTATAAATTCGCCTCAGGTGAACAAGCTTGACGCAGTATCGGCTTAACAATAAGATTGGCGTATGGTGAAACAATCTCCGCCCAAACCATCGCTGGAACATCTTCATCGGCTGACCGATGACACTGGGCTATTTCAGCACGCCAAGTTCGCAATACCGCTTCGCAGCGAGGGCTACACGACCGACGACAACGCCAGGGCCTTAATCGTAGCAACGAAACACTACGCCCTTTACCGCGAGCCGAAGACATTACAACTAATCGACAGGTATCTGTCTTTTGTCCTTCATTCACAAAATGACAATGGTACCGTGAAGAATTTTATGGATTTCGACAGAACATGGCACAAGGCGGAGCCGGTTCACGATGCGATTGGGCGAGTAATCTGGGCATTCGGGGCTGTTTTGGCGCAGCCCCCTTCCGAGATTTACATACCTATAGCCAGAGAACGAATTGATATAGCGATGCCGCTTATCAAGAAGCAATACCCGCGTGGTATGGCGTATTCGATATTGGGCTTAGCAGGTTATCTAAAGCAGTTTCCTGATGCGGAAGATGTGAAAAACTGTATGGTAACCGCGGCAGATTTGATTGTGTCGCGATTCGAGAAAAATATGAAGCCGGCATGGCCGTGGTTCGAAAACATACTCACTTACGACAACGCGATGCTGCCTTGTGCGCTTTTCACTGCAGGAATATCACTGGGCGACAAGAAGTATATTGAGATTGCGAAAAAAATCTGCGATTTCCTTCTGGCCAATATATTCACGGGAAAGCATTTCAGTTTTGTCGGCTGTCAGGGCTGGTTTCCGCGGGGAGGCAAAAAGGTGCAGTTCGACCAGCAGCCAATCGAGGCGGCGGGGACAATTATGATGTTAGACGCCGGATATAAGGCGACGTCCGCCTGTTGGCGAGACCTCGCTGAAGGCGGGAAAGACAAGAAATATCTGATGCTGCGACAAAAAGCATTTAGCTGGTTTTTGGGCGAGAACGATTTAGGGATTCCGCTTTACGATTCAAAGAGCAAGGGGTGCGGCGACGGCCTCGGCAAGGGAGGCGTTAGCGCAAATCAGGGAGCGGAAAGTACATTGAGTTTTCTGCTGGGTCTGCTGACAATGTGCGAAGGTAAACGCTGATGATTGTGGCGAGTTTCAACGTTAACTCTCTGCGGGCGAGAATGCCTATTGTGCTGGACTGGCTGGCGAACACCCGGCCGGATGTTCTGTGCGTACAGGAAACGAAAGTTCAGGATAAGGATTTCCCGGCTGAGGTATTCGATGAGGCGGGGTACAACTACGCCTTCGCGGGTCAGAAAAGTTATAACGGCGTGGCGATTCTGGCAAAAAGCGGAATCGCGGACGTGCAGGCCGGCTTTGATGATGAGCCGGAAGACCCGCCTGTTGGCGAGGTCTCGCCTTCGGCGGACCAGCCCCGGCTGATAAAGGCCGAAATCAATGGGATGATAATCGTCAACACTTATGTGCCACAAGGGTATCTTCCCGAATCAGACAAATTTCAATATAAACTCGAATGGTTCAGACGATTGCGCAGGTTCTTTGAAAACAATTTCAAACCCACTGACCCGGTTTTGTGGGTTGGCGATTTGAATATCGCACCAGAAGCAATAGACGTTTACGACCCCGAAGGATTATTGGGAAATGTTTGCTATCATCCTGACGTTCACAAAGAGTTGAAAAACGTAATGGACTGGGGATTTGTTGACGCATTTCGGCTGCACTGCAAGGAGCCGGGGCAATATACGTTTTGGGATTACAGACCAATAAACGCCGTGAAGCGCAACCTCGGCTGGCGATTAGACCACATTATGGCGACTAAGCCATTAGCCGAAAAATGCACCGCCTGTTACATCGACAAAGCCCCGCGGTTATTGTCCCGTCCCAGCGACCACACACCAATCATTGTAGAACTTGACTGGTAAAGAAACTGATATACCGCAAGTCCAACCTGCCAAGGCATCATGGGTATACTATTAAAATTGTTATGGCTTTGCCTGCTGCTGAGTCGCAAGGTTTCGCTGGGTTTGTCCCAGAGCCGCTATGCCGCCGAGATTCATCGTATCGAGAACGGAACTCGGCACAATCATAAGTGAGCCGCCCGCCCGTATGCCTTCATAGACGATGTTCATTGCGCGAAGCTGCAAAGCAACAGGGTTACCCTGGTATGCTTTGGACGCTATGGCAAACTTTTCGGCAATTTCCATTTCCGCCTGTCCGAGTATTCCTCGAGCCTGCCGTTCTCTTTCGGCCTGGGCCTGTTTGGAAAGAACGTCCTTGAGGTTCTCAGGAATGGCTATGTCACGGATTTCGATTGATGTAACGCTGATACCCCAGGCCTCGGTCTTGGCTTCGAGCACCTTCTGAAGCGTCTTGGCCACCTTTTCCCGGTCGGAAAGAATCTCAGCAAGGGAATGGATGCCTACTATATCCCGAAGCGCGGTCTGAACAGCCAGTGAAATCGCCTGATAGTAACTTTCGACCTCAAGCAGGGCTTTTTGGCTATCCCAGACATGCCAAAACGCGATTGCGTCGATATTCACAGGCACGGTATCGCTGGTAAGCATCGACTCGCTGTAAAAAGTTGTGGTGCGAACTCGCATATCCACAATGCGGATAACGCTTTCGAAGATGGGTATAATCATAAAAAAGCCCGGGCCCCTGACAGAACTAAACCGACCTAATCGCAGCACAAGGGCTTTATCCCATTCGGCCAAAAGGTGTGCGGACAAGTACCACAATGCGGCCAGAATTCCGCCGACTATGAACGTAGCAACAGCAAGAGTCGTTTTGTCTGCCCGTAACAGAGATATGCCGCCAACAATTGTCCCTACGGTGATGATAACCATAAGGAGGGTAATTGGCGCATAAGTTTTCATTCGTTGAATCTGGCGGACAGCATGGTCTTTGTTAAGTTGTGTCATAGCATCATACATAGGGTTCTCCTTTTTGCGAATAGTTTCAGTTAGTTCTGATGATACTTTCTTTGTAATTGCTTGTAGAAGATTAAAAAGCACGAGATTCTCCTTTCCGCCGAAAGTATCGGCCACTTATTCTGGTTGTTGTTTCTGCATAGACCGCAAGTATTCGACTACTTCATCGATGGTGAGATTTTGCAAATGGGCCCTTGAAATAAAATCTCTGCAAAGTTCTTCCAGCGCCCGCAGATTTTCCCGATTCTTTTGCGCGGGAATAGACGGCTGCGGCCGGACAAATACGCCTGTTCCCTGTTGCGTGTCGAGGAAGCCGAGAAGCTGAAGTTGCGAATAGGCCTTTACCACAGTATTGGGGTTGACTTCCAATTTTACCGCCAAGTCGCGGATAGTCGGCAGTCTTTCGCCGGGCAGGATTGTGCCGGCAGCGATGCTGGATAGTATGATATCCACGAGTTGGCGATAAAAAGGCACATAGCTTTGTTTGTCTAACTTAAAGTTTATCATTGTATTAGTATTATAGTACAGCAGGTCGCTAAGTCAAGAAAAATCTTTTCAAAATTATGATTTAAATTCGGGAATTGTGCTTTTAACCTGAATATTTCACGGGATTTGCCACAAAACACGGCCTAACTGCCTGTTAAGTAAGGAGTTATGATAACGGCCCCGCCAAGCTCGCCCAACTTGTCTTCGGTATGGCCCTGGTCTATGAAGACCTCAACGACCACCAGATTTTTCGAGAAAACCCGCTGTTTCAAATCATCTCAGACCGCTTCATCAAGGACGCCCTGCCTCTTACCCGCCCCAGCGACCACACGCCAATCATCGCAGAGTTTGGCTTATAGCGCATTGTTGTAAACTTTGTAAATATTGCAAATATTATAACTTTTCCCTTGAACCACGTGCCATTATTTGTGATACTATATAAGGAAAGGAAAGCCGCTATGACCAAAGTTAGTATGACAAAAGCAAGACAGGATTTCACGGATATAGCCAACCGGGTAATGTTCGGCAATGAGCGGATATATATCGAGAAGAACAATAAACCCGCGGTAGCCGTTGTGCCTGTAAACGACGCCGAACTGTTAGAAGCGCTGGAGGACAAAATCGACCTTGAGGAAGCATTAAAAGCGTTAAAGGAGCCGGGCACAATCCGCCTTAAAGACCTCAAGAAAAAGCTCGGGATTTAATCGGACACAGGGATGTATGCCATCGAATTAAAACCGAGGGCCGCGAAATTTATCTCAGCCCAGCCAAAGAAAATCCAGCGACAGCTAATTGCACACATTGAGGCGTTATCTGCCAACCCCCGCCCTGCCGGCTGTAAGTTACTTTACACCGAAGAAAAACTTTACCGCATCCGTTCAGGCAACTACCGCATAATTTATCAAATCCAGGACAACAAACTGCTTGTGGTTATCGTAATGGTCGGCAACCGCAAAGACATTTACCGCCATCTGTGAATATGAGAATTCTATTCCAGCGACCACACACCAATTATCGCAGAATTCGGCCGGTAAAATAAAAAGCCACCGGCAAAAATCCGGCAATATCATCCTTTGGAACTTTTAATGGTTACCATCAGGATGACCGCCAGCAAGCTCACAATGACCCCGACTATCAGTGCCGCAAGGCCGGATCCGATTGCTGTCGCAAGGAGCATATAAACGCCGGCAATAATCAGTCCGACTCCCGTCAGGAGAACAAGCATAATCATCGCCATAAAGCCGCACCACATATACATACGCCTGCAACAGCATTCCATAGCTTTGGTTTGCTCTTCGATTTTAAACAGCAGGGATTTCGCCTCGTATTTGACCACGCTCTGTACCAGGTTCGCCGTGGTGCAAATAATGTCTGTCAACAAGCTCATTGGCTACCTCCGCCCAATCAGAATGCCCACCAACACTCCCACTCCCAGCGCCGTAAAGACAGCCGTAAGCGGCCTTTCTTCTATTTTCTTCCTGCTCATATCCACGGCCTCTTTGCCGTGCTCACGCAAGTTCTCATAAGTTTCGTCGAACTTCTCTTTTGCCTCTCCACGGAGGGTTTTAATGGCGGATTCGAGCCGTTTTTTGTTTTCTTCCAGTTTTTCTTTGCCTTGTGCCCCAACAGCATGAAGCACATCTTTGAGGTCGTTAGCCAGTTTCTGGACGTCGCCTTTGAGCGTCTCCAATTCGATGGCTGATTCCCCTCTCTTGTTCGGTTCCATGGTCATAATGTTCTCCTTTAATTACGTAATAAAGTTTTTCTGTCTCCGTTTTACAATTCACGACTATTTAAGGTCACAGTAAAAAGTTAAACTACCAAAACCTTTCACCCGTAATCATTCAGCCGAGCCGTCGCCCTTTCAGAAAAAACACATATACTCGCTTTATATTGCGCCTTCTTCTTAATTTCGTGTCTCAATTTATACCAAGGTTCAGGTGATTATACCATTAAACACCATCGATGTTCAAGAGTAATAAAATTTACTTATACGGCTGAGTCGACAAAATGATTAGAGAGATCGGCAAAGTTGCTCTTTGAGTTGCTCATCTTATTAGTCCCGACAGCATTTTGCAAATATTCTCTATTTCTATTTTCAGCGACTTGTTTTTATCTTCCCCGATTAACATCTTACGCCTGCATATCTCCAAAATCGGGACACACTCAAAAGCGGAGCCGCGAGCTATTCTGAAAAAATTATTTCTGTCTGACTTGTGGAATCTGCCATTGCCCTCCGCAATATTTGTCGAAATAGACAACGCCGCCCGACTCAGTTGATCTACCAGATAATAATTGCCTTTGGGAAAATCTTTTGTTAATTCGCTGACTTCTTCCGCGAAATCAACGGCCTTTTGGTAAACATCGAGATTTTCGAAGATAAATGCCATTCTCTGAAAATCGATAATCGAAAATTGACCGCAATCGAAAATGTGTCAACTATCAACTTTCGATTCTCGATTGCTCCGGTTAATTCCGCTGGAAGCGGAATTAACCTGGGGTACTAGGATTCGGACCTAGACTAACTGATCCAGAGTCAGTTGTGCTACCATTACACTATACCCCAATAAAAGTATTGACCGCAGGTGCGCATCTAATTTACACTGATTGCTATGGATTTGCAACTATTTTCAACCGACGTCAAAAGCGTAACGGACGTTCTCAGGAACATTCTGTTATCGTTCATACCTTTGTTCGTGGCGGTGGATGCCATCGGCGTGCTGCCGATATTCGTGTCGCTGACGGAAGGCCTTGACAAACAGCAAAAAAACAAAATCATAGTCCAGTCGATGGTAACTGCCTTTTTGTTAGCGGTCGGCTTTATCCTCGTCGGCAAACTGGTCTTTAAGCTGCTTGGTATCACCCTCGGCGATTTTATGGTCGCAGGCGGGGCGCTGCTTTTCTGCATAGCAATAATAGACCTTGTGAGCCAAACCAAAGAAAGGCATATTCCTGTCAAAGACCTCGACCTCGGGGCGGTGCCGATTGGCACTCCGCTTATTGTAGGGCCTGCCGTACTGACGACATCGCTTTTAATAATCTCCGAATATGGTCTGCTGCCA
>Ga0315297_10001722_pt1 | contig 13653 bp, 9 predicted proteins | sample YL17G15_0_MG_FD_203628 | JGI IMG/M metagenome (GOLD analysis project Ga0315297, IMG submission 203628) | Sediment microbial communities from Yellowstone Lake, YNP, Wyoming, USA - YL17G15_0 | ecosystem: Environmental > Aquatic > Freshwater > Lake > Sediment | place: USA: Wyoming | collected... | reverse complement strand
ACTCGTCGCAGATGGAAGCTGGGACACCCAGGCGCCGGATGGAAGAAATGAACTGGTATTCGCGAACTACGATGATCCGGGGGTAATCGCCGTTACCATCATCTGGGGCTATTTCAGCGGAAAGCCAAACACCAGGAGAATCATCGAGTTTGACATACTCTTTGACACAGACTTCAATTGGGGCTACGCAGGCGAAACCAGTGAGAGCCAACTTGGTGACACCAGCGTAATGGACCTCTGGAACATTGCCACTCATGAGATAGGGCATGGGCTTGGCCTGAGCGATCTGTATGAGAGCACCTGCACGGAAGTGACAATGTACGGATACTCGCAGGAAGGGGAGACGAAAAAGAGGACGCTCGACCAGCCGGATATCACCGCCATTCAGAAGCTCTACGGCGCCCCCTGACAATTGCCGAAGATACCAAAGCCGAGTATCAATTATGGCAAAATCCGCCAGACCTAATTCTGGCGGATTTTTATTTTTGCCAAATTCCCCATCGCGCTCTTGTATCAGGCCCCGCGCATTTCGCTCGCGCTTTTCATAAGAAAGCGAGCTATAAGACCACGCCTGATGTTCTCCACCGGCTCAAGCAGTAGGTGCAGTGCTGAAGGGTCCGGCCGGCGGCTGAGGATGGCGTCGGCAAGGTCTCCAAGCGAGGGAAATCCGTACTTGTTTACTCAAACTGACCGGTTTTCAAGAAAAAGGGACAATAAGTCCCTATGCGACAGAATGGGATCTATGAATTGAGGCTGTTTTTGGGATGTTTATGCCGGGCAAAGGCCAGCGTACAGTATATCTTTTTTAGAGGAATAATGGGCCAATATCAAAGTTGAACCGCCACATCAAGGTAAATGACCAATTATCAATAGGCAATAATCAATTCTCCTCACCCCCCAGCCGAAGCCAGATTCCCTTTACCCCGATTAGCACGCACACCTGTGGTGTGGGTTCGATTTAGACCCTGCCCCGCGCGGTGGGGGTCAAAAAAACGTCCCAACAACCGCTCTGTCCCGCTTCATCAACCAGGAATCAAAGATCGTGATTAGTATTTCCTTCTTGACCAGACTATCATTACGCATATCATAGTGTACAGACTTTAATTATGAAGAATCGCAGAACGGCCAAAGGACGCCAACGCAAATACCGAGTCATAAATCTCTGTCGCAGATGGTCGATAATGTAATTGGAAAAACCCTGTACCTTTTTAATGTTCTGAGAGCCTTCTATCTATGGACACCGCTGCAGAATCGTCGTAATAATGGAGATAAATAACTCATGATAGCCACAAAACAACAAATCCTTCTCCCTAGGCGTGAACCCGAGGAGTTAGTCCTCACATTTGCTGGCAACATCGTCAAGCATCTCGGAGTTCAGATGTATTCTGGACGGCCTATCCATGGCATAGGAGAACTATAATGAGCAAAAAATATAAAATGACTATCTCTCGTCTAACAGTCGATAAGTTAGGCATAAAACTTTACGACAGAGTATCGGCCGTAATCGCAGAAGTGATAGCTAATTCTTATGATGCTGATGCAACAAGAGCCGAAGTTGCCGCTCCCATGGGGGAGTATCTATCCAGTAAGAGTCAAGGTAAATTGATCGACAAAGGGTATACTATAGAAGTAAAAGACAATGGCATTGGAATGACGCCCGATGAGGTAAATGCATTCTATCTTAAAGTTGGGGCAGAAAGAAGGAAGGATCCTAAACGAGGAGACACGTCAAAAAAATACGGCAGACGGGTCATGGGGCGAAAAGGGATTGGCAAACTTGCTCCATTTGGTGTGTGTGAAATAGTCGAATTAATTACATCTGGTGGTGATTTAACAAAGGGAAAGGACGAGAATGGCAATATCATAGAAGGTTATTTGACAGCGCATCTTATTTTGGACAGAGCAAGCATCCTTCAAGATACAGATGCCGAATATAACCCTGAAGTTGGCGAATTAGATGGAGTTATAAGAGCAAAACACGGAACATTGGTAAGACTTAAAACTTTTGATCGTCGTCACGTTCCAACAATCGACAGTTTTGAACGACAACTTTCCCAGAGATTCGGTGTCCCGTCAGAACACTGGAAGATTACTCTATATGATTCATTGAAAACAAAAACTGACCCCGGATATACTCTGCATGTAGGAGAATTCTCCGTTGTAAAAATGGAAGGTTCAGAAATACGGTTTGAGGAAGTATGTGATTCTTCAAATAAACCGTATAATCCGCGAAAATATCGTACGGTCGATTCGTCCGGACAAGAATTAACAGACATTACTCCTGGGTTTTCTTTCGAGGGGGTGTTTTATCCAGTCATTGGGTGGGTAGGATATTCTCAAAAACCTTACAAAGACGATTTAATGGCTGGAGTTCGTATATACTGTAGAAATAAAATAGCTGCACAAACCAAAATCTTTAATATGAAAGCAGGTTTCACTGGTGAGTACGATATACGGTCTTATTTGGTTGGGGAAATTCATGCCGATTGGATTGATGAGGAAGAGGACCTTATTCGAACCGATCGACAAGACATTCTATGGTCACACGAATTGGGTCAGACATTTGAGCAGTGGGGACAGGAATTAATCAAAAAAGTTGGCTCCTTAACACGAGAGCCAAAACGAAGGAAGACTTGGCAACTATTTGAAGAGATTTCTGACATCCATAATAAAGTGCTACATGCTTTTCCAGGCGATGCACAAAAAGATATAAGGGAGAATACTGTTGATATTGCCAAGGCAATTGCACGGACGACTCGTGAAGATGAATTACAAGAAAAGGACAATATCGATTCCATTATCAACCTTAGCTTATTACTTGGACCACATATTACATTAGACCACAAACTAAATGAAGCCGCGGAAAATAGTGGTGATCCATTATCTGTCATAACAGCAATTTTAAAGACGGCTCGGATAGCTGAATTGGCTGGATTTGGCAAAATAGCAGAGGATCGGATTAATGTTATAAAGAAAATTGAAGAATTAAAAGATGACCCCGAAACGTTAGAGGGTGCATTTCAAAGTCTTATTTCTGAAGCCCCATGGCTAATCAATCCCCAATGGTCTCCAGTTATTGCCAATCAAAGCTTTAGTACATTAAAAGATGAGTTTCAGAAATTTTATAAGAAAAAAATGGGCATTGATTTGAAATTGGAAAACTTTAGTGACCCAGCCAAAAGAGCTGATTTTGTTTTATCTAGCCAAGATAACATTATTCAGATCATCGAAATAAAAAAACCCACTCGTGGACTTGAAAATAATGAAATGGACCGCATTATTACCTACTTTGATATAATGGCGGAATTTCTCAGCGATCCGGGAAACGAAGAACTCAAAAGAATATATAATGATTATCATGTCACTATAGTTTGTGACAAAATAAATCTGACGAAAGCGCAAAGAGCGGCATTTATAGGATATAAAAATGAAAATAGACTAACGCATATCACTTGGTCGATATTCCTTTTAAGAACGCGAAAAATGCACGAGGCATTCTTAAATGAGGCGGAAAGGCAAAAGAAACTTGCTACAGAAGAATGAGAAAATTGGTCTTATTGCCATCGATTTATTTGCCGGTTCTGGCGGTCTGACAAGAGGACTTCGGGATGCAGGTTTTCATGTGGCCGCTGCCGTAGAAATTGACCCAATTTCCGCTCGCACTTATAAATGGAACAACCGCCGCACTATTCTTATTGAGAAAGACATTCGAGACGTCTCAGAAAAAGAACTTATACAAGCTGCAGGCACGAAAGAAATTTCTCTTTTGGCTGGTTGTGCCCCTTGCCAGGGATTCTGTTCTCTCACGGCCAAATATAAGCGAGAAGACCCCCGTAACGAACTGCTCTTGGTAATGGGCAAAATCATAGAAGGAATCCGTCCAGAAGCCGTTATGATGGAGAATGTCCCCGGATTGGCAATGCGTGGTAAAGGTATTTTTGATAAGTTTCTGGGCATCCTCGAATCTTTCGGTTATCGCTACAACTGGCGAATTGAGCAGATGGCGAACTTCGGAGTACCCCAGTCGCGCAGACGATTGGTACTCTTGGCCGGTCATGGGTTTCAAATCCCTTTCCCTGAACCTACCCATGCACGCGTCCCCAAACCTGGCTCGGGCATTAGCCCTTGGATAACTGTCAGGGCAGCCATCGGCCACATGAAACCACCCGGTACGCTGAGCACAGTGATGAGAAACGGCGGGCCGCAAGCACACAACTGGCATGTGGTTCGTGACTTACAACCAGTAACCAAAAAACGCCTCAAAGCCGCTCAACCTGGTAAGACGTGGCGAATTATCGACGAATCGATAAGACCCCCATGTCACAGGAAGGGATACGAGGGCTTCCCCAATGTATATGGTAGAATGTCATGGGATGAGGTAGCGCCAACAATAACTAGTGGCTGCACGACACCTTGTAGAGGAAGGTTTGGTCATCCAGATCGACGTCGTTATACGATTTCCGTTCGCGAAGCGGCCATCCTCCAAGCGTTCCCGCACAGCTATAGATTTGCAACCGAGCAGATGGACGCTGTCTGTGCAATGATAGGTAACGCTGTTCCTCCTCTTTACGCGCAACTCGCCGGTAAGTCGATTCTGGCCGCAATTGATAACCGAGAAAGATAAGACAGAGGGCCTCCAGTAAATGAGTAGATGGCCCGGAAACGCTAAGAAGGAACACACGACTTTCGGCGGCCTGTCACGCGCGCAACTGATGTCGCGCGTGCGCAGCAAAGGCAATGAAAGCACCGAAATGCGCCTTGCCTCATTACTAAGAAAAGCCGGCCTTCACGGTTGGCGCAGGAATCGCCCTCTTCCCGGGAACCCTGACTTCGTATGGGCTTGCAAAAAATTAGTGCTTTTCGTTGATGGGTGTTTCTGGCATGGACACCGTTGTGGTAAGAACATTACCCCAAAGACCAACGCAAAAGAATGGCGGCGGAAGATAAATGGAAACTTGGCTCGCGACCGTCGTGTCACCCGCCTTCTCCGCCATCGGGGATGGCATGTACTACGAATATGGGAGTGTCAACTCGCCAAGAGGCCAGATGTTTGCATAATCAGAATCCGCCGAGTCCTCGCCGCCACGTAATCATTTAGATTCGCCGTCTTCGGCACAAATCTCGAACGGCAATTCTCTTCCCCTAATCTTCAGCACAGGGACTGCGGCAAGAGTGCTCGCCATCCACCTAATCCGCCGCCATTTTCAACAATAATCTTATCATGACGGTATCCTGTCCTGAGCCTGCCGAAGGATCGTCCTTAGTATTTCGCATTTGCTTACCTACTCTGCGTCCTCGGTGTCCTCTGTGGCAAAGTTTTCACTTGACACCCAACCTCGTATGATGTATAATATACATCTAACAACATAGGAGATGATCAATGTCTAAGCGAAGTCGCAGCAAACCGAACATCCCGATCCATCGGGAATCCGTCTTCTGTCTCCTGTCTTTTGTCTCCTGTCTTTTGCCCTACCCGCCCATCCTGCCCAGCTTGCCGCGAGCTCATCGCCACCGACCCTCCATTCTTATCAATGGACTATTTCTCTGTGTTCTCTGTGACCTCTGTGGCCTTAACCCTTTTCTGCAAAACAAAGCCAATTTCAAAATGGGCAATATAAATATAAGTACAGCAATAACAAAGTCTTATACGAATAAACAACGAACAATGAACCACGAACCTCACTCAAAACAAAGCCAATTCAAACCCAATCCCAGCCCAAAACTCGAGCTCTGCTCGACCCTGAGCGAAGTCGAAGGGCCAATCAAACCCAATTTCAAACGCACAAACAGCTTACCCAGCTTGCCGGACGAGAGATTGCCGTGGGTTTTTGTGAGCTTATATTCAGGGGCGCGGGCTGGATACCTGCTTTCGCAGGTATGACAAGGCGAACCGGTCAGTTTGAGTTGTTTAGTCTTCCAAGAGTTGATATACTCCCGCCTGTATTGCTCGTTGTGGGTGATAGCTGCTATTGATTATTGGTCTTTTTGACAGAAAGGGAAAATGAAATGAGGCGTTCAATTTTTGTTGTGGCTCTGTTGTGTGTTGTGGCATTGAGTTTTTGTATCGCGGGTGAGGGCGCCCGCCGGCCCGGGCCAATCAGGGTCCTGCTGATTACCGGCGACGACGTCTCCGCGCATCCCTGGCGGGAGATTTCCGAAACCACGCGGGAAGTGCTGGTCGCCTCGAAGAAATTCGACGTGCGGGTATGCGAGGACCCGCTGATCCTCGAATCCGCGACGGCGCTGAAGGCGTACGACGTGATCGTCTTTACGATCTACAGCCAGCGCGTTCCGGCGATTCCGGAACAAGCCCAGGCGAACCTGCTGAGCTTCGTGAAGGATGGAAAGGGCTTCTTCGTACAGCACCTTGCCACCGCCTCGTTCCCCAAGTGGGAGGAGTTCGGCAAGCTGTGCGGGCGCAAATGGATAATGGGCACTTCGGGCCACGGCCCGCGCGCCGTCTTCGAGGCCAAGGTCGTCAACAAGGAGCATCCGATCACCGCAGGGATGGAGAGCTTCCAGACCGACGACGAGCTGTACGCCAAGCTGCAGGGCGCCGGCGAAATCAACGTGCTGATCGAGGCGGACTCCGACTGGAGCAAGAAGACCGAGCCTCTGATCTTTACCTTGAACTACGGCAAGGGCCGCACGGTGCACAACGCCTTCGGCCACGACCGCAAGGCCCTGATGAACCCGAGCGTGCAAAAGATAATCGTCCGCGGCGTCGAGTGGGCCGCCACCGGAAAGGTCGAGCAATAAAGCAACGCTGTGTGTCGCATAAGCCGGCAGCGATTGGCCGGAGAAATTGACACTAACCCATGGGGCATCTGCCGTAGGGGCAAGCCGTTTTCACGAATGGCGGACTCTACGCCTGCCAGGGGCGGGCTCTGTGCAGGTCCTTGAGGATGTTTTTGGCGATGATGACGTTTTCTCTGACCTGGAAATCGAGCATTCCGACGCAGGCGAAGTCGGCGCCGTTCTCGAATGCGTATTTGAAGCCGTCTCTTGGATGAATGGCCCCGGCGGCCAGGACCTTGTAAGCAATCCAGGGCTTTTTGACCGTTTTCATAAACTCGATGGTCTTCTCGGCCTGGGTGCACCACATATTATCGTGCCCCGGCAGACTGCCGTCGGGCGGTATTTGCTCTTTCGGCGTGGCCGACCAATAATTGTCGCTGTGCAGGGTCTTCATATAGAAGTCAACATCGACGCCGGCCTTCTCCAGCGCGATGGGGGCTGCTATATCGTGGCAGGCGACGCCCGCTATCAGACCGTTTTGCTTGATGAACTCCACAACCTCGGCGATCAGGTCGGCGCGCCCGTACCGGCTCCACTGGTCGCCGACCTCGCCCTGGATGAACGCGCCGTGGGCGCCGCTGTCGATGGCCATCCGGACTTTGGTGAAAAGGTCGTCGGATTTTGGGAAGCACTGGGCGAGCCACTGGATTTTCCCGCCGCGCTCGTTCCAGTACTTATTGATGACGCGGACGGTGGGATCGTTGCCGCCGGCGTATGGGTCGTCGATCGTGGAGATCATTGTGTTTATGCCGTTCTGCTCGCAGAGCTCCCAGGTCTGCATAATCTTTTCGTCGGTGAAGTAGTGCCGCAGCAGAGAAGAGACGTAGATCAGGTCCCTGGCGTGCGCGAAGCCGTTTATCAGGTTCCCGCCGCAGATTATCCTGCTTACTTGCAGCTTGCCGATTCTGCCGGTCGGTAGATCGTTTCCGGCGGCCTGCTTCTCAGCGTCGGTCGCCCCGGCGGTCTCTTTGGCCAGCAGTATTTTCTCTTCCAGGCTCAGCGCCAGTGCGCCGCCCGCGGCGACGGCGGATCTGGCGAGAAAGCCTCGCCGGTTTATTCTCTTCGACATAATTGGTCCTGGTCATTCCTTTTCGACTATTTCGAGGCTCTTGTCGCCGATGAATTGGACGTCTTCCTTCAGGCCCTTAGCGGCGTTGCAGCCGATAAGCGAAAGCATCGCGACCAACAGTGCGACCAGGAGAATTGTCTTCTTAACCATATTGTCGAACTCCTTGAAACTGCGTCCAAAGCCGTCAGAATATCGTGGCGTCTGTGCCTGACTTGACGAACAAATAATACAGCCGACCCTCTTGGTACGTCTGGCCCGCCAACTTTCCGGCCATATCGCCCACGCCCATATAGACATCGCATCGGCCCGGTGCGCGTATCGCCCCGCCGGTATCCTGGTCCAGGACAAAGCCGCTGTAGGCACGGACGACCGGCTGGCCCCCCATAGCCTGCGGCAAGGTCGTCGAGATAAAGCCGAGGCACGCTCGCGGGAAGATTGACTTGTCGGTGGCAATGGTTCGCATCGCGGTTACCTGCTCATTGAGGCTGCCGCGCGGCGCGCCTTCTTCCTCCCTGAAGAACACGAATCGGGGGTTGCGCCGGACGTACGTATCGACCAAGTCCCTGTTTTGCTTGAAGAAGTCGATCATCGCCGAGAGGCTAAGCTGGTCCGAAGTTATCAGGCCGTCCTTGACCAGCTCCTCGCCGACGCTTCGATACTCGTGCCCGTTATTGGCGGCATAGCCGACCGTCTTGAGCTGCCCGTCCGGCAGTCTTATCTTTGCCGAGCCCTGCACGTGGGCGATATACGCCTCGAAAGGGTCGCCCAGCCATATCAGCTCTTTGCCCTTGAGTAGGCCTGCGGCCTCGATCACGGCTCGCTGGGGATAGGGTGTTACCCGGCCGTCGGAGGTGCGCCGCCCGAGTATCTCGCCGTTGGGGCCTTTCACCAGGTCGTCCGGCTGGCCGTAAAGCGGGTATTGGAATTGCTCGGTGCGGGCCAGTGAACCCTCGAAAATCGGGGTGTAATACCCGGTAAAGAGCACCGTGCCCCTGTCGTCGCAGCCGACCGAGATATAGACGTCAAATTTCTCGCGGATGGCCTGGTCCAACTGCTTGCCCATAAGGCCCGATTCGAGCATACTTAGGAACGCCTCCAGGCTCTGGACCGCCTGAGCGTGCGTAATCTCGCCGGAGGGGAAGAACCCCCGGCTTGAGGGCTTGCCCATGTAGCTCAGGCTGTTTTTGACGGCTTCGCGCAAATCCCTCACATCGAGGCATGCCATCGTGAAATCGGGTATCTGGGCCGGGTCGGTAATTTTTCGCAGGGCCTGCATGCCCGCCGGCAGAGGCTTGTCGTATGGCGTTTTGATCGGCTCAACGTGCGCCTTGCACCCGAAGAAGAATACCCAGATAAACAAAAGCGTCGAAAGAAGGCTTTTCTTTGCCATTTTGAGACTCCGAATTTTCCAATTGAACTTCTTCCATCCATCGACAGCGGTATCAGCATCCACCGCCGCCCGATATATTACTCGGCTTTTCGCCGATTTTGTCAATAATATTTCAAGGGAAGTTTCCCAAGCAGGTGTGCCCGCACGACCCGGCTGCACCGAATTACGAGGGGTGTACTTCATCTTTGCAGGTAAGAACACACTTTCTGAAGGAGCTCGTCCGTGCCCGCCGCGGCGGGTCATTCCGGCCTTGAGCCGGAATCCAGAAATCGCGGGTACTGGATTCCCGCTTTCGCGGGAATGACAAGGCATACCGTAGAAACTCACGGACGTCAAAGATTGCCCACCTCGCGGCCAAAGCTCAGAAAACGCCCAACGATGAGAGATAATTCACCTACAAACGTGAATCGCACCGAATTACGAGATTCTGCGGGAATTTGCTTGACAGGCATCCGAGCGGGCGTTATAATATGGTCAAGTTTGAATGTGAAGGCCGGCTCAGAAATGCCACAATATCATATTTCTGTTTGCCGTCATAATTCGAATAGTCGTATTTTCATATCAAGCCCGCCTTCCTGAATTAAGCCGTGGTTTCACTGTATGCACCGGGGCCGCTTTGCCCGGAGGCCGGATGCAATGACAAATGGGTGAAGAGTCAGCCGAACTGGTTCAGGCGGTTAATGAGTTCTGCAAAATTGCAGGTAATCAACAAACGATTTTTTCTTTTCTAAGTAGGCCTAACCTGCAATTTTGCAGAAGCCTGTAAGAAATAGAGGCGTTCTGAAATAACAGGCGCGGGTGCGTGGCCTGTGCCGGCATAATAAGCTCGTAACATAATTTAAGGGAGTAAAACAATGAGAGCCAAGAAGCTATCCACCTTAATTATCCTGCTGTTCACAGCCGCTTTTGCACACGCTGCAACCCGCCTCGTCCCGGCCCAGTACCCCAATATCCAGGCCGCAATAGACGGCTGTAACAACGGCGACACAGTCATCGTCGCCCCCGGAACCTACACCGGCCCCGGAAACCGCGACATAGATTTTCGCGGCAAAGCCATAACCGTCCGCTCCACCGACCCGAACGACCCCACCATCGTCGCCGCAACCGTCATCGATTGCAGCGGGGGGCCGGGTAACTACCATCGTGGGTTTAACTTTCACACCAGTGAAACCCGCAACTCAATCTTGGCCGGCTTCACGATTGCCAATGGTTACGCTGACTTCGCGGGCGCAATTCTTTTAAACGCAGCCAGTCCGACTATCACTCATTCGAGACTCTACAACAATCATGCCGTCTATGAAGGTGGAGCCATCGCCGCCTCCAACTGCACCTCAGCCATTACAAACTGCGCGATCACAGGCAACTCCGCGGCAAGCAGTGGGGGTATCGACACTGTGAATAGCACTCTGGCCATTGCAAACTGCGTGATTACAGACAATTCCGCCGTCGGCGGCATCCCGGGGCTGGGTAGCGGCGGCGGGATATACTTGCTCAGAGGTAACGCGATCATCACCAATTGCACTATCGCCAACAACTCCGCCGTCTCAACAGGCGGCGGCATCATTTGCTCCCAGAACAAACCAACAATCAGCAACTCAATTATCTGGGGCAACAGCGCCCCATCCACAACGAATATCTACGGACAGCCCTTGGTCTCCTACAGCAATACTCAAGGCGGTTTCTCCGGAACAGGAAACATCGATATCGACCCGCTTTTCGCCGATCTCGGCAGTGGCGACTATCATTTGTCCGCCAGTTCCCCTTGCATCGACGCCGGCAACCCGGCTCATCACCCGGCCCCGGGCGAGACTGACATCGACGGTCAACCGCGCCTACTTGGCGGGCGAGTTGATATGGGCGCTGACGAGTACTTGATGCCCGGACGTTCGGCTATTGTAGTTTCCCCATACACAGTCGGCTTTACTGCTTTCGAAGGGCGTGACAATCCACAACAGACCACCATACAAATCTGGAACGGGGGAGTTGGCTCATTGAACTGGCAGATTGCAGAGGATTGCCCGTGGCTGCAAGTCAGTCCACAAGCAGGAACTTCCAGAGGCGACGCCAATGAAATCACACTCACGGCGGATGTGTCCGCTCTTCCGTGGGGCCATTTTGACTGCAATCTTATAATCTCTGACCCCAATGCGGGCAACAGCCCGCTGGTTGTCCCTGTTAGTCTCGAGGTCATTGGCCCCATTCTCTCTGTCGGTTCGAATCGCTTCGATTTCCAAGGCGATAAAGAGAACCCAACACCGCCTGATCAGACCCTCATCATACAAAACGGCGGTGGAGGAACCCTCAACTGGCAGATAGCCAGCCTAAATGACTGCAACTGGCTCAGCGTCTATCCCCTCACAGGCCAGTCAACAGGCCAGATCAATGAGGTTACCCTGAGTGTCGATGCCACCGGCCTGGATTACGGCTCTTACAGTTGTCAATTGCTTATCAGCGATCCGAACGCTCAGCAAGGCCTTCAAACGATTCAGGTCAACCTCAGCCTTCCCGCCCCCGTCATCGCCGTTGAGCCTGCCAAGTTTCAGTTCCACGCATGGATAGACAACCCCACACCGCCTGGGCAGATTCTTTCCATACAAAATGCCGGCGGCGACACGGTGAACTGGCAAATATCAATGCCCGACAACTGCCCGTGGCTCACCGTCTATCCCCTTGCCGGACGATCTTCTGGAGACGTCAACGCTGTCACTCTGCGCGTAGATGCCACGGGCCTTGCCGACGCCTTCTACAATTGCACCCTGACCATAAGCGACCCCAACGCCGCCAACAACCCCCAGACCGTGAAAGTGGAGCTGCTTCTGGGAATTCAAGAGGGTTGGCTCTATGTGCCAAGCGAGCACCCGAATATCCAGGCAGCTATTGACTGGGCTTTGCCCGGCGACATCGTCGTTGTTGCGCCCGGCACATACACCGGACCAGGAAACCGCGATATTGATTTTCGCGGCAAGCCCATAACCGTCCGCAGCATCGACCCAAATAAAGCCGAAATTGTCGCTTCGACAATAATCTATTCCAACGGCGGGGTGGGTCGTGGGCCGGGTGACTACCATCGCGGGTTTGACTTTCATACCAGCGAAGACGCCAACTCAATCTTGACCGGCTTCACGATTACTAACGGATATGCTGACCAAGGGGCTGGAATCAGAATCAGAACCACTTTTGGGGGGGGCGGCGTGCCATTAACTGGTCCGGTCAAATGCAGGATACTCAACTGTATCATAACCCGGAATACCGCCATATATGATGGAGGCGGAGTCTGTATCTTAGCGAGCAGCCCAACTATTACTAATTGCACTATAACGGGTAACAAAAGCCGTTCAGGTGGCGGGATTTACTGCTCGGGATCAAATGCCGTCATACACAACTGCATATTCAGTGGAAACTCGGCTCAATCCGCTGGAGGCGCAATTTTCAATTACCAGGGCAACCTCAGTCTTGCCAACGTCACAGTGACAGAGAACAGTGCCGAGTCCATTGGCGGCGCACTTTACTGTGGCTACTCAGGCAAGCCGACGATTGCTAACTCCATCCTGTATTTCAACTCTGCCCTCCAGTGGCCAGAAATAGTCCTGGCCCCGTATTATCGCGACCCATCGCTATTGAATTTGGCAGTCTCATACAGCAACATTCGCGGCGGGCCGCCAGCAATATACAATCCGGGGGGCGCTTCTATCAGTTGGGGGTCGGGCAACATCGATGCCGAGCCGTATTTTGTCGATGTGAACAACGGCGATTATCACCTGAAGAGCGGTGGTTGGCGCTGGGATGCTCAGCGACAAACCTGGACGTGGGACACTGTTACCAGCCGGTGCATTGACGCGGGCGACCCCAATGCACCCTTGCGCGATGAACTGCTCTTTGTTCCGGTTGATCCCACCGGCTACTGGGGCGCGAACCTTCGCATCGATATGGGCGCTTATGGCGGGACCGCCGAGGCGAGTATCCCGCCGCACGGCTGGGCCATCCGCACCGACTACAGCAACGACGGTATAGCCAACTTCACCGACTTTGCCTACTGGACAAAGAATCATCCATATACAGCCGGCGAACCGCTTGGCCCCCTCAATCAAAGCCCCGCTCTCGATCCCTTATGTTTGTCCATTCTTGGAGCCGACTGGCTCTGCCAAACAACCTGGTTCCAAATGCCAGGGCAGGCGACCAGCCCCAATCCCCCCGATGGGTCCGTTGGCATTCGTTTAGACCCTGTTCTGAGTTGGGAGCGGGGCTTCGGGGCGACTTCTCACGATGTCTATTTTGGCGCGTCTGGCCCGCCCACATTCCAGGCAAGCACAACGGCCAGGACATTTGTGCCCGGCTATCTATCTCTGAATACCACCTACTATTGGCGAATCGACGAGGTCAACCCTTTTGGCAAAAC
>Ga0315297_10001721_pt1 | contig 13654 bp, 9 predicted proteins | sample YL17G15_0_MG_FD_203628 | JGI IMG/M metagenome (GOLD analysis project Ga0315297, IMG submission 203628) | Sediment microbial communities from Yellowstone Lake, YNP, Wyoming, USA - YL17G15_0 | ecosystem: Environmental > Aquatic > Freshwater > Lake > Sediment | place: USA: Wyoming | collected... | reverse complement strand
GGCCTGACCGTCAACGGGGCCTACAGCCCCAGCCTGCCGGTGGCCTGCGGGGAGATCATGGCGCGGTAATGTACCGCACAACCAAGCTCTTGGCCGTACCGGCAGCGAAATTCACGAAGGAGTAAATAAGATGTCCAAACGTTTCAAGATCGCTCTCATGATAGTGGTAGTGCTGGCCTTGGCCGTGGTCCCGGCGGCCTTCGCCGGACTGTCGGACGTGGGCGTGAAACCGGACTTCCGCCCGCCGGTCACCAGCAACGGCTTTCCCCAGTGGTACACAGACGCCAACGGGGTGACCGTGGAGCTGCCGATGCCCCCGGCTGGCGATGGGCTGACCGCGCCCACCATGATCTACGGACCATTGACACCCGCCTCCAACGCGGTAGCCCTGCGGGCCGGGTTCGACACGGAAGCCTTCTACTTCATGGCCAGGTCCGACAAGAACTTCAAGACCACGGGTGGAAATGTCATTGTGACCATGGGGCTTGAGGCTTCCTATGGTACCGGGACTCCCACGGACGGGCAGCAGGTGACCTTTACCCGCATCCGCATCAAGGCCCCGGTGAAAGTCGCCGGCACCTACACCTTCTCCCATCCCTGGGGGCAGGAGACAATCAACGTCACCCAGGCCGACGTCAGTTCCAAGAACAAGGGCATCTTCTTTACCCACGACTACGGCCTGAGCCTCGGGTGGAACCCGACCGGTCTTCCCCTTACCCCTTGGATCGCGGTGGCGCCTCCCGGCGGCTTCTACACCGTGCTTCAGGGCGCCAACACCGTCTCCACCTTCCTGGTGTCGACAAGCGCTCCGCTCGGCTGGATCGGCGACGGCGTGAACGCCACCACGGTCACGGGCAGCCCCATCGGCTATAACAAGGTCCGCCTGCAGGGCCCCGACCCCAACCTGGACGGCAAGGGTAACAACTTCATTGAGACCTCGCTGTTCGTGGTCTCCGGGCACATCCCGGCCAGCGTCTCGGTCCCCCTCCCACTCACCGTGGACCGCGCCACTGCCTCGACTCTCAATGGCGTGCCGAACATCGACCTGTTCCTCACGTCCAAGCAGGGCGCGACCGTGACGGTCACCCAGGGCGGCACCACCCTTCTGGCCGCCGCACCTGTGACCGATCCGAGCGGGAAGTTCTACCTGACCTTCCCCGGCTCGGCGACGCCGATCACTGTGACCGTCGACCCTACCATTACTACCCCCGGCTTCACCACCACCACCAAGACGCCGGTACCGGTGGTCGAAGTTGTCAACATCACCGCGGCTGACTACACCGTGGCCACCAAGACCCTGACGGTCACGGCGACTTCGGGCGCTACACCCGCCCCCACTCTGACGGTCACCGGGTTGGGAGCGATGACCTCCCTCGGTAGCGGTAACTACACGCTGACGTCGGCCGCGATGACCTCGCCGCCGACCTTGACGCCGTCAATCACGGTGACCTCCAGCGCCGGTGGGGCGGACACCCACACGGTGACGATCCTGCCGTAGGCACCGGCGGCCGGTTCGCGCCGCAAAGCAAAGAGCAGTCGCTTTCGTGGCCCGCCTCGCTCCCCTGGGGAGCGAGGCGGGCCACTGACATCAGGACCCGGCCAGAGGACCTTGCCGACGAAGCGTGCCGGCCGCCGCGACGATGGCATCAGCCCTGCCTCGACGGCCGGTCGCGCGTGGCAGACCCAGCAGAGCGCCGTTCCGGACCGGAAGACGACGTGCCGCGCCTTCCGCGGTCACCGGGCCTTTCCTCTGGGCGTCCTGAAGGCCAGTGTCCGCAGGGAACCGACCGTGAGCCTGCGCGGCCACGCGCTCCTTCGCGCGTGCAAAGCTCACCTACGCCCGGCACACGTGCGAATGAGCCACGCCGGCTCCGCACAGAAGGCGCACCGCGTGCCGCATAGCCGTCGCTCGCCTCGCACTGGCTTCGTTCTCCCTCTTCGCCGTGTCGATCGATCCCGGCGAGGGTGGTTCTCACTCCGAGCACCTCTATCCACTGGTCGTAGGGTATGCCGTCTACTCTGGCGTGGTCGCCCCTCGGGTGCGTGCTGCGGCCCCCCTCTATCTGAACCGGCTGCAGATCGTCGCGCACGCCATCGACAGCACCGTGTTCTCGGCGTTCATCCGTCCGATTCGATGTGACGCGACGACCGATGCATGGCCCGCTCCGAGAGTCCCGGCGAACCCGCGGCACGCCTCTCCGGCCTAAGGGCGCGTGGCGAGCGTAGCCAGTCCTGAATACAGACAACACTACAATTTCTACACACCTTGTCCGAGATAGCCTGCAGTGCAGCGACGCTCCATAGATGGCATTCCCCAGCAAAGTACCGCCGCCGCCGGCGGTTGGGACTCTTTCCGAGCGCCGCAAGACAGCGTTAGCGTAGAGGCTTAGGGTGGCCTCGCTGATGGAGGCGGTCCTGGGCGGGCCGGCAAGAAGGGGCAGAGCACAAATGGTGGCAGGGGAGTACGGGGTCGCGGCATCGTGAGCGGCGTCAGCATCTCGCCCGTGTAGGAAAGAGACACCCGGGGGGACATCTCAGGACGATGGCGAAAGTGGGGGGCATACGACGCACAGACGCAAACCACCCGTATTCTTGATCCCCGGCCCATGGCGGACGCGTGATGTCCATCGGCCGGTCTTCGGCTTCTTGCGATCGCGCGATTCCACGGAGTCTTGTCAGGAAGTGTGAGTCCCTGAGGGGCACAACAGGAGAGGTGTGGGTCTGATGAAGACACGGACTACGATCGTACTAGCGGTCTTGGCACTGGCTGTCGCCATCGTGCTCGGCTCGGCCACTCTGGGCCTGGGTGCGGCGCCAACGAATCCCAAGGATGAGTCGAAGGTCCCCCACTACTTCGGGCCGTACCCGAACTACGCGAACAGTCCGTTCACGCAAGCCGCCGCGACCGTCGCGATCGCTGCGCCGGGCGGCAGCGGGGCCCCCGCTGAAGCCACGGCCACGGTCGGCGCGAACGGCGCCGTCACCGGCATCACCATAACCAACCCCGGCAGCGGCTACGCGGCCGCTCCGACCGTCGCGATCAGCGGGGCCGGGAGCGGCGCGACGGCGCTTGCCGCCGTCACTGGCACTGGGTCCGTCACCGCCGTCACGGTGACCGCCGCAGGCAGCGGCTACACGAAGCCGACGGTCGTCATCTCGGGTGGCGGTGGCACGGGCGCGACCGCAACGGCGTTCGGCAGCGTCGCTGCGGTCACCGTCGCGGGGACCCTCAGCGGGTACACGGTGCCGACTGTGGACTTCGACCTGCCGGACGACCCCAACGGAGTGCGCGCCGTCGGGTACGTGGCGTGTGTAGGTGATACGCCCGGCACTCCTCCCTATTGCGTCCCCGCGACCGCGGGGGGGACGGTGACCATCGCCAGCGTCCAGGTGACCGCGCCGGGCTCCGGCTATGCGGCGGCTCCCGGCGTGGCGATACTGGACGGGACTCGCTTCGACCCGGTGCCGGGCGGCGCCACGGGAGCCACGGCGACGGCGACGATGTCGATCTCCTCGGTCACCGTGGACACCTTCGGCTCCGGGTACACCTCGGCCCCGACCGTGACCTTCAACGACCCGACCGGCACGGGCGCCTCGGCTACGGCGGCCGTGGATACCGGCGCCGTCACGGGCATCACGCTCACTGCCCCCGGCTCGGGCTACCTCACGCCGGGCGGCATCAAGAAGTTCGTGGACGGTCTGCCGGGGCTGTGTAACCCTGCCGAGACTGACCCGCTCGCTGCCGTGAAACCGTGCCCCGCGGGCCTGACGGCGAAGTACATCCCGCTCGGGGTCCCGGATACGACGAGCTACGTGACTTCGGACACCTACGAGATCGGCCTCGTGCAGTACCGCATGAGCTTCTCGTCGTCCATCCCCAATGGAACGCTGGTGCGCGGCTACGTGCAGATCGAGACCGCCGCGAACTCGACCATCAGCCGGCACTTCGCGCTCTACAACGAGCTGCTGGACGGGTCGAAGAGCTACATCCCATGCGGAGCCACTGCGAACTGTGGCACGACGCAAGTCTACGCGCTGACGCCGCCCCAGTACCTGGGGCCGACGATCGCCGCGACCAAGGACAAGCCGGTGCGCATCGTGTTCCACAACTACCTGCCCACCGGCATGGACGGGGACCTGTTCCTGCCCGTGGACTCGACCATCATGGGCTCGGGCATGGGGCCTCTGGCCGGCCAGACCCCGCCTGTGAACGACGGCACCGTGCTGGATGAGGTGCGCAACCCGATGTGCACCCAGGAATTCATGGGCGGTATGCCCGACGCGTGCTTCACGAAGAACCGCGCCACCCTGCACCTGCACGGCGGCATCTCTCCGTGGATCAGTGACGGCACGCCCCACCAGTGGATCACGCCCGCCGGCGAGAGCACCTCGTATCCCGAGGGCGTGAGCGTGGAGAGCGTCCCCGACATGAACGTCTGCAAGGCCGGTGACGACGGCTGCCAGACCTTCTACTACACGAACCAGCAGAGCGCGCGGCTGATGTTCTACCACGACCACGCCTGGGGCATCACGCGCCTCAACGTCTACGCGGGCGAGGCCGCCGGCTACCTCATCTCCGACAACACGGAGAAGAAGCTCATCAGCACCAACACCATCCCTGGTGCGGCGGACACCATCCCGCTGATCATCCAGGACAAGACCTTCGTGCCGAACGCGGCGCAGTTGGCCGCGCAGGACCCGACCTGGGACCTGGGCCGGTGGGGCGGCGAGGGCAACCTTTGGGTGCCTCACGTCTACATGCCCGCGCAGAACCCGGGCGATCCGTCCGGCATGAGCGCCTTCGGTCGCTGGATGTACGGGCCCTGGTTCTGGCCGCCCTCGGACGCGCCCTACCAGCCCATCACCAACCCGTACTACGACCCGGCCTGCGACCCCAACACCGTGGCGTTCTGCGAGCCGCAGTTGATCCCCGGCACGCCGAACATCTCGGTAGGGATGGAGGCCTTCAACGATACGCCCATCGTGAACGGGATGGCCTACCCCAAGGTGACCCTCGACCCGAAGACCTACCGGCTGCGCATCCTGAACGCGGCCAACGACCGCTTCTGGAATCTGCAATGGTACGTGGCCGACCCGACGACCGCCAACCCGGTCACGGGAGCAACCGAGGTCGCGCTGAACCCCGCCGAACTGGCGGCCGCGCAGACCGACCCGGTGGTGTTCCCGACGCCGGACTTGAGCCTCAGTCCGGCCGGCCCGAAGTGGGTCCAGATCGGCACCGAGGGCGGCTTCCTGCCGGCCCCGGTCGTGGTCCCCAACCAGGTGACCACGTGGATCACCGACGCGACGCGCTTCGATGTCGGCAACGTGGACCAGCACTCGCTGCTCCTCGCCCCGGCTGAGAGGGCCGACGCGATCGTCGACTTCTCGAAGTACGCCGGCAAGACGCTGATCCTCTACAACGACGCCCCGGCGGCGTTCCCGGCCAGGGTCCCCTCGTACGATTACTACACCGGGGCCCCGGACCTCAGCCCCGTGGGCGCTCCGGCCACCCTGCCCGGGTACGGCCCGAACACGCGTACCATCATGCAGGTCACCATCGCGGCCGCGCCGCCCACACCTGCCGCACCGTTCGACCTGGCGAAGCTTAATGCGGCGTTCAGGCACCACGCCGACGGCTCGGGCGTGTTCGAGTCCGGCCAGAACCCGATCATCGTCGGGCAGGCCCCCTACAACTCCGCCTACGGCAGCAACTTCGTCGCCAGCGGCTGGTGCAACGCTCCCGGCAGCGCGGCGCCCACGAAGTGCGATGGCTACGCGCGCATCCAGGAAGGCTCGCAGCCGGGCGACCTCTTCGGCTTCAACGGGCTGAAGGGCGCCTTCGCGCCCGGGACCGGGAAGCTGCAGATCCCCTTCCAGCCGAAGGGCATCCACGACGAGATGAACTCGACGAGCTTCGACGAATACGGGCGCATGCAGGCCACCCTCGGCCTCGAAGCACCGGGCGCCACACCGTTGCTGCAGAACATCATCCTCTACCCGTTCGTGAACCCGCAGACCGAGATCATCGACGCCACCAACCTGCCGGTCGCCCCGACGGGTGACGTGCAGGTGGCTGCGATATCCAAGGCAACCGATGGCACCCAGATCTGGAAGATTACCCACAACGGGGTCGATACGCACCCGATCCACTTCCATCTCTACGACGTGCAGATCCTGAACCGGGTCGGATGGGACAACATCATCCTCCCGCCCGACGCGACCGAGCTGGGCTGGAAGGACACCATCCGGGTCAGTCCGCTTCAGGACACCTACGTGGCCCTGAGGCCGATCATCCCGAGTGTCCCCTTCGAGTTGCCGAACAGCATCAGGACACTCAACCCGATGATGCCGGTGAACTCGACGCTCGGGTTCAGCAACGTGGACGCAGCCGGCAAGCCCGTGACGGGGGCGAACGTCATCAAGAACCTCCTCGTGAACTTCGGCGCGGAGTACGTCTACCACTGCCATATCCTCAGCCACGAGGAGATGGACATGATGCGTCCGGTCTCCGTGGCGCTCCCGCCGGCACAGCCGACGGGGCTCGCGGCTCCGGTCGGCTCCGGCGACACGAGTCTGACGCTGAGCTGGATGGACAACTCGATCACCGAGACGGCGTTTGTGGTCCAACGCGACGCCGGGACCACCTGGGTCGATCTGGCGACGATCCCCTCGCCGCTGGACGCGCTGAACGGCAAGGGGCCGCGCAGCTACGTCGACACGACGTACACGGAGAACATCGCTAACCCGCCGTCCTACCGGGTCGTCGCGCTGAACGCGGTCGGCTACGGCGGGGCGTTCATGCAGACCACCGTGCAGTCGATCTCGGCGCCCGTGGTCGCGGGGGGAGTCGGGCCGGCGGCGCCGAGCAACCTGACCGGCATCCTGTCGGCGGGCGGCGGCGGCCCGAACGGGCTGCAGGTGGCGCTGACGTGGACCGACAACTCCGTCACGCCGGCGAACGCGACCGGGTTCGTGATCCAGCGCAGCATCGCCAACGCCAACACCTTCGCCCAGATCGGCGCGGTGAACGCGCCGGTTCCCCCGGGCACGACCTTCACCGACATCACGGTGGCGCCCGGCGCCAGCTACGACTACCGCGTGGCGGCGCTCAACGCCGCCGGCATGGGGGCGTACTCGAGCGTCTTCACCGTCACCGTCCTACCGGCGCCCAACCCGCCGAGCGCCCTGACGGCCACCGCGCAGTCCGGGCCGCAGATCGCCCTGGCTTGGACGGACAACTCCAACAACGAGACCGGGTTCACCATCCTGCGCGCCACAAACACGGCGTTCACGACCGGTCTCACCACGTTCACGGTGGGAGCCAACGTCAGCACGTACACAGACACTCCCGTCGTGCCCGGCACTACCTACTCCTACCGCGTCAGGGCGGACAACGGGATCGTCGGCTCGGCCTGGTCGAACACGGCCACGGTGACGTTCCCGGCCGTCCCGTCCACCCCGGCGGGCCTCGCGGCCTCTCAGCTCCCCGGTCTGCAGGCGGCGCTGACGTGGACGGACAAGGCCATCAACGAGAACAGCTACATCGTGGAGCGCTCCGACAACGGCAGTCCGTTCGCGGTCCTGCCTGGGGCGTCGGCCCTGCCCGCCAACGCGGCGGCGTACACCGACACCGGGCTCGTGCCCGGCCACACCTACGACTACCGCGTGGCGGCTGTGAACACGATCAGCGGTCCGTCCGCGTACTCGAACATCGCCACCCTTGTGGTGCCGACGATCCCGGCGGCTCCTACGGTGCCTGTGGGCACTGTCCAGGCCGGGCCGACGGTCATGCTGACCTGGACCAACATCGCCACGAACACGGTCGGCATCACGCTCCAGCGCTCCATGAACGGCGGAGCCTTCACCACACTCGGGGTGCTGGCGTCCAACTTGGTGGCGTACGTCGACGTGACCGTGAGCCCCGGCGACAACTTCGTCTATCGGCTGAGCGCGTTCAACCTCTCCGGAGCTTCGGGGTGGGCGACATCCGCGATTGTCGCGGTGCCGCCGGCGGCGCCGTCCGGCCTGGCGCGGACGATCACCAGGACGGCGGCGGGCCCGGACACGGTGGCCCTCACCTGGGTCGACAATGCCCTCAACGAGACCGGCTTCACGCTCCAGCGCGCCACCAACACGGCGTTCACCACCGGCCTCGTCACGTTCCCCTTGGTGGCCAACGTCGCCACGTTCACCGACACGGTGACCCACGGCGCGACCTACTACTACCGCATCCAGGCATACAACATCAACGGTGTCTCGACTTGGTCGAACACGATCACCGTCACCACCGTTCCGCGGACGCCGAGCGGCTTCAAGAGTCCGAGCCATACCAGCACGTCGATCACGCTCGCCTGGCACGACGACTCAGGCAACGAGACCGGCTACCAGATCCAGCGTCGCCGGGTCGGCCTGACCACTTGGAGCAACGTGGTCACCACGGCCGCCAACGCGATCAGCTACAAGAACACGGGGCGCACCCCCGCCACGTCCTACGACTACCGCATCCGCGGCATCAACGGCGTGGGCAACTCGCCGTGGTCGGGGACGATCCGCGTGACTACGCTCCCGTAGGGAGCGCACTGACATAACGACCCGAGAGGGCCGGGCCGCTCGGGAGCGGCCCGGCCCTCACTTCGTCTCGGCGGCGGCGCGCCCACCGCACCGGCCGGCGCTCGGCTCGGCCTCCTCTGCGGGCGGCGTCGATCCCCCGGCCCGCGCCGGGTCCCGGCGGCGGGGAGGCGCCCTCCGTGGTGGAAGGACACCGCCCGGCCGATCTTCCCGGCGCTCCCGCGCGGGGCCCCGACGGCAAGCGTCCGCCCGACCCGATGAGGCCGAGCGGCGCGAAAGGGTCAGGAGCCGCTCCCTCGCCAGCATGTTACGTTCGACTACCTGAGACGACCGCTGGTCGCCCTGAGGGCCGATCGCTCCAGGACCCGGCCGACCGTCTTCACGCGTTCAGCGCTGCGGTTCGGGACCCGCCTCGGCGACCACTCCACCGTCTCCGGACGACGCTACCACCAAGCTGCCCGCCCAGATCAGCAGGGCGATGACTTCGGTGCCGAGGCAGTAGGTACAGTAGGCTTTCAGAACGACGGCCTGAAGCAAGAACAGGACGACGGCCGCGAGGATTCCCGCGAACGCCAGCAGTTCATATGCTTGCATCACCTTCTTAGGGGATCCCGTCAGCAAGGCGATCCCCAGGTAGAACATGACGACGAAGAACACGGTGCCGATGAGCGAAAGCGGGATACCCAGAATGGTCGCGTAGCGGCTGGTCACCACCGACTCGCACCCGCTCGTGACGTAGCAGGGAGGCACGCCGTGTCGGTAGTGCGTGAGGGTGAGGTAGAACGAGATCAGAAACCCCGCCAGAGCCAGGACCACCAGGGCCACTCGCACGATGCGCTGTCTGCGGCCCATCAGAGGCCTGCGTCTATGAGAGCTTCGAAGTCGCCGATATCATTGGGCACCAGGGTCGTGCCGTTCACCGCGAACCACGGGGTATGGTTCACGCCGGCTTCCGTACCTGCCGCCTCTTGCGCGGTGATGAAGTCTTTCGTCGTCTGCGCGTTCACATCTTCACGGAACCGGCTCATGTCCAGGCCGAGGCTCTTCGCGTAGGCTTCGAAGTACGGGGACGCATCCGCGGCGCTCGCCCATTCCTTCTGACGCTTGTAGAGGAGATCGTGCATCTCCCAGAACTTGCCCTGCAGGTGCGCCGCGTAGGCCACCTGGGCGGAGAGCATGCCGTACGGGTGGTTCTCGAGGGGAAAGAAGCGGAACACGAACTGGACCTGGTCGCCGTATTTCGCTCGTAGAGCGGCCAGCATCGGGGAGAACCGAGCGCAGGCCTCGCACTGGAAGTCGGCGTACTCCATCACCACGACCCCGGCCCCATCGGGTCCGTAGGTGACGTCGGTCGCAGTGACCTCGGGCAGCGTCGCGGCCGCGGTGGACGGGGCGCCCGTGAAGAAGACGATCGCGAGAGCCCCCAGGATCAGCAAGAGGCTGCCGCAGGCCCAGAGGGCGGCTTGCCACGTCAGGAGTGATCGACCTAGTCTAGGCAACCGTTTCTCCGCCCGATACTGCGTACTCGATACACTGCCGCCCTCGGAGAGGACCTCTGCCTCTGCGAGCGCCGGCGTTCTCGCGCAGCGTATGAGGGATCCCAGGCTTGAGCCGGTGGGTCAGAGTCCACGAATCATTGAGGGTCTTTTCGATCCAATCATAGGTCTCGACAGTCCGCTGGACAATTCGTCGACGGCTCGAGGGCCGGCTTCGGCGGGCTTCGCTTGAACCGGTGTTCCGCGCTGTGCCTGTAGAATCACGCCATGCGCGGACGGCGGGGGATACGGGCGGTCATGGTCAGTCTCGGGGTCGTGACCGCCGTCGCCGCCGGCCTCGACACCATCCGCGGCGTCACAGAGCGCCTTCTCCGGCGATGAGCGGCATGGCGCCACGGACATTCTACGAGTCGAACGGGCGGCGGGGGCGCCGCCGCCGCAGCCGCAGGCTGTTCGCGGCGGCGCTGGCCGTGCTCGTCCTCGTCGTCGCGGGAGGAGTGGCCGCGGTCATGCTCTGGCGCGGCGGGGACGACGCGGAACCGCGGCCGGCGGCGGCGACATCGTCACCGCCGGCCGCGGTTCCGCGCACCACCGCTCTCTCATCTGTCGAGATCCGTCGCGGCGAGCAGGCGCGGCTCCGCTACCGCATCGACGGCCCGGTGGACGACGCGTGGGCGGCGACGCTCGTCGTGCTGGCGAAGGACGGCCGCCAGGTCAAGGCGCGGCGTCTGGCCGCGCCGCAGTCCGATGGCGCGGCCCAGAACGTCACCGTGCGCGCCGATCTGCCGGCCGGCCGCTATACCTATCTCGTGCATCTGCGCGGACCGTCCGGGCGCACGGAGGCGGCCGCCGAAGGGGCAGAGCTGCGGGTTCTGCCACCACTTCCGCCCGCCTTTCCCGGGCGGAAGGCCGTCGCACAGGCGCTCGACTGGGCGGCCGGCCGTTCGGGCAAGGTCGCCGTGGCCGTCGTGGACAGCCGCGGCGACGTCACGGGGCTCCACGCCCACGCGACCTTTGAGGGTGCTAGCCTGGTCAAGGCGATGCTGCTCGTCGCCTACCTGCGCTCCCGGCCCGCGCCGGACCCAGCACTCGACGCCGTCGCCACGACGATGATCGAGGAGTCTGACAACGGGAGCGCGCACACGATCTACGGCGTCGTCGGCGCCAAAGGCCTGAAGAAGGTCGCCTCCGTCTCGCGCATGGAGGACTTCGAGCCGGGCGCCGGCTGGCTCGACAGTCGAGTCTCGGCCGCCGACCAGGCGCGCTTCTTCTTCGGCCTGGAGCGCCACGTGCCGGCCGCGCGCCGCGGGTTCGCGCGCAAGCTGCTGGCCGGCATCACGGCGATGCAGCGCTGGGGCATCCCTGCGGCCGCGGGGCCGGCGGGCTGGAAGACGTTCTTCAAGGGCGGCTGGCTGGGCCTGGACAACCGGCTGATGCTGCAGGCGGCATGGCTCGAGAAGGGGCGGAAGCGCTGGGCTCTGGCGGTGATGACCGATGACAACCCGGATCGCGCCTACGGCTGGGACACGCAGAAGGGCGTCACCGGCCTGCTGCTTGGGGAGGAGCCCACGGCGGCGTATCTGGCGACGGTGCTCGAGTGACGCGGTAGTTCGCGCGCGGGGCTGCTCGCCCGAGCCCGCGAGGTGGTATCTGAGAACCGCGAGCTCAGACGGTCTCGGGGAGCACTGCGAAGCCCTCGAGGATGGCCGCGGTCCTGAGCCTCTCGTCCAAGCACACGAGATCCATGCGGGCAGGTCTGCCTCGGGCCCACAGAAGGGCGGCGGCGAGCTGGAGGGCGTCCGCGGCCCGCAGCGGGTGGACGGCGAGCAGGCGCAAGGCCATGGCACAGAGCTCGTCGCCGGGCTGGACGACGTTGGCGGCTTCGAGCGCGTCGGCGAGCCCGGCGAGCACCTGGGCAGCCTCTGCCGGGCTGAACACGCCCTCGCGCCGCAGGCGATGCACGGCGCTCCCGCACTCCACGGGGCTGGCCCACCACACCATCATGTCGGGATCGTCGGTCACCAACGCCTCCAGGCTGGAGGAGTGGGCTTCGCGAACGAAGAGGGGGATCAGGCTCGAGGAGTCCCAGAATCTCAGCGGGTGGCCTCGCGCTCTTCCAGGAGCGCCCGCAGCAGCCTGCCCTCGGGGTCGTCGGGCCCAGGCTGCGCCCAGAAACCGGGAGGCAGGGGGCCGCGGGAACGGCGCACCTGACCGCTGCGAACCAGGTCGTCCAGTTCGGCGCCGCCCGACGCGTAGGGCACGATGCGCGCCACCGGACGCCCGCGATCGGTGACGACGACTTCTTCGCCGGCCTTCACGCCGGCGAGGACCTCGCTGAGCGATGCTTTGAGTGTGGCTATGGTGGTCACAATCATTTGACCATACTGGTCATTCGATGCGCGTGTGTCAAGCGCCGGGGCGGTGACGTGTCGGGGGTCGAATGTCATCGCGCTGAAGGATAGTCGCCGGCCGGCATCGGGCGCAGGGCATGGGCGGAGGCGCGAGGGTGACGTTCGCTCTGCTCACGGGGTGACACTGGGGAGGTGCGGCGGAGGCGAGGCGCCTCTCGGCGGTCGGCTTACTCCTCCGGGTAGTCGATCGCCGCGATGGTGAGATCGCGGTTACCCGCCGGGCGCCGCCAGAGCACGGCGGCGCCTACGCGCGCGTCGAGCAGAGCCTCGGCGAGCGGCGAGACGTAGCTGATCTTGCCGGCCTTGACGTCGGCTTCGTCCTCGCCGACGATCGTGAACGTGCGCAGGGCGCCGCTCTGTTCGGCCACAGTCACGGCGGCGCCGAACTTCACCATGCGCCGCGGCTGACGCCGCGGGTCCACGAGGATGGCCGTCTCGAAGCGCCGGGTGAAGTAGCGCAGGTCGCGGTCGACGTAGTCGATCTGGCCCCGCGCCAGGGCATCGTCGTCGTGCGCGGCGGCGAGCAGCTCGAGGCGCCGTTCTTCCAGCTCGCCGAGCTTCTGCTCGAGCTGGCGCAGGCCGGCGGGGGTCACGTAGTTGGGGTGGTCGCTGATCTGCCGCTCGGGGAGGCCTTCGTCGGGCGCCCCCTCATCCGGCTCCTTGACGAATGCTCGGCTCATCTCGTCACGTCCGCGTCGGGGTCGCAGCACCTCTTCGACGCACTCCGGTTTAGTCCCCCTGCCCCGCGTGGGTAGATAGGCAGCGACGGGCGGCCGCGCGAGGGTCGCCCCACCGTCAAACGAGACCGAGGGTGGGATCATGCTGAACACGAAGCTGCAGGACGCGATCAACGAGCAGATCAACTGGGAGCTCTACTCCGGCTACCTGTACCTGTCGATGGCGGCGCAGTTCGCCGAGCTGGGCATGGCGGGCGGCCAGAACTGGATGACGGTGCAGTACCAGGAGGAGCTCGCGCACGCGCAGAAGATGTTCGACTATGTGACCACGCGCGGCGGCCGCGTGACCCTTGAGGCGATCGCCAAGCCGCAGACGGAGTGGGCCGGCGGCCTCGACATGTTCAAGGAGGCGCTGGCTCACGAGGAGGGGGTGACGGCGCGCATCTTCGACCTCGCTTCGCTGGCCCTGGAGCTCAAGGACCACGCCACGTACAACTTC
>Ga0315297_10001719_pt1 | contig 13667 bp, 12 predicted proteins | sample YL17G15_0_MG_FD_203628 | JGI IMG/M metagenome (GOLD analysis project Ga0315297, IMG submission 203628) | Sediment microbial communities from Yellowstone Lake, YNP, Wyoming, USA - YL17G15_0 | ecosystem: Environmental > Aquatic > Freshwater > Lake > Sediment | place: USA: Wyoming | collected... | reverse complement strand
TGCTCTCTGCAGAACCTGACATTGGGTTATGGACCAGGTCAATCCCGTTTCATCTTTGATGAAAAGATGCATCTGGCAAAGCATTTCCCACTGGGTGAGCTAATTTACCTCGACCGTGAACGGTGCATCCAATGTGGGAGGTGTGTGCGGTTCCAGACTAATATTGTGGATGATCCTGTGATTGGTTTCTATAACCGCGGTCGCTCCATACAGATCATTTCGAATTCCAAACCCGGATTTGACTCTTATTTTTCTGGCAATACCACAGATATCTGTCCGGTGGGTGCATTGACCACGGCCGACTTCCGCTTTCAAGCCCGCCCCTGGGAATTGTGTTCGACTGCTTCCATCTGCCCCCACTGCCCGGTCGGCTGCAACCTGACCATCAACCTGCGCCGGGAAGCCAGATCGGATGGCGAGTTGTTGATCAAACGAATCATGCCGCGCCAGAATGAATCGGTCAACGAGATTTGGATTTGCGATAAAGGTCGTTTTGGTTACCACTATACGGAGAGTAAGGAACGTCTGACTCAGCCATTGGTGCGCCGGGAAGGTGAACTGGTAGCGATTGGGTGGGATGAAGTGCTAAGTTACGTTGCTGAAAATTTCACCCTTGCTGGCAAAAACCTGCTGGCACTGGCGAGTGGGCGGCTGTCTAACGAAGACCTTTTCAACCTGAGCGAGCTATCGAGCGGGTTGGGTGGTAAATCTGCACTGTATACACACATGGCGGGGGGTGACCTGGTTGCACAAGTTGGGCTTGGCGAAGGCACCAATCTAGCTGATCTCTGCAAAGGCACGGTGATCCTGGTGGTTGCCTCCGATTTGGAAGAAGAAGCCCCCATCTGGCGGCTGCGCGTTAAGCAAGCGACTGAGCGTGGTGTTACACTGATTGTTGCCAACCCACGCCGCACCAAACTAGAACGCTATGCCAGTCAGGTAATTCGCTACGAGTATGGCTCTGAAGCGACAACCATCCTGGCGATTATTAATACGATGTCTGCCAAGCAGAACTTCCCCAAAGCACCCAAATTCCATCAGGGTGGGGAGGCAATTAAAACAGCTTCGGAAACCATTTCAAGTGCCGAAAACCTGGTGATATTTTATGGCAGTGAAGGTATGGGGTTGGAGGCCTCTCAGGCATTGGCACAGGCATGCGCCAACTTGTTGGTGGTTACCAACCATACACACAAGGCAAATAATGGTCTGGTTGGTGTGTGGCCGCGTGCGAATGACCAGGGTGCCTGGGAAATGGGTTACAGCCCATTACCCGATCTGAAGGAAGCCTTACAGCAATTTGAAGCCATTTATATTGCCGGAGCCGACCCGGTGGGAGATTTCCCCTCTCTTACCGATGCAGTTCGTGAAGCTGGATTTGTGGTCGTTCAGGACCTGTTCCTGACGGAAACAGCCAAATTAGCGGATGTGGTCTTGCCTGCCCAGGCATTCACAGAACGTGAGGGTACTCTAACTTCCGGAGAGAGACGCGTCCAACGCTTCTATCCCGCCGTGCAGCATACTGACCAGAAACCAGATTATGCCATCTTTTCAGCGATTAGCAAGCGGGTTGGCTTGAATGTGGAGGAGTCGCCTTTACGCATATTCAACAGGTTGGCAGCCAAAGTGCCAGCTTTTAGCAGTTTAAGCTACCGGCTGCTCGCACAGGTCAGTGAGCAATGGCCGATCATCGGCCGCAACGACCTGTTTTATGGTGGAACTTCTTATGAGAATGCCCAAGGGTTGGGTATGCACTTATCACTTCCAGCTCAGATACCCTCCCTTGCATGGCCGCATGTGCCTGAAGTAAATTTGACTGAGGATGCGATATTTGCTGTGCCCATCACCATCCTGTACGATCGCGGGCAAACCATTTATTCCAGTCAGCTTCTTCAGCAGCGAATTCCCCCTGCTCATATCGCACTTCATCCAGAAGTTGCTCAACGATTGAATATTCCAGATGGGACATTAGTGCAATTTACTTTGGATGGTATAGTGGTCGAAGCGATATTGCATGTTAAAGAGCAGGTACCCCCAGGGGTGGCACTTGTGCCCCGCAGCCTGGGGATGCCGGTGAGCGCACCGGTGCAGATCGAGATAGTGGTTGCATCAGAATATTAGGATTAAGAGTTTACCAGGACAAGACCCTTTTCGGATGAGGTTTGCATGACGGCTGGCTTATACATCGAATATGTTATTAAATCTGGGATCATCCTGATTGGTATGACACTCGGCTTTGCCTATGTTACGTATTATGAACGCAAGGCATTAGCACGCATGCAGTCACGTATCGGACCTAACCGCGCAGGTCCATGGGGAATTATCCAACCCATGGCAGATGCAGTCAAGCTAATTTTCAAACAGGAAATGGTCCCCGCTAAGGCGGATAAGTTGCTCTTCCTCTTGGCTCCCGTGATCACAGTCATACCAGCAATGATCATCACCGCCGTGGTGCCCTGGGGTCGCTCGATTACCTTGTTCGGACGACAGATCAACCTGTACCTGGCTGATGTGAATGTGGGTATCCTTTATCTCGGTGCGGTGGCTTCCATCGCTATCTATGGTATCGTCCTGGCGGGCTGGTCATCCAATAATAAGTATGCTTTGATGGGTGGTTTGCGTTCCACAGCTCAGATGATCTCTTATGAGCTGGCACTCGGGCTGACCTTTGTCAGTGTGACTTTGCTGGCAGGCTCAATGAGCCTGGTGGATGTTGTCGAAGCCCAGGGAGCAAATGGGATTCTAGGTTGGATCGTGTGGAACCTTTCACAACCTTTGGCATTCATCATATTCCTCATTGCTGCGATGGCGGAGACAAACCGCTCTCCCTTTGATATGCCTGAAGCTGAGCAAGAGCTGACTGCCGGGTATCATGTCGAATATTCAGGGATGAAATTTGCCCTGTTCTTCATGGCAGAATATATCAAGATCATTGCTGTCAGCATGATCGCTGCCACTCTTTTCCTGGGCGGTTACTTAGGACCATATCTGGATCAGTTTCCCATACTTGGTCCCGTATACTTGTTCATCAAGACGATGATCATGATATTCGTCTTCATCTGGGTGCGAGCAACTTTCCCGCGCTTCAGGTATGACCGGTTGATGGCATTCGGTTGGAAGGTGCTTTTACCCCTGGCATTACTGAATGTATTCATCGCCGCAGTCATTACCGTGCTGGTAGGAGGTTAGTGGTATGTTTATTGTGGAATTGGGACGAGGCTTGTGGACCGTACTCCGCATGATGTTCGACAAACCGGTTACAGTCCAATATCCGGAGGTAAAGCGTCCCGTGCACTCCCGTTTTAAAGGACGCCATAACCTTCATCGATACGATAATGGTCTGGAAAAATGCATTGGATGTGCCCTGTGTGCAGCTACCTGCCCTTCAGACGCCATTTTCGTAGAGGCTGCTGAAAATACGGATGAGGAACGCTACTCACCTGGTGAGCGCTACGCCAAGACCTATGAGATCAATATGCTGCGCTGCATCTTTTGTGGATATTGTGAAGATGCCTGCCCAACCGAGGCGATCGTCCTGGGTGATAACTATGAACTGTCATTCACTGACCGGCGCCAGGCAATTTACACCAAGCTAATGTTAATAAATCCCGTCCCCGAGGGAGGCAAACCGACTCCCCAAAAAGTTACACCGGGTTCGTTCGACCGCTCGATACCAGTGATGGAAAATCCAAAGGACTGATTTCCGAGAGTAAATATTGATTATGACCCTACAAACGCTCCTATTCCTTGTTTTAGCCTTGGTTGCCATCACTTCAGCCCTGGGGATGCTCATCAGCCGTAATGCAGTCTATTCAGCTTTATTCCTGGTGCTGAATTTTGCCACCGTGGCAGTATATTTCCTGTTACTGAATGCGCCATTTATCGCAGTTGCACAGGTGAGTGTTTATGCCGGGGCAATTATGGTGTTGTTCTTGTTCGTCATCATGCTGCTTGGGGCGGAACGGGCCGCGCAAGCCCAATCCATTCCCTGGCAGAGGCCATTAGCCATTTCATTGGCGATTGTCCTGTTGCTGGAAGCAGGGTTTATACTCCTGGGTCAGCGGGGGGTGGTCCCAATGGTGACATCAGAATTACCCTCCGGGTTTGGCAGCCCAGCCCAGGTAGGAACGGAGTTGTTCCAGAACTACCTATTGCCATTTGAAGTGACCTCGGTGCTCTTATTGGTAGCCATGATTGGCGCCATCGTACTGACGAAGAATGAGAAAAAGTGACGGAGAAGGATCATGGTATCTATTAATTTCTATCTTGGTCTGGCAATCATCTTGTTTACGATTGGCGCATTAGGAGTGCTCATCCGGCGCAATTCGATCATTATTTTCATGTCGGTTGAGCTAATGTTGAATGCAGCCAACCTGGCATTTGTGGCTTTTGCCCGTTATTGGCAGACGATGAACGGGCAGATATTTGTTTTCTTCATCATGACCGTGGCAGCAGCAGAGGTGGCGATCGGCCTGGCATTGATCGTGACCATCTTCCGGTCCAAAGCCAGCATTGATGTAGACCAGATGAATTCATTAAAAGGGTAATAAGGTAAACGGAGAAATAGCATGGTATTAGACGCAGCAAATACGGGAGGATTTTTTTACCTTGTGCCTTTTGTGGTCTTCTTCCCGGTCATCGGCTTACTGATCAACTTGATCTTGGGCGGGAAGATGGGCGAAAAAATCATCGGGGCGGTTGCCTGCCTTGCGTCCGGACTATCCTTTGTCATAGCCGTCTTGCTCGGGGTTGCGCTAATCGGGCAACCAGAAGGATTTGTAGTACCTTATCTCGAATGGATTAAGATTGGCAGCCTGCAACTGGATTGGGTATTCCGGGTGGATACCCTCTCAGTTACCATGATGTTGGTGGTCGGAGGGGTGGGATCGCTGATCCACATATATGCAGTGGGTTACATGCATGCAGATGTGCGCCACAATGGCGACCCGAAGCGTTTCCAGCGCTTTTTTGTGTATTTCAACCTTTTCATCGCCGCCATGATGGTACTGGTCAGTGCCAACAACTACATAATGCTGTTTGTCGGTTGGGAGGGGGTTGGGTTATGTTCTTATCTGCTGATTGGCTTCTGGTATGAGAAGGGCAAGAATGGAATTGGTAATGCCCTGGCAGGTAAGAAGGCTTTTATTACCAATCGTGTTGGTGATTTTGGATTCCTTATCGCTGCTTTCCTGATGTTCAAATACTTCCAACCCCTGGCAGCCAATGGTGTTTTTACCTTTGACTTTGATTCAGTAGCAAGCATTGCTCCACAAGTGGCACCAGCGGTCATTCTTGCAATCACGCTCTTTATGTTGCTGGGGGTTACAGGCAAGTCAGCTCAAATACCGCTATACGTATGGTTACCCGATGCGATGGCTGGTCCTACTCCGGTATCAGCCTTGATCCATGCTGCTACGATGGTTACCGCAGGTGTTTACCTGATTACACGTTCTCATGCCTTGTACTCACTTGTCCCGGTTGCCCAAAACTGGGTTGCGATGGTTGGAGCGGTGACTGCCTTATTTGCTGCCACCATCGCGGTCGCCCAGTTCGATATCAAGAAGGTGCTGGCCTATTCCACGATCAGCCAGCTGGGCTTCATGGTGGCTGCGGTGGGCATGGGGGCATACGTTGCTGGCATGTTCCACCTGGTGATGCATGCCTTTTTCAAAGCCTTACTCTTTCTTTCAGCCGGCTCGGTCATCCAGGGGATCGAACGTGGTGAGCATACGGTGGAACATGACCCCAACCTGCGCAAGCGGATGAAGCATGAAGGTCATTTTGACCCCCAGGATATGCGCAATATGGGTGGTCTGCGCCACAAAATGAAGACCACGTTTTGGGTTTACCTGATTGGCGGGTTGGCACTGGCAGGGATCGTCCCATTGGCAGGATTCTGGTCCAAGGATGAGATATTGACTGAAGCCAGCGCCTTGAATCCTATGATAGTTTGGTTATTGATCATTGCGGCTTTCCTCACAGCTTTTTACATGGGGCGCCAGATATTCATGGTTTTCTTCGGTGAATCACGTTCAGAGCCAGCCACGCATGCTAAGGAAAGCCCTCCCGTAATGACGATCCCACTGATCATCCTGGCATTTCTCTCCTTCTTCGGTGGTTTCCTGAATTTCCCCACACTGCACGGATTCACCACCTGGCTGGAGCATGCCGTCCAGGTCGCGACTGAGGGTGGGGCGAGCGGTGAAACCGCAGCAGGTGGTTTTAATTTTACGATAGCCATCCTTTCCACTGTAATTGCCGTGTCAGCGATTGCGCTGGCCTGGTATCTATATATGCGACGCGCGAAAGATATGGAGAAATTACCCCTCAACAAGCGCGCCGATGACCCTCTACGCACCATGTTGGGACCAGTCTTCACCCTGCTTGAGAATAAATATTGGGTGGATGAGTTTTATGGCTACGTGGTGGTCAAGCCCTATCAATGGCTCTCCAAATTCCTGGCAGAGAAAGTGGACGGGGCATTCTGGCACGATTTCTTCCACGATACGGTCCTGGCAGCCAGCTTTAATTGGCTCACCCGTTTTCTGTCTGGTCCCATCGATTTGGGCATCATCGATGGGGTTAGCAATTTCTTGGGTGATGGCTTCAAAGAGCTGTCAGCACAGATGCGGAAATTGCAAACCGGTTTTGTGCGTAACTATGCGCTTTCAATATTTATCGGTGTTGTCTTCATCATTGGTTATTTGCTCATACGTTTAGGATAGACCGCGGGATTACAAACCGCGGAATGCTACTCTGCAACGAGGAACAGACATGAACTTAGCACTCCATCCCCTTACTCTAACGACCTTCCTGCCTTTGCTAGGCATCCTGGTGATCCTGTTTTTGAAGTCTGAATGGAAAAATGCCATTCGTTGGGTCGCTCTGATTACCACTATAGCAACTTTTGGCATTGCGGTGGTTATGCTGTCGTACTTCAATCCAGCTAACCCCGATATTCAAATGGAAATTAACCTACCCTGGTTCCAGTTTGTCAATTGGACTATCTATTATCACCTGGGTGTGGATGGTCTGAGTATCTTATTAGTTATGCTCACCACACTATTGATCCCCATTGCCATCATTTCAACATGGAACGCGGTTCAAGACCGGGTCAAAGATTTTATGATATTCTTCCTGCTGCTTGAGGTGGGCATGGTGGGCGTCTTCGTTGCCCTGGATTTGTTCTTATTCTATATTTTCTGGGAATTTACTCTGGTACCGATGTATTTCCTGATCGGTGTGTGGGGTGGTCCTCGTCGCATGTATGCTGCGGTCAAGTTCTTTCTGTATACCATGGCTGGGTCCATTCTCATGCTCCTGGCAATTCTGTGGCTTGGGATAAATCAAGGGACTTTCTCAGTCACTGAGTTGGTCGCCAGGGGGAATATCCCTACCAATATCCAATTCTGGCTGTTTATTGCATTTGCGGCTGCTTTTGCCATCAAGGTCCCCATGTGGCCACTCCATTCCTGGTTGCCTGACGCACATGTCGAAGCGCCGACAGCTGGTTCTGTGATTTTGGCAGCTGTGTTGCTGAAAATGGGTACCTATGGTTTCCTGCGTTTTAATCTCTCGATGTTCCCCAGTGCGGCGGTGAAGCTGGCTCCGTGGATCGCGGGATTAGCGACCATCGGCATCCTGTATGGGGCCGCAGTCTCCTATGCCCAAAAAGACGTTAAGAAACTGGTGGCCTATTCCTCGGTGAGTCACCTCGGCTTCGTCATGTTGGGTCTGTTTGCCCTGAATGCGCAAGGCATTGAGGGTGGCATCCTTCAGATGGTCAACCATGGACTGAGCACAGGCGCGTTGTTCCTTATCGTCGGTATGATCTACGAGCGTAGGCACACCCGCGAGATGGACGCTTTTGGGGGACTATGGAAAGTCATGCCCATTTATGGCGCTCTAACTTTGATCGTCACATTGTCATCCATGGGTTTACCAGGATTGAATGGCTTTGTGGGCGAGTTCACCATCCTGTTGGGTTCGTTTGGTTCAGAGTATATCTCCCCGTGGTTTGCTGCAATATCATCGATCGGTATCATATTGGCAGCAATTTATATGCTGTTTATGTTCCAGAAACTATTCCTCGGTCCTTTAGATAAGGAAGAGAATAAATTGCTCAAAGATATCAACTGGCGTGAGATCATCACCCTGGTTCCGCTACTTATCTTTATCTTTTGGATTGGGCTCTATCCCAAGCCTTTCTTTGCCATTATGGGTCCAGCGGTTGGTAAATTGGTGAATATCATTCAGGCGGCAGCCAGCGCAGGCATACCATGATGGGAATGACTGTGAAGATTTACCCTTACGTCGATAAAATGCCCTGCCCAAATTATTCCAATCCAATGGGTATGGGCGGTTGGCAGGAGACTGAGGAATGACTTTATCCGATCTGACGCTAAACATTAAAGTAATCCTGCCCATGACGGTGCTCATTGCATGGAGTTGTGTCCTGTTATTGCTAGACCTGTTTATTCCCAAAAGACGTAAAAGTTGGACCGCATTGCTGGCAGCATTGGGTTTACTGCTTTGCCTGGGCCTGACGATCTCCCAAGCTGGATGGGTCTCCTCTGGATTCAATGGGATGGTCATCCATGACGGTTTCTCGTCTTTCCTGCAGCTTTTATTTCTGAGCAGTGGGTTGGCGGGGATTGCCCTTGCATTCGACTACTTGAGACGGATGGATATCGAGCGTGGCGAGTATTACATTCTCCTGCTCTTCTCGATCAGTGGGATGCTTTTGATGTCACAAGCCAATGACCTGATTGTGGTCTTCCTGGCACTGGAACTTCTGTCTATCCCTTTATATGTGTTATCAGGTTTTGCCCGTCCGCGGGTAGAGTCGGAAGAGGCTGCCCTCAAGTATTTTCTGATGGGTGCATTTGCGGGTGGTTTTGTAGTGTTTGGGGTGGCACTGGTCTTTGGAGCAACCGGCACGACCAACCTCGGAGCAATCGTCGATGCGATCAACGCCAACATTGCGAATATGCAATTGCTTACCATAGGGGCAGCGCTCATCCTGGTGGGGATGGGATTTAAAGTGGCGGTAGTTCCATTTCACATGTGGACCCCGGATGTTTACCAGGGAGCCCCATCATCGGTCTCGGCTTTTATGTCAGTCGGAGCTAAAGCTGGTGGTTTTGCGGCTTTGTTGCGCATCTTTCTTACCGCTTTTCCCAGTCTGGCAACTGAATTAAGCATGGTTTTTTGGACAATCTCTGCTTTGACCATGTTTCTTGGGAATGTGGTTGCCATTGCACAAAGCAATATTAAACGCCTGCTGGCGTATTCAAGTATCGCCCATGCGGGGTATATCATGATGGCGTTGGTTACTTTTGGCAATGCAACTCTCAATCAGGAAGTGATCAGTGCATCTCTGTTTTACCTGGCGGCATATGCCTTCACCAGCTTCGGAGCCTGGGCGGTGGTAATTGCCCTGGAAAAAGCAGAGGGTGGAGGCCTCGCCCTGGATGATTACGCCGGGTTGGGACGTAAATACCCATTGCTGGCGGCTTCAATGGCAGTTTTTATGCTCTCATTCACAGGCATACCACCCACATTGGGATTCATGGGCAAGTTTTACCTTTTCCGCACTGTGATTGAGGGAGGGTATATGGGCCTTGCTTTGATCGGGGTGTTCACTTCATTGATATCGGCTTACTTCTACCTGCGTGTGATCGTCATCATGTACATGCGGGAGGGTGAACCAACCGCACGTAAAGAGTTTTGGGTGCGATCTACCGCAGCTGCAGCCGCGATATTGGTGGTTGTACTCAGTCTGGCAGCGGGTCCGTTGCTGAACCTGGCTGCCAAAGCAGTGCTTACCATTTTCTAAGCATACTTGGTGTGAGTTAAATATTCTTCCTTCCCGGTTCATTTGAGCCGGGATTTTTAATAATGAAGGATGATATCAACGAAAAAAATAGAGTGTGAATAGAAAAAGATGGATATCGTTATCAATTTCTCACGCCCTGGTAAAGGCATCACCCTTTATACGGAAAGATTGGTCGATGATAATCCGGAAAGGCTTAAGACATTGAGTCTCATTCCAGCTGATACCAGCTTGAAATGGTGTGAGGAGAATTGGTGGCAGAACGGGTGTATACCGCACGGCATCCTGGTCAGTTCAGCGGCGAAATTCCTGTTTTACAAGGAGTGATTTTCGGTGATGCAGCTCGTAGGGACAGATGGCAACCACCTGGGTTATTATGTGGATATAGATACCCCTATCCGAAAGGATAATGGGGAGTACTATCTAACCGACTTGTTCCTGGACTTGTGGGTTTTCCCCAATGGCAGGTATTTTGAGCTGGATCGAGATGAATTTGAAAAAAGCTTGAAATCGCGTCTGATCACGCATTACCAGCTTAGAAAAGCCAACCAGGTCATCGAAATGCTGAAATGCAGGATCGTCAATGGAGACTTTTATCGTATGCTGCTGTAACAGAGCGGGATCATCCTATGCTTAATATCAGCTAACCTTTTATTAAAATGATTCAGTTATAATATCGAAATGCTTGGAATGCACCTCGCAAATGAGATACCCTTATTAACTGTGCTATTTTAGAGGATTACAACTCACCCAAAGGTTCTATTTCTATTCGACTGACCTGTATTATGAACGATATAGTTTACCAATTTGCTAAAAAAATACGGCCCGACCTGGAAAGTAAGAGCGGGCAGCAACGTATCAGTGGGACGGCAGATGTACTGACCCTGCTTTATTCATTGCCATTGGTTGTAATAGGATTAGCCTGGCTGCTACGCGAATCAAGCTGGGATTCCATCCGCCAAGACTGGCAAATATATCTGCTCATGGGGGTAATCATTTATTTATTTAATCGCTTGCGTTTTTTCTACATCACGGAGATCAGGTCGGGAGGGTATGCCAATTCAGATGGCGCTTTGGATGGGATGGCTGTATGGGCAGCCATTTTGCTGCTTGGTCCAACCGCGCTGTGGTTAAAAATAATATGGGATGTATATACATTCATAAGCTCCATTTTCCGTGAGAGAACCAAACTAGAGTATTGGAACCGTGGGCGGATGTTCACAACCGATATAGCCGTCGATACTATACCGACCCTTGTCGCTTTAGTTGTTTATGGTTGGGTGGGCGGGTCGATCCCAATTAAGGATTTTTCGATCAACTCAATCATCCCGGCATTTATAGCCATCTCTGCCCAATACATTGGGATATTTGTGGTTTATTCAGGTTATATCGTATATGTAATATGGTCTTTAAAGAATGTATTGCATACTCCGATACGCCCTGCAATTTCATTCTTTTTAATAAGTCTGACCCTCCCTGCATTGGCGGATCCTTTTGGTATTCTGGCCGCTGGGGTTTATGCCAGTGAAGGCTTGTGGGAGTTCCTGTTTGTTATCATTGGGTTGCTGTTGACTGCTCTCCTTGCCAGACGGTTCAGCCAGGCAGCAGAATACAGTCGCCAGCAAACTAACCAGATTGAGCAATTGGAAAAGTTAGGAAGAGCCATCTTGGATTCTTCACCTGATTCTTCTGATCTACCAGAAGTACTGCATCAGCACGTTACATCCATGTTTGCCTCGCGTGGGATCCTGATTTGGACTGAATCCAAAGGAATGCTTCTCCATGAACCACCGACATTTTCTTTCGAACGGGAGTTGGCGTGGAAATGGATGCAAGGTAAAAATGAAGTATATATATCCATGCCAAGAGAAAAACTTGCCTGGAATCCTGACCTTTCGTATCTGGGTCCAACCTTCTTATGCCCGATCACAGACGTGATAAGCGGCAAACCAATTGGTGTGATCTTCCTTGAGCTGCAGACCATGAATATTCCATGGGATACCCGTTCTTTTCGAATGCAACTCCCGGCAGTGCAATCACTTGGCGCCCAGATCGCCTCTGCAATTCACCAGTCAGAAACATATTCAGAGACCCTGGCCATGCAAAAAACAGTGCAGGAGTTAAATCTGGCACGGACCATCCAGGCTAGCTTTTTACCTGAAACCATCCCAGATTTACCTGGTTGGCAGTTATCGGCGACTCTTGAGCCTGCGCGGCAAGTTGCGGGTGATTTCTATGATTTTATTCATCTTCCAGATGGAAAATTGGGCATCCTGATTGCTGATGTAGCGGACAAGGGGCTAGGTGCAGCCCTTTATATGGCACTGAGCAGTACTTTGATAAGGATCTATGCCGATGAGTATCCCAAGGATCCAGCCCTCGTTCTGAGCGCTGCAAACCGGCAAATCCTGCGCAATGCACGCGCCAACCTGTTTGTTACTGTATTTTTAGGGTTGCTTGACCCAACCACTGGTGTGCTTATTTATGCAAATGCTGGGCACAACCCTCCATATATATTTACGACTGATAACGGCATTAAGGTATTAAATAATACGGGCATGCCGCTTGGGATTGATGAAGATAACACCTGGGGTCAGGATGAGGTATCGATTTCACCCGGCGAGAAGTTACTTTTGTATACGGATGGGGTGTCGGATTCCCAAAATAAAGAGGGCGAATTCATCGATAGGAAAATGCTCGCGCTCACCGTACAGCAAAATATCGACAAATCTACCAAGGAAGTATTACAGATTATCCTGGATAGGGTGCATCGCTTTGTCGGTGATGCTCCCCGTTTTGACGATATAACTCTGGTAATTTTGGGTAGAAATAATGGATCTAAATAAATTGCCTGCCAGGTAATGATGGCAGGCAATTGTTTTTATTTATTTGCTTTTCGATTCTCGCGATGTTTTACCATCGTCAGGGTGTTACCAGTATCTGAGCTGGATTGGTAGTTGACTTCGTCCATCATCTGGCGCATTAGGAATATGCCCAGTCCACGTGGTTTGATTTCATCCAAAGGCACATTAATTTCTGGTTCAGATACCGTTTCGGGATTGAATGGTTCAGCATCATCATATATTACCACCTTCAATCCATCCTCCTGGACATCGCAAGTAATGTCAATTCGGCTGGGACATTCTTGACCATAACCATGTTCAATGATGTTCGTGGAAGCCTCATCCACAGCCAACTGGACTGCATAAACTTGCGTCTCATTGAGACCAGCTTGCTTGGCATAATCTGTGACGTAGTCGCTGATCTTCTCCAGATTTTTTAGACTACATGTAAATCTTTTGGTTGGCATTTGTATGGTTAAAAATTTCCTACCGCATATGTGACATCATCAAAAGTTTTGAAATAAGACCCCATGCCCACCAGGTTCAACGAATCCTTGATGCCTTTTTCAATATTGGTAAGCACCAGCTCACCTGATGGCTTGCATGTCTTTTGTGTGTCAATTAGAACCCACCAACCTGCACTAGCCATGAAAACTACATCACTCATATCAAATACAATATTTTTCACTCCTTTGGCGATGATTGCTTTTAATGCTTGAGACAGCTGCGGTGCGTTGGAACCATCGATGCGACCACTGGTTTTGATCACCGTGCAGTGCTTAAATTCTGTTGTTTGAATTTCCATAAAGTCCTCCTGGTACGCTTCAAGAGTATATTAAATAAATTACACCATGTTACCTTAGTACTATATTTTCTTCTGGAGACAGTTAATATATTTTACCAGATTGCCTAAAAAACATAAACTTAGGATTTGGTTAGTGTTTCTCTAGAAGGTCTCCTTAATCATGATACGATCCCAACCGGTTTTTTAT
>Ga0315297_10001718_pt1 | contig 13682 bp, 15 predicted proteins | sample YL17G15_0_MG_FD_203628 | JGI IMG/M metagenome (GOLD analysis project Ga0315297, IMG submission 203628) | Sediment microbial communities from Yellowstone Lake, YNP, Wyoming, USA - YL17G15_0 | ecosystem: Environmental > Aquatic > Freshwater > Lake > Sediment | place: USA: Wyoming | collected... | reverse complement strand
AGGCTCAAGGCTCCTTCACGCGCACTTCCGTGCCCAGGGCGGATACTGCAACCATGGCGGCACCGAAGCGCGCCTCTCAGGCAGATGGCCTCGCCCAGCAGGGCGAACTGGCCGAGCTCCTGCGCCTCGAGGCGCGGCTCGCCGAGCGATTGACCGCGCTCGAGCTCCAGACCGAGCACATCAGGGCCGAAGCCTTGGCGCGAAGGTCCGGCGCCGAGACGGAGTCGGCCGCCCGGCTCGAGGTGGAGATGCGAGGACTGGAAGACAGGCTGGAATCCGAGCGCCGTGCCCGGATCGAGTCGATCGGGCAGGCAGCGGAGGAGGAGGCACGGCGGCTCCGGGCGATCGATGATGCGTCGGTTCAAGCGCTCGCGGAGCGAGTGGCAGCACGGGTTCTCGCGGCCGCGTCGGAGGAACTGGATCCATGATCCTCCCGATGGTCAAGCTCCGGATTCTCGGCCCGCGAGCGCGTCTTCCTGCAGTCATTGAGGCACTGCAGGACACGGGTCTTCTCCATTTCGCCCCCCCCGCCGACTTACCCGCGGTTCGTTCCGCACCCCTTTCGCCGCCCGACGCCCGGCGCCGCCGTCAGCTCGGCCGCGTGCTCCAGGACGTGGACGCCGCGCTCGAGGGCATCGGATCCACTGCCCAGAAGGGCGCGCGCACCGACGGCTCGGTTCACAACCTCGCCCGCCATGCCCGCCTCGCCCGGCGCGTACGCCGGGAGGCGCAGGGGCTGACGGAGCGTCTCGCCAGGCTGGAGGAAGAGCACGCGCTCATCGAACGATACCGCCCGTTCTTCACCGCGTTTCGCGCGCTCGAGGCGGCCCGCGGCAACATGCCCGACCTGATCGCCTACCACGTCGTCCTGCGTCGGGATCAGGCGAATGCCCTCTCCGTCCTGCGAAGCGCCCTGCGACAGACCCTGGGCGACACCTTCGAGCTCTTCTCGCAGGTGCTGACGAGCGGCGAGATCGCGGCGCTACTGCTGGTGCCGCGCTCGGCGAGCGAACGCATCGACCGCCTGCTCGCCGAGACCCGCGTGCAGGAGATCCCGGTCCCGCACGGGTATGGCAACACGCTGGCCGATGCCATTCCCCGCATGCTCGCCCGCAGTGAGCAGTTGCCCGGTGACCTTGCCGGCACGCGCTCCGCCCGGGAGAAGTTGGCTCGCGTACACGGGCCGGCGCTGGCCGGCGTCAGGGCCACAATTCATGATCTCCTCGCCCGATATGACACCCTCACCCAGTCGGGCGTCACCGCACACGCCTTCGTGATCGAAGGATGGGCGCCCGAGACGGCGGAATCGCAACTCCGTCAGGCGCTCGCGACCGGCCTTGGCGCCAACATCGTGGTCGAGGATGTCGGGCGGGAGCAGTGGCGGGCCGAGGACGCCCCGGTCGTGCTCTCCAACCCGCGACTCTTCCGGCCGTTCGAAGTGCTGACCCGGATGATGCCCCTGCCCCGGTACGGGACAATGGACCCGACGCCATTCGTCGCGGTGTTCTTTCCGATGTTCTTCGGGCTCATCATGGGCGACGTCGGATATGGCCTCATGCTCGTCGCGGGCGCCCTGGCCCTCCACCACTGGTCGACGCCCGGCTCCACGCGCCGCTCCGTCGCCAGGATCGCGGGTGCCTGCGCCCTCTTTTCGATCGCGTTCGGCATCGGCTTCGGCGAGTTCTTCGGCGATCTCGGCCGCCGCTGGTTCGGGCTCCAGCCGCTGCTCTTCGACCGGGGCGAGGAAATCATCCCGTTTCTTGCCCTCGCGCTGGCGATCGGCGTCGTGCACATGGTGCTCGGGCTCGTGCTCGGTGCCATCTCCAGCGCACGGACGGCCCATCCCCGGACCGCCATCGGGCGTGGGCTGTCGGCGCTGATGGTGCTGGTCGTGCTGGTGGCCATCCTCGCCGCGCTGAACGCGCTCCCGCGCGCCTTCCTGACCCCGGCGGTCGTGGTGGTGCTGGTGACCTTCCCGGTCATCGTGATCCTCGAGGGCGTCGTGGCGCCGATCGAGCTCTTCTCCACCTTCGGGCACATTCTGAGCTACGCCAGGATCATGGCCCTCGGCACAGCGTCGGTCATGCTCGCCATCGTCGCCAACCAGATGGTGGGTGCCATGGGCAGCGTGGTCGTGGGCGCGCTGTTCGCGCTGCTGTTTCATCTCGTGAACTTCGGCCTCAGCCTATTCACCCCGACGATTCACGCCCTCCGCCTGCATTATGTGGAGTTCTTCGGGACGTTCTACAGCCCGGGCGGCGTGCGCTATCACCCGCTGGGTCACTGGACCCCGAAGTCGGAAACGACGGCCTAACCACAGGAGTGAGACCATGGAACTCGTCTGGATCACGCTGAGTGCCGCCCTCGCGATCGGCATTCCCGCCCTGGCGACGGCGTGGGCGCAGTCGCGCATCGGCCCGGCCGCCGCGGCGAGTCTCGCGGAGAAGCCGGAATTGAGCACAACCGTCATCATCATGATCGCGATTCCGGAGACGATGGTGATCCTGGGGTTCGTGGTCGCAGTCATCATCATGCTGCGGGGCGGCGCCGCCGCCGTCTGAGGCGTCATGGCACTCGCCGACCTGCTGCAGACGCTGGAACGCGAAGCAACCACGCGGGCCGACGCGCGCCTGGCGGCGGCGCGCGCCGAGGTGGAGCGCCTGGCCGCCGCTCACGCCGCCGAGCTCGCCGCGCACCGTGAGCAGGCGCTGGCAGGTCGCCAGCAGGCGCTCCGCGCGGACGGTGAGCGGAGCATCGTCGCCGCGGGACGGAGCGCGGAAATGACCCGGCTGGTCGCGCGACACGAGTTTCTGGCCCGCGCGCACGACTGCGCGCGTGGCAATCTCGCCCGGCACGCCGACACCGCCGAGGGGCGCATGGCCGTCGTCGCCCTCGTCGCCCGCGCGCTGACATATCTGGGCGATGCGCCGGTCCACGCCCGCGCCACGCCACAGCTCGTGGCTACGGTGCGAACGGCGTGCGCGGCCTGGGCCACTGTCGAGGTCGCGGGCGCCTCGCAGGTGGGCACCGGGGCCCGCTTCGCGGCGGCAGACGGCAGTATCGAGGTCGACGCCACCCTGGAAGGCGTGCTCGAGCGCCTTTGGCCTGAGCTGGCGATGGACATCGTGCGGCGCGCGGAGTCGCTCTGATGCCGGCCCGGTGGGAGGCGCTGAATGCCCGCGCCCGCGGCCTCGGCACGCACCTGCTTCCACACGGGACACTGGCCGCCCTGGCCGCCACCCCCGACCTCGCCGCCCTGGTTGTCCTGCTCGAAGCGGCGGGCATCGCCATCCCGCGGGAAGAGGGCCTCACGTCACATGCGATCGAACTGGGCATCCGGCGCGCCGCCGCCGGCGAGTTGCGGCGCCTCGCGGGGTGGTTCGGCGACCAGGGCGGCGCGCCAGGCCTGATCTTCGATGACGAGGATCGCCGGTCGCTTCGATCGATGATTCGCGGTGCGGTGGCGGGGGCGGCTGCCGAGGCGCGTCTCGCCGGCCTGATACCGACGCCCCAACTTCCGGAGCGGGCGCTGGCGGAGCTCGCCAGGCAACCCCGGGTAGCGGACGTCGCCGCCCTGCTGGTGGCCTGGAACCACCCGCTGGGGTCCGCCCTCCTGCCAGCCGCCGCAGCCACCGAACCAGACCTGCTGCGCCTCGAGCTCGAGGTCGATCGATGGTTCGCGGGCCGGGCCCACGCCGCGGCGAGGCATGGCGGCAGCGCCTTCCGCCGTTATGTCGAGCAGTCGATCGACCTCGACAATGCCAGGGCCGCCCTGCTGCTCGCGGCGTCGGACAGCGAACTCCCGGCCGACAGCTTCTTCCTGCCTGGAGGCCGTCACCTGTCGCGCACGGCATTCCATGACGCGGCGGGGGCCGGCTCCCTCGCGGCTGCGGCCCGGCATCTGGCGGCTCCGCTCGCGGCGCACGGCATCGGCGAGCTGGTGCTTCGTCACGCCGGTGATATCGCGCGCCTCGATGAAGCGCTGCTGCGTGCGCGCGTGCGCGCGCACCGGCAGGAGGCGCGTCGTGAGCCACTGGGTGCCGCCCCCGTGCTCGCCTACGCGCTGCGGCTGCGCTCCCAGGTCGCGGCACTCCGGCGGCTCGTCTGGGGCACCGAGCTCGGCGTCCCGCCGGCCGTGCGCGCCGCGGCGCTCGAGGAAGTCACGTGAGCTATGCGGTGCGCGTCCTCGCGCGACCGGCCATCGCCGCGGGCTTCCGGCTCGCCGGGATGAAGTCGTTCGAGGCCTCGAGCCCCGCCGACGGCGCGCGACAGATCGCCACCCTGCTCGATGAGCCAGGCCTCGGCGTCATCCTGGTGGAGGCCGACATCTTCAATGCCCTGTCGGAGGAGGTCCGTCGTGAGCTTTCCCGACGCCCGCTGCCCATGGTGGTGCCCTTCCCCGGCCCGTCATGGGGCGCGACCCTGGTGGGCCCGGACGCGTTTATCGCCGATCTGCTGAGGCAGGCGATCGGCTACCGCGTGAAGCTCGGATGACCGCCGCGCTGCTGACCCGCATCACCGGCTCCCTGGCCGAGGCCCGGCCGCTGCGCGAGGCGTCGCTGTACGAAGTGGTGCGCGTGGGCCATCGCGGGCTGCTGGGCGAGGTGATCCGGGTGAAGGACGACGTCGCCACGCTTCAGGTCTACGAGGAGACCACCGGCCTCGAGGTGGGCGAGCCGGTGGAGCGCAGCGGAAAGGCCCTGGTCCTGCCGCTGGGGCCGGGCCTGCTGGGTTCCATTCTCGACGGCGTCGGCCGGCCGCTCGAGCGCCTCGCCGAACTGACGGGCGACTTCGTGCAGCCCGGCGCGCGAGCACCGACGCTCGACCCTGCCGCCCGCTGGGAATTCCGGCCGACGCTGTTACCGGGAGTCGAGGTGCGCGAAGGTGACGTCCTCGGCACCGTGCTCGAGCGCGCGACGATGGAGCACCGGATCCTCGTGCCGCCGGGCGTGAGCGGACGCATCACGCGTCTCGACGCCGGGACCTTCACGGTTTCCGACCCCATCGGGCAGCTGGAAGACGGCACGCCCCTTCGGCTGGCGCACGACTGGCCGGTGCGCCGCCCGCGACCCGTCGGGCTACGGCTCCCCGACGACCGACCGCTGGTAACGGGCCAGCGGGTTTTCGACTTGCTTTTTCCGGCGGCCGAGGGGGGCACCGTGGCGGTCCCGGGCGGCTTCGGCACCGGCAAGACGATCATCGAGCAGTCCCTGGCCAAGTACGCGGAGGCCGACATCGTCGTCTACGTCGGGTGCGGCGAGCGTGGCAACGAGATGTCGGAAGTGCTGCGCGAGTTTCCCCGCCTGACCGACGCCCGCACCGGCCGCTCCATCATGGACCGCACCGTGATGGTGGTGAACACGTCGAACATGCCGGTCGCGGCGCGCGAAGCCTCGGTCTACGTCGGCATCACCATCGCGGAGTACTATCGCGACATGGGGTATCGGGTGGCGCTGCTGGCGGACAGCCTGTCGCGCTGGGCGGAGGCGCTGCGCGAGATCGCGGCGCGGCTGGCGGAAATGCCTGGTGAGGAGGGCTACCCGACCTACCTGTCGAACCGGCTGGGGCAGTTCTATGAACGCGCGGGCCGGGTCACCGCGCTCGGCGGGCCGCCGCGCGAAGGATCATTGACCATCATCGCCGCGATTTCCCCGCCCGGCGGCGACCTCTCCGAGCCGGTGACCCAGGCCACGTTGCGCGTGGCAGGTGCTCTCTGGGCGCTCGATCCGGCACTCGCCAACCAGCGGCAGTTTCCTGCCGTCGACTGGGAAACGAGCTACTCGCTCTACGCGACCGAGGTGGCGCCGTGGTTTGCGCGGGCGACCTCGCCCGACTGGCCCGATCTTCGGCGCACCGTCCTCGAGCTGCTGCAGCGGGGCCAGGAACTGCGCGACATCGCCGGGCTCGTGGGCCCCGAGGCGTTGCAGGATGCCGACCGGCTCGTACTCGAGAGCGCGCGCATCTTCCGCGAGCTGATCATGGGCCAGAGTGCGTACGACCCCAACGATGCGTCGTCGTCGCTCACGAAGACCCACGACCTCGTGGCCCTCGCGGTCACGCTGCACCGGCGGGCCCTCGGCGCGCTGCAGCGCGGCTTGCCGTTCGAGCGGCTGAATCTCGGACCGATTCGCCGGGCACTTGCCGCGCTGCGTGGCGCCCCGGCCGGCGAGCGCGCCGAGCGCGCCGCCGAGGCGCGGACCCTGATCGAGCGCCTCGGTGCGGAGGCGGCGCCATGAGCGGCCTGCCCCGCACCTTTCATGGCGCCAGCGCAGCCTCGGGCCCTCTGCTCTTCCTCCGGAACACACGCCGGGTCGCCATCGGCGAATGGGTGACGGTCCGAACGCCGGGTGAGGCGCCACGACGTGGCCAGGTCATCGACGCCGGCGAGGCCGTGACGGTGGTGCAGGTGCTGGAGGAAACAATCGGGCTCGCACCCGCCACATCCGACGTCACGCTGACGGGCGACGTGGCGCGCGTCACGGTGGGGCGCGAACTGCTCGGCCGCGCGTTCAACGGCGTCGGTGCCCCACGCGACGGCCTGCCTCCCCCAGTGGGTGAGGCCCTTCGTCCCATCTGGGGCGCGCCCATGAATCCCGCACGACGGCTCAAGCCGGAGGACTTCATCGAGACGGGCATCTCGGCCATCGACGGCATGAACACGCTGGTGCGCGGGCAGAAGCTCCCGGTCTTTTCCGGCCCCGGACTCCCCGCGCTGGAGCTCGCGGCCCAGATCGTTGAGGGCGCCCGGGCACCGCGAGGGGAGCCGTTCGCCGTGATCTTCTGCGCCATGGGCATCACGGCCCGCGAAACGCGCACCTTCCTCGACCGGTTCGAGCGCAGCGGCGCGATGGAGCGGAGCGTCCTCTTCCTGAACGAGACGCGTGACCCAAGCATCGAGCGCATCCTTGCGCCACGGATGGCGCTCGCCGAGGCCGAGTTCCTGGCCTTCGACGCGGGACTGCACGTGCTGGTGGTGATGGCCGACCTCACCAACTACTGCGAGACGCTGCGGGAGATCGCCACCGCCCGCGAAGAAATCCCCGGCCGTCGCGGGTATCCAGGCTACATGTACACCGACCTCGCGACGCTCCTGGAGCGCGCCGGCATGCTGCAGGGCCGGCCCGGCTCGGTGACCCAGATCCCGATCCTCACCATGCCCGACGACGACATCACGCACCCGATTCCCGACCTCACCGGGTACATCACCGAGGGTCAGGTCGTGCTGAGCCGTGAACTGCACCGGAAGGGAGTGGCGCCGCCGATCGACGTGCTGCCGTCGCTCTCGCGCCTGATGAATGCCGGGATCGGCGAGGGGCGCACGGTGCGCGAGCACCGTGAGTGGGCCGACCAGCTCTACGCGAGCTACACCCAGGGGCGGGAGGCGCGATTGATGGCGGCGATCGTGGGCGAGCCCGGCCTCGGCGAGGCCGACCGCCGCGCGCTCGGCTTTGCCGACCGCTTCGAGCGCGAGTTCGTGCATCAGGGCGGCGCCCGCCGCACGATCGATGAGACCGTCGCGCGCGGGTGGCGGCTCATCGAGTCGATGCCGCGGGACGACCTGCTCCGCATTCGCGACGCGACCTGGGACGCCCGACAGGCCGCGGTATCGCGAGCCACCGAGGTCACGCCATGAGCACCGGCCGTGGCGGCGCGTCGACCCGCCAGACTCTCCTCCGCAGCCGGCGCCGACTCGAGCGCGTCACCAAGGGGATCAGCCTGCTGCGCCGGAAGCGCGAGGCGCTGGTGGCCGAGCTGTTCCGGATCGCCCGGCCCGCCGCCAATCAGCGCGTATCCATCGCCGACCGTGCGGCCCGCGCCTATCCGGTCCTGCTCGCCGCGCTCGCGGATGAGGGAAGCGCCGGCCTGCGCGTCATCGGATGGCCCTGGAGGGAGTTGAGCGTCGAGATGCGGCCGGCGCAGGTCTGGGGCATCCCGATTGCGGAGCTTCTGCACCGGCCCCCGGTACAGAGGAGCCTCGCCGCCCGCGGCACACCGCCGGGTGGCACCGGCACCGCACCGGTCGCGGCGGCCACCGAGTTCGAGCTGCTGACCGAGCTGCTGCTCGATGCCGCCAATCGCGAGACGCTGCTGCGGCGGCTCGGGGAGGCGGTGTCGCGCACCTCGCGCCAGGTCAACACCCTCGAGCGCCGCGTCGGGCCGGATCTCCACCACCGCATCACGCTCATCCGACGCGCGCTCGACGAGCGGGAGCGCGAAGAACATCTGCGCCTGAGTCGCCTCCTGCGCCGGCGATCCTAGCTGGCGGCCCGCTTGCTCCGGCTGCGCCCGCCGCGACGCGGGCCCTTCCGTTTCACGGCTGCATCGGAGGCAGCGGGAGTCGCTCCGTCATCGACCACACTTGGTAGTTCCGGCGGCTCGATATCCAGCTTCCGCAGCCCCTCGTAGAGCACCACACTCACCGCGTTGGCGAGGTTGAGGCTCCGCACGTCACCCGGCATCGGGATGCGGTAGCACTGCTCCGGGTGCTTCTCGAGGATCCGCGCCGGCAGCCCGTCGGTCTCGTTGCCGAAGATCAGCACGCTGTTCGCGCGGAAGGGCGCCGCCCGGTAGTCCTGCTCCGCATTGGCGGAGAAGTACAGGCAGCGGTCGCGGCTGATGGCATCACGGAACGCGAACCAGTTCTCGTGCACCCAGAGGTCCGTCTTGTCCCAGTAATCGAGCCCGGCTCGCCGCACCTCCTTCTCCTCGAGGGAGAATCCGAGCGGCCCGATCAGGTGCAGCGGCGTGTCGGCCGCTGCGCACAGGCGCGCGATGTTCCCGGTGTTGGGAGGAATGCGCGGCTCGATGAGGGCGACATTGAGGGGCATGGCGATGAAGTGAAAGGTTGGCGGGCGGCGTCGGTCAGCCGCCCCTGGTATGCATCTCGCGCCGCGGATCGGCGCGAAGTCCCTCGACCTGGTAGAGCACGCCCCGGCCCGGTGTTGCAAGCCGCGCTTCCGCGCCCCGGTCAGTGCGCTGCTGCCACCGCTCGCGGATGAGACCAGCGATCTCCGCGTCTGTGGCATTGCTGCGCAACGGTTCCCGCAGGTCCATGCCATCGTCGGCGTACAGGCACAACAGCCACCTGCCGTCCGCCGTCACCCGGCTGCGGTCGCAGGCACGGCAGAACGGCGCGGTGGTGGATGCGATGATGCCGAACGTGAGGCCGTCCGGAAGGCGGTACCGCTCCGCCGGCGCGGGCCCGCCATCCTGCAGCGCCTCGAAGCCACCATACCGCTGGCTGATGATTTCCAGCATGCGGTCCCGCGACACCACGTCGTCCATCGACCACTGCGTGGCACCGCCGACATCCATGTACTCGATGAATCGGGCCTCTGCCCCATGCGCACGGCCGAACTCGAGCAGGTCCGGCAGTTCGTCGTCGTTGAAGCCGCGGATCACCACGGTATTGAGCTTGACTCCGGCGAAGCCCGCCTCGCCCGCCGCGCGCACGCCGTCCATGGCGTCGGCATGGCCCTCCGTGCGCGCGAACGCGAGGGCCCGCTCAGGGCGAAGCGTGTCGAGGCTGACCGTGACCCGGTCGAGCCCGGCATCGCGAAGGTCGGCGGCGAAGCGCCGGAGTAGCAGCCCGTTCGTGGTGAGCGCGACTTCGTTCACTCCCTCCACCGCGGAGAGCTCGCGCACCAGCAGCGGCAAGCCATGCCGCAGCAGCGGCTCGCCGCCCGTGAGGTGGACCTTGTGCACCCCAAGTGAGGAGAAAATCCGGGTAACGCGGGCCAGTTCCTCAAACGTGAGCAGCGACGCGCGCGGAAGCCACACATACTCGGCTTCCGGCATGCAATAGCCGCAGCGCATATTGCACCGGTCGGTGACGGATAGGCGCAGGCTGCCGAGCGGACGGGCGAATTGGTCGCGGACGGGCATACGGGAGGGCGTCATTCGGCTAGAAGGATACACCTTCTGGCGTCGTCGGATCGACCCACCCGGCCGTGCCATCGGCGTAGTGCTCCCGCTTCCAGATAGGCACGCGCCGCTTGAGCTCGTCGATCACGTAGCGGCAGGCCTCGAAGGCCGCATCGCGGTGCGGCGCGGCGGCGACCACCACCACCGCGGCATCACCCACTTCCAGGGTACCGACCCGGTGTTCCGCCGCCACGCGCACAGGCCAGCGACCTTCAGCCTCCTCGATGATTCGGCCGAACTCGGCGTCTGCCATGGGGCCGTAGGCACTGTACTCTAGGCGCGCCACCGTGCGGCCGGCATGATGATTCCGGACCACCCCGACGAAGCTGACCACGCCTCCCCGCTCCGCCGTTACGACCCGGGCGGCGACTTGGCGGGCGTCGATGTGCTGCGCCACCAGGAAACCCATCTTCACCCTCCAGCAAGCGGGGGCAGGACCGCGACCTCATCGCCATCCTCAAGCGGGGTGTCGAGTTGCGCGTGAACCCGGTTGCGCGCCACCAGCGGACTCGGCGGCAGCCCGGCACCACCGGCACGCCCCCGAAGACTGTCGAGTACTGTGCGGACAGTGGCTGGCGATCTGAGTTCCAAGTCGAGTTCCGTCTTGCCCAGCAGTTCGGCAAACCGCGCGAAGAGGAGCACCTTGATGCGTACCGCTGATGAAGCCATATGCTCAAGCTAGCTCGACTTAGGCCCGTTGGAAACGCAAACGGGGCTGCACCCGGTGCAGCCCCGCGAATACTGAACGCCGCCGCAAACGACGCGGTCTATTCCTCGACCCCGTCGTCCTGCTCCGACGAGGGAATGAACTCGCCATCCTCCGCGACCAAGGCCCGCAACTCCTTGCTGGGCTTGAACACCGGCACTGGCCGAGCCGCGACTTCCACCGGCTCACCCGTGCGCGGATTGCGCGCCATCCTCGTCTTGCGCTTGCGGATCTTGAAGGTACCGAAACCGCGTACCTCGATGTTGTGCTGCTCTTTGAGGGCGTGCTTCACCGCATCGAGAAACGCATCGACGACGCGCGCGCAGTCCTTCTTCGAGATCATCGGGCCCGATGTGCGGGCAATCGATGCCGTGACCTGCTCGACAAGATCGGCTTTGGTCATGCATCCCCCGGGAAAGGCAACGTGAAGGCTCCGCTGAGCAGCCCCAATGAGGCCGATACTAGGAGCTTAAGTGTTGTCTGTCAAGGGGTTGGGGGCCTGAAGCCTCAAGCGAGCAGCGCGCGGCGGAACTGATCGAAATGCGGGTAGGCGTCATGCGGACCCGGAGCGGCCTCCGGATGGTACTGCACCGCGAAGACCGGAAGCTCCCGATGGCGCAATCCCTCGACCGTGCCATCGTTGAGATTTATGTGCGTCACCTCGAGATCTGGCGCCCCGGGAATCCCGTTCTCGTCGCCCGAAACGGCAAAACCGTGGTTCTGCGTGGTGATAAGCACATGTCCGGTCAGGAGATCACGCACCGGGTGGTTCCCGCCGCGGTGGCCATAGGGCATCTTGGCCGTTTGGCCCCCGAAGGCCAGTCCAATCAGCTGGTGGCCGAGGCAGATCCCGAACGTAGGAATGCCCTCCCGGGCCAGTTCCCGGATCGTCCCGAACGCGTAAGTCACTGCGGCTGGATCGCCTGGACCATTCGAGAGGAAGATCCCCTTTGGCTTCATTGCCCGGACCTGATCGGCCGTCGTCTCGGCCGGCACCACCGCGACCTTCATCCCGTGGTCCACCAGCATTCGAATGATCATCCGCTTCATACCGAAATCGAAGGCCACCACGAGCGGGCCCTCGCCCTCCACGTGCACGGCATCAACCGTCGCCCGGGAGGCGAGATCCAGACCTTCCATGGAAGGCGAGGCAAGCAACTGTCGCTTCAATTCCTCGGTCGGCTCCAACCCTTCCGCGATGACGCCCCGCATCGCGCCGCGCTCCCGCAGGTGACGCGTGAGCCGGCGGGTGTCAACGCCTTCGATCAGGGGAACGCTCGACTCGGCAAGCCATTCTCCGAGACCCATTTCCGCGCGCCAGCTGGAGTAGTTTCGAGACAGCTCCCGGCAGACGACCCCACTGACCTGGGGGCGGCGCGACTCCATGTCCTCGAAGTTCACGCCGTAGTTGCCGATCATCGGGGCGGTCATGACGATGATCTGCCCGAGGAAGCTCGGGTCAGTAAAGGTTTCCTGGTAGCCGGTCAGGTTGGTGGTGAAGACCACTTCACCGAAGGTCGGCGTGATGGAACGTGGCGCCGTACCGGCGAACCACGTTCCATCCTCGAGCAGGACGAACGCCGGAGCGTCCGCCACTATCCCAAGCGCTCCGTGCGCGAGATGATCACTTCGGAGCGGGGGCGGGGGCGGTGGCAGCTGGCGCCACGGCACCCGGCGCAGCGGTGCCGGGGGCCGGCGTCAGGCCCTGCAGCGGCGACGGACCGCTTGGCGCCTGGCTCGTCGGGGGCGCCGATTGGCGCAGCTGCTGCTGCAGTTCGTTCGCGGCTGGTCCCGGGTGCAAGACCGACAGAAGCAGCGAGAGCCCGAGGAAGATCCCGCCGCACCACCAGGACAGTTTGGTCAGGATGGTGACAGCCTGACGTCCGCCCAGCACCGACTCGGTGCCCGCGCCGCCCATGGTCGCGAGGCCGCCGCCCTGCCCCGCCTGCAGGAGCACAACGACCGACAGCAGGAGCGCGTCGAGGATCAGGAGCACGAGAAGAAACGCGTACATGTTCAGTCCCAGTGGGTGAAAAAAGCCCCCAAACCTAGTTACTGATTGAGCTTGGGGCAACGATCCTACGAGCCAGCCGCCACGATGGCCGCCCACCCGTCCGGCTCGAGGCTCGCCCCTCCAACCAGCACACCGTCGATCTCCTCCTCGGCCAGCAGCCCGGCGACGTTGGCGAGATTGACCGAGCCCCCGTACAGCACCGGCACCCGCCCCGCTACCCGGTGCTCGTGAACGACGGTGCGAATGAAGCGATGCACTTCGGCCGCATCCTGCGGCCGCGCGACCCGGCCCGTGCCGATGGCCCACACCGGCTCATAGGCGATGAGAATTTCCGACGCCTCGGTGACGGTGAGCGCCGAGAGCACCGCCCGAAGCTGCCGCCGCACCACGTCGCCGGTATGCCCGGCTTCGCGCTCCGCCAGCTTCTCGCCCACGCACAGCAGCGGCACGAGGCGCTGCGCGATCAGCGCCTTCACTTTTCTCGCGGTCTCCACGTCGGTCTCATCGAAAACATGCCGCCGTTCCGAGTGACCGACGAGCGCGCCCCGCCCGCCGCACCCGGCAACCATGAGCGGCGATGTCTCACCCGTGAAGGCGCCCTTGGCCTCCCAGTACACATTCTGCGCCCCGACCGCAATGTCCCGCCGGCGCGCGAATGCTTCAGCCGTTGCGGCCAGGGACACCGAAGGCGGATAGAACCAGAGGTCACGTCCCTCGATCGGTGGCGAGAGCTCCTCGAAACGCAGCGCAAAACCGACCGCCGTGTACGGGTCGTGGTGCATCTTCCAGTTGGCCGCGAAGATTCGTCTGCGCATTAGGCGTCATCCAGTGCGGCCACCCCGGGCAGCACCTTGCCCTCGAGGAACTCAAGCGCGGCGCCGCCGCCGGTCGAGACGTGCGTCATCTGGTCAGCGAGTCCGGCCACCGCCACGGCGGCAGCCGAGTCTCCGCCACCGACGACCGTGATCGCGCCCCTCGCGGTGGCCGCCGCCATCGCACGAGCCACCGCGAGGGTGCCGTGATCGAACGGCGGAGTCT
>Ga0315297_10001717_pt1 | contig 13683 bp, 12 predicted proteins | sample YL17G15_0_MG_FD_203628 | JGI IMG/M metagenome (GOLD analysis project Ga0315297, IMG submission 203628) | Sediment microbial communities from Yellowstone Lake, YNP, Wyoming, USA - YL17G15_0 | ecosystem: Environmental > Aquatic > Freshwater > Lake > Sediment | place: USA: Wyoming | collected... | reverse complement strand
CTTGCGTGCCAGTCGCAATGGACGTAGATAGAGCCGGTGTTTTTGAGGACGCGGCGCATTTCCCAGAGGCGGGCGTTGAGCCAGACGAGATAACTCGGTAGGCCGTCTTCCCATATATCGTGGAAGGTTCGGACTTCGTTATCGTCGCCCCAGATTTGGTTATAGTTTCTGCCTGAAAAGAAAGGCGGGTCGATGTAAATCAGGTCGATGCAGTTTGAGGGCAAGGCACGAAGGATATGGAGGTTATCGCCGAAGAAAATGGCGTTGAGGGGGATTTTTTTGTTTTTAGCATCTAAGAATCCGCCCGCCACTGGCGAGCCGAAACTTATAACGTCTTCGGCGGTGTTCGGCTGCAAGTACGGCAGTTTCAAAAAGGGAAATACGCTGTCGAAGGCCTTTTCTGGGTCCAAACCCATAGGCGGGTTGGTGGGGTCGGGCAGATTATGAACGCCTCGCCTGCCAGCGCGGGACTTTATGGATTCTGCTTTGAAGACGACTTTCTGTTCGGGGAGTTTCTGGGCGAGACTATCTTTCTGGAGTTGTGAGAGTTCGTCTATATCCTGCGTTGTTTTTGCCCTGTTATCTTCCACGTTCTCAAAAAATCCCCGAACTCAAGGTTCTCATCGCCAAATCGTACCGCGCAACCAGAATACCTGATATTTGACCTAACGGCAACGGGAATTTGAATGGATTCGTTGACCGCCGTCGGAATGACCCCCGGCGCATGTCCGCGGCCTAAATCGGGGTTGTAACGAATCTGGCCCGCCGCGTCGGATTTTCAACTTTGGATGGGGGGTGAGGAGAGAATATCCAACGCCGAATAACGAGTAGCGAATATCGAATTCAGAATGTCGAATGACGAATGAGATTGCGATCCGTTCGACTGCGCTGAGTGGGTCCTTCCTCGCAATGACGAGTTTCAATAGATTCCTCGGCTGCGCTCGGAATGACAAAGGCTGCGCTCGGAATGACAAAGGGTGCGCTCGGAATGACGAATTGGGTTTTGTTGGAGTGGCTTAGTCCAAGTAGCCGGTCGGATGCTCGCTGTGCCATTGCCAGGCGCTGGCCACCATTTGTTCGAGCTGGGGCTTTTCGGTTTCCCAGCCCAATTCTCTTTTTGCCTTTGCAGCATCGGATGTCAGGACCGGCGGGTCCCCCGGCCGACGCTGCGTTTCAACCACGTTGAAATTCTTGCCGGAGACCTTCCTGACCGTTTCAATTACCTGCCTGACCGAATAGCCTTTGCCGTTGCCTAAGTTGTAAACCAACTCGCTGCTCGTCTGGAGCTTATCAAGCGCCAGCAGATGCGCCCTGCACAGGTCGTCGATGTGGATGTAGTCCCTGATGCACGTTCCATCCGGGGTATCGTAGTCGGTTCCAAAGATTTTGATCGCGGGACGTTTTCCCATAGCGGCCTGGATGGTCAGCGGGATAAGGTGCGACTCGGGCCGATGGTCCTCGCCGAGTGTGGCGTTATGGCCCGCGCCGCAGGCGTTGAAGTATCTCAGCGACGCGTATCGCAGCTTTCCGGCCCGGCCCTGGTAGTGACACATCCTTTCGACCGCCCACTTGGTCTGCCCGTAAGGATTGATCGGCTCTTTCGGCGAATCTTCGGTAATCGGTATCTCTCTTGGAATGCCATAGACCGCAGCGGTGCTGCTGAAGACGAACTTGCAGACGCCCGCCGTCTCCATCGCAGCCAACAGATTCTGCGTGTTGCAGAGGTTGTTGCGATAGTATTTCAAAGGCGCCTTGACCGATTCGGCGACCTCGATAAAGGCTGCAAAGTGCATCACCGCTTCAATTCTGCGGTCCTTCAGCGTGCTGACAAGCAGGTCGTAGTTACCCAGATCGCCCTCGATAAGCTCCGCCTGTTGTATCGCCGCTCGGTGGCCGGTGCTGAGATTGTCAAAGACGACCGGGTCGTGCCCTTCGGCGGCCAGCAACGCTGTCATATTACTGCCGATGTATCCAGCTCCGCCGCAAATGAGCACTTTCATATTTATTGTTCTTCCGCAAGTTTTGAGATTTGCTTTTGTATCCGCCCGAGGACTTCGAGGGCCAGGCCCCTGTCTCTACCCAGATCGACCCACGCTATACCCGTTTTCTGCGCCGGGTTCAGCTGCATGCTCTGGAGCGTCGAGCCGCTGCTTGAAAACAGGCCGTATGCCCGCGCACTGCTGGTGACTTCCTGCTCAGGCAGATTCAGACGTTGTGTCCTCGCGTCGCAGTCTATGCACAGTTCCTGGCCCTTTTTGCTGAGCCTTAGCTCCAGCGTTCGTCGAATACTGTGCAGGTTGGCCTCGGTGGAATTGAAGCCGCCCACGCTGTCTGTGCGCCAGAATTCGAAGAATTGTGCCCCGGGCAGCGGGCGGGTGCGTATCAGCCCGGCTTCGGCGTCGGCCTTTTCGATAGTGAAGTGCATTTTGGCCAGAACATCTTCGGCAACTTGCATCGCAGCAGCCTTTTGGACATCTGCAAGGCAAATTCGCTCGGTCCCCGCCCCCACGGGGCCTGGGGTCTGGGCCGCGACGTCGCTGCGATGCTGGCCAGGCTTGGCCCCAGGGGCACAACCCGCCAAAAACACGCAGAATACTACAGACCAGAGACCGCCTACAAAAGCCGGTCGTCTCGCATTGCGTCTCTTAACTCCTGCCTCTTTCGTCTTAAGTCTTGAGTCTGAGCTACGGTCCATATTTGAATTCTCCTGAAATTCCGTCTGATTATATATCCGGGACGGTCGTGGCTCAAGTGTAAATTGCTTTTAAGGCAATTCTACTGCTCCGAGCCTCGAATGCAAGAACGACTTGTCTCTTGTGTGTCTGAGCGGAAATAGTTGAGCTTTCCCCTAATTTCCTTGCAACACTGGCCTGATGTGTGTAGAGTAAGAGGGAATCTGGGAACGTGTCTTTCCGTTTGGAATTGAATTTGACTATGAGCAGTATCCTCAATTACAGTTGTATGCCCGGATAACACACCTCTGTTGTCGGGTGCACTGTGGTTGTGGATGCTGAAATCAGCTATAATAACGGTTTCGCTTTAAGACCCTGTACATCAAGTGTTTAAGGGCAGGTAGCTCAGTTGGTAGAGCAACGGACTGAAAATCCGTGTGTCGGCGGTTCAAGTCCGCCCCTGCCCATTGTTGTAAGTTTAGGGCTGGCAATCATTTACGATTGTCAGCCCTTTTTCATTTTGGGGCAAAATGGGGGGTGCGCAACAGGTGCGCAACAAATCCTGACACAGCACCTGGTCAGAAACCACGCGGGCGCGGTCGACGAGGTCGGTCGCTACGGCAAGGTAAAAGCGGTGCGTCGTGTTGAAACTTGCATGCCCTGCCAAGATCATAACCTCGTGTTCGCTCATCCCGCTGGCCAGCCAGTTGGTCAAAGCTGTACGGCGGAAATCGTGAAATTTAGCTCTCTTGCACGAAGCCCTGTCCAGGATGTGGTTGAACTTCCTAGTGAAGTTGTTCACGACCTTCAACCGGGAATCGCAGAACTTCCACTTGCCTCGCTGACGCAGTTTCTGTATGTGGTCATATCTCGCCACAGGCACAAAAACGTACGGGTACCCTTCAGGCTGTTCATTCTGATAATGAACAAGAAGGCTGACCAGATCCTTAGTCAGAGGCAGTGTTCTGCGATCGGCATCTTTGACATGCCACTCCCAAGTCTCTGCGGTATTCTCTTTGGGGCACACCTCGATCGTCAGATCTTCAAAATCAACATCTCGCCAAGTACAGTTCAGCAGTTCGCCTCTTCTCATGCCGGTCGATAGAGCCGTCAGAATCAGCAGGTCCCATTTGACAGATTTCTTGGGATTCCACTCCTGTCTGCAGTCTGTCGCCGCCTTCAGAATCCGTTTGCACTCATCGTGGTCGAAAGTGCTTACCTTTTTCTTCGGCGACCTCGGCATGTCAATGAACTGCAACGGGTTCTCTTCAAGCTGTCTGCGATGGAGAGCCAACTGGAAGATCCGCTTCAACTGACGCAACTTCTTGGACACGGTTGCCGGACGATTACCCCTATCAAGACAAGCCTGCCGATACAACTCTCCGTGTTCGATAGTGACCGTCTGATAATCGATATCTCCTATCACGCCAATGAAGTCGTTCATAGAGGACATGTATTCGTCTCTGGTGCTTTCTCTGATTTGGCTGCCGGTTCTTACCATCGCGTCTTTCAGAAACCTGCTCAGTCTCATCGACTCTGCCGCTACCGCGCCTATTCGCAGTTCACGCTCTTTTTGCATTCTCTGGCGTTCTGCTTTTCGCCGATTGGCATGTTGTAAAGAGACTTGCCGTCGTTTGCCGTTTTCGTCTTTGTAATCCAGGAAATACTTAAACGTTTTACCGTCGCGGGACGGTCTGGTCCTAAGCCTTACCAGCGATTCCATAGTCATCTTCTTTCTGACGCTGGCCCATGGCTTGGGTTGATCCAAGCCGAATTATAGCCAGCGGTTCTGAGGAGCGCAAGGGGATTATTTGCCATTTGTCGTTTTTCCTTTGACCCATTCTTTTATTGCTCCACGTGGGTAAAGTGGCTTGCCGCATATATGAATACGCGGCAGCTGGTGCACCCGTTTGAGGTTCTCGATGACGTTATGGTAGTCCTTGGACTTGCTGACTTCCGGAATGCGCAGGTACTCGACAAGTTCGGCCTCAGTCATCAACTCAGAGCTGTTATTAGGGTTTCCTTCCCACGGGTCCCCCAATAGATCGTTGCCCTCTGAAGGAAGAACTCGCTTTGGAGCCAGTCGGCTATTACGATTACTGCATGCTTTACCCATCGGAATCACCACATTTTGCTCTGGACCATATGCGAGCTTCTTAGCTCGCCAAAAAGACAAGCAGGTAGATATCCACAATCACAGCCAAACCACGTCGTTTCCATCCTTTCTGATGCAAGGGTTCCATTCTTCACATTCACATATCAACCGCCCAGCGGTTCAATAACCAGTGGTTTCCCACGTTCCTTTAGTCGTTTGAACTTGACGGCCGAGGCCTTCTGGAGTTCTTGAACGATGCCGTCCAATCTGCGGCGGCTGGTGATGCCTAAGTGCTCGGCGACTGTGGCTAGCTTCGGCGGCACACCGATCAGGCCTTTCAATCTGCGAGCCGCATCAAGTACGGCTCGTGCATCACTTGACAGTCCGGCCGAGTTCTGGAAGACGGAGTCGACAAGCTTTCTGGTGTCCTCTGGGGTGAATTGCCAGACCTTTGAAAGCGGCGGCCGCACCGAGATCCGCACGGTACCCCACTCGGGATTGCTGACAAGGGCCTCGCCGCGCCGGAGTCTGACGATTTCTCTGCTGTCCGGCAGCCAGTCCTGCGCGCTTTCAACGTCTGTGTCACTGTTTTGCATGAATATCCTTGTTGTGACGTTCTGTCTGATGCCTATTGTGCCGTGAGAGTAATCTCCGGCCCTCTGGGTACATAGCAGCAGGATCATGCCGGCTTTCCTGCCTTCCCTGGCTACCTGCTCCAGGCTCTGCTCTGCCATCTGGGCGGCTGGCTGGGCCTCCTTCTCCACGCCTTTTCTGGTGAAGCGAACTGACTCCTCGACCACGATGAGGACACGCGGCGCATCTGACTCGGATCGGCTATATACATCAAACAAGGCCTTCTGTATGTTGGCGAATTGCACGCACCTCGAGCTGGCGTCCAGGCCATCAAAGCTGATTATGTGCCGCCCTTGCGCCAGCTCTCGCAGATCTTCCGGCAACGGTTCGCCGAGCTTGTATCCCAGCCCGTGATACGTGAATCTGAAGCTCCTCGCATGTGATGGCTCAAATCCAAACTCAGCGTACTTGCCGAGTATTTCAGGCCCATCCTGAGGGCATAGAAGACCGACCCACTGGTTACGGGGGTCGAATATGATAATCGCCAAATCCTTGTAGCCCGTGCAGCCCTCCACAATGGTTCGGCTCAGGAACGACTTGCCAGAGCCCGTCCTGCCCGTAACAATGATACTGCACGTCTTATCGATCGGCAGTTCCCAAGGTGCTGCCAACCTATCCGAGCCTCCAGAGGCAATGCCTACGTAGACCGGCATACGGCTTTTTGGGCTTTCAATGGCTCTTGTGGACACAGTCGGCACACGTTCGAGCATCTTCAAGAAGTCTCGAAAAACCCTTGCCCCCACCAATTTCTTTTCATCTTTCGTGGAGCCGCCCACCGAGACGTCCTGTGTCGGAAGGACCATCAGTTGCTCTTCGACAGCCTTAACCAATTCCTCAAAGTCCGGCCCCAACGCTGTCAGCTGCCTGGGATTCAGCAAAGCTGCCGTCCAGGAGGTCAGCAAAGAAATCATAGGTGAGTCGTACTCTTCGGCATATACTCTCAGAGTGCCTCCGAGTTTCTGGCGGATCTGATACCTGTGGATGTCATTGATCTCCTTCACAACGTAGAAGAGGGCATCGGTGAACTCTGCCGGTCCTCTTGCGACCTGGATATCGGAACAGACTGTGAACATAATGCAGACCCCTTCGGCCTTTCTGAGGTATTCGTGCTCCAGTTGGGATTGCATAGTTGATTGCTGGGTGAGTGTTCTCTCCCGTTCCTCAAGCTGCGTGATCCGGCGGCGATTCATTGTGATCTGGTCAGGGATGCGCTCCCGCAACAGGCCCGGCTCGCCGTGGTTCAGCCTAAGGAAGCCCACATCTCGCTGCAAGACCGACTTCAAGAAGCCGATCTCGCCAGCCGTTCTCTGCAGGTCATTTTTCATGTCATTGCCGTCCTGATGCTCGTTGTCGGCAATGTGCCGAAAATTCTTTTCCCTGACTCTCTTTGCAGCCAGGCTGGGGGTGATGTCACGGAAAGCAGACATGGATATGTATATCTGGGTGAAAGACCCGGTCAGGTAGGACTGCAGCTGCCCCAAGTCTCGCGCATAAGTCTCACCGTCTTTCCCCATCGCTGCAAGGCGGTAATGTTTCGTCGCCCTCAGCAAAAAACAATTGCGCACCTGGATGACCGCAAGTTCGAAGCGTTGCTCTTCACGCCACCACACGGTTACCGGCAGACCATCCTCTATAGAGCCGATGACCCGGAAGCCTTCCATTTTAAGAGCGTTACGGTAGTCGAAGTCTGCCATGTCCGTTTTCCTTATTCAACTCTCGCTCGAGGCTGGCTATCTTGCGGGAGACCTTGAACTCCGCAAACCGCGCCAGTGTTCTCATGAACCTGCCCTTGTGGTGCTGTAGAATCTGGGCAAACCTCAGTTGAGCTGTGCAGAGGGCTATGTTCTTCTCGAAGGCTATCTTCTCCTCGATGAGCCGATCCTGATAAGCAAGACGCTGCTTCAGGGCAGGAAGGCAGTACGAACACACGCTGAGGCCTCTCTCGGCAAAGCCGGTCCTGCAGCACCCACAGAATGGGCCTCGGCCACACACAACACAAGACCCTGCGCACAGTGCACAGCACAGGCGGCCACATATTATGCAGACGCCGCGCATCTCGCTCATTTTCTCAAGCGGCCTGCCGCATGCTTCACAGCGGCTGTGCGTTGTGAGAGATGTTTCTTCAATCGTCCCATCTTCGTGATCTACAAGCTCCTCTGCCTTTGCGGATATGACATTGCCAAAGAAGTCTGCCATCAGGGTTTTCCTTCGGATTCTCCTCATAACAACGGCTCCTCATCTAAAAGGTCATCTATTGGTCCGAGCAGGTCGTCACTCTCCATGAAATCATCCTCAGGGAAAAGGCTCTCGATCTGCAAGGGCTCCGGTATAGTCCCCAGACCACTGAGGTCGGGAATTGCTGGGTCCCACCCTGCGTGATCGAAGGTAGAACTTGGGTCGTTCAGATCGTTCTGCTGTATGACAGGTCCTGGAGGTTGCGTTAGCGGTGTACTTGATGTTTCCTCAACCAAGCCTTCCTGAGGCTGGCCCTCAAATGTTGCCGGAAGCGTGGGCTGGCTGTGCTGATCGGCCTGCTGGGTGGCCCGCGGTGTCTCTTGATGTTGTGCAGGCTGATGCGGTCTCGGCTCAGGTGTATTGGGTTTGGCCACGCTATCGCACCTGCCAACGGGCCTGTATGTCTGGCCGCCCATTTCGTCATCGAGTTGTTCCACTACTTGATATGCCGGTTGACCGTTCTCGATCTGGCGGCCACAGATTTCACACTGCCTTAGGGTATCAGCCAAGGCACCTCCCAAAACTGCTATGGGAACGATCGACAGTGCCCCTGTTACAGCAGCTCCCAGGGCGCCCAAGATGCTTGCCAACACGGAACAGGCCGGAAAAGAGCCATCGTGACTATCCTGCTCGGCACCCATGCTTTGCTTGCATGTTTCACATATGAACATATCAATACCTCCTTAGTGAAGTCCCTGACCGCGACGGTCTTCCACGGTCTGCCCTGTGAAGCGAAAAGTCCGGCAGTATTCACCTGCGTATATTGGGTGGCGGTTGTCTTCATCCTCACCAAAAATTCTTGTCGGCCGTTTCATTCCTCAAGAGAATCCCCGGGATCCGACGGTCTTGTGGCCAAGGTATCCATTGCGTTCACCTCTGACAAAAAGACGCCCCTGATACTCCTGATATCGCTGCCTCACACAGCTCAAGCAGCTGTTGTGCTCTTAGCATTAGCATCTCGATTCCGCGAAACTCCTCGATGACTCCGTCGAGCCACTGGCCAAACACCTGTGCTGGAGAGTCACTATCACCTCTACCCGGCCAAGCAAGATTGAACTCGACGGCTAGCCCGTGCTCAGAATCAATCCTCAAACATCCTTTTGCTAAGTCAACGCCAGCACTGGCACGTACAAGAGGGACGACACTGGCAGGCTGTTCGATTGAGAGCAGAGGAATGCAAAGCCTCAGGCTTTCAACCTCCGAATCAAGTCGGACTGTCAAAGTATACGGTCTTCCCTGGTCGTTTCGATTCTCAAGTTGAGCGAGAACGCAGCCGTCACCGCCGGCTTCCACCTGGGATATGCCAGCGTATTTGCGGCTCTCCAGAACCTCGATGATTTGTCTCGATTTGATCATGACTTACGCCTCCTTATCTCTTTCGCTGTTAAGTTACTCGTCGTGGATCACTGTCTCCAGGTATCCGCTGTCACCTTTTGATGTTGTCCCGGGGCCGTCTGCAATCAGCTCTGCAGGCGGTATCCCGACCACCTCAACATGCCCTTGCTCCAAGAGCCGAATCTCGAACGGTTGCCCCTTTGGCTCGTTCCACCGGGATATCTGCTCGCAGTGCCGGTCCGATAGGGCAATGAGCCGCTGATTCTCCGAGCCTCGCCAGGGGCGGTTGCTTGGCAGATCCCTTAAGTAGGGCCCATCCACAAGCAGGTCTGTCTCTCCCAGGAGATTCTCAGCGTACGGCACTTGCCCTGCTTGCAGTTGCTCAAGTGTGAAGCCGGTAAAGACCATCACATCAAGGCCCTCAGAGCGAACCTTCTTGCAGAGCTTGGCCAAGGCCTCGGCCTGAACGAACGGCTCCCCGCCGCTGATGGTCAACCCGCAGATGCCGTTGGTGGCGACGGTGATTTCAGCCAGTTTCTCTACACTCAACCATGATTTATCTTCGAAAGGTTGCATCTGAGGGTTGATGCACCCCTGGCAGCGTTGTGGACAACCCTGCACCCATAGACCGAAACGGCATCCAGGCCCGATCACGCTGCTGTGCGGCGCAATATGAGCGATATTGACCTCGTTTGGCCTCGAAAGCCAACGTGTAAATGTAGGAATCATATGGCACCTCCCACTGATAGATTCTGGCTCGTGTGCTGATAAACGCCTTGGGGACTGCCTTTGCCCCAGTCGGTAATCGTCATCACCACTCCTTGACGGCACAGCTCGGCCTGAAGGCCCTTCACATCCTCAACACAGTGCTTGCCACGCTCGTCATTGACATCGAGCTTCATCTCATTGGTTTCTGGGCTCATCTCTACGCTTACGGACTTGAAGGGAAAAGAGCTGGCTTGGAAAACAACGGTGCCATCGAGCTCCGTTCGCAGGGTCACAGAGTACCCGCAGGTACGCAATGCCTTTTCCAGAGTGTCTTTCTTCCTCTCAAAAGCGGCAGCTCCGACCTTCTGTTCATAGGCCGCTGCCAACTCATCCAGAGCGTCTACGGCATCAACCAGAGCCTGAAGCTCTTCGTTCTCCAGGGCGTCCTCCGCTTGCTCTTGCAGCTGAGACTGCTGGGCATGAAAAGACTCGGCATCCGCCAACAGACCCACGTTAAGACCGCTCAACTTTGCAGAGACTGCCATGAGTCTCGGAAGGTGCTCTTGAACTGCCTTGGCGTTCTGTGTTGCCGCCCTTCTTGATGCCAGGAGTACCTGATCGAATCGCTCTTGCCAGGCCTTTGCCTTCTGCTGTCTTTGATGTGGTGCTCCCGAGTCCATGGCCCGCAGAGAAGAACATAGCTCGTGCAGTTCCTTCGGCGCCCAGCGTTGAAGTAACCTCTGGTTGTTGGGGTCCTCCAGAATCTGTCTGCATTCCGACAACAACTGCGCCGCTGCCTTCTGGTGTATTCGTTGTTGCTGGCGTCGCTCCCGTTCCTTCGCATCCTGGGCTTGCGGATAGAGTTCCCGGAACAAACGCCAAGCATCCCCATAGCAGTCGAAACCTGCGTCAGGGTCATAGGCATCGATGCACTCGTCGACCCTCCTGCGGGCTTCCCTCGCGGCCTTCAACGCCTCCTCACCGAGGTGGCGTCTAATGAAGGAACCGTTCCTTTCGAGCCACGCATCAAGCTTGGTGGCATCGGACTCTAAGTCTGCCAATCTCTTGGGTGTCGGGTCGTACACAACTTCCATTCTTCCTGTTTTCAGTCCGGACATTGCTAATCTCCTTATCAAGAACGTTGACATTATTAAGAGGCGGGCCTCGCGTTGGCCCTGCCCCATCGACGCAAGGTTTCCATTTCGTTCCGCCTTTGCTCGGCAATCGGTACAATCTTCGTCGCCGCTGTCAGTAGGTCCTTGTTTGAGAGCGGCCTTTGATCGTCGCAGAAGGCCTCGTGCAGGGCCTCGATGACCACATAGTCAAGCTCAGCACCAGTGTAATGCGTGAGCCTTTCAACAAGGTCTTTCGTGACCAAGCCCTTGGGATTCTGGCCATGTTTGTGTAACAGGACCTTCAGAATCGCCCTGCGTTCCTCCGCCGTGGGCAAATCCACAAAGAAGATCTCATCGAACCGGCCCTTTCGGAGGAATTCCGGCGGCAGGTTCTGAATGCTGTTCGCCGTGGCAATCATAAAAACCGGAGCAGTGTGCTCCTGCATCCAGTTCAGCAGGAACCCGAATTGCCGCTGAAGAACACCGCTGTCACCGGCCGGGCCGGTGACATTTCCAAACGCCTTGTCTATCTCGTCCACCCACAGAACACATGGCGCCTGGCTTTCAGCCAGCCCAAGCGCCTTGCGCATCCGTCCCTCGCTTTGTCCAACCAATGAGCCTTGGAGCCGGCCTATATCGAGGGCCAAAAGCGGCATCTGAAGCGTGTGGGCTGACACCTTGGCCATCAGGGTCTTGCCGACGCCGGGCAGGCCCAGAAGAAGTATGCCCTTTGGTTTTGGCAGCCCATATCTTTCTGCTGCCTTGGTGTACGCCAACGCCCGTTTTCTCAGAAACTCCTTGATGCCGTTGAGTCCCCCGACGTCATCAAGCGTCTCCTCGACTTGGACGATGCTGAGTACCTCAGTACTCTTGACTACGGATACCTTTTCCGCCAGGACATCGTCGATCAAGTTTTCTCCGAGGCTTTTGCGTTTGACCGCCGACTGTGCCAAGGCCTTCTGGATCTGTCTGGATGTCATACCCGCCGTTGTTCCCACGAGCCGATGGATAGCCTCCTCATCCAGGTCAAACGACACATCCTTACTATGTGCTTCTATCCAAAGTCGGATTATTTCGAGACGTTCCTCGGCGTTGGGCAAGGCCGCCTCAATCCAACTGATAGTGTCGCTTAGTTCTTCGGGGATCGAAGGAGAGGAAGCTATAAACACCACCGCATTACCAGCGGCTTTCAGCGTTCTGTACAAGCCCTTTATCTGTCGTATCAGTATGACGTAGTCAGGCGCCCGGTCGATGCGATTTGCCAACAGGTCGAAATCCCGGAAAATAAATACGGCCCTTGCGTGTCTGTATTCTCCGACCGCTCTGAGCGCCTGGTTGATATTGGTGCAACTGCCGTCTCCCGGTGGTCGGAGGTCACCTTGCGAGAGCTGGACAAATGCGTCAGTATTGGTCCAGTCGAAAACGGCATACCCTAAATTCTCCGATACGACCCGCACCCGGAGGGCAGTGCGATCCTCTTCAGGAGTATGGCACCACACGATGGGCGTACATGATCTCAGGCATTGCTCCAGTATATTTTCCACCGTTTACTCCTTATCAATACGCAAATCTACGTGCACTAAATCCACAACAACACCGGCCTTGTGGCATCCTGATCCTGTGGTTTTGCGTTCTCCATCTCGCGTGTTGCGTCCTCTGGAAATGTTCGTCGGAGGATGAGGCGCAGTTACCGAAGGAATAGGATCGGCTGCTGCCCAAGAGAGTCTCGTCCGCTCAACCCGCGCGAGCGTCTGAAATTCGCCAGGCACGCTTGAATTGGTAGCAAGAAACGCCAGCGCCGACTCGAGCAGGTTCTGGCTGCTTCTGTCAAAGTCGGGCGAGCCTGACAGGCCGTCAAGAAAGAGCCTGACCACCTGGTTATGGTCGGGGAACGTCAACCGACCGCTTCCAACCAGCCTGGCCACCATAAGCAGATGATCGCCGTCGATAGGGAAGACATCAGTTGCGACCCGTCTGGTCTGCCCGGCATTACCATTTTTCACAGGTCTTGCATAGAAGGCGACAAATGCACCATCAGCGTATTCCCTCTGGCTCGTGAGAGAAGGCGGCAGTCCCACGTCACCTTCTGCTGTGACAATCACGACGAGGCTCTCAGGCGTCCTTGCCAGGTCTCCAGTTGCGAACCGGAAAATCACAGTACGTGAGTGGTTTGGATATCCCCAGCCTTCGTTGCTCCCCCGGTCCGCGAACCTTCCCATAACCCCTCTTGTTACACCGTAACGTCCACCATCCCTATAGGAGATGAAGGCAGCGCCTCTGCTTCCGTCGTGCTTGTCATAGACGTCGAGACGACCGGGATGTGGAAGTGTAACCGCCATCCGCCCCAGTTCAAGATCATCATTGGCACCAGATGTCCGACCCGTGTTCGCTCCATTACGACCTGCGGAAGAGCAACGACTTTCAGTATTTACCTTGTTCATCTGTGACCCCCTAATTCAATTCGCTGGTTTGCCAACATCGATCCGACCTATTCCACGAAGTCTCATGTATTGCCAACCCCACCAGTCCGACTCTCATGTTCTTGATGCATAAGTCAGCCCCTTTCATCTCTCAATGTTGACCTGTGAGAAGGTAAACAAACGCCATGTTCGATCTGCTCTCGGCCTCACCTTCAGCTTTACCCAAAATGTGTAACTTGTTTGCTGTCATCAATGAGTAGTATAAACCGCAATCTTTATAAAGCTTGCGGAGCATAGAAATGCATATACCCTAGTTAAGACCGGTTAAGCGCTCCAGAGTGTGCGAGCGAAGAGGCTGGTGGAGAAGAGAACATTTCGGCAGAGATGTGGTTGTGAACTTTCGCACTTTTTGAACCGTTATGAAAAACTGTAGAAATAAAAATGGCCTGCCGATGAAATGGGTTATGAGA
>Ga0315297_10001716_pt1 | contig 13684 bp, 14 predicted proteins | sample YL17G15_0_MG_FD_203628 | JGI IMG/M metagenome (GOLD analysis project Ga0315297, IMG submission 203628) | Sediment microbial communities from Yellowstone Lake, YNP, Wyoming, USA - YL17G15_0 | ecosystem: Environmental > Aquatic > Freshwater > Lake > Sediment | place: USA: Wyoming | collected... | reverse complement strand
TGCGCACGATCTTGATCCAGTCGTCGGCGAAGCCGATGGCGGCGTTGCCCAGCGCGGCGATCATGACCGTGATCGACGCCACGGAGAACCGGCTGAAGATGATGAAGGGGATGAGGACGGCGAACCAGATGAGCACGCCGCCCATGGTCGGCGTGCCCTCTTTGGTCTTGTGCCCTTCGGGGCCCTCCTCGCGGATGTTCTGGCCGAACTCGTTGAGCCGCAGCCAGCGGATGAAGGGCGGCCCGATGACGAGCATCAGGACCATGGCGACGACGCTGGCGCCCATCGCCCTAAGCATCGTCGTCCTCCTCGGGCGCGCGACGCACGGCTGTAGCGGAGCCGTCCGCCGCGGAGGCGAGCCCGCCGGCGGCGAGCGCCTCCGCGACCCGCTCCAGACGCAGGAGCCGTGAAGCCTTGACCAGGACGGCGCTGCCGGCCGTCGCCAGCCCGGGCAGCGCCGCGATGCACTCGTCGACGCCGGGGAACCAGCGTTCGCCGACGGCGCCGGTGAGGTAGCCGCGGCCCAGCTCGCCGACGGCAACCACCCGCACGCCCGCGGCGGCGCAGTGCTCGCCGACGGCGCGGTGGAACGCATCCGCGCCCGGGCCGAGCTCGTACATGTCACCGAGGATGGCGACCACGGGACGCCCGGCGGCGATGCTCACGAGATGGTCGATGGCGGCCACCATGGCCACCGGGTTGGCGTTGTAGGCGTCGTTGAGGAGCAGGCCGCCGCCGGGCAGCTCGGAGACGGCGCCGCGCAGGGCGCTGAAGGCCACCTGCGCGGCGCCTTCCCTGGCTTCGTCCAGCCGGTAGCCGAGCTCCAGGAAGGCGCACAGCGCGGCCAGAGCGTCCTGAAGATAGTGGCTCCCGGTGAAGCTGAAGTCGAGCGTGCCCCGGTGGCCGAACGCGTCGACGAGTACGTGGGTGGCGTCGCCACGCCGCTCCGCGGCCACCACGTGGACGTCGGCCTCGGGGGCGCCGAAGGTGACCACGCGCCCGCGAAAGCGGCTGACGTGACGGTCGAGAAGCGGCTCCGGCAGCGGGACCACAGCCGTGCCCCCGTGCAGCTCATCGATGAGCTCGGCCTTGGCGGCGGCCACGTCGTCCACGGTGCCCACGAGCTCCAGGTGTACCGGCGCGATGTTGGTGATCACGGCGATGTCGGGCAGGGCGATACGGGCGAGTTCGCGGATCTGCCCGTGCCCGCGCATCGCCATCTCGACGACCACGACCTCGGTGCCCCGCTCGATGTCGAGGAGTGTCAGAGGGACGCCGATCTCGTTGTTCAGGTTGGCCGTGGTGGCCACGGTCCGCGCCACGGGCCGAAGGAGAGCGGCGAGGATGTCTTTGGTGGAGGTCTTGCCGGTGCTGCCGGTGATAGCCACCACCTTTACGCCGGCGCGCCGCCGCACCTCCGTGGCCAGACGCTGCAGCGCCGCCAGCCCATCGTCGACGACGATCAGAGGCGCATCCCCGGGGAGGCCGGCCGCCGTCGCGGCGCGGACCGTCAGCGCCGCCGCGCCGGCCGCCAGGGCCTGCGCGGCGTAGGCGTCGCCGTCGTACATGTCGCCGCGCAGCCCCACGAACAGTTCACCGCCCGCCAGGCGGCGCGAGTCGGTGCAGACGGCGCCGACCACGGTCTGTGGGTCGCCGCCCTCGAGGCGTCCGCCACAGGCCGCGGCGACCTCCGCGAGTGTCAGCGCCAGCATGCGCTCACCCCTCCCCGCGCAGTTCGGCCAGCAGCTCCGTGGCGACGGTGCGGTCATCGAACGGGATCCGGCGCCCGCCGATGATCTGGCCCTGTTCGTGTCCCTTGCCGGCGATGACGACGGCGTCGCCGGCGCGGGCCTCGCTCAGGGCGAGGCGGATCGCCGCCCGGCGGTCGGGATCGACGGTGACGACGCCGGCGCGCGCGGCCGGCACACCGGCGACGATCTCGTCGATGATGGCGAGGGGCTCTTCGCTGCGCGGGTTGTCTGACGTCACGAAGGCGCGGTCGGCGAGGCGCGCGCCGATCTCGCCCATGAGCGGGCGCTTGCCGCGGTCGCGGTCGCCACCGCAGCCGAAGACCACGAGCACACGCCCGCGCGTGACGCTGCGCGCGGCGCGCAGGGCGTTCTCGAGAGAGTCCGGGGTGTGCGAGTAGTCCACGACCACGCTGAAAGGCTGCCCCGCGCGGACCGCTTGAAAGCGGCCGGGGACGCCCTCGGTGACCGCCAGACCGGTCAGCACGGCGTCGACGGGCAGTCCCAGCGCCAGGGCGGCCGTGGCGGCGGCGAGCGCGTTCTCGACGTTGAAACGCGCCGCCAAGAGCAGCGTCACGCGGTCTTCGACGCCCAGGCGAGGAACGGCGAGCACGAAGGCAGAATGGTCGTCGTACAGCTCGAGATCGCGGGCGATGGCGTCCGCCGAAGGCCCACCATGGTCGTCCGCGACACCCGGCCCCTCGGCCACCGCGTAAGTCCAGAGACCGTCGCCGTAGGCAGGCCGACACTCGTGCGCGAGCCGCCGGCCGTACTCGTCACCGACGTTGACGATCGCCGCCGCGGCGCCGTTCCGGGCCTCATCGGGCAGGAACAGCTTGCGCTTGGCGGCGTAGTAGTCGTCGAGGTCCTTGTGGAAGTCGAGGTGATCACGCGTGAGGTTGCTGAACACCACGGCGTCGAAGTCGATGCCGGCGGCGCGGTCCTGGGCCAGGGCGTGCGAGCTGATCTCCAGAGCGCACGCCCGGTCGCCGGCCGCGACCATCTCGCGGAACATGCGCTGCAGGTCGAGCGCTTCGGCGGTCGTGAGCTGGACGGGGTCGTCCCGCCCGCCGATACGGTTGACCACCGTGCCGAGCAGAGCCGCCGGCCGGCCGGCGGCGGCGAAGACGCCGGCCACGAGATGCGCCGTGGTCGTCTTGCCGTTCGTGCCGGTCACCCCGACGACGGCCAGTTCGCGCGAGGGGTGCGCGTACCAACGTGCCGCGACGAGGGCCATGGCGCGGCGCACGGACGGCACGAGCACGTGCGGCAGAGCCACGCCGGTGTGGCGCTCGCAGACCAGCGCCGCAGCGCCTGCGGCCGCGGCGCGCACCGCGAAGGCGTGCCCGTCGAACCTGAGCCCGGGCACGCAAAAGAAAAGCGTGCCGTCGGCGACGTCACGCGTGTGGTAGGCGAGGCCCCTTATCTCGGTGGACGGGTCGCCGCGCACGGTGGCGCCCGCGACCCCCTCGAGCAGCTCGGCAAGCTTCATCGCCGCGGATTCTATCAAAACGCCCCGCGCACTCCACCCGCCGGAGGGCCTCCCCCCCACACGGGTGCGAGGTCCCACGTCACGACGCGATCTCCAGCTGCTGCAGCGCGAAGCGCATGATCTTCTGCACGGCGGGCGCGGCGATGTCGCCCCCGTAGTGCGACGTGTGCGGCGAGTCCACGGCGACCAGCACCACGAGCCGCGGGTGGTCGGCGGGGACCATGCCGATGAACGAGGCGACGTAGTCGGTCTTCGAGTAGCCGCTGCCGTCCGGCAGCGGCTTCTCGGCGGTGCCGGTCTTGCCGGCCACTTCGTAGCCGGGGATCTGTGCCTTGGTGCCGGTGCCCTTGGCCACCGCCGTCAAGAGCATGGAACGCACGTTGCGAGCCACCGAAGCGGGGATGACGCGGTGCTTCTCGACGTCGTCGTATACGGCGTCCCCCACCTGCGCGATGAGCCGCGGCTTGACGGCCACGCCGTGGTTGGCGACCGTCGAGAAGGCCACGGCCATCTGTAGTGGCGTGACCGCGATCCCCTGCCCCAGCGGGATGTTGGCGATCGTGGTGCCCGACCACGTGTCGGCGGGCGGCACGAGGCCGGTCGCCTCTCCGGGGAAGCCGACCCCGGTGGGCCTGGCGAAACCGAACGCGTCCATCCACTTGAGCAACCGCCGTTTGCCCATCTTCATGCCGATCTTCACGGCGCCGACGTTGCTCGACCACTGCAGGATCTCGCGCACCGAGTACGTCACGGTGCCGCGGGCGTGCGATTCATTGATAGTCCGATCGTAGACCGTGAGCGACGGCGGCAGCCTGAACTTGGTGGTCGGCTTGACGAGCCCGTCGGCGAGCGCCCCGGAGATCGTGACGAGCTTGAAGATCGAGCCCGGCTCGTAGACGTCGGTGACGCAGCGGTTGCGATTGTAGGCCGGCTTGCGGCCGAAGTCGTTGTCCTTGACTCTGGGCACGTTGGCCATCGCCAGGATCTCGCCGGTGCGCGGATCCATCACGATGGCCGTGGCCGCTGTGGCCGAGGAGCCGCGCACGGTGTGCTCAAGGACGTCTTCCGCCCAATACTGGATGTCCGCGTCGAGCGTGAGGCGCACGGTCGCTCCGGAAGTGGGCTGCGTCTCGCGTACGGTCCTGAGCGCGTGACCGGCCGGATCGCGGACGATCACTTCACTCCCCGCCACGCCGGCGAGCTGCTCGTCGTACGCCTTCTCCACGCCGGCGAGGCCGTCGCCGTCGATGCCGGCGACGCCGAGCACCTGGGCCGCCGAGCCCTTCGTAGGGTAGGACCGCTCTTCCTCCGCGAAGGCGCCGACTCCGGGTAGATCGAGGTCCCGCGCCGCCTTGGCGAGGGCGGGATCGACCTTGCGCGCCACGTAGGCGAAGCCGCTCTTGGGCCGCGCGAGCGCCTTCTCAAGCGCCTGTCGTTCCCGCTTCTTCGTGATCTGCAACGCCTCGCACAGGGCGCGCGCCGCCGCCTTGGGCTCATCTAGAAGATAGGGCGTCGCGAATACCGTCTGCGCCGGCTTGCCCACGGCCAGCTCGCGCCCGTTGCGGTCGAGGATGGCTCCGCGCTGCGCGGGCAGAGCGACGGTGGCCATCTGCTGCTGGAGGGCGATCCTGGTGAGGTTCTCGGACGAGGACGCCAGAGCGACGGCCTTGCCGCCGACCAGTACGAGAAAGACGATGAAGACGAAACGCAGGAGGCGGATGCGACCGTCGACGCCGCGGCCGCCGGCGATGCCCCCGCCGCGAGCCGCGACCCGGGAGAGCGAGCGCAGGCCGCCGCCGCGCCGGCCGGTCGCGCGACGCCGTCCTGAGACGCCCGCCGCCATCAGGGCCTCTGGGCGACCTTGGCGAGGCGCGCGCCCTTCGCCACCCGGAGGTACTGCACGTGGTCGGCGTCGATGAGTCCGAGCTGCGTTTCGGCGATGCGACGGATGCTCACGGTGGAGCTCATCCGGGCGAGCTTCTCGACGAGGCGCGCGTTCTCGGCGCTCAGGGCGCGTTCCTCGCGCACGACGGCTGCTGTCTGAAGGGTCTTCTGGACCACGGCGAAGCTCAGCGCGACGCGCCCCACGGCGAGCACGGTGAGGCAGATCACGAAGATGACGAAGAGGCGCGTGACGCGGCGGCGTCGCGCCTGCGACGCCGCGCGCCGCGCGGCCGGCCGCGCCTGGACGCGCTCCGGCTGCTCCTGTCGGCGCGGGGCCGCTTCCGCGCGCCGCGCATGTGCGGCTGCCGCCACCTGCTCTCCTAGAGCTTGACGGCGACGCGCAGCTTGGCCGACTTGCTGCGCGGATTGACTTCGGTCTCGCGCACCCTGGGCGTCACCGGCCGGCGGGTCAGGACGCGCAGGGTAGGCTCGTGCCCGCACACGCACAGTGGCAGACCCGGCGGGCAGATGCAGCCCGCGGCGTGGCCCTTGAAGAACTCCTTGACCATGCGATCCTCCAGCGAGTGGAAGCTCATCGCCGCCAGGCGGCCGCCGGGACGCAGCACGCGGTAGGCCTCGTCGAGACCACGAGCCAGCGACTGCAGCTCGTCGTTGACGACGATGCGCAGGGCCTGGAAGACGCGGCGCGCGGGGTTGCCGGCGCCGAAGCGGGCGGGCGTGGGGATGTTGCGCTTGATGACCTCGACCAGCTCGCAGGTGGTGGAGAAGGGCTGCCTCTTGCGCGTCATCGCGATGCCGCAGGCGATGCCTTTGGCGTACCGCTCTTCCCCGTAGCGGCGGAAGACATCGACCAGCTCGTCCTCGGGCAGCGTGTTCACGAGGTCGGCGGCCGTGACGTCGAGCTCGGGGTCCATGCGCATGTCGAGCGGGGCGTCGTAGGCGTAGGAGAAGCCGCGCTCGCGCCGGTCGAGCTGCATCGAGGAGACACCGAGGTCCAAGTAGACGATGTCCGCGGAGGCGTCGTCGCGCGCGGCCAGCACCTCGGCGAAGTTGCCGTGGTAGAGCTGACACTCGCAGGGGGCCGCGCGGTCCACGTCGCGGAAATACTCGGCCACGCTGGGATCGCGGTCCACGGCGATGAGACGGCCCTTCGGGCCGAGCATCGCCGCCACCGCCTCGGCGTGGCCGCCGGCGCCGAAGGTGCAGTCGACGGCCACTTCACCCTTCGCCGGCCGTAGCAGCTCGAGCAGCTCGTCGAGAAGGACCGGGGTGTGGGCTAGGGCCATCTCGTACTCACGAAGTTGCAAGCTCATCTGCGGTTGCATCGGCCTCCTCCTCCAGGCGGGACTGGTAATCAGCCCAGGCGGCGCGGTCCCAGATCTCAACGTGGTCCTGGACGCCGATGATGCTGACTTCGCGGTTGATGCCGGCGAACTCGAGATGCCGGGCCGGCACCGTGATGCGCCCCTGCCCGTCGAGCTCCTGATACACGGCGTTGCCCGCCGTGAAGCGCATGAGGTCGCGGCCCCTGCTGCTGTTGGGGGAGATCCCGTCCATCTGCCGCTCGAGATACTCCGTGAATTCCTCGGGCGCATAGCCGGCAAGGCAGTGCGGGTGGACTTTGGTCACGTAGACGCCGCCGGCAAAGGCCGGGCGCAGACGCGCGGGCATGGCGATGCGGTTCTTCGCATCGAACGTGAAATCGTACTCCCCCACCAGGATCGGTCGCTGCATGGGCGCCACTTTACCCCACTCTTCCCCACATTGCAATAGTCCGGAGCCCTTCTTCCCCACTGTGTCACACGGCACACCACCGTTCGGGCGGGGACGAGCCCGGCCGCGGCGAGAAGAGGGGCGTCACACGGGTGTGTATGGGGCAGCCGCGGGTGCGGCCGGCGTGGCGGCGGGCCAGACGCGCCGCTGCGAGGAGGTCAAACGAAGACGCACGGATCGACGCCCGCCGCGGCGGGCGCCTGGCTCAGGGGACCGGCTTGGGGACTTTGACCTTCGCGCCCACGACCAGCGTGCTGCTGCTGAGCTTGGGGTTGAGAGCCTCGATCTCGCTGGTGCTGACGTGGAACTTCACGGCGATGCCCGACAGCGTGTCGCCGCTCTTGACGACGTAGACCTTGTACTCGGTCGGCGTGACGCTGCCGCCGCTCTTCGTCTTGGTGGCCGTGGGAGTGGGCGTGACCGCGGGTTCCGTCTTTCGGTCGAAGACGCCCGACTGGGAGACGATGCTGATCAGCACCACCACGGCCACGAGGAACGCGACCGGCGCGGCGATGCGCGCGACCACGCGTCCATATCCCTGCGCAGCGGCGGGACGCGGCCGCGAGGTGCGCGCAGCCGGGGTCGTGGCGCGCCGCGCCTTGGGCGCCGCAGTCGGCGCATCCGCGACAGGCGGCGCGGCAGTGGCGGAAGTGAGCGACTGCAGCCTCTCGAGGGCTGCCAGGGCATCGTCGTCGGCCGCAGAGCCGGGCGGCGCGACGGGCGGGACTGACGCGCTCTGCCGGCTGAGGGCCTCGGCCGAGGACGCCGCTTCGTCCGGCGCGCGGCGCTGGCGGCGAGGCTGCGGCTGCTTGTCGTTGGCGTCGTCGGTCATAGGGCGAACGCGAGGTCGTTGCGCATTGATTCGGCGGCGGCCGCGGCAGCCCTTCGGTACTCGGCGGCTTCTGTCTGCCAGGCGTAGCTGATGGAGCGCGAGGCGTTGACGACGAAGCCGGCTGCATCGCCGGCGGCGACGCCCGCAAGGGCGTCCGCTCCGGCGCCTTGGGCGCCGTAGCCGGGGACGAGCAGAAAGGCGTGCGGCAGCGCCTCGCGGACCAGGCGCAGCGACGCCGGCGACGTCGCCCCGGCGACCGCTCCCACGTCGCTGTAGCCCGCGTCGCCGATGTGGTCGGCGCCCAGCCTGGCGACCAGCTCGGCGACGCGCACGTACAGGGGGCGCCCTTCGACCTCCTGCCCCTGGAAGAGAGCTGCCCCCGGGTTGCTCGTGCGCGTGAGCACGAAGACGCCCTTGCCGTCGGCACAGTGCGCGACGAGCGGCTCCAGAGAGTCCTCACCGAGGTAGGGGCTGGCAGTGAGCGCGTCGGCGGCGAGGCCCGCGACGGGCGCGGCGAAGCCGGGCGCGCCACCGAAGGCGGCGCGCCCGTAGGCCGCGCCGGTCGCGGCGATGTCGCCGCGTTTCACGTCGAGGATCACGGGGAGCTCGTACTCGTGGGCGCAGCGGATGACCGCGCCCAGGGCACGCCAGCCGGCGGCGCCGTACTGCTCGAAGAAGGCGGCCTGGGGTTTGACGCAGGCGGCGAAGGCGGCGACCGCGTCGATGACGCCGCTGCAGAACTCCTGGAAGCAGGCGGCGACGGCCGCGTCCTCACCGAGCTCGGCCGCCTGCGGCCGGTACTTCTGGACGAGCGCCGGCGGCATGCGCTCGAGCGCGGGGTCGAGGCCCACGCAGACGACGCTGCGACGCGCACGGATGGCCGTGGCCAGTCTGTCGGAAAAATGCTGCATGCCCGCGCTCCCTGAGAGCGCGCCTATCTTACCCGACGCGGAGGCCGTGCGTGAACGCACGGGCCGCGCGAACAGGAGCGCAACAACGCCCGCGCAGATGCGATGGGGCGGACGGCGCGAGAAGAGGAACGGCCGAGAGCCGTCAGATAGCGTCGGCGAGCGGGCCGTCCCCGGTGCGGGCCGGAGCGTCCGCAACGCCTCCTGCGTCGGCGTCCTCGGCGGCCCCGGCAGAAGCGCCCGTGGCGGCGGCTTCGTCTGCGCCCGCGCCGCTGTTCCACCCCGCCGCCTGCTGCGCCTGGAACTGGCGCACATTGCGGCGGATGGTCGCGATCTTGGCGCGCACGTAGTCGGTGGCCTCGTCGCGCACCTCCTGCGCTTCCCCGCTCACGCGCTCGGACTCCGCCTGCATCTCGCGCAGGACGCCCATGAGCTGTGCGTCGTCCATGTGCGACAGCGTGTCGATGTCCCACTTCATGGCCTTGCTGGACGTCTCATGCACCGCGTCGAGCTTGGCGCGGACGACGGGGTTGAACACCGCTCCCGGGTGCACCTGCGCGGTGATCTCGTCGACGTCGCGGATCATGTCTTCGATGCTGGCGCCGGCCTTGGGGATGATCTTGATGCGGCCGTCAGCCTCCTCGACCACCCGTTCGATGGAGAGGTACGCCTTCAGAAAGCCCTCGGTGAAGGCCACCGGCACGGTCACAGCGTAGGCGATGACCTGCAGGACCTCGGCGGCGAACTGGGTGAAGGTGCCCGTGTGCAGGTAACTGTCCTCGATGAGCCCAAGGAGCATGGACTTGAGGTACGGGTCGGCGCGCATGTCGCGCGTCTTCCCGCCCGGCAGCGGACGGTCAGGCTTGTTCTCCGGGGCGGTCATCTCTCTCCACCCCCGTATCGGCACGCCGCTGCGGAACTTGACCCCGACGACGACCGTCTTTGGCCCCCGTCCTGCTATCGGATACGCTGTGCGCAACGAGCGGTGGAGGAGTCCCATGCAAGGCGGGCAGCTGATCACGGACGGCGAGGCCGAGCTCCGGGCCTGCCTCGCCGCCTTCGCCGCGGCGCCGCGCGCCGGGGCGCTGCTCTGCGACATCGACGGCACGATCTCGCCGATCGTCGCGCACCCCGGCGATGCGGCGGTGCCGCAGCTTTTCCGCGAGGTGCTCGCAGCGTTGACGGCGCGGCTGGGCCTGGTGGCGTTCGTGACCGGCCGCGCCCTCGAGGACGGGCGGCGCATGATCCCTCTGGACGGCGCCGCCTACGTGGGCACGCACGGCCTGGAGGTCATGGCGCCGGACGGCCGGATTCTCACGGAACCCCAGGCCGAGCACTACATCGCCGAGGTGCAGGAGGTCGCCGCCGCCGCGGCCCGCGACCTCGACTGCGAGGCGCTGGGCGTCGTCCTCGAGAACAAACGTACAGTGCTGGCCGTCCACTACCGTCTCGCCGCCGATGCGGCGCGCACGCGGCACGAGATCCTCACCCGAGTGGTGGAGCCGGCACGCAGCCGGGGGCTGGCCGTCTCCACCGGCCACTTCCTCTTCGAGGTGCGGCCGCCGCTGCCGTTCACCAAGGGTACGGCCACGCGCCGCCTCCTGGCCGCCGGAGACTACCTCGCGGGCCTGTTCTGCGGCGACGACCTGACCGACGTGACGGGCTTCAGGACGCTGCACGACTGGGCGGCGCGCGACGCGCGACGCGCGGCCTGCGCCCTGGCCGCGGTGACCGCGGAGACGCCGCGCCCCGTCGTCGAGGAAGCCGACGTGCTCGTGCGCGCCACCCCCGGCGTCTATGAGGCGCTGACGCGTCTGCTGGCCGCCGTCGGGGGTTGAGAAGACGGAGCCGTCGGCCAGAGGCCGGCCACGCCGGCCTGCAGGATCAGCGCCCCTTGAACTCGGGAGCGCGCTTCTCCAGGAATGCCGCCATGCCCTCGCTCTGGTCCGCGCCGGCGAAGGCCAGCGCGAAGAGGTCGCGCTCGATGCCCTGGCCGGTGGCGATGTCGGTGTCGGCGGCGGCGTTCACCGCGGCCTTGCAGTAGCGCATCGCGAGTGGGCTCTTGCCCGCGAGCTCCTCCGCCAGCTTCAGCGCCTGGGGCATGAGCTCGTCCTTGGGAAAGATGCCCTGGACGAGCCCGATGCGCAGCGCCTCGTCGGCGCGGATGTGACGGCCGCTCAGCACGAGGTACTTGGCCCAGCCGACGCCGACGCTGCGCGGCAGACGCTGGGTGCCGCCAAAGCCTGGCGTGATGCCGAGAGTGATCTCAGGCTGGCCGAACTTGGCCTTTTCGCTGGCGAGGCGGATGTCGCAAGCCAGCGCCAGCTCGCAGCCGCCGCCGAGGGCGAAGCCGTTCACGGCGGCGATCCACGGCTGGGGCGCCGCCTCGATAGCGCTCGTGATGGCCTGACCGAGGGCCCCGAAGCGGCGCGCCTCTTCGGCCGTGAACCCCTGCATCTCGGCGATGTCGGCGCCGGCGACGAAAGCCTTCTCGCCGCCGCCGGTGAGCACGACGGCGCGCACGGAATCGGCGGCGGACAGCTCGCGCACCACGGCAAGCAATTCCTCCTTCGTCTGCGTGTTCAGGGCGTTCAGCGCCTCCGGGCGGCTGACGGTGACGACGGCGACGGCGCCTTCGCGGGTGACCTCGACGGCCATGGCTGACCCTCCTCGACCAAGCGTGGACTGGCTGCGGCAACTCTATCGCAGTAGGGCGGCCTGGGGCCCACGCCGGCGTGGCCGGCACAGCCCCCGGCCGCCCTCCTATTGTCATCCTGTACAGGGACGACCGTCTGTGGTGAGGTAGGCGGTAGAAGTCCGAGCCTCACGAGAGGAGTCCCCGTGACGCCACATCGAGTCCGCCGCCCCGCGCCTCCGCACGGTCGCCGAGTGAGCGGCGCCGGGCGGGCGAGCGTCAGGAGGCGCATTGTCACGGGCCTCGCCCTGCTGGTGCTGGCCGGCGCTACGGTCGCCGGCGCGGCCGCCTGCGGCGGCTCCTCCGGCTCCCCGGACGCCTCGCCTTCCGCGACGTCGTCGCCCTCGTCCATCGCCGGCCCCACGCCCGTACCAACGCCGCAGATCACCAGCGGCAGACCACCCGCCGGCGCGGTAACAGTCGTCCGCCAGTATTGGACCCTGCTCAGCGCGCGTGAGTACGATGCCGCCTTCGCACTGACGACCGGGTCGCACCTGGTCAATGCCGGCACGCAACCGAAGGAGTTCGAGTCGGCGCGCTACCTGCGTCCGAACCGCAGGGTCCTTCCCAAGCCGACCAACGAGGCCACAGTGGTCTTCGGCTCGTGGGTGTACATCGTGCCCTCCGCCAACAGCCCCTTCGGTACCGATCCTCGGCGCTGGCTGATGTTCGCGTGGGTCGTGCACATGTCGGACGGTAGCTGGCGCCTGGTCTCCGTCGGCACCGGCCCGTGACTCGTCGCCGGCCTGCGGGTAAGATGGCCATGAAGATGGCCATCTTGGAGACGCCCATGCCTCGCGAGTACTCCATCGCCCACGCGAAAGACCACCTCACCGAGGCGGTGCGCGCCGCCGAGGCCGGTGAGCCGGTCACGCTGACGCGTCGTGGCCGGCCGGTCGCCGTCATCGTCTCCGAGGCCGAGTACCGCCGGCTGGCCGGCCAGCGCGGCGACTTCTGGACGGCTCTCCAGGAGTTCCGCGCTACCCTTGACGGCGAACGCGACGGCATCGAGCCGGAGTACTGGGAGTCGCTGCGCGACCGCGGCCCAGGACGCGCAGTGGATCTCGGCGTCTGAGCGATGTTCCTTCTCGATGCCAACGTGCTCTCCGAGACGCTGCGCCCTCAGCCCGACAGCGGCGTGATGTACGGCCTCAAGCGGCACAGCCGCGAGGTGGCGACGGCGGCGCCCGTGATCCACGAGATCCTCTTCGGGGCGCTGCGCTTCCCGCTGGGCGCCGAACGAAAGGCCGTGCTGCACGAGGTCGAGCATGTGTTTCTCAAGACCCTGGACGCCCTGCCCTACGATAAGCGCGCCGCCGAGTGGCACGCCCGCCAATGCGCACGGCTCGTGAACGAGGGTCACACGCCTGCATATGTCGACGGCCAGATCGCCGCCATCGCCGCCATCAACGGTCTTACGCTGGTCACGCACAACGTCATGGACTTCACGGCGTTCGAGGGCCTCAGCGTGGAGGACTGGTTCTCGGGCTGAGCCTCGTGGCGGGCAGCGCCGGCCGGGAAGAGCCGGCGCCGCTAACCGCGCAGCTTGCGCAGCGGCGCCACGCTGGCCATAAGGCGGCGCTCGGAGCCGTCGCCCTCGAAGCGCACGAGGACGATGCCGCCGTGCTCCATGGTGAGCACCGTGCCCTCACCGAGGGTGGCGTGCAGCACGCGGTCGCCGCCGGCGAAGAACTGCGCCACGACCTGTTCGTCGAGCTCCTTCTTCTCGAGGCCGGTGAAACGGCGGCCGGAGGCGCCGTCGACGTCGTCGGTCGCGTCGTCGCGCCGACTGCCTGAGCGGCCGCCCCAGGCGCCGGCGGATCCGGCCTCCCAGCCCCCGGCCGAGCGGCCCCCGATCGCCTGTCGTTCCACGAGCTCCACGGGGATCTCGTCGAGGAAGCGGGACGGCAGGTTGTACTGCGACGACCCCCACAGGGTGCGCGCCCTCGCGTGGACGAGGTACAGACGGTCCATAGCGCGCGTGATTCCCACGTAGGCCAGGCGCCGTTCCTCCTCCACGTTCTGCTCGTCCAGCGAGCGCTGGTGGGGGAACACGCCCTCCTCCATGCCGGCCACGAACACCACGGGGAACTCGAGACCCTTGGCGTTGTGCAGCGTCATGAGCGTGATGAGCGCGTTGGTGTCGGCGAAGGCGTCGATGTCGGCGTACAGCGAGATCTCCTGAAGGAAGCCGTCGAGGCTGGGCTCGTCGGCGCGCTTGTCGTACTCGGCGGCGACGCCGGCGAACTCCTCGAGGTTCTCGAGGCGGCCCTCGGACTCGAGCGTCTTCTGCGCCTTGAGCGCCCCCTCGTAGCCGCTCTCGTCAAACAC
>Ga0315297_10001715_pt1 | contig 13686 bp, 14 predicted proteins | sample YL17G15_0_MG_FD_203628 | JGI IMG/M metagenome (GOLD analysis project Ga0315297, IMG submission 203628) | Sediment microbial communities from Yellowstone Lake, YNP, Wyoming, USA - YL17G15_0 | ecosystem: Environmental > Aquatic > Freshwater > Lake > Sediment | place: USA: Wyoming | collected... | reverse complement strand
GCCGCTACTTCCTGACCCTGTTCCCGGCATTTATATTGCTGGCGCTCATGGCAGCCAAAAACGCTGCCAGCCTCAAGAACAGAATATTGCGGGTAAGTCTCTTGTCGATCTCGATCGGTTTGCAGATATTCCTTTTGATGGGATTCCTGGATTGGAGATGGATCGCGTGAGCTCTCGTTTTCCTGGCAGGTTGGGGATCCAGCAGCGGGTGTTGACGCCCTACCGCGCCGTTTTCTTCGACTCGCTAGCAGCCGCATGTGACAACGGGGTAAGCGTGTTTGCTGGTCTGCCGCACCCCGAAGAATCGATTGCCACCACTGGAGCATTGAACACCGCCCACTTCAAAATGGCCGGCAACATTCATTTCCTGGGCGGTTCCTTATACCTTTGTTATCAGCGCGGGCTGCTCGATTGGCTGGAAGACTCCGACCCGCAGGCGCTCATCGTGGAAGCCAACCCGCGCTACCTTTCAACCCCCGCCGCCGTTCGGTGGATGAAAGTGCGCGGGCGCCCGGTGCTCGGCTGGGGGCTTGGAGCTCCGCTGCTCACGGGACCCATGCGGGGGTTGAGAAAAACCCGCCGGGTTTCCTTCCTGCGGCAGTTCGACGGGATGTTCACCTACAGCTGCCGCGGGGCGGAGGAATACGCCGCCCTCGGTTTTCCGGTCGATAAAATTTTCGTCGCCCCGAATGCCGCGGCCGCACGTCCCACATCGCCCATGCCTCAACGCCCTCCAACGATTGATGGCAAGCCGTGCATCCTTTTTGTCGGGCGGCTCCAGGCGCGCAAGCGGATCGACACGCTCCTGCAGGCTTGCGCCTCCCTGGGCGATGCCCTCCAGCCGCGGCTGGTGATCGTGGGTGACGGACCCGAACGCCTACCTCTGAAGAGCCTGGCAAAAAAAATCTATCCGGCTGCGGAATTCCCCGGCGCCAGGCATGGATCGGACCTGGTTCCGTACTTTGCGGTTGCAGATTTATTCGTCCTCCCCGGGACCGGTGGGCTGGCAGTGCAGGAGGCCATGTCTTACGGGCTGCCGGTCATCATGGGTCAGGGGGACGGGACGAATGACGACCTGGTCCGCCCCGGAAACGGCTGGCAGATCCCGCCGGACGATCTGGACTCGTTGGGGAAAATCATTAAACAGGCGCTCTCGGATGTGCCGCGCCTGAGGAAAATGGGAGCCGAGTCCTACCGCATCGTGACCGAGGAGATCAATTTGGAAAAGATGGTGGGAATTTTCGTGGAAGCACTGAATAAGCTTATAAAATAAGCAGCCCGCAGCAGAGATTGTTCCGCATCCTCTTCACGAATTTGTCGCCTTACCTGGCTCCCGGCCCTTTTTCAATTCACTGCGCGTGAGCAGGATCACCGCCGCCAGGATAAGTCCGCCGCCTGCCAAAATGACCGGTCGCAGGATTTCCCCGAAGAGCAGTGCTGCCAGCAATACCGTGACAACCGGCTCCAGGGTGGAAAGCATCGAAGCATTCGTCGGGCCGATGAGTTTAAGCCCCGCCAGGAAAGTCACCACCGGGATGACCGTTGCGACAAGCGTCACCGCGGCGACTGCCAGCCAGGCGGTACCGGTGACCGGCCAGTGGGGTCCGCTGACTGCCGTCAGCGCGCCATAAACGATGCCTGCCCCGGCAAAAATGACCGTGGAAGACTGCACCGCCGAGACCTGTCGCATGATTCCCACCCCGACGATGATGTATGCCGAATAGATCAGCGCGGCGGATATTGCCAGCAGGATGCCGCTTATTTGTCCGCCCTGCGGGTTGACGGTCAGGGCTGCCCCCAGGGTGGCCAGCCCCAGGGCGATGATCTTCAGGCGGCCGATTTTCTCTTTTAGGAAAATGGCTGAAAGGATGGCGACAAAGGTGGGGTAGAGGTAGAGCAGCAGGGCCACCAGCCCAGCGGAGGCATATTTGATGGCGGTCAAATAGCAAAACGACTGTCCCACATAACCCAGGGCGCCCATCCCGGCCAGGCGCAGGAGAGTCTTTCCCCGCGGGATGGATTCACGCCGGAGGATGAGCAGCCCTCCCATTATGATGGCTGAGAAGGTGAAGCGCAGAAACAGCAGGGTGAAAGTATCCAGCCCGCGGTCGTAGGCGTAGCGCCCAAAAATGGCAAGCGTCCCGAACGAGGCCGCTGAAATGACGATGAAGATGACACCGAGGGCGCGATTCACTTTCCGATTATAGCCTGACTCGCTGGGGGCTTCCGAATGGGGGATCGACCCATATCCCCGTGGATGGAATTCGCCGGGTCGGCAGCCGGGAATTTGAGGAGGCGGTGATCCAGTCGTGCGACCTGGGTCTCGATCGGATAATCCCATCCATGGTACAACCTTTTCAGCAGGAAAGCGTATGTGTATATCGGAGGCAATAATGACCGAAGAACATAAACACAAACACAAGGTACCCTGGTACCTCTGGCCATTCTGGGCCATCTGGAAATTGGTCGTCGCCATCGTTGAGGGGACCGGGCGGCTGGTGGCAGTCATCCTCGGCTTGGTGTTCCTCATCGTCGGCATCGTGCTGACCATCACGGTTGTTGGGGCCATCGTCGGCATCCCGTTCATTATCTTTGGCTTGCTGTTAATGGTTCGGGGGCTGTTCTAACATCCAGGGACGGATTCGCTTCACCTTGGGCTGGGTGTTTCGTTTCCCCTTTCTTTTACATCTCGTAAAAACAAGCGTGCCCTTTCGGGCACGTTTGCGCGCTTTAATATCCTCCAGTTGATACAGGCTTATGTTGTCAACCGGAGATCATTTTTCTTCCTGGATTTTCTCCACGAATACCCCCACCGCCTCAAAAACAGCTTGCCGTTTCACGTCGCGGACCACGGAGTGATCGAAGCCATCCAGCCAGAGCTTTTCCTTCCGCGGACTTCCCAGGGAATTGTAGATTCTGTCGAGGTCGTCCCTCCCGTCCATATCCTGGCGGGACTGGATCACCAACACCGGTGCTTTGATCCCAGGCAGGGACGCCTGCATGGTCCTATGGAGCCTGTCGAGTTCCACGATTGTCCTAACGGGGTACCGGGGGTAAGCCGGGTATTCGGCTTCGCTGCGCTGGCCCAGTTCGGGGTGTTCTTTCACCTGCTTGTGAGCCGTCATCCCCAGCCAACCCGCCAGGTGAGCCAGGAACACCTGCATTCGCGGGAATCCGTAGTAGGGCGTGGAAATCGTCACCACGCCCGAGACCGGGTATTCTGCCGCCGCGGCCAGGGCGATCATCCCGCCCATGGATTGACCGATGAGCACGGTCTGCCTGCAAATGCCAATCAGGAGATCCAGCCCGTCCTCGACGGAAAGCAGCCAGTCGGTCCAGCGCGTGCGCCCCAAGTCGCCCGGCGTCGACCCGTGACCGGCGAGGCGCATGTTCAGGACGGTATGGCCCCGTCTGTGGAGATCGTCAGCCAGGAACTGCATCTCTTCGGGGTTGGCGGTGAAGCCGTGGAGCAAAAGGCAGGCGGTCGATCCCCCCAGCAGCAGGCGCGGTCCCGCGCCCGGCACGGTGAAAGAGGTTTTTAATCCCTTCAGGGAGCCCATGAAATTAACCGCCCTGTTTTCGGTCTGTGAGAATTAACTCGCAGCCTGCGACTACGACCAGCGAACCCATAAGCCCGGCCAGCAGGGCGAGACCGGTGATCTGTGCCATCTGATCTTCGCGTTTCTCGACCTCGCGCAGCGAGCGCCCCACCAGGACAAACCCGGGCAGCGACCCACCGTGGGCCACCACCACAGCGGCGATCCGCACCCCGGCTTGAGGCTGCCAGATTACCCGGTCCTCACCTTTTTGACGCGTATAATCGAAAACCCCCGGTGGGAGGAGGGGGGTTTCTCCGTTCAACAGGCTGCCAGTGGAAACCAGCGGCTTGCCTGAATCGTTGTAAATGATCATGAACGGTGCCAGGCTGCTGGATACATCCAGCATGCCAGGCGGAACCACGGATTCGGGAGTTCCTCCTGCCGCCAGGGCCGCGGCGGCGTCTTCCGCCATCTGAATCTGCGGGTCATTCGCCCCCCAGCGCAGCGACTGCTGTACCGCCAGGTAGATCAACCCGCACAGGATGGTGATCACTACGGCGAGCGGCAGCCAGTGCCGGATAATATTTTTAAATATTGACAAGGTCTTCCTCCAGGAAAAAACTGGTTTCTTACGAAACCAGTTTTTGTTTCAACAAGCTATTCCAATTTCCCCGTCGTCAGAGCCATCTTGATCTCGCCGATGGCCTTGGTGATCTGGATCTCCCGCGGGCAGGCCAGGGTGCAGTTAAAGACCGTGTGGCAGCGGTAAACGCCCCACACCTCGTTCAAAATTTTGAGGCGCTCCGCGGCAGCCCGATCACGGCTGTCAAAGATGAAGCGGTGCGCGGCAACCATGGCTGCCGGGCCGACATATTTCCCATTGGTCCAAAAGGAGGGACAGGAGGTGGTGCAGCAGGCGCACAGGATGCACTTGGTGGTGTCATCGAACAGCGCACGCTGCGCCGCGCTTTGGTGACGTTCCTTTTCCGGTTCCGGCTCATCGTTGACCAGCCAGGGCTTGACCGAACGGAAGTGCTCAAAGAACGGCTCCATGTCCACGATCAGGTCCTTGATCACCCGCAGCCCGAGCAGGGGTTGGACGGTGATCTTCGCCCCCGTGTCGCGTACCAGGGTCTTGCAGGCCAGGCGGTTAAACCCGTTGATGCGCATGGCGTCCGACCCGCAGATGCCGTGGGCGCAGGAACGCCGGAAGGACAGCGTCCCGTCCTGGTAGCCTTTTACTTTTTCAAGCAGGTCCAGCACGCGGTCGGTCTCAATGGCCTCCAGCTTGTAGGTCTTGAAGGAGGGTTTCTTGTCCTTTTCTGGATTGTAGCGGAAGACCTTGATCGTTACTTCCATGCCGTTCTCCTAGTAGGTCCTTACCTTTGGCTCGTACCTGGTGACGATGACTGGTTTGTATTTCAAGGTGATGCCCCCGTCCGCACTTACCCAGGCCATGCTGTGCTTGAGCCAGTTCTTGTCGTCCCGATCCGGGTAGTCCTCGCGGGAGTGACCGCCCCGGCTTTCGGTCCGGGCGATGGCCGAGACCGTGGTCAGTTCCGCCAGGTCGAGCAGGTTGCCCAATTCCCAGACATTTATCAGTTCCATGTTGAAGATCTTGCCCGTGTCGGTGACGGTGACGTGCTTGTAGCGTTCCTTGAGTTGGCGCACCACCTTGAGTGCGTTTTCCATGCCCTTGCCGGATCGGAAGATGCCCATGTCGTCGAACATCACTTTTTTCATCGTGGTGGAGATGTCGAATGCGTTTTCCGTGCCGTCCGCCTTGCGGATGCGCTCAAACTGGGAACTGGCAAACTCGGTCGGGTCCGCGGGCAGGGTCTGGAAATCAGTGCCCCTGGCGTACTCGGCGGCGCGCAGCCCGGCATGTTTGCCAAACACCACTAGGTCGAGCAGCGAGTTGGTCCCCAGCCGGTTGGCTCCATGCACGGATACGCAGGCGCACTCCCCTGCAGCATACAGCCCCGGGACGGTGGTGTCCGTCTCGTCCAAGAAGGCTTCTCCATATTTATTGGTCGGGATGCCTCCCATGGCGTAATGTGCGGTCGGCTGAATGGGCATCAACTGCGTTATGGGGTCCACGCCCAGGTAGACCCGGCAGAAATCCACGATATCGGGCAGTTTCGCCAGGATCTCCTCGCCGGTGACTGTGTAGGGCGAACCGTCCAGGTTCTTGCGCCCGTCCAGTGCAGCGTACTTGTTGACGCTTTCGGGACGCACATCCAGGTAAACGTAATTCTGCCCGTTGGCGCCGTTGCCGTCCCGGATCTCCAGGTAGATGGCCCGGCTGACCACGTCGCGCGAGGCCAGGTCTTTGACCTTGGGGGCGTATTTCTCCATGAAGCGTTCGCCCTTGCCATTGATCAGGATGCCGCCCTCGCCGCGCACGCCCTCGGTGATCAGGATTCCCAGTTTATAGATGCCCGTGGGGTGGAATTGGAAAAATTCCATGTCCTCCAGCGGCAGGCCGTGGCGCATGGTGACGGCAGGACCATCCCCGGTGAATGCGTAGGCATTGGAGGTGATCTCCCAGATGCGCCCGTGCCCCCCGGTGGCGAAGATGACCGCCTTGGCGTGGAAAACATGCAGTTCGCCGGAGGCAAGTTCGACGGCCACCACGCCTGCCGCGGCGCCGTCCACCATCAGCAGATCCACCACCTGGAATTCGTCGAAAAAGTTGACCTTGTTCTTCATGCACTGCTGGTACAGGGTCTGCAGAATCATGTGCCCGGTGCGGTCGGCGGCATGACACGCCCGCCTGACCGGTTTGCCGGTCACGTTGTTGGTGTGTCCGCCGAACGGGCGCTGCGAGATCTTGCCTTCCGGAGTGCGGTCAAAGGGCAGCCCCATGTGTTCCAGTTCATACACAGCCTGGACGGCCTCGGTGCACATGAATTCGATCGCATCCTGGTCGCCGAGATAATCCGAGCCCTTCACCGTATCGTAGGTGTGCCATTCGGGATGATCTTCCTCTTCGCTGCCCAGCGCCGCGCCGATGCCCCCCTGGGCGGTGCCGGTATGCGAGCGCGTGGGGTAAAGTTTGCTTATGATGGCTGTCTTGGCTGCCCTGGATGCATACAGGCCGGCCATCAGACCCGCCCCCCCGGCGCCAACCACGACCACTTCAAATTGATGGGTTTTCATGCACAGGCTCCTATGATGTCAGGATCACGTAAACGCCGATGATGCTCATGAGCACCCAGATCAGGAGAACCAGGCCGCGCAGAAAAATCCGCAGCCCCGTGCTGGACATGTAATCTTCCAGCACATTAAGCAGACCGTGGAATCCGTGAGCCCCGGCAAAAAAGAGCATCAAGATCCCCATCCCCTGCCAGAAAATGCCTTTCCAGGCTTCAATGTCAGGGATATTGGTATTGATGACGTGGTTGGGATTCGGCATGAACGCCCAACGCATCAGGTCTGCCACAGTCATGTTCTGGCGGGCGGCCATCAGAAGGGCAGCGGTGATCCCCACGATGGCGAGCAGGTACATTGCCAGGGCGGAGAGGCGGGTGAACAGCCACATCAAGTAATCAAAATTGAACCCGCGTAGAGGAGCAGTTCTTGGAGTCGTTTTCATCGTTCAACCTCCCAACCCGCTGCGGATGATGACAATCACGACGATGCTGTAAATGGGCAGAAAAACAAACCATTCCACCCAGATGGCCTCGCGCTGGTATTCGATCAATTTCGGGAAGAGGTCCAGGATGACGATGCGCAGGCCGTTGATGACATGGAACAGGACGCAAAAGAAAATGAACACCTGGAAGGCCCAGTGCTCGTAGATGCTGTTGATGAAGATCCCCGTGTTCGTTCCCCAGGCCTGGTTGGATAGGAAGGAGGCCAGTACATGCAAGGAGACGAAGAGGAGGATGCCCAATCCCCCGATCCTGTGCAGGATAAATGTTAACATCGGGCCTTTCCCTTGATAGCGCAGGGCTTCCACCAGGCTAACATTCCTTTTCAGACCCATCCTCGCCTCCTTAAACCTGTACGTCAGTGCCAGCCGCCACCCCGGGATCAGTCGCTGCAGATACCATCAATTCCACTGCGCCGCACCTCGCCGTGCAACGATTTTAACACGGTCTATTATCCCATTCCCGTTTAGTAACTTAAAAGTGACAATACTCATGGATTATTCGTTCCATTACTAATGTGTGGAAGATTAGGAGGAAGAAGGCCGAGGAGGTCTGTGGCGAGGTCTTCGTGAGCAATGTTGCGGAATTAATATACGATTGGCTGTCCATTAAGATGCCCGACAAATGGCTCAAACATTCAGTGGTCATTCTGAACTTGGGAAAGTGAACGGTCTATCAGGGGTGCCCACACCATCGAACCTTCCCCCTGGAACCAGGGTTGTAAATAGTGAGTTCAATTCTTTCCACCTATCAAGAAAAAGGAGAATCTTATGAAACTTCGCACTTTCCTTATGATTGTAGCAGTTGTCGCTCTTCTCTATGGCCTCGGTCTGCTCCTGTTAACAACGTTCATGGCCACAACTTATGGCTTCGGGACAAGCGCCTCTGAGATACTGCTGGGACGCTTCTTCGGTGTTGCCATGCTGACGCTTGGGCTGATCACCTGGTTGGCAAAAGATCTCACTGGCGCCAGCATAAAGCCCATTATTCTCGGCACCTTGATCGGTGACGCCGTCGGTGCTGTCGTTGCCCTTATGGGAACCCTCAGCGGTGTAATGAGCGCGGTCGGTTGGTCAGCCTTCGGGATCTACCTTGTATTTACCCTTGGATTTGCCTATTTCCAGTTCATGGCTCCCTCCAAGTAACCTGATTAGGGTCAATTAGCCGCTCTCTAAAGAGAGCGGCTTTTTTATTTAAGAGAAAATCAAAAAGAAGGGTGATGCCGCTCAACTGACACTGGGGGAGGAGTAATCTACCGATGCACCGCTGAGTTTATCAGTTGGCTTACTCCAAAATTGCAAAAAAATGACAGTTGAGTATCAAGAACCTTACGATTGGGTATATATATAAAATGGGGGCTTCAAATAGGGTCGTATGGCTAAAAGTCTTAAATCTCCATGACTTTCAGCCTAGTCCTACAAGGATTAAACAAGATATACTTTCAGCAGGCGATAATTCGTTCCAGACATCCTCTTGGGGCGGACTGATTCGTCTTTATAATCGTAATACGCGCATTTAAAGCCTTCTTTTTTTCCTTCCAACCCGTGACAGGAGGTTTGCATGGCAGGGTCTCATCACATCAGCCGCCGCGATTTCATAAAGATCACCACGGCGACAGTGAGTGCCTTTATTGGTGCGGTCATTGGCCTACCGGCCATAGACTTCCTGATCGACCCCGCACTCAAATCCGGCAAGACCGACGCCTGGATGCCCCTTGGAAAACTGGAGAATTTCGAAATTGGAAAACCGACCTTGGCGTCCTTCACGCGCAGCAAGGCCAATGGCTGGGAAAAAACTGTCAACAGTTACGGCGTGTTCGTGCTGCGCACCTCGGAAACTGAAACCCTGGTGCTTTCGAACAAGTGCACCCACCTGGGCTGCCATGTGAACTGGAACGCGGACCGCAAGGAATATGTCTGTCCCTGCCACGATGCCCAGTTCGGGATAAACGGGGATGTGTTGGGCGGTCCGCCGCCGCGCCCACTGGACCGTTATTCGGGCGACCAGCTCAAAGTGGAAGATGGCACGCTGCTGCTTCATTTCCTGGGAGGGTGATCGTTATGTGGAAGAAGTTTTTCGCCTGGCTGGATGAACGCCTGGGTCTGAACGACCTGTATAAAGCCACCCTCGACCGCCCCGAACCGAAAGGCAACTGGTGGAACACACTGGGCTCAGCCAGCCTTTTCCTGTTCCTGCTCCAGGGCGCCACCGGCATCTTCTTGAGCGTGTACTATACCCCCTCCCCCGACCATGCCTATGACAGTATCCAGTACATCATGAACGGGGTGGCGTTTGGGTGGCTCATCCGGGGCATCCATCACTGGGGCGCATCGGTGATGGTGATGGTGGTTTTCATCCACATGCTGCGGGTCTTTGTCACCGCCTCCTATAAATACCCGCGTGAACTTACCTGGCTGATCGGCGTGGGCCTGCTGCTCTGCACCCTGGGGATGGGTTTCACCGGCTACCTGCTGCCGTGGAATCAAAAAGCCTACTGGGCCACCACCGTGGCCACATCCATCGCCGGGAGCGTGCCCTGGGTGGGTAACTTCATCATGAAAGCCCTGCGCGGGGGTTCGGACCTGAGCGCGCTGACCTTGAGCCGTTTCTTCGCCGCCCACATCTGGATGCTGCCCGCTGTCCTGGTCGGGCTCATTGGCGTTCACCTGTTCCTGATCATCAAGCACGGGGAATCAGAATTCCCGAGCAGGGACGACTAAAGGAGCCGGGCATGAAAGAAGAACAAAAGAAGACCCTGCTCGAAAAATACAAGATCGCCCTGCAAAAAGGCGAGCGCTTCTGGCCGGACAGCATTTTCAAGGACCTGCTGGTTTCGCTGGCAATTTTTATCCTCCTGATCATGCTGGCAACCTTCGTCGGGGTGCCGGGTGATCCCAAAGCGGACCCCAGCGATTCGGCTTACGTTCCAAAACCGGAGTGGTACTTCCTGTTCCTGTTCAAGTTCCTTGCCGTTTACGGGCAGATCCCGCTGCTGGGGAAAATCGAGTGGCTTGCCACCGCGGTCATCCCCGGGCTGGTGATCCTGCTCCTGTTCGTCCTGCCGCTGATGGATAGAAACCCGTATCGTTATTATTCCCGGCGCACAATGGCGCTCAGCATCATGGGTGTCTTTGTAACAAGCATGGTCGTCCTGACAGTCATTTCGGGCATCCCCACGATCTCCAGCGGCGGTGGGCTGTCGGTCATGACCCTGCTGCAGTTCCTGACCGGACTGGTGGTTCCGACCCTGGCTTACATCATCCTGGTCGGCTCATCCTTCTTGAAGGAAAAATTCAAACTTTTTGCCAGCCGCTTGCAAAAATGGACCGCGGTCGCTGCCTCGGGCATGATGGCTCTCATGGCAGTCGGGGTGGTTATCCTGGCACCGCCTGCAGCCGCGGGAACCGAGGTCCAGGTGGCAGGTACGCTTGCTGAACAGATCGTGCTCGGACAGGACCTGTACTCGGTCAACTGCGTCGAATGCCACGGGGCGGAGGGTGAAGGCGGCATCCTGGAAACCGTGAAAGGGCTGGAAGGATTTAATATGAAAGCCATTCACAGCCAGGATGAGATGTACACGCGCTCAGATGCCACCCTCGCAGACATCATTTCTTACGGTCAGCCGGACCTGGGCATGCAGCCTTTTGGCAAGGGTTACGGCGGGGAGCTCTCGACCTCCGAGATCGATTACCTGGTGGCTTTCATGCGCTACAGCTGGGATGACCGCGCCGAGATGCCTGCGGGAGCGATCAGTTCCATCCCGGCTTTAAACCCGGGCGAGGTGCCTTCGTGGGATGTTCACATCCAGTCGTTGGTCAAGCGCTACTGCGTTTCATGTCACCGGGTGGGGAAGCAGAACAACAACTACCTGATGACCTCCTACGATGAAATGTTGAACACCGGCGACAATATCCCGCTGATCACGTCCGGGGACCCCGAAAGCCTGCTGCTGAAACTGATCAATGGGCAGGAGGGCAAGGACCCGAAAACAGGGAAGGTCATCCGCCAGATGCCGCCCACGAAATTGCTCGGACCGCAGTATATTGATATGTTGACCCGCTGGGTGATGGCAGGCATGCCGCAGACCGCAGAGCAAGCCGCGGCTCTCTTTGTCTCCCCCACCCCCTCCGGAGGCACCCCCGCGGTTCTTCCAGTCACTGTCACACCACCAGGGACTTCTCCCGGGACTGGTACAGCAACGCCAACTCCGCGCTAAGGAAGATGTTGAAAAAAATTCAACAGCCCACCATGATTGGCGGGCTGTTCTTTTTAATTGCGAGGTCTTCCATGGGGTTAATCCATGTGCTTGATGATCGCCTCGCCAAACTCCGAACACTTGATCTCCGTGGCGCCTTCCATCAGTCGGGCAAAATCATAGGTGACGGTCTTGGCTGCCACCGTGCCTTCCATGCCCTTGACGATCAGGTCGGCGGCTTCTGTCCAGCCCAGGTAGCGGAACATCATTTCACCCGACAGGATGACCGAACCCGGGTTGACCTTGTCCAGGTCGGCGTATTTGGGTGCCGTGCCATGGGTGGCCTCAAAGATGGCATGCCCCGTCACGTAGTTGATGTTCGCCCCGGGGGCAATGCCGATGCCTCCCACTTGGGCTGCAAGGGCATCGGAAAGGTAGTCGCCGTTCAGGTTCAGGGTGGCGATCACATCGTAGTCGCGCGGGCGGATGATGGTAAATTGCAGGCTCACGTCCGCGATCGAGTCTTTGATCATCAGCCTGGACTTCCACTTGCCGCCGCCGTGCGTATCCCACAGTGTCAGCGCGGCCTCCACCTCGCCCTTGATCCCATTCTGCTGGTCTGCTGACATCATCTCGAAACCCGGATCGATCATCCGGGCGTTCTCTTCCACGCTCAACCCGGGAGTCTTTTCGATATTGCCGAGGACCCATGACTCGCGCTCGGTGATGATCTCGCTGCGGAACTCCCGCTTGGCAAGGGCATAGCCCCAGTCCTTGAAGGCACCCTCGGTGAACTTCATGATATTGCCCTTGTGGACCAGGTTCACGCTCTTGCGTTTGTTCGCCAATGCCCACTTGATCGCCGCTCGCACCAGTCTCTCGGTGCCTTCCTGGGAAACCGGCTTGATGCCGATCCCTGCCGTACCAGGGAAACGAATCTTGGCATATTCCTTCGGAAAGGTCTCTTTGAACAACTGCTTGAATTTCTCGTTTTCATCCGTCCCGTACTGGAACTCGATGCCGGTGTAAATATCTTCGGTGTTCTCGCGAAAGATGACCATGTCCACGTATTCGGGATGTATCACCGGGGAAGGCACGCCCTTGTAATAGCGCACCGGTCGCTGGCAGACGTACAGGTCGAGCAATTTTCGCAGGGCAACGTTCAGCGAGCGGATGCCTCCGCCTATGGGCGTGGTCAGCGGGCCCTTGATACCCACCAGAAATTCCTTGAAGGCTTCCACGGTTTCGTCCGGCAGCCAAGTCTTGAACTGCATGAAAGCTTTCTCCCCGGCATAGACCTCCATCCATTGGACTTTACGCTTGTCCTTGTAAGCCTTCCTGACCGCGGCATCGAAGACGCGCACGGAAGCACGCCAGATGTCGCGACCGGTGCCGTCGCCTTCTACAAACGGAATGATCGGTCTATCCGGCACCTGGAGTTTGCCTCCCCGGATGGTGATTTTCTCCCCGGTCGCGGGGACCTTAACATTCAAATACGGCATTTCTCTGACTCCTTTTTGATATCGGTTGGGTATTATAACAAATTCGTCCCCTCAAACCCTTGACAGAATTTCCACCTTGCCTATAATTCCGTCCAACATGCTTACGTCCCCCCGCTTCCGAGATTTTCTATTCGAGCCCGCAGGATTTCCCAATGGATTTGTTTTTTAGAGAGCCGTTATCGGCTCTCTTTTTTTGCCTGTTTGCAGACAGATAAAAAACAACCCAACCCGTCCCAAAGGAGGAAGAATGTCCGTAGAATCAAAACCCGTCTCATCCCCGAAAGGGAAAGTCCTTGGCTATCTGCCGGATGATACCCCGCCGGTCGGAGCCATGCTCAGCCTGGGCTTCCAGCAGTTCCTGACCATGTTCCCGGCAACGGTGCTGGTTGCAGCGCTGACCAAGTTCGACGTCGGAATGACGATGCTGGCTTCCGGCCTGGGTACCATCGTGGCCCTGCTGGTGGCCAAACGCAAGATCCCAATGTATTATGGTTCGTCGTTCTCCTACATCGCAGTGATCATCACCGTCATGAGCAAGTTCGCACCGGCCTGTTTTGGTGACCCCACCCAATTCTATTGCGCAGACGGTGTGCGAATTGCCCAGGTCGGCATCCTCCTGACCGCAGTATTCGAGATCGCTATCGGCTTCCTGATCATGCGCGTTGGTAAGGCAGCCCTGGACAGGGTCCTGCCTCCCATTGTGACCGGTTCCATGGCCATGGTCATCGGCGTGGCACTGGCTGGCGCAGCCTTGGGAAATGCCGGCAACTGGGCTGCCCCTGAAGTGGCCGCCA
>Ga0315297_10001712_pt1 | contig 13696 bp, 9 predicted proteins | sample YL17G15_0_MG_FD_203628 | JGI IMG/M metagenome (GOLD analysis project Ga0315297, IMG submission 203628) | Sediment microbial communities from Yellowstone Lake, YNP, Wyoming, USA - YL17G15_0 | ecosystem: Environmental > Aquatic > Freshwater > Lake > Sediment | place: USA: Wyoming | collected... | reverse complement strand
CCGTGTTTTACCGGAACTTCGCCCGGCACCAGGACGAATACATCGGGCAGCCCCGGCTGCAGGGCGATGTCCTGTCCCTCTTCTTCCCGTTGCGGAACGAGCGCAACCAGATCCTCGGCACGGTCACGCTCCGCTCTCCGACCTTGACGGCCTCGCTGTCGTCCCAAAAAGAGGCGTTCCTCGTGCTGTTCTATGTCTTTCTCGCCGCCGCGCTCGTCCTCCTGCTGATCGAGGTCTCCCGGCGGCCCGCGTTCCTGCGAGAGCGCCGGCTGTCGTCGGGCTTGGCCGCTCTCTTTGTCCTGGCCGCGCTCAGACTGCTCTTCTTCGCCTTCAGCCGGGTGGAGAGGGTCCAAGCCCTGCCGATCTTCTCTCCCACGCGGGCCGGTTTCTTTTCGCTGGGGAACCTGACTCAATCGCCCGGCGATATCGTCCTGACCGCGCTCGCTCTGTTCATCTTTTTTATCGGGCTGGCCTTTTATGTCCCGAAGATCGGCCGCCCGCGGGCGGCCGGGCCCGCCGCCGGCATCCAACTCCTCGTTCTAGCCTTCTCCGCCGGTCTTCTCGTCGGCTTTCAGGACCTCGTCTCCAGGCTCGCCTTCAATACGAGCATCAACCTGCTGAAATTCAGCCTTTCAGGAACATTCCTCGTTCTCCATTTCAGTCTCGTCCTGGCCGCCGCCGGCTGCGCTTTTCTCGTTTCCAGGCTTATCCAATTTCCGGCCGGCATCCGTCTTCCTCAATGGACGTCCGCCCTGCTTTTTTTGGGGACGGAAGCGGCCGTCTTCCTTGTCTGCGGCCGGGGACGGCCCGGCCTTTTTCTCCTCCAAAGCGCGGCCCTAGCGGTCCTGGTCGTCGTCGCCTTCTTCAAAAAGCCTGCCGCTCGTCCCGCCGTCCTGGGACTGACGATCCTCTCTCAGATCTTTTTGATCTATGGGACCCTCCATCAGGCATCGTCCGCCAAAAGCCGCTCCCTGATGGAATATTTCCTGAAAAATACGATCCAGTCCCAGGAGGACTGGGCCCGGTTCATCCTCGACCAGTCGTTCCGCGAATTGGACAAGCAGAAGAATGACCTCTTGGCCTTCCTGAAAGATCCGCAGAGGGTCCCGGACCCGACTCATACCGTTTGGAAACGGACGCTCGCCGCCAAGTTCAACTGGTACTCGGAACTGGAGATCCTGGACGACCGGGGGACCACGCTGGCCCGCTTCTCGCTGAACGTCCCCAAGGTCTTTCGGGTGAACACGAGTCAGACGCCGATCCTGGACTGGACGGTCTCCCGCCTGACCATTCCGTTCATGGGCAAGGAGAAGGACTTCCTCGTCGGCACCAAGGACTGGGAGAGCGATGGAAACCGGCTGGGACGGACGATCTTTTATCTCTCCCTCGATTACGACCTGCTCCCTTTCCTTTATTCCGCCAATCCCTATTTCGAGCTGCTCCGGGTGAATTCGCTCCCCTCCATGAACCAGCATGACTTCCGAATGGCGGTCTTCGACCTGGGCGGGAGGATTCTTTTCAATCCGCACAAGATCTCGACGGGGCTGTCCCGCGCTTTGATCTCGGCTCTGGCCCCCGGCGAGCGGGGCCTCTGGACCACGTTCCTGGACAAGGGAAATCCCTATCATCTCTATGCCTTCCGTTCGGGCAACCGTATCTTCGCCCTTTTCTCGCTCCGGAAGTCCTTCGTCCAGAAGGCCATCGACTACTTCAAACTGCTCTTTCTCTACGCCGCGATCTTCCTCCTGCCCGCTTTCCTGATCTATCTCCTTCACGCCAGGAAACGGGTCCAGCATCCGCTCTGGTCGTTCGCCAACCGCGTTTATATCTCGTTCATCGCCGTGGCCCTCGTTCCCCTGTTTCTTTTTTCCTTTTTCTCACGGAGCTTTTTCACCCGCATCTTCACCCAGCAGTTCGTCGAAAAGGCCGAGATCCACGCCAATCTGGCCCGCAGCGTGATGGACGATTACATCTTCTTCCAGCAGCAGGAGAAGAGCGACGTCCAGACGCCGCCCGAGGACCTGATGCTCTGGATCAGCACCACCATCGCCAACGACGTCAACCTTTACGAGGAGGGCCGCCTGGTGTCCTCCAGCCGGAGCGAATTCTTCGACCAGGGTCTCTTCCCCGAGCTCCTGTCCGGCGAGATCTATTACCAGATCCAGTTCGAGAACAATCCGTATTACACCCAGAAACGGAACATCGGGACCTTCACCTTTCAGACCCTCACCGTGCCCTACTCGTCGCTCGGCCGGCGGCTGATGATTTCCCTCCCCTTTCCCTTCGAGCAGGAGGAGATCTCCGGCGCGACGCAGGATCTCATCGAGTTCTTCCTCCTCATCGCCGTCTTTTTCATCGCCACGGTCTTTATCCTGGCCCGCTGGATCGGGGCCATGATCGTCACGCCGATCCACAAGCTCCTGGCCGGCACCAGGGAAGCGGGCCTGGGCAATCTGGACTTCGCCATCGAGTACCGGAGGCGAGACGAAATGAAGACGCTGATCGACGGTTTCAACGCCATGATCAAGAACCTCCAGGACCATCAGCGGGAGCTGGCGGACCTGGGGAAAAAGGCCGCTTGGGCGGAGATGGCCCGCAAGGTCGCCCACGAGATCAAAAACCCCTTGACCCCGATCCAGCTGTCGGCCGAGCATCTGCTGCGCGTCTATGAAGACAAGCGGGGCGACTTCGGCCAGGCCCTGAAGGAATCGATTTCTTACATCATCGGCGAGGTCGAGAACCTGCGCCGGATCGCCCAGGAGTTCCTGGAGATCTCCAAGGAGGCCGTCCTCCACAAGGAAACGTTCGACTTCGACGCCCTCGTCCGGGAAACGGTCGAGCCCTATAAAAACGTCCTGACCGAGCGGATCCAATTCCGCGAGACGTTCGAGGGGGCCGATTTCCGGATCGAGGGCGACCGGCCCAAATTGAAGATCGCCTTGCGGAACCTCCTGACCAACGCCATCGAAGCCATTCGAGGCCGAGGCGAGATCCGTGTCCGGCTGACGGCCCAGCCGGGGTGGCTGGTCCTCCGCATCGACGACACGGGCACGGGGATCGAGAAGGACATCCTGGACCGGATCTTCGAACCCTATTTTTCGACCAAGGACGTCGGGACCGGCCTCGGGCTCCCCATCGCCCGCAAGATCGTCGAAGACCACCGGGGCTCGATCGAGATCTCAAGCGAGCCTGGCCAAGGGACGAAGATTACCATCCGTCTCCCGCCGGCGAAAACCTAGAATTTTTTTTCGAACTATGGAAGAATAAGGCCATGCATAAAACGCTGGTCACGTATTTCAGCCGCACCGGAAACACGAAAAAGGTCGCCGAGGCGATCTTCGCAGCGCTCGACGGGGACAAGGCCCTCAAGCCCATGGAGGAGGCCCATCCGCTGGACGGATACAGCCTGGTGTTCATCGGATTCCCCGTCCAATCTCACAGCGTCCCCTATAAAGTCGAGGAGTTTCTCAAGACCATCCCGGCCGGAAAAAAGATCGCCCTGTTCTGCACCCATGGCGCTCTTCCCGGCCACCGCTTATCCCGGGAGGCCATCGAATACGCCGTCGTCCTGGCCGCGAAGGCCAAGGTTCTGGGGACGTTCGCCGTCCGGGGACGGCTTTCCATGCACGTTTTGGACACCCTCGGCCGGTCGCCCGAACACCAGGAGTGGACGGACATGGCCGCTTCGGCGAACACGCATCCCAACGAGACCGACCTGGCCGAGGCGAAGGTCTTCGCCCGCCAGATCAGGACGCTCAGCGTCCACGGATCGGATTGATCGGATCCGACCGGGATCGACAGGCGCTTCACCGTCCGGAATTCCGTCCGAGGAGGTCGCTCATGCATTATGGATCAAGCGCTTTCCGTTTTCTCTTCGCTCTGTGGCTTCTGGCCTCGGCCCTCCTCGCCCCCGCCGCCGGCCAGAATAGGGATCTGTTCACCATCGACGATTATTTTCGCATAGTGTCCTTCCGGATCGATGACTGGACGAAAGACGGTCGATGGCTGGCGGGCTCCATCAGCTCCCAGGCCGACCGGCTGCCCCCGGATAATTACCGCTACGGCGATCCGGCCTACATTGCTCCGTCCGTGGCCGACCTCGTGACCATGGACACGCGCGACGGAAAGCCGATCAGGGTTTTTCCTCAGAAGGAGCAGGTGCGCGGCGCCTCCTGGTCGCCCGACGGAAAGCGCCTGGCCTTGTTCGTCTATCGCAAACCGGCCTTTCAGATCATGATCTGGAGCCGGGAGACGAAGGCCTTCGAGAAAGCCTCGTTCAAGTCCCTCAAACCGATCGCCGCGAATTCTCCCCTGATTTGGGCTCCGGATGGAACGAAGCTCTGTCTCGGACTGCGCGCGCCGGACTGGGAAACGAAGAGCGCCGAACTGTTCAAGAAGGCGACCGTCGCCCCGATCATCCAGTTCGACTCCGAGAGGCCCTTCCTGCCCTGGGATGAGGTCGGCCGGAGGAGCCGCCTGATCATCCCGGCCGTCTGGGAGATTGCCGCGAACAAGATCACGGAGCTTCTGCCGGAAACCCCGATCCTGTCGTCCCGGCTCGTCGAGGACGGAGCCCATTGGATCTTCGAACGGGACGTCACCGAAAAGACGAATTACGAAGTCATCGGCGGCACGAAGAACCAACTCGAGATCCTGCCGCTCGCGGGCGGCCCGCCGCGCGTCCTGCTCAAGCCCTACGAACAGCGCTCTCTCACCTGGTCCAAAGACAACCGGACATTCGCCTACGCCGACAAGGGCGACGTCTACGTCATGGGCCTCGAGGACAAGGAACCGCGGCCGCTGACCGGCGAAAAAGACGCTGCCGCGGTCAAAGCCAAGACCGACGAGAAAAAGGACGAGAAGAAGAAAAAACAGAGCTTCGCCGTCAGCCGCTTCAGTCCCGACGGCGCATTCCTTCTCTGCACGAGCACCCGGCCTCAACCCGAGGACGAGAAGGACAAAGCGGCGAAGCCGTCCAATCCGCCGCGGCAGTACTGGTTGATCAACGTCAAGACCGGCGAGAAGGACATGCTCTATGAGCTTCCCGAAAAGGAAGAGGACCGGCCTAATCTTCAGCTCGTGGATTGGAGCCCGGACGGCAAGCTCATCTATTTTTCCTTTTCCGCGACCGATAAATACGACCGCGGCCTGATCCAATTGGACGTCCGCGCCAAAAAGCTCTCCGATCTCCTCCGCTCCGACCGGCTCTATTCCCAATGGCGGATGGCCGAAGACGGATCAGGCTTCCTCTTCCGGGAATCCGACGGCGATCGGCCCGATGATCTCTATTTCGCGACCGCGGACTTTTCCAAGGCGACCCGGCTGACCGACCTCCATCCGCAGCTCAAGGACAAAGCCTTGAGCCATACCGAGCTCGTATCTTACCGCGATGCCGACGGCAAAAAGCTCACCGGCGTCCTCTATTACCCGGCCAACTACGAAAAGGGCAAAATGGTTCCTCTCATCACCGAAGTGTATGAATCCTACTTCGAGAACGGATTCAGCGCCGCCCTGAACATCTTCACCTCGGCCGGCTATGCCATCCTTCATCCCTCGGTGAACTTCACGACCGGATATCCCGGCGAAGCCTGGGCCAAGGGCGCCCTCGCCGCCGTCAACAAGGTCATCGATATGGGGGTCGCAGATCCGGAGAGGCTGGGCATCCAGGGCACGAGCTACGGCGGATACGCCACCGTCCTCCTCATCACCCAGACGGACCGCTTCAAGGCCGCCATCAACAACTCGGGAAAAGTCGACATGCTCTCCTTCTACACGCAGAGCCCGCGCCTCGGCGTCCGCAACACCCACGCCCCCGAAAAAAGCCAAGACCGTTTGGGCGGAACTCTCTGGGAATATCCCGAGCGCTATCTGGCCCATTCGGCCATCCTCCAGGCCGATCGGATCAAAACGCCGCTGCTCTGCATCACGGGCGACCAGGATCCGAACGTCGAAGCCGTCCAGTCCCAGGAGATCTTTACCGCCCTGAGGCGGTTGGGCAAAAAGGTCGTCTGGCTGCGCTATCACGACGGCCCCCACGGCGGACCCAACACGAACGACGAGCGCAAGGACATGTATCAACGCATGATCGCGTGGTATGATACATACTTGAAGAAGGACGCGAAATGACCGAAACCTCCCTTCATTCGGGGAGACAAGGAACTCTTTCCAGACAAGGAGGACGGATGGAATCTCAAACCCTCAAAAAAGGTCTCTTGTTCGGGTCGTTCATTTTAGTTCTGCTCGCGGCTTCGTTCTTCTCGATCGGCGCCGCGACGCCGACGGCCCGGACGGTCGCCGAGGAACGGATCTTCGACAACTGCACGAGCCTCTTCGTTGGACGGCTGGCCTCGGCCGACGGTTCGACCATGACCTCGCATTCCTGCGACAGCGGTACCGACCGGACGTGGATCACCATCGTCCCCCGCGCGACGCACAAACCCGGCGACATGGAGAAGGTCTACGCCGATCCTAAACGGACCAAAGGTCCGGACGATGCGGACCGGATCGAGATGGGCGAGATCCCCTATCCGGCCGAGACCTACGCTTATATGAACGCCGCCTACCCGATCATGAACGAATACCAGCTGGCCATCGGGGAGACGACGATCGGCGGCCGCTTTGAGCTCAAGAGCGACGGCATCATCGACGCGCCGGAGCTCTACCGCCTCCTCCTGGAGCGGGCCAAGACGGCCCGCGAGGCGATCAAGATCGCCGACGAGCTGACCAAGAAATTCGGCTACAATGACTACGGCGAGAGCTTCACCTTCGCCGATCCGAAAGAAGTCTGGCTGTTCGAGATCTATGGGCCGGGCAAGGGCAAGAAGGGCGCCGTCTGGGCCGCCCAGCGCGTTCCCGACGACGAGATCAGCGTCTCGGCCAACGCCAGCCGCCTGCGGCAGCTCGACCTCAAGAACAAGAATGATTTCCTGGCCTCGGACAACGTTCTGTCCCTGGCGACCGAGATAGGGTTCTGGGACCCGAAATCGGGAAAGCCTTTCGAATTCTGCTATGCTTACGCCCCAACCTCGAGGACGAGTTCGGGATGCCGCCGCCGGGAATGGCGGGCCCTGAGCCTGCTGGCCCCGTCCCTCAGGCTCAACGGTGAATCGGAGAACTACCCGTTCTCGGTGAAGCCCGAAAAGAAGGTAACGGTCCAGGACCTCCTGGCCATCTTCCGCGATGCCTACGACAACACGTCGTACGACATGACCTCAGGGTATTTCACGGTCAACCGCAAGGGCGAAACGGTCAAGAGCCCGGTCATCGGCCCGTTCCTCAACAGCGACCTGAAGGATCTGCTCCGGGTCAAACGGGAGCGGACGATCTGTTCGCCGGCAGCCACGTATCTTCAGATCACCCAGGCGCGCGGCTGGCTCCCCGACCCGATCGGCGGCGTCGTCTGGCTCGGCTACGACAATCCGGCCACGACGCCGCACACGCCGTTCTACTGCGGCATTTCGAAAATGCCCGAGGCCTATATGGTCGACGGACGATGGGGCTATAGAGACGATTCCGCCTGGTGGACGTTCAGGAAGGTCAGCAAGCTGGCTAACTTCCGCTGGCAGGACATGAGCAAGGACATCGAAAAGGTCTGGAAAGCCATCGAGGACAAAGCCTTCGCCGATCAAAAAAAGATCGAGGACGAAGCGCTCGTCCTGTTCAAGCAGGACCCGGCCAAGGCCAGACAGTTCCTGACCGACCACAGCCTGAAGACGGCCGAGCTGGCCCTGAACGATTACCGGAAACTCTACCGGGACCTGTGGACCAAATATCACTATCAGTTCTAAGGCGCCCTCCGCGAATTGACAGGGCGTTTTAAATTGTCTAAAGTCTGGGCTTGGTGAGAGGCATGCTCCGACTGCTCTACTACGCGATGCTGGCGTATTTCGTCTACGTGGTCTACAAATTTCTCCTCGGCCTCGGCCGGAGACTCCGGCCTTCCAAACCGGCCCCGCGCCTCTCGGGGATGATGGTCAAAGACGAGGCTTGCGAGACGTACGTCCCCAAGGAAGAGGCCATCCGCGAGGTCATCGACGGCAAGGAATATTTCTTCTGCTCGAAGGACTGCCGCCGCAAATTCCTGGACAAGGTCAAGAATTCGGACTGAAGGCGAACCCTAGAAATCCGTCCAGCCGATCCGAAAATCGGGGAATTCTCCCGTATAGTCGCTCCACCGCACGCTCACGTTCTCGACCCGGGCCAGCGGCGGCCCGGCTTTCAAGCGCTCGATCAGGGATTCGAGCTTGGCCTTGTCTCCCTCGGCCAGGACTTCGACGCGGCCGTCATAAAGATTGCGGATCCAGCCCTTGAGGCCCAGCTCCTGGGCCAGGCGCCTCGTGAAGCCGCGGAAGTTGACGCCCTGGACCCGGCCGTCGATATGCAAGTACGCCCGCGCGTTCATGGATGAAGGATATTAGCATAACGAAAAAAGACGGTAAAGGAGGGCTCGCTCGAAGCGGGCGAACGCTCTCCTGGCCGCGGCTCCTACGACAAGATCGAAAAACGGCCTCTCTCCCGACTCGGGTTTATAACGCCGTTCTCTCGCCGTCCTTCTCGGCGGTGAGGTCCTTTGTCGACGCGGCGACAGGGTGGCCCACGGCTCGCTGGGGAACCAGTCCCGTCGGTTCCCCCCTAGGCTTCGCCCAGGGGGACCCCCCTCCGCTATGCTCGCCTTAGGGCCAACCCTGCCGTCGCGTCCTTCAATCTTCCGCCGAGAAGTTCAATCTGCTCCGGCGAAATCTCCTTGTGGTCGCTTCAACCGTTCTCTGATCTTGTCTCCGTTTGCTTATCTAAGTAGAACGTTCGCCCGCTTCTTCGCTCGCCAATCTAATATTACGGAAAATATTTAATCCTCCTCATATCAACGCTTCTCCCATAAATTCTCTTTTTGTTAGCCGGGGCGAGGGGGATTGCCGTCCGGAACCCGTCCGAGAGCGAGCGCGGGCACGGTTCGGAAAAACGAAGTTTTTCCGAGAACGCGAGAGCGATGTCCGAGCGGATTTTCCGCGCTGGGGAAAATCCGCGTGGTGACGGGCGGCATCCCCCGAGCCCCCCATTTGACAATCTCTTCCGGCTGAGATAAGAAATTAAAATATGAAAAAGGTTCTTTTAAGCATAGCGGGGTACGATCCGTCGGCCGGCGCCGGCGTTCTTCTCGACCTCAAGGTCTTCGCCCGGATGGGATTCCATGGAACGGCCGTCATCACCGCCGTCACGACGCAGGACACGCGATCCGTGAAGAGCGTTCACGCCCTTCCCGCGAAGCTCGTTCGGGAACAATACCGTGTCCTCGCCGGCGACCTGTCCATCGCCGGTCTCAAAATCGGAATGGCCGGATCGAGAGAGAATCTGAGGGCGATCGGAACGATCCTGGCCGCGCGCCGGGACATCCCCAAGGTCGTCGATCCCGTCATCCGGTCGAGCTCCGGCGCCCGGCTCCTGGAAGGGGCGGCCGTTCCCGAACTCCTCGGATCGATCCGGGGTCGGGCGACCGTCCTGACGCCGAACCTGGACGAAGCCGCGGTGTTAGCCGGCGCTCCCGTCCGGGACATCGCCGGGATGAAGGCCGCCGCCGAAACGATCTACGACCGCTGCCGCGTGCCCTGCCTCGTCACCGGCGGGCATCTCGAGAAGGAGGCGGTCAACCTGCTCTATGACGGCCGGCGGGTCACCCTTTACGGCAAGACGAAGATCGACAAGGACGTCCATGGCACGGGATGTTTTTTCTCGGCCTGTCTGCTGGGTTATCTGGCCCAAGGCCGGCCGCTCGCCCGGGCCTGCGAACTCGCCACGGAACTGACCCACGGCGCGATCCGCGCCGCGATCCGCCTCGGCCGCGGCCGTCCCCTTTTGGCCTGACTCACTTGTCCTCGGTGGCGATGATATCGCTCGCCCGCTGGAGGATCTCGGAGGAAAGCTTCACCCCCTGCTTCTCGGCCGCCTTCAGATTGAGATGGAGCTTGACGCTGGTCATGCCCTGGAACGCGATCCCGGCCGGGTTCTCCCCGTTCTTCACCCGGATCGCGACCTGCCCCGATTTATAGCCCATGTCGCAAAAATCCCAGCCCATGGCCGCGCAGGCGCCGGCCTGCGTCGACATCGGGAACCCGCCGAAGAGGGGGAGGCCGTTCTCCTCGGCCACCTTGCCGATGGCCTCGAACGATGCGTTGATCGTGTTGTCCGAGATCTGATAGATGAGGTCGATCTTCTTGTTGACCAAAACCTGGGCGGCGAGAAGGACCTCGCTCGAGTTCGTCACCGGAACGGCGACGATCTCGACGTTCAGCTCCGCCGCCGCCGCGCGCGCGAGTTCGAGATAGTATTCCGAGTTGCGCTCCGACGGTGTCCAAAGCGTCCCGATGCGTTTGGCCCGGGGCAGGACTTCCCGGATGAACGACAGCATGCGCCGAATGGGGACCGCGGAGTCCGAGGTGATTCCCGTGACGTTGGCCAGGTGCTCGGTCGGGGATACGCCGGCCCGGGTCAGGTAGGGATTGGCCACCGAGGTGAAGACGATCGGGATCTTCTGGGTGGCGATCAGGGCGGCCTGCAGGCCGGGCGTGGAAACCGCCACGATCATATCCACGTTCTCGGCCACAAAATCCTGGGCGATCCGCTGGACCTGGGAGATGTCGCCCAGGGCGTTGAGGATCTTCAGCCGGACGTTGACGCCGTCCTTCAATCCGCCGTCTTGAAGCGCCTGGATGAACCCGCGCCGGACATCGGCATTGGTCATGGACTCGAGGAGTTGGAGATAGCCGATCGTGTAGAGCGGCTTTTCGGGGCGGCGGCATCCCGGGACAAGGACGCAACCGGCCAGAAAGAAGAGGAGAAGCTTCCGTGCCTTCATGTCCTTTGAATCCGTCAATATTCCTCCGCTCGAAATGATAATCAAAAACGGCGACTGTTGCAAATGCTTTGGAACCGGCCCGGTGAGATGTTCCCTCCGCTGGCGACGAGAACGACCCGCCGCCCTCGGAACCGGGCCCGGAATTTCATCATTGCCGCGAGGGCCAGCGCTCCGGCGCCTTCCATGACCTTGCCGTGGACCTCATGGATCAACCGCACCGCCGCCGTCAGGCCCTCTTCACTGACGGTCAGGACCTCGTCCACATATCGCCGGCAGAGGGGAAAGGTCACGGAGCCGGGCTCGATCCCCCCGGCCACGGCGTCCGCCAGCGTCTTTTTTTCCTTGACGGCGACCAAGCGGCCGGCCCTGAGCGAAGCTTTCATGAAGGCCGAACGGGCCGGCTCCACTCCCCAGACGCGGACGCCCGGCGCTCGGCATTTCAAATAGCCGGCGATACCCGCGATCAGTCCGCCCCCGCCGACGGGAACGATGACGTCCTCGACGCCGGGCAGTTGATTCAGGATCTCCAGTCCGGCCGTTCCCTGGCCGCCAATGATCTCCCGATCATTATAGGGAGAAATGAAGACGCGGCCGGAGGACGCGGCCTCGCTCCGGGCATGCGCCTCGGTCCTCTCGCAGCTCGTCCCGAAAAACCGCAAGACCGCTCCCGCCTTTCTGAGTTTGGCGATTTTGGCGGAAGCCGCGTTCACAGGCAGATAAAGGACGAGGTCCACGCCTTCGATGCTGGCCGCGCGGCTCACCCCGAGACCATGGTTTCCCGTCGAGGCCGAGACGACGCCTCTTCGCTTCTGGGCGGAGGAGAGCGTCCGGAGCTTGTTCAGCGCGCCGCGGAACTTGAACGATCCCGTGACCTGATCACACTCCCATTTGAAATACACGTGAGCCCCGAAGGCCAGACTCAGGAGCGGCGAATAGTCCAGGGCCGTTTCGATGATGTCAGCGCGGATCCTGGCGTAGGCGTTCTCCACGCAGGCGGCCAAAAGGCGGGCTTCCCGCTCTTGATGGGACATGACCGGACCGTTCTCATTATAATAAGATCCCCACCGAAAGAGTAGGCCGGCCGCATTTTCTTCTTGGACATTTCGTCCGGTTTACCTAAAATAGGAGCGCATGGCGCCCTATTATTTCGGAACGGCCGGCTGGAGCTACGCGGACTGGGAGGGGATCGTTTATCCGGCGCGGACCGGCGCGCGGCTCCATCCCCTCACCTATCTCGCCGGCTATATCAACATCGTCGAGGTCAACAGCACGTTCTACCGGCCTCCGGCCGCGCCGATGTCCCTGTCCTGGACGAAGAAGCTTGCGGGCTATCCGGATTTTCTGCTTTCGGTCAAGCTCCATCAGATCTTCACCCATGAACGAAAGAGCTTCACCCAGAAGGATTCGGACGGCTTCAAGTTCGGCATCGAACCGCTCGTCGCGTCCCGGCGGCTGGCCGCTCTCCTGGCCCAATTCCCCTGGTCCTATAGAAACACCGAGGAACACCGGGATTATCTGGCCGGGCTTTTCAAGCTGTTTTCCGGGTATCCGCTCGCCTTGGAGGTCCGCCATTCGTCCTGGAACGAGCCGCGGTTCTTCGATCTGCTCGGCGAGCACAGCGTCGCCTACTGCAACATCGACCAGCCCGTGATCGGCGACTCGCTCGCCCCGAGCGCGATCGTCACCACTCCGAAATTCTCTTACGTCCGCCTCCACGGCCGCAATTATGAAGATTGGTTCCGGAAGGACGCGGGCCGCGACGACCGCTATAATTATCTTTACGCGAAGGACGAGCTCGGCGACTGGATCCAAAGGATCAAAGAGCTCGGCCGGGACAGCGACCGGGTCTATGTCATCACCAACAACCATTACCGCGGCCAGGCCCTGGCCAACGCCCTCCAGATCAAAAACATGGTCAGCGGAGAGAAGATCGAGGTCCCCGGCGGCCTGCTCCGGCAGTATCCCGTCCTTCAAGACATCGTTAAAAGGATCCGGGAAGGCCAGATAGACCTATTCAAGAAAGATAGTATGTCAGATGAAAGCGGCGGGAATAAAGGGAGCTGAACAAATGGTCTGGTGGGAGAACCGGTTCTTAAACATCAAGCGGGGAAAGCTCTATTTGGGAGGTCGGCCGGCCACGGCCGTCGCCGAAGAATTCGGCACGCCGCTTCTCGTTTACAGTCGTGAGCAGACTCTGGCCAACTTCCAAAAACTCGCCGAATCCTTTGCCGTCCGGGCCGACACGGATGTCCATATATGCTACGCCATGAAGGCCAATCCCAACCGGCGGATCCTCCGCCTTCTCAAAGAGGCCGGCGCCTGGATAGACGCCGTCTCGCCCAGCGAAGTGCGGGAAGCCCTGGCGGCCGGCTTTCCGGCCAGGAAGATCCTTTTCACGGGTACGAGCGCCGGCGCCGACGACATGAGGGCGGCCTTCGCCGTGGACGGCCTCACGGTCACCATCGACGCCCTCGAACAGATCGAGATCATGACTCGCGTCCGCGATCGATGGTTCCGAGGCAGAAAGATCCGCGTTTGCGTTCGTTGGAATCCGGGGATCGGCCTAGGCTTCAATCCCAAGGCCATCACCGCCGGAAACCGTTCGAGCGACGGGACCCCCATCAAGTTCGGCATCGAAGAAGCCAAGGTTTTCGAGGCGTTCGCTAACGCGGCAAAAGCCGGATTCGTTCCGGTCGGGCTTCACCAGCACCTTGGTTCCGGGTGGCTTAAAGGGGATTTTCCGCCGGCCACCCAGGCCGTGGACAGGATGATCCGCATGGCCGCCCGGCTCGCCTGCCTGGGCTACGCGCTTGAATTCCTGGACTTCGGCGGGGGATTCGGACCGCG
>Ga0315297_10001710_pt1 | contig 13698 bp, 25 predicted proteins | sample YL17G15_0_MG_FD_203628 | JGI IMG/M metagenome (GOLD analysis project Ga0315297, IMG submission 203628) | Sediment microbial communities from Yellowstone Lake, YNP, Wyoming, USA - YL17G15_0 | ecosystem: Environmental > Aquatic > Freshwater > Lake > Sediment | place: USA: Wyoming | collected... | reverse complement strand
CAAACACGGCGACATTTCTGTCGCCAGTACCGGCATAGCGGTTGCCGATCTGTCCCGGTAAACTGCCGTTCCCTGGACAGTAGCCTTGCGATGCTGGACACGACGCGCCATTGTGTAAATTCCAGGGATTGTTGCCGCGAATGGTCCTGCCCTCAAACGCTAGCCACAGCGCAACGGCACGGCGCATCGTCTTGGTGTCGGGTGCCTTGATAGCGCGCAGCCACATACCAGCGACATCGTAACTGGTAGGTTTTGTTTTGGTGGTGGTGGTGGTGGTATCCGCGCCACCACCACCACCACCACCATTGGCAGCCACGTTACTCGCGCGTAAAGTGGTTGCCCGACGATGGCCGTGCCGCTCGCACACGCGCCACAGTCCTGCCCGCGATAGCTGCGCGGTCACGCAGCCCGGAAGGCAGCTTGTCAATCACCCATTGTCGAGCGCCGACCGGCAGGATCGGACGCCCCGCTGCGCTTGGAAAATCACGCAGGATGGAAGCGATATTGTTCAGCGGCGTAGCGTTAAACACGGTGCCTGCGACCGATGGCGTAAGCGCTAATGGCTTGTCGATTGCCAGCGGGATTGACGAGTCGGGTGTATGCGCCTCGATGGACGAGAGCGTGGCGGGTGGCGATGATGTCTGGATGGCAGAGCCACGTCGCAGCGACACACCCGCCATGCCGGGTGGTGCGACTGTTGGCAGCGGCATTGTGGCGATGGGTGGTAACACCATGCCATGATCGCCGCTCCCAGGCGACTGGAACGCGGTTCCAGACGTTTGCGCCGGATCGGTGTAGATAGTGTCGGAGCTACGCGGTGACGGCAATTGGTGCCCTCCTTGTAACAGTCGATCCGGCTGAACCGGATCGCGGTGCGCCAGCACCCAATGCCGTTAGAGCCGCCTGCAATGCGTCATACACGACGGAGATGTGGTGCTTGTTCCAGCGGCTTGCGCCCGTGTTGTACGGTCCCCGCAATGTGTACGCGCCCGAGCTTGCGGATGCATAAGCGGAGCTAGGGTCTTGGAGTGCGTGATAGTCCGCCTCCAACGCGGCGCGTTGTGATGCGGACCATGATGTCTTTGCAAGCTCATCCTGCAACCGCAGGAGCGTAAATTGCGTGGCGTTTGACGACTGCACCCAATCATAGAGTTGATTGAGGATCGCGGTATAGGCCGCTCCACCACTCGGACCCGGTGGGCCGGGTGGCCCTGCCGGACCCGTCCCACCACCGGCCCCAGGATCGCCCTCGGACCCACTCCCGCCCGGTGGGCCGTCCACCACGACCGCACCGCCCTGCGACCCGCTACGGGTGCCACGGACGAGTCTGAATAGCAGGATGGAACCGCCGACCACGCCCGCCCAGGCCCACACCGGCAGCGGCCCGAGCCGGGTGGAAACGGCGTTGCCGATGTCAGGCATCCCGCATCTCTTGCTCGATCATTTCAGCGCGGCGACTACGCGCGAACGCGAGCCGGTTGGCGTCGATCTTGGAAAGATCAAAACCTCGCAACGTCGGAACGTGCTTACCAGCGGCAAGCCATGACAGGATGCCGTAGGAGAGAAAGAACAGCCCGACGAGGATGGCATCACGAGTGTCATTGCGTTCCATTATCCAAGCCTCACATTGCCAGCAAAAACTGCCGGGATGGAAACCGAGTCATCGGTGCCGCGAACATTCGGACCAGTTGACTGCGCCTTACGCGCGATCCATTGGTGCGGGATCATCGACCATTCCGCGTTGTAGGGGAAGCCGTGACCGCCCATCTCGCTTGTCTTGCCAAAGACACGCTCGAACAACTGACGCAAGACGCGTGGCGGTGCAACACCGATTTGCAGTTGGAAATCCGTAAGGATTTGCTCCGTCCTGCCACCAGGAGGAGGAAGGATATTTTGCGCTGCATTCGCAGGCCACCCGCGAAGCTGCGAAACGGTTGATTGCGTCGTCGGAACGACGCCATCACCACCAAACGCGGTGTCGGATGGGCGTTGTTTTGGCCCGTTGATCGTGCCGATCTGCGGGGTGCCAACGACGGTCCCCTGCCCGATTGGTCCCTGGTCGCGCCCGCTCATTGGTTAGTGACTCTTGGTGGTAGGACCGGACTGCAACGTGGCAGCGCGGATAGAGCCGGTGAATGCCTCGCCACCAGCTTGCAGGATACGCGCCGTGTTGCGACCGTAGACGATGGCAACAGACAATCCGGCGAGAGCGACGATTGCAACGCCGAGGCCGATAACCTCCGATGTGTTCATCCTGTGGAACCTCCCTGTGTAGGTGACTTGGCGGTACGCGATGGGTCAACAAATCGGCTGACATTATCGAACGCGTCCGGCCCGTAGATGATGGTGATAGAGATAAGCAAGAGCCAAGCAAACGCAGCGGCCAGCTTGCCTATCTCTGGAATGTCTGACGCGACGGTAAGCATGACGAAAAGCACCGCCCAACCGAACATTGCCGAGATGACTTGATCGGTGTTTGCGGGACCAGTCTGATTATCCACCGGAAAGCCTCCCAAAACGGGTGTCGTTGACCTTCAGGCGAACGTTATTCACTTTCTGGAAACCGAAATCGCCAGCCAGTAGAAAGACCAAGAATGACAGTCCGACTGCGAATACGACCGCCTGCCCTGGTGTCATGCCGTTGGAAATGTGTCTGTTGGCGTGACAGGAGCCGGTGGAAATGTGTCAGCGGTCCCCGGAGAAACGCCCCAGGAAGCGAGCTTGCCATTCAGAAGATTGTGTTTCGTGTCGAAGCCACGAAGCGCATTAAAGATCAAGAGAAACCCGACAAGCATCCCGATAGCGAATGGTGTTGCAAGTGTCACGGCTTGCCATTCCCATTCTTGCGCGCTACCGCTGCCCGACCGGCAGCGATAGCAACGCTCGACGTGTTGGAGATAAGCGCGATGATCGCGCCGAACATCACATTGACGACCGCCACCTGATCGGGTGTCGGATCAAAGCCGCCGATATGGAACACCACCACGGTATTAAAGATGGCCGTGCCAGCACCAAGTACGAGGTTTGGTGAACGACCGAAGATCAACACTTGATCGTCGTCGTTTCGACTAAGCAATGACCTTGTTCCCAAGCCAGTAGGCAAGGAACAAAGCCAATAGAAAGAACAGGAGTGTGGAAAGCATCGTTATCCCCGCCTATTCATAAACACGAGAGCAAGCCCCAGGACTACGCCCGCGACGATGGCTGCACCATGACCCATCATTAGGTTATCCGCCTCCCTGTGCGCGGTGTGTCCAGATATAGAACAGGATCAAGATGAGGATGAGCGTGTCAAGCATGAGAAGCGTAATGCGCCCCTGCATGACCTCGCCAACACCACCACCAAACTGTCCCCAGGCAGTCTGACTGGACGACCGATCCGACGCCATCGGCGCGGGTGTCTGAACGGTAGCGCCGATTGACGACCGTTGTGGCGACCCGCGCCCGAGTGTGCTATTCAGTCGAGACATCGTGCGCCCTACGCGTAGATGTCAACGGTGGACGGGATCACCAAGTCGTCGGTAATGACGAGCATGGAGTTTGCGGTACTGCCGAAACCGCTTGGATATGTCACCTGGAATTGTGCGTTGACGAGTCCGTTGGTGAACAGATAATCGTCGCCAAGCTCATCGCCAGCATGACCGATAAGATCGGTCATAAAGTCGTAGACGAACACGCCATTCGGAGCATCAAATCCGTACCGACGCCACATAAGCATCCGGCGATATGCGGCTGACTCCACGAAGATCGGCGTATCACCAAGATTTAGCTGCAACCGGGTCGGGCTATTCGTTTCTGCGGTTGACCGCAGAGCGTTGCTCTTAAACACCAGGATCAAGAGCCTGATCGTATTGCCGAGACGCGGCAGGAAGTGGTTGATCGTGCTGCCACCAACGGGCGGACTGGCATTGGTCGCCTGCGTGACGTAGTGCAGGATGCCGAAGTCGGTCGGGTACTGCGCCTGCGGCGCACCATTCGCGTTCGAGCTAGATGGCACCGCGTAATTCTCGTAGTGCCGCTCGACAGTCATTGTCGGGAGCGTAGTGGGACTGACGCCATAGATGCTACCGGATGCAGCATAGTCGTCACGAAGCTGATATTTCTGCGCGCGATCCTGGTTGCCCAGGATACCGCGAAGATCACGACGGTTCAGCCCGCATGGCACGAATTGGTGGTATCGGAATGATCCGCCCGTAGCGCCAGCACCAGTCACGGCGTTAAAGATGGAAGCGGTATCTGCGGTCGGTGCCGTTTCAGCACGCACCGGCTCTGCCTGTCGGAAGCCGACGTATCCGGCATAGAGATTGACGAGACGAAGCGAGTAGCCCGTCAGGTTGATAAGCTCGCCGTTCACGTCTTTCAGAACGACGGTATCAAGGCTGCTCCACGGACCATCTTCGGTGAACGTGGTGGCAGCGGCATTTGCAGCCGTCGTGGCAGCAACGTGAAGGTCAATGCCGTAGATGTAGCCAGAACCTTCGATCACGATTTCGGTCAACTGCGATCCCGTCGTCAACAGCGCGGATGATGCCGTGATCTGCGAGACGCGGAACGTGGTAGCCCGTCGAAACGGAATGGACGAGCCGGGTGTCGGTTCCTGTACCTGCGTAACAGGACCACCAACGGCGACGTTTGGAATGCTTGCCATTATTTCTCCCTCAACCGAAATTCACGAGAGCGCCGAGAGACGATCCCGAACCGTTGTGCCCGCTATCTACCAGTTTCGCAGCGATCAACCGGCAGCCCTGGATAAAGATGACCGCCGAGATGCCCGCGAACAGAAAACTGATGACGCCCGTATGGACGTGTTCCTGCATGAGCCGTTTCCTCATCCGCCGAGGGTAGGCTGCGCGAGGGTGCCGGTCGTGCCCTCGCGCGCACGACCGGCCAGGAGTCCAGCACGGACTCAGGCCGACTGTCTACGACACCGGCCTAGTCTGTCAAGTAGTCGGGGACGTAGGAACGGCCTTGCCACGAATTACGCGGTCCAGCGTTTTGGCGTCCCCTACCGCAACCGTTCGATTACTACGGTTGTAGTAAACGAATTTGTGCCCTTGCAGATTTGCAATAGGCTCGACGATGCGTGGCGTTGTAGACTCTTTGATCGTCTGCAAATCACGACCCTCGACACGAAACGAAAACAAGTGGGTGCATTGTGAGATTGCAAAGCGCGACACTTGCGCGGGACGCTGCATTCCGACGATAACTGAAATCTCTTTGGAGCGGCCCTGTGTTAGCAACCGCTCCACCCAGGGACCAAGTTTTAGCAGCCGCTCCGTGTACCACAATTCGTCAATCACAACGGTCCACCCGCCATGCTCCCACACGCGTTCGAGCATGGCGAAACCTTCCTGCACTTGTTTAGCGTGATCCGGTACCAGGAGGATATGCGTTTGGTGGATGTCGTCCAAAGCGCTAGCACGTTTCGCGCGTCGGAAGCCGGGGAATTTGATATCGTCCGGTTTGGTGCGAAAGACGACGACGTAATCCCGTAGCTCTACGAGCTTGGAAACGAGGTACGTCTTGCCGGTGCCGGTGTCACCAACCGCAGCAATGTGTTCACCAACCTTCCAGGTTACCGGAAGGTCAGTTGACGGCTGCGTTGTCTCGTCTGGCTGCACTAGCATCCTCCACCGGCTGCGGCGCATTAGCTGACGATGCGAGCATCCCGCGCAACTGGCCGTCCGCCTCTGGCGGAAGGAAACCGTGGCGACTGGCACGACGCGCGGCGATGATCGCCACAACGCCGAGAAGCTGACCGCCTGATGTGATCGTCAAAGCGCCATTCACGAGCTTGCGAAACTGCGCCGAATTGCGCGCCTCGGCGTCGATGGCACGAGCAAGCGCGGTAATCTCCAATTCGTCCAAGCGATCCGCCTGCAATGCCGGGATGACATAGCAGACGAAGTTGAGCGCCATGAGGGTAGAAGCGATCTGCGGTTCCAGGGATCGCGTTGTGGATGCGGGGCGACGCCCGCCCATCGGTGCCGATCCCTTCGGCCTACCAGGACGTTTCGGTGCGCGTTCTCCGGTCGTAGCGCCGGGTGGTGGCGGCAACGTCTCGGCTGCCGGACCCTGACGAAATGAGCTTGTCATTCGTCACGACCACCGAACAAACGCTTAAACATGATGTGGGATCGTTTTGGTCCAGACTCGACCGCCTCGGCCATTTCGCTTGCAATACCATCGTCATTATCCTGCGTGGTATCGACAGCACCATCGGAAACATCTTCCTCATCATCGCCACCAGCGAGCGAAGCGGCAGCCTCCGCTACTTGTTCCGCGACCGCCTCGATCCTGTCGATCGCCTCGCCAGGAACCTCAGAGACGCCAGGATCGGTGGCCGGTGCAGGAGCCTGCACGGTACTAGCCTCGATGGATGCAAGCCGATGCTCGATGGCGTCGAGTCTGGCAACCTCGGCAGCCGCCTGATCGGCCTCCAATGTGGCAGCTACCGCCTCCTCGCGCGCGTCGTCTATTGCAGCGGCGATACTCTCGGCAGCCTCTTGCACGATTTCGTCTGGCATTTCCCTATCTCCCTATGGTGCGCCGGTGTAGTAGTCAACGATGATATGCCACGATACGGCAGCGCCCGCCGCTGGACAGACAATGGTGGTAGCGGTATTTGCGACGGATGATTTCAGCGGGTGGACATACTCCTGATCTACCAGTACCGTGCCCTCTTGCGTTGAGACTGTGATAGACATTTGGTTGCCGGTGCGCCACGTCCGCGCACCAACGAGATTGGTAGTTGTCACGGTAAGGAGAGCGCCACCAGCAAGCGCGGCAGTTGCAACACGTTTGATGGAAATGTGTGTGATGTAGTGATGCAGCCCGACACCAGGAGCCGGTAGCGTAGCGGTTGCAATCGCATTAGCACCGCCAGCGACGGTGACAGTCAAATCCGCAGCATCCTGCAACACAAGCACGGTTCCGGTGATCGTGGTCGATGACAGACTGACCGGCACCGGAACACCACCGGCGATCCCTTCGACACGATCCGCTGAAAGTGGTGCGGCCATTCTAAATCACTCCAAAGATTAAATGCATCGACCAATCTTGTGTATCTACACCACCCGTTGACCCAAGGATGATGTAGTCGAACACAAGCGGTTTGCCGAGCGGCAAATCAAGTGGCGGCGTCCAAACAATCCTATCTATCGGATTGTTGTAGGTAACGACCATGAAGCCGGGGAAGTTGGATGACAAGGCTACACCGCTGGTGGCGATCCGCACAAAGACATTCCTGATAGGCAGCGATGGGCGCGGTACGTTTGCTGGATCAGCACTATGTAGAAGCGCCGTTGCCCTGAACAAACGCACGCGCGTTGTGGCAGTCACGCCCGTTGGCACGGTGATAGTGTTGTACGTTTCCCCGGCAAGAACGTTGTTGTAGTAAGTTAGCACACCTTCCGGCTGCCCTGATTTGTTGACGTAGCTAACACCATTTGAGGGCGAAGGTACATGACCATCGGAAAGTGTTACCACCACATCTTCACCAGCGCTAGTGGAGACGAGTCCATTTGGTCCGGTGCGTGAAGCAATCGAGACAGCGCGAGTCTGCCAATCAAGATTTCGTGTCCATCCTAACGTATAGGGTGGCACCCATTGGTGCAGCGTCTCGACAAACAGCCACGATCCCGAGTTGTTGTCTACGCTCATGGACTGGATAAAGAACCCAGGCGAGTAGTTAGAGAGCGATCCACCGGGGAGGATAGAAACGATGTCGCGTTGCCGTGGTGGTATATCTCGCGCCCAGGTCATCGGATCAGCCTCCGCATACCGTGGCGTCGATGACGTGGCAAGCGCCGATAGTCGGAGTTGCGCCTAGCTGGAAATAGTCCGACACCGCCGCCGGTATCGGGGAAGCTAATAATGAACACTTGCACACCGCTATACATCAAACCGCGTGAGTCTCCTTGCGCGTCGATCGCAACGGAATAGGAACCGCTTGCACTCTGGATATACTTGTATCCAACCCATATCGACGGCGTTGGTTGGGGTGCTGGTCCTACGGTGGGTGTATAGCGTCCGACCTCGACGGCACCGGAGAGCGGGGTCATTGACGTGACCGGAGCCTCATTGCTGCCCTGCGCCAACGTTATTCCCTGAACGAATGTGACCTCCGTTCCAGCCGTTGGAGTGTAGAGTTGTTGAGGGTAGCGAACACCATCCCACATATCGCCGGGTGTGTTCGTCCAGAAATTCTGTGCCTGCTCCCCTACGGCAGCGTAGCCTGAAAACAGTCCAGCCCATTCAGAGATACACGTTGTCGAGTTATCGGCGTCAAGGCCGGAGTAGGTGCTCGCCGTGTCACCAAGCTGGACAACACGCCGAGCCATACGCCCGTGGCGCAGATTACCGTTGACGTGCGATACGGTGGAGATATGTGTGAAGCCGGAATGCAGGAAAGGCACACCATTCGGGCGACCCTTATACATCAAGATGAGGTTGCCAACAGTTGGTGCTACCGCGAGATTTGGTACACCAGCGTCCATTTGCCCGACGACCGCTTGGACTAAAAGTGGTGCGACCATGAGACTATTCGGGGAATGAGAAGATGTAGAAGCCGGTGGTGATCGTGGAACCCGCGCTATTCTCGGCTGCGATGTCTACGCCATTTTCGATGGTGATTGGAAACGGGATGGACGCCAGGCGCGTTGACACGGTGAACGGGTATCGCGTCACGCCGACCACCAGCGTCATCACGGTTGTAGCAGCATCCCCGCCGTTTATGACCAAGAACGAGACGCGGTGACGTACAGACGTTGAGCGCCGAGCGAACGCGGTAGCAGCCGCCACACCAGTCGATCCCGACATCACCTGGATAAGCTCTGGCGCGGGATTTTCCTCGCGCGTCGTCGCGTTGACAAGCTCTTGCAACAGCGCAGTCATTTGGTCGAGACGATCACCGAGATACATCGTATCGTCGGGTACGCCCGTATCCAATGGCTCCAATTCCTCGCGTGGGAAACTCACGACAGCCCTCCTGGTAGTGATCTGGCAAGCTCCAACGGCGGAGGCTGATCCAGACTTGTTTGACGTTCTGCCTGCGCTAGCAGCTTATGTGCGGCGCGTTCCAGCAACGCGGCAGCGGCGAACATCTCCACCACTCCACCGCCGTCTACACTCATCTCAACATTCCCGTCATGCGGGATGGTGATGACAATGCGCGAGCGATACTCTGTATCCATCACACGAGACTCGAAACGCTTGCATGGACAAACCCAACAGCATTCGCGTCCGGCGACCACACTCGATACCAGCGGCGATCCCCGCCAATGCTTTCACCGAGTTTCACTCTACCACGCTCCAATTCTGCGCCGCGCATGAATGTGCCGATGATAGGCGAATTGCGGGTCGCCTTAGCGCGGATATTTGTGGTGCGCGCGTCCGCGCGGAGGAAATGCCGGGTGATAACACCATAGGAAATACCAAGCCCAGGGTATTTGTTAGCAAAACGGTCGATGATGTGTCTAGGCCACACAATCGGGGACTGTGGAATGCCAGGGCGGCGACCATCCGCGAGACTGTCCCACACCATCGTATGCATCCCTGCGTACTGCAAATACACCGCATGGGTTCCATCGAAGGCAGGCTGCCCGGAAAGATTGTTTGGGACGACATCGTAATCGCCGTCCAGTATCACGCCATTGCCGTTGGCGATGTGATCCCACAAATCATCCAACGTCTCACGATCTTGTGGCGGGTGGATATTGAGATGCACACCATAGGCAGCGAGTGCGGTTGCGGCACCCTGCAACGTCGTGCCGCCGAGCTTGTCGCCTGACGCGGTTCGCATCGCGTCCGCGCTGACGTTGACCGCACCCAGGGTGGCGCGATCTGCCGTGACAGCAGCGGCAGCCATATTGCAATTGACGTGCCCGAGCGGCGTACCAGTTAGCTGCGGTTTGGCATGAGGCGAATACAACCGTACCATCCAAATCTCCACTCTAAGGGGTCCAGCCGGGGGTGTAGCATGATCGCCCAGGGATTGACGGGGACCGCCGCAGAGAGCTTGTGCGACGGTCCCCGGCCCGCAGAACGGAGACACCCACTTGACCGTCCTGACCGCCAGAATACCATCGTCCCTCGCGCGCGCGCGTCCGGCTCCTTATGGCAACTGACACCCGAAGTGAGATTTTGACGCGTTGGAGAGCCGCGAAGAAAGCGGACCCATCGCTCACGCGCGGCGAATTTATGATGAAAGGATCGCCCGGTCATTACAAGAACAAGAACAGCGCGGCAGCATATCTCCGAGTGTTGGAGAGCGGTAAGCGCAGCGGGTCGGTGCTATGGGCGCAATCGACTCGCACAGAAGCGGGAGCGTCCGCCAGCGATTATCAAGTCATGGTCAAGGATCGCAGCGGCAACGCGCGGTCCTTCGATCTTACAGTCGTCGGTGGCGGTTCGACGTTTGACGTGCCTGTTGTGGAGACGCGACTAAAGGCTGACCGCAAAGCGTTGGTCAAGAAGCAACGTGCTTGGGCGCGACGATACGCGATAGACCAAAACGATATATTCATTGACGATATCACGGTGCGGCGAGTGTCCAGGCATCGCAAGCGCGCAGAAGTCTTGTCCTTATGACGCTGCATCTTATGGCCGACAATATGGACATATGGGTAACTCCCGTCGTGATGGCATTGCTTGGCGCAATCATCGTGTTTGTGTCGATATGGTGGGACGGTACGCGCGGTGAGTGACTACGACGTTGACAGGATTGAGAAGCCCAAATATTTCCGCGTCGGGCCACTCACGACGGGTAGGAGCCAGCGCAAGACGCAAGTGATCGGGTTTGACTCGGAGGCTGACACCCGTACCGGAAGGCCGATGCTCCTGCAATTCAGCGCGACCGGCGACGAGAACGACGTGATGATGCCGATAGTCGATGAACGGAAGCGGGGACACGCCCGAGCGCTATTTCTCGCATACATCGGCAAATTCTGCACCCGCAAAGACACCGAATATATCATATACGGGTGGAATTTAGCGTATGAATTCACGCAGTTGTTTGGCGATTTGGATGAAGATGCGCGAGTAGTCGGGGAATTGGAGCTAACGACTGACGTAATCGACCCGGATGGTGGAGAGTCATGGAGTTTCCGCCTGCGGATCGTAAACGATACGCGCTACATGGCGACGATCACCAATCTATCAACGCATCGCATGATCCGTTTCCTCGATGGGATGGCGTTCTACAAGACTGGTTTGGACGCAGCGGCGCGAATGCTGAAACTTGGCGAGAAATACGCGTTGCCAGCCGGGGGATTGGACCGCACCACGTTCACGCGCCTCGACCTGGACGACCCGATTTTTCTCGCCTACGCCGCACGAGATGCCTACATCACCCGAATGGTGGGAGAGCATATCGTCAGTCAGTTTGAGGCGTTCGACGTACCGACGTGCGTAAGCGCTCCACATTTCGCGGCCCGCGTATTTCGACATCGTTTCTTAGATGCCGTGGTAGCTCCACCGGACAGGGACTTGGAGCAAGCCGGGTTGTGGAGTTATCACGGCGGCAAGAACGGCCACTACCACGCAGGGCCAGCGGATTTCCCAAACGTCCATCAGTACGACATCACCAGCGCATATCCCGAAGCGATGTCGCAACTGCCAGACATCACGCAAGCGGTATGGCATCCCGTAGACGACTACCAGCCAGGACGACACGCGATCTACTGCGTGACATTGCTCTACCGTTGTTGCACCTATCGCGGGTTCATGGCGCATGATGGGACGTGGCCGAATGATGGGATTGTCAAAGAGGTTTACATCACCGGGTATGAGTTAGACGCGATGATGGAGCGGGGTGAATGTGACATCTTGGCGATCATGGGTTGGATGATGGTTGGCCCGTCCGGTGGTCCGCTTGCGCGATACGTTGAGACATTCTTCGACCTCAAACGGCGCAGCACAGGACCGGAACGCGAAACGGCGAAGCTATTTCTGAACAGCCTGTATGGCAAATTCTTTCAGAAGGTTGCATTGGGACGTGTCGGGACACTCGATATGGATACGCTCGATTGGGTAGTAACGGACCCAACACAGGATTTCGACCATCGCGCGGGCGGCCTATATCACCCGCCAATCGCATCCCTCATCACAGGGTTTGTACGCGCCCGCATTCATCGCTTGGAGCATCGCTACGGCAGTTTGATGACAAGCACGGACGGCATTTTCGCATTGCAAGCCCCTGACGCTAGCGACTTGGGCGAGATGCTTGGCGATCTGACGCACCAAGCCGGTTCGCTCCGACTCTGGAAAGAACGTCTCTACATCTTCCGACCGCATGACGGGAGTAAACCGAAATGGGCGGCACACTCGTTCCGTGGCACCCTGGACCAACTCGATGCACTCCCGACCGCGCCGGGTGTCTACGATTACGAGGCAAAACAGCTAGTGACACTCAAACTGTCCACCGCCGATCTGCACGGCAATCGGTACGACCCAGGGCGGTTCGTGACCCTTCCATTCCAACTCAATATTCCCTATTGACATCTTCCACGCACTCGGCTACTTTCTGCAAAGAACAACTGCATAGCACGGCGATATCGGGTACGGACCTCGCGGGGAATGAAATCCTCCGGCACGAGGTAGCGGCCAGTCGAGAAACCGGGAGTGCAGAAATACAATCGAATGGACCACCCGCAGGAGAAGCGAAGCTATGGCTCGAACACCCACACCTGGACGCGTTGGGGATCATTCCCCGGAGATTGCAACCGGCGACTTGCTCGATGCAATCGAAGGGATCGACGTGGAAATCGCCTCAGTCTTGTTCGACAATCGGACGGGCAAGAAAGGCGCTTACACGCTCGCCGTCATCAGTTTGACCGATGGGCGCGTGTTCCACACCGGGGGAGCGGTCGTTGTCGAACGATTGGCCGCGATCCCGATGGAGGCGTTCCCGATCTTGGGAACGTTCACCCAAGTCAAGAGTGCCAGCAATCCCGGCCAGTCTTACTGGACCGTGAGCTAGACACCACCACCAAAACAAAACCTACCAGTTAACGCTCAACCCTCGCGCGATGACCGAAGCGGTACGCGATGCTACAACAGTAGGGCTGTCCGGTATTAGGGGCGGGTACCTCCCTCCAAACCCGGCCACAGATACGTTGTGGTCGATCAGGCCGTTTCGGTCATCGACAATCGGGAGTCAGGATGCGTAGACAGCCTCACAGATTGCCACCCGAGTTTGAGATGTCCGGTATTAGGCCGTTTCGGTCATCGACAATCAACACACTAGAAGGGAAACACGAAATGCCGTTCACCGCGAAGCCGATCACGGCGCTGCCGAAGCGCATCCCGCCGTCAGCAAAGACGGTTGATATGGAGGCCGCAAAGGCACTCTACGATCTTCTCGCCACCAGCGAGAACCTCCCGGCTACGATGCCGGACCCGGCAGACAAGAAAGCGACCGTGACGCTCACAGCCGAGGATGGCGTCGTCTATCCCGATGTCAAGAGCGCACGGAACGAAGCGAACAAGGCGAAGCGCCTTGTCGAACACGTCGCACCCGACACGCTCGTCGTCAAGACGCGCGTGTACAAGCTGGACGACGAAGGAACGTCCTGGGCCTACGCGGTGTGGCTCGCCGTTGACGAGCCGAAGCCGGTCGTGGAGGCCGCAGCCGCCGAGTAGGCAAATCATCCGTGGTGGGTCCGGTTATCCACCGCTTTTCACGCCCGTCATGCTCGT
>Ga0315297_10001707_pt1 | contig 13700 bp, 12 predicted proteins | sample YL17G15_0_MG_FD_203628 | JGI IMG/M metagenome (GOLD analysis project Ga0315297, IMG submission 203628) | Sediment microbial communities from Yellowstone Lake, YNP, Wyoming, USA - YL17G15_0 | ecosystem: Environmental > Aquatic > Freshwater > Lake > Sediment | place: USA: Wyoming | collected... | reverse complement strand
CTACAAGGCAGAACAGGGGCAAAGTTCGGAACAGCCAGTTATAACCCAGATTGAGCCTCCACCTTTGGAGCCGCTCCGGGTTTCTCTCGCGGGTTACATCGAGCCGGAATCTGGTGATGTGGATATTTCCCGGGAGCGGATCCTCGTCTCGGTGGGTCGCGGCATTCAGAACCAGGACAACATTATATTGGCTGAAGATCTGGCCAAGGCGCTTGGTGGTGTGGTTTCTGCCTCGCGCCCGGTCATCGACCAGGGCTGGCTGGCGACCTCCCGCCTGGTGGGAAAATCCGGCAAGCACGTCAAGCCCAAGGTTTACCTGGCATTGGGAATCAGCGGAGCCCCCGAGCACACCGAGGCGATCACCGACAGCGAAACGATTATTGCCATAAACACCGATCCCGCCGCACCCATCTTCAACATCGCCAAATACGGAGCGGAGATCGATATGTTCGATCTCGTTGAAGTTCTGACCGCCCAGGTTAAATCAGCCAAAGGGATCTAGTTTTCTGTACACAGGATTGAGGAGCTTTTTACATGGCCGAACGAATTGACTATTGGGGCATTCCGTTCACCTGGGGTTCTCCCTCGATCTATGTTTATGTGCTGATGGGGGCGGCAAGTCTTCTTTTGCTCGTCCGTTTTTTCCAGCACGCCAGGCTCTGGTGGCGGGTTGGAAGATCCGAGGTCCGTTGGGACCGCATTCATATACGCTTGTGGCGCCTGGTCAAATATGCCATCGTCCAGGTCAAGATCCTGCGCCAGAAATATCCAGGCATCATGCACATTGGCCTGGCTTGGGGCTTTTTCATCTTTTTCCTGGGCACAGCCCTTGCAACAATTGACTCTCATTTCTTAAAGATCCTCCAGGGCAATTTTTACCTGGTTTTCAAGCTCGTTCTGGACTCCTTTACATTATTATTCCTGGTTGGTGCCGGAATGGCGGCATATCGCCGATTCATTCAACGCCCACGCCGCTTAACTCTCGCACCTGGCTTTACCTGGTCCCTGGTATTGATCACCGTCATCGTGGTGGGCGGATGGATCATCGAGTCGCTGCGTCTCGCAGTCGATAAACCTGTCTGGGGATTATGGTCACCATTGGGCTGGTTATTGGCGCAAGCCTGGATCGTTACCGGAGCTTCCGGGACTACACTGTTAAATTGGCATTTGGGCTTCTGGATCTTCCATCTGCTCCTGGTCTCCTTCTTTCTCGCCACATTGCCGGTCGGTACTTTGCTCCACATCCTGACTGGTCCGCTGAATGTCTTCTTTTCAAAATTGGACCGGCCGGCAGGGCAGCTGGCTCCCATCCCACAAACACCCAAAGGGGAGCCCATTTATGCAAGTTCTCTAAAGGGACTCACTTGGAAGCAATTGCTTGATGGGGATGCTTGTACGGAATGCGGCCGCTGCGAGGATGCATGCCCCGCTTTTGCCGCCGGGAAACCACTCTCCCCCAAGCAGGTGATCCTGGGTGTGCGCGCGGCTCTGAAGCAGGATGCAGTGGGTCTGCTCAAAAACGATGCCAAGCCACCATCGCTGGTGGGGGGGAAAATAACTGACGATGTGCTTTGGTCTTGCACCACCTGTGGTGCATGTGTCTGTGAATGCCCGGTGCTCATCGAGCATGTGGATGCTATTGTGGATATGCGTCGTGCCCTGGTCATTGAAGGGCGGATGGATACCGAACTGCAGGGAGCATTGGAGAACCTTGGTCGCTACGGCAACTCCTTCGGTCAATCCGAGAGGATGCGCGCTCGCTGGACACAACCGGTTCAACCCCCGATCAAAGATGCCCGTCGTGAACCCGTGGAATATCTTTGGTTCGTCGGAGACTATGCATCCTATAGTCCAACATTAACCGATATCACGGTCAAAACAGCGGAAGTGTTCCGCAAGGCTGGTTTGGATTTTGGGATCCTGTTTGATGCGGAACGCAACGCCGGCAATGACGTGCGCCGTGTTGGGGAAGAAGGCTTGTTCGAAATGCTGGTGGAGAAAAATTCCGCGGCTTTGAGCAAATGCAAATACCAGGCCATCCTTACCACGGATCCCCACACTTACAACACGCTGAAAAACGAATACAAAACCCGGGGGGAAAATTCCCACCCGGTCCTGCATTATACCGAACTGCTCGATCAATTGATCTCCGCAGGGAAACTGAAATTCACACGAAGACTGGGCTTCAAGGTTACCTACCACGACCCGTGTTACCTGGGTCGGTATAACGGGATTTACGATGCGCCCCGTCGTGTAATAGAAGCCACCGGTTGTGAATTGATTGAGATGCCCCGTCATAATGATGGATCATTTTGTTGCGGTGCAGGCGGTGGTCGGATCTGGATGGCTGAAGGTGAGATCAAGGAACGACCCAGCGAATCCCGAATTAGGGAAGCGGTAAAACTAGGGAAAGTGACAGCTTTTATCGTCACCTGCCCCAAGGATGTCACCATGTTCCGCGACGCGGTGAAAACCACCGGCAACGAACATTCTCTTGAGGTGAAGGATTTAATTGAACTGGTTCATGCAGCATTATAGATTGATATTGAGCGGTATTAAAGAATAATGATCGGCGCTTGGGAGTTTCAGGTCGGTCGGTGATTGAAATAAGATCATGAAGAAACTTTACAGGGCATTCGATAACCGGCGTTCGTCAATGGATGGTTCAACCCGGAAGGGAACCCTTCAGATGCCCATTTCAGTCAAGCTTATCTTGAGTTTTCTGCTGATCATCGTCATTTCAAATTTGATCTTCACGATCGTGGGTGTTCAGATAATTAGCAGCCGCATCGTGTCGGAAGCTCAGGAAAAAGTCGGACGTGATCTGAACTCGGCACGAGAGATATATCTTAGCAAGTTAAACCATATCAATGACATCGTCAGGTTGACCGCAGACAGGTTTTATATAAAAGATGCCTTGATCTCTGGGAACATCGGAACATTCGCGGATGAACTCGTAAGAGTTAAATTTAATGAGAAACTGGACATATTGAATATCACGGATCCGATGGGTACAGTCTTATTACGAGCGAATAATATTAACCTTGCCGGTGACAGCCAGGCTGGGAACGAGCTTGTTGCTGCGGTGATGAGCAAGTATGTCCCGATTGCTGCTTCAACCATCGTCCCCCTCGCTGATTTGCAGTTGGAATCCCAACTCCTTGTCGATCAGGCACACTTTACTTACATATATACACCCATGGCCAGCACGAGGAGAGAAACCGAGCAGACGGCTGGATTATTTCTGGAGGCGGCAGCCCCCATCTTCGATTATTCAAATCATCTGCTTGGGATCTTGTACGGCGGCATTTTATTGAATCGGAATTATGAGATTGTTGATGAGATTAAAAAGACCGTCTTTCAGGATTTGCAATATAAAGGTCAGGATATAGGCACGTCAACCATCTTTCAGGATGACTTGAGAATTTCAACCAATGTCAAGAATGTCGATGGTTCAAGGGCCATTGGCACGCGTGTATCGGAAGAGGTTTTCAATCAGGTTATTGTTAAAGGCCAACCTTTTGTTGGGCGGGCTTATGTTGTGAATAACTGGTACATCACAGCCTATGAACCGATAAAAAGTATTAACGGACAAATCGATGGGATCTTGTATGTTGGAATTCTTGAACAGAAATATGTCGATATCCGCCAGCAAACTCTGTTCACCTTCCTTGCCATCACTCTTGCGGGGGTGCTTGTTTCCATGGTGATCGCTTATTACATATCGAAAAAAATCTCGGCACCCATCAACAAGCTAGTCTCGGCCTCAGCAGAAGTGGCCCGGGGAAACCTGGAGGCACGCGTGGAGATCAATTCCAACGATGAGCTGGGAGAATTGTCTGACACCTTTAACTCCATGGCCTCAGCGTTGAAGGGACGGGATGAGAAGCTAAAGGAATTCACCAAAAGCAAAATAATGGAGTCGGAAAGACTTGCACTCATCGGGCAATTATCAGCTAATGTTGCCCATGAATTGAACAACCCCCTTACAGGAATCGTCACGTATTCCCATTTACTCCTGGAGGAACTACCCACCGATGACCCAAACAGGGAATCCCTTGAGAAAATAGTGATTCAAGCCGATCGAAGCCGGGACATCATTCGAGGATTGCTCGATTTTTCACGGCAGAGGAAACCTGATAAAACTCTTTGCGACGTGAATGCGGTCTTAAACGGATGTGTTTCACTATTGGAAAAGCAGGCATTGTTTCATAATATTCAAATTTCCACTAACCTGAATGTGAACCTCCCTTTGACGATCATTGACCCCTCGCAGATAGAGCGGGTGTTTATAAACATTATCGTCAACGCAGCCGATGCAATGGAAGGGTATGGAAACCTGGACTTGTCCACCAGGCTGGATCCGTCAGACCATTTCATTGAGATTGAATTTTCTGATACCGGTCATGGGATCAAGAAAGAAAACCTGGAAAAGATCTTTGACCCCTTCTTTACCACCAAGGATACCGGTCACGGTGTCGGGCTGGGTCTCGCAATAAGTTTCGGAATCATTAAGGAACATAAAGGCACCATATCAGTTGAGAGCGAGTTGGAAAAGGGAACCACATTTATTGTGAGATTACCCGTTACCAGCGAGGAAGAAAGCACGAAAGATGACTGATCAGCCCAGAATTTTAATTATTGATGACGAGGAAGTCATACTGGATTCCTGCAAGCGCATTTTAAAAAGCGGCGCTTATAAAATCGCAACCGCACCGGATGGTCTCCTGGGGCTGAACCTGGTTCAGGAATTCCAACCCGATCTGGTTTTTGTCGACCTCAAGATGCCGGGCATTTCTGGAATTGAGGTGATTGAAAAGATCAGGGATGCTGACCAAACCATCGTTGTGATAGTGATTACAGGCTTTGCCACGGTGAGCTCAGCCGTGGAAGCCATGAAAAATGGCGCGTACGATTTTCTGCCCAAACCATTCACACCTGACGAATTTCGGCTGATCACCCAGAGGGGACTGGATAAAAGAAAATTGATCCTGGAGACCATCCAACTCAGAAGAGAAAAAGAAATGCTTAGGGAGCAATTTGCTGCCATTGTCTCTCATGAGCTGAAGGCACCCCTGGGCGCAGTCCAACAAAACCTTTACGTCCTGGTCAGTGAATTATCAAAGCAGCTCACCGACGATCAAAGATCCCGCTTTGAACGCTTGCAGGTCAACATCAATGATCTTATTAAGTTGATCCTCACCTGGTTGCGGGTTTTGTCTGTGGATGTGATGAAAATTCGTGAAAATTTTAAGCCTGTATCCCTTCCCACCATAATTTCCAAGGCGACCGAAAGTGTTGCACCTCAGGCAACCCGTAAAGATATTGAAATACTCCCTGAATTAAAAGAGGCATTGCCCCTGATAACCGGAGATGAGGGAACCTTGGTGGAAACGATTGTGAATCTGTTGGGTAATGCCGTCAAATATTCCCGTACCGGGAGCCAAATCAAATTAAGCGTGGAAGATATCGACAACAACGTTTTTATTTCCGTCGCTGACACCGGCATTGGAGTTTCGAAGGAAGATCTTCCCTTCATTTTTAACGATTTTTACACCGGGAAGGAAGGTCAGAAAATCGAAAAAAGCAGCGGGTTGGGATTGGCCATTGCCCGCCGGATTATCGAAGCGCATAACGGGTCGATTTCCGTTGAGAGTGAACTCGGGAAGGGCTCCACATTTGTAATTCGTCTTCCGGTGCCGAAAAGCACCCAATGAGATTTTTTCTTGACCATGGTCAAATCATAATTTAAGGAGATGCAAGATGAATGAACAAAAAAAGCTCATAATCATTGATGATGATCCCGATTATGTTTCCGGGATTAAATCCATCCTTGAGACTGCTGACTACAACGTGGAAGTGGCCTACAACCCAAAGGATGGGTTTAAGGCCTTGCAAACCCGCCATCATGACCTTCTCCTGCTTGACATCATGATGGGAAGGGGCGCGGAAGGGGTGGCGCTGGCACGGAAAATAAGGAAGGACCCCAATTTGAGATCTCTGCCGGTGCTGATCATCACCGGGCTCCGGGAACAAATCGCATTCCTCTTCCCCGGACAGCCTGTACATCCCCATTTTGTCGAGAACGATGAGCTTCTGGAAAAGCCGGTGGAACCCAAGCTATTGTTGGAAAAGGTTGAATCGTTGCTGAAACTGGCGAAAGGGAAATAGGCATAATTTGTGAAAAAAACAAGGAGGCACTTGAATGGTGGATGAACTCGCTTTCAACTATGAAATAACCAACCTCATGTACGCTTCGCATGGGCAGCCGATCACCAACTGTCTGCAGTGCGGGACCTGCTCGGGTACCTGCCCGGCTGTTGAATTCATGGATCATACTCCCCGCCAAATCATTGGAATGATCCGCGCAGACCTGAAGGAAGAGGTCCTGGCCAGCAATACCTACTGGACATGCGCCTCGTGTTTCCACTGCACAGTCAGATGTCCGGCTGATATCGACGTTGCCGACATGATGTATGCACTGAAGCGCTACTCCATGTGGAAGGGACAATTCCAGGCTGGCTTGATCGGGCCGGATTTTTCCGAAGCCTTTGTGAAGATGATCGTGAATTCCGGCAGGTCCTTTGAGCCCTTATTGGCGGCAACCTACCTCCCCAGGTATAGTGCCCGGGATATCGTTCAAGAAGGTCTGATGGCTACCGGTTTGGTGCTTTCCGGGAAAATGCCCCTGCTTCCAAAAAAGATCAAGGGACTTAAGAAATTCCAACAAATGGTGAGGAGAATTATCCCAATAGGAGAGCAGTCATGAAGCAATATGCTTATTATCCAGGATGCTCTCTCGAAAGTCTGGGAAAAAGCTACCATCTTTCAGCGATGGAAGTATCCAAGGCCTTGGGGGTGGAGCTCAAGGAGATCGAGGACTGGAACTGCTGCGGTGCCACCGCATACTTTCCCGTCGATGAGTTTCTGGCATACACGCTGACTGCCCGTAACCTCGCCAAGGCTGAAAAGACGGGTCTCGATTTTGTGGCCCCATGCAGTGCTTGCTATAAAAACGCATTTTTTACGAACAAATATATCCAGCATGATGCCGATCTTGCAGACCATATCAACTATGCTTTGGAAGTGGATGACCTGCACGTCTCCGGCACGTCCAGGGTGCGGCACCTGATTGATATATTCATTAATGATGTTGGGTTGGAAGAGATTAAAACCAAGGTCACCAACCCGCTGAAAGATCTGCGCGTCGCCCCCTACTACGGGTGCCAGATCCTGCGGCCACGCAAGGAACACGAAGACGTTGAAAATCCTCAGTACTTTGAAAACCTGCTGTCAACCCTTGGGGCTGAACCGGTAAATTATTCCTCCAAGGCCCGCTGCTGCGGTGGCTCATTGATCATCACAAACCGGAAGGCTGCCCTGGATATGGTGCGCATCCTCCTGCAGGACGCGGTCAACCACGACGCCGATGTGATTGCCACCACCTGCCCGATGTGCAATGTCAATCTGGAAGTTTATCAAGCTCAAGTCAACCGAGAGTTCGGCACACAGTATGCGATCCCTGTGATGTACTTTACGCAATTAATGGGATTATCTTTCGGCATCGTCCCCGGTCACCTGGGTATTGGAAAACAGCAGGTTTCCAGTGAATCAATGCTGGCAATTGCCCAGAATACGAAATAGGAGAGAGATATATGACTGAAAGAATAGGCGTTTACATCTGTCACTGCGGCACAAACATTGCCGGCGTTGTCGACGTTGCCAACGTCAGCAAATGGGCTGGAGAGAAACTTGCAGACCAGGGGGTGGTCATCTCCCGCGACTACAAGTTCATGTGTTCCAGCCTGGGACAGGAATTGATCCAGAAGGATATCAAGGAACAGAACCTGAACCGGGTGGTTGTCGCAGCCTGCTCTCCGCACCTCCACGAGAAGACATTTCGCAATGCCTGCAAAGGCGCGGATCTGAATCCATATCTCTGCGAATTGGTTTCAATCCGCGAGCAGGACTCATGGGTGCATACGGATAAAGCGGCTGCAACTTTTAAGGCCAAGGCTATTGTTTCAGGCGGCGTGTCACGCGTGGTGCACAATGAAGAGCTCACCCCGTTGAAAGTCCCAATCCATCCCGCCACATTGGTCGTCGGTGGAGGCATTGCCGGGATCCAGGCTGCACTCGAAATTGCTGACGCCGGGTTCCATGTCTACCTGGTGGAACGCGAACCATCCATCGGGGGGCACATGGCCCAGTTTGACAAGACTTTCCCAACCCTGGACTGCTCCGCCTGTATTTTGACCCCGAAAATGGTGGATGTGGGCAACCACCCCAACATCACACTGCTAACCTGGTCGGAAGTCCAGAAAGTGGATGGATATGTCGGCAATTTTGCGGTGACCATCAAGAAGAAACCCCGCTATATCAAGATCGAAGACTGCACCGGCTGCGGTATATGCTGGGAAAAATGCCCCAAGAAAGTCCTCGATACGGTCTTCGAGGCTGGAATGGGCAATCGCAAGGCAGTGTACGTTCCATTTCCGCAAGCGGTGCCCAAGTACCCGGTGATTGACGATGTAAATTGCACCTATTTCCTGAAGGGTACCTGCAAGGCCTGCGAAAAATTCTGCCCGACCAATGCGATAGACTTCAAACAGGAAGCGGAAGTTATTACGGTCGAAGTCGGCAACATTATCCTGGCAACCGGGTACGACCTGTTCGATGCCCGCCGCATTCCACAATATGGTTATGCCAGGTTTGCCAACGTCTACACCAACCTGGAGTTTGAGCGCCTTTGCAATGCGGCCGGTCCCACAGGAGGGAATATTGTCCTGCGAGACGGCAAGACTGTGCCCAAGACGGTTGGAATTGTCCACTGCGTTGGATCGCGCGACAAGAATTACAACGCATATTGCTCGGCCATTTGCTGCATGCAGGGTTTGAAGTTCGCCCACCTTGTCCATGAGCGCACCGGTGCCGAAGTTTACAATTTCTACATCGACATCCGCACGCCAAGCAAGGGGTACGAGGAGTTCTACAACCGCCTGCTGGAGGAGGGGACGCGATTTGTGCGAGGCAAGGTCGCCGAAGTGAGCGACTTTGCCAGGGTGCCTGAAGAAGAAGGAAAATTGGTCATCCAGGTTGAAGATACGCTCATTGGCAAGCAGCGCCGTATCCCGGTGGACATGGTTATCCTTTCATCCGGGTTGCAGTCACGTCATGACTCCAAGGATGTCGCCAAGCTGTTCGGCATCTCCTGCAGCGCCGATAATTGGTTCATTGAAAGACATCCCAAGCTTGATCCCGTGGCGACCATGACCGAAGGCGTCTTCATCGCAGGGTGCGTGCAAGGTCCAAAAGATATCCCGGCCAGTGTTGCTCAAGGCGCCGCGGCTGCAGCCCGCGTTCTGGGCAAGATCCAGCAGAAGGAGATAGCACTGGAACCTGTGCGCGCCACCATTAACGCTGATCAGTGCTCCGGTTGTCGCATCTGCAATAACATGTGCCCCTTCAATGCCATCCTCTTCCATGAAAACGAGATGGTCTCGGAAGTCAACCCGGCCCTCTGCCAGGGTTGTGGCACGTGCATTGCAGGCTGCCCGGCGGGAGCCATAAGCGGAACCGGATTCAGCAATGATCAAATCCTGTCACAGATCGATGGGCTGCTTCTGCTGAATATCTTAAAAGCAGCAGTCCCTGTAGAATCATAGAGGAGAGTGAGACATGACCGAAGAAACAAAACCCTTCGAACCCGTCATCATCGGCTTCACCTGTAACTGGTGCAGTTACCGAGCTGCCGATATGGCTGGCACAGCCCGGATTAAGTATGCACCCAACATCCGCCTGATCCGCCTGATGTGCTCGGGTCGCCTGGATCCCACATTCGTCTTCAAAGCCTTCGCCGGCGGAGCAGACGCAGTGCTGATTTCAGGTTGCCATCCGGGTGACTGCCATTACGTGGAGCAAAATTACAAAGCTATGCGCCGCTTCCACTTGCTGAAGCGTGTGCTGGTCCAAATGGGTATTGAGCCCGGACGCTTGAAATTACTATGGGCCAGCGCTGCGGAAGGCGCCATATTCGCGGCTGAGATTAACAAGTTTGTCGAGGAAGTACGCGCCCTAGGTCCGCTCAATTGGGCTAAGCCCGGGGAGCTTGTCAGTACACCCATCATGGAGGAGGTGACAGCATGAGCAAGCCAAAATTCGCCATGTACTGGGCCGCATCCTGCGGTGGCTGTGAGATCGCGGTGCTGAACATCCACGAAAAAATATTGGACGTGGATGCCAACTTTGATGTGGCCTTCTGGCCCGTCGCCATGGATGCGAAATACAAGGATGTTGAAGCCATGGAAGATGGATCCATCCTGCTGACCTTGTGGAACGGTGGCATTCGAAATGACGAGAACGAGCACATTGCCCACCTGCTGCGAAAAAAGTCCAAGATCCTGGTTGCTTTTGGTTCTTGTGCTTGTGAAGGCTGCATCCCGGGACTGGCAAACTTTTCACCAGTAAATGAAATCGTTGACACGGCATTCAGTACGATCACGACCGATAATCCTGACAACATTCGTCCGCAGTCCAGTTTTGCCATGCCCGAGGGAAACATCACCATCCCCACCCTTTACCCGGTCCTGCGAACTCTTGATCAGGTCGAGGATGTGGATTATTACATGCCCGGCTGTCCGCCCGAAAGCCACCAGATCGCCGCGGTCATTGACCTGGTGATCCAGGTGTTGCAAGGGAAGGCAGAGTTGCCCCCCAAGGGTGCCACCATCGGAGCCGGGAACTCCACTGTCTGTGACGAATGCCCGCGCAAACGCAACGTCAAGACCATCAAGGAGTTTGGCCGCATCCAATTAACTCACGCCGATCCTGAATTATGCCTGCTCGAGCAGGGCATCCCCTGCAATGGCCCAGCCACTCGCAGTGGATGCAACGCACGCTGTGCAACGGTTGGTGCGCAGTGCATTGGCTGCTACGGTCCCGCTGAAGGCGTTGTTGATTATGGAGCCCGCTTGATTTCCGCCTTCGCCTCAGTCATAGACAGCAACAAGCCGGATGAAATCGATAAGATTCTGGACGGCTTGGTGGACCCTGCCGGGCAGTTCTATCGCTTCAACCTGGCTGGCTCCCTGTTGCGCTCAAGCAAGTCGGCGCAGAAAGGATAATTGGAAATGCAAAGGATCACCATAGACCCCATCACCCGGCTGGAAGGCCACGGCAAGATTGAGATATTCCTGAACGACCAGGGAAATGTAACCAATACCTACTTCCAGATCCCGGAACTGCGCGGCTTCGAGCGTTTCTGCGTCGGACGCCCGGTCGAAGAAATGCCTCTCCTGACCAACCGTATCTGCGGAGTCTGCCCGGAGGCGCACCACATGGCGGCTGCCAAGGCAACCGATGCAGTCTATCATGTTGAAGTCCCGCGAACGGGCAAGATGCTGCGTGAACTGCTTTATTCTGCATTCTATGCCACCGATCACACCACCCATTTCTACGCCCTGGGCGGCCCGGACTTTATCATGGGTCCGGATGCGCCGGTTGCAGAGCGCAACATCCTTGGCGTCATCCACAAGGTCGGTCTGGAAATCGGCGGCAAGGTCATCCAGATGCGCAAGTACGGCCACACGGTGGTGGAGATCATCGGCGGACGCAAAGTCCATCCATGCACTTCCATCCCCGGTGGTCTGACCAAGGGAATTAATGAGGAACAACGGAAGGAAATTGAACAGATGGGTCGCTGGGCGATTGAGTTTGCCCAGTTCAGCCTGAAAGCCTTCAGCGACATCGTCCTGAGCAACAAGACGTACCTGGACCTGATCGTTGGTGATATTTACACCCACAAGACCTATTACATGGGACTGGTGGATGGTAATAACAAGGTCAATTTCTACGATGGGATGGTTCGCGTGGTCGGACCGGACGGTAAGGAATATGTCAAGTACGCGCCCAAGGATTATGCCGCCCACATCGCCGAACACGTTGAACCCTGGACCTATCTGAAATTCCCATATCTGAAAAACGTCGGCTGGAAAGGCTTCGTGGATGGATCCGATTCAGGCGTTTATATGGCCACCCCACTTTCGCGCCTCAATGCCGCCGATGGCATGGCCACTCCCCTGGCACAGGCTGAATATGAGAAATTCTACAGCACTCTGGGCGGCAAACCTGTCCATCAACGTCTCGCGATCCACTGGGCCCGGTTGATCGAACTTCTTTATGCAGCCGAGCGTTGGGTGGAACTGGTCACTGACCCTGAGATCACTTCACCCAACTACCATGCCATCCCCACTGCTGTCCCCACCGAAGGCGTGGGCATTGTGGAGGCTCCCCGCGGCACTCTCACCCATCATTACTGGACTGACGAGCGCGGGGTGGTCACCAAGGTTAATCTGATCGTCGGTACGACCAACAATTATGCACCCATCACCATGTCGATTAAGAAAGCCGCTGACAGCCTGATCAAGAATGGTAATGTCAACGAAGGCTTGTTGAACATGGTCGAAATGGCCTTTCGGGCCTACGATCCTTGCTTCGGATGTGCCACCCATTCCCTGCCCGGGCAGATGCCACTGGAAGTAACCATATATGATGCCCAGGGCAACCCGCTGAATGTGCTGAAACAGTTCTGCGATTAAGCTGTGTGGGAAGGTTGGAGCCTGTTGGATTTTCAACCTTCCCAGTTATTACCTCGAGTCATGAAAACCCTGGTGATCGGACTGGGCAACCCTATTTTGGGAGACGACGGCGTCGGCTGGCGGGTCGCCGAGGAAATTGCCCGGAAAACAGCCGATCGACCGGATATTGAAGTGGATTGTGTTTCTTTGGGCGGGTTGAGCTTGATGGAACGATTGACCGGGTCTGAGCGCGTGATATTGGTGGATTCTATTTTCACCAAAAAGGAACCTGTCGGTACCGTGCGCACATTTCTCCTGGATGAGCTGCCTGACCTTTCTTCCGGTCATACAACTGCCATCCATGATACCTCGCTGCGGAATGCGCTGAAAGTTGGACGAAGCATGGATATCCCCCTTCCGCGTGATGAGGATGTCCATATTGTCACCGTCGAGGCTGAGAACGTATACAATTTTTCGGAAATACTTTCACCCCCGATCGAAGCAGCAGTCCCTCATGCTGTTAACGCAGTCCTGGATTTGATCGGGGCAGGAAAAGGAGATGGATATGATATCAGTTGAACTCTTGCGCCGTTACCCCTTCTTTGCCAATCTCACCGATGACCAGCTCAAGGCAATCGCCATGATCTCTGAAGAAAAAACCTTTCCAAAGGATGCCCTCCTGTTGAAGGAGAACACCCCGGCCACCAAGCTGACACTCATGCTGGAAGGTGATGTGGACCTGATTTTTAGCGGTGGCGGCGAAGGAGCCATCAGCAATGCACTGGTCGGTTCGATTGCCCCCGGTGAAGTCTTGGGAGTCTCATCGATCATCGAACCCTATGTTTACATATCCTCTGCCCGCGCCACCGTTCCAACCCGGGTTGTTGAAATCGATGGGTCCGCTTTGCGGGCCCTCATGCAGGTGGATAAAATGCTTGGCTGCGCTTTAATGAGCAACGTGGCGAGCGCTGTATTGGAACGACTCAAATACACGCAGGTGGAACTCGCTGCCGCAAGAGCCTGAGTTTCGTCATTTGCATGGATTTACCTAATTTCATGGACCGCGCTGCCCGGCGCGGTTTTTTTTCAAGTAACCTCCCCCTCCTTTTGTAGGGCAACCCTGGC
>Ga0315297_10001706_pt1 | contig 13703 bp, 10 predicted proteins | sample YL17G15_0_MG_FD_203628 | JGI IMG/M metagenome (GOLD analysis project Ga0315297, IMG submission 203628) | Sediment microbial communities from Yellowstone Lake, YNP, Wyoming, USA - YL17G15_0 | ecosystem: Environmental > Aquatic > Freshwater > Lake > Sediment | place: USA: Wyoming | collected... | reverse complement strand
CTGCGGTTCTCGAGAAGCTTCGCAAATCAGCCAGGTCGCAGAATATCTTAAGCGTTTCTATGTGCATTATAAGCTGCCCTAATGGGGCATATTACTATTTAGCCGCTTGTACACGCCTTCGCTATAGGTTACACTATACAATCACAACATTCAATGCAATTATGTTATTTTGTCATTAGTGTAACTTATTTCGTTAGTCGCGCAAAACCAGATTTTCAACCTTTTGTGGAGGTTATTGAAGTGGCAGCAAAGACTATTGTGCAAGCCGTGTACGAACAGGTGCTCAAGCGGAACCCAGGCGAGCTGGAGTTCCAACAAGCCGTTAAGGAAGTCCTTGACTCACTCGTCCCTGTAGTGGAAAAACGCTCGGAGTACATTGATGCCAGGATTCTCGACAGGGTCGTCGAGCCGGAAAGGCAGATAATGTTCCGAGTCCCCTGGCAGGATGACGAGGGCAATATCCACGTCAACCGCGGATTCCGGTTTGAATTCAACAGCGCGCTTGGTCCGTACAAGGGCGGGCTGCGATTCCATCCCACCGTCAACGCGAGCATCCTCAAATTCCTCGGATTTGAGCAGGTTTTCAAGAATTCACTTACGACTCTGCCGATGGGCGGAGGCAAAGGCGGGTCGGACTTTGATCCCAAGGGCAAGAGCGACAGTGAAGTTATGCGTTTCTGCCAGAGCTTTATGATCGAGCTTTTCCGCCATATCGGGCCGGATACCGATGTCCCGGCGGGCGATATCGGTGTTGGCGGACGCGAAATCGGGTTCTTGTTTGGCCAATACAAGCGGCTGCGCAACGAGTTTTCCGGCGTCCTGACCGGCAAAGGGCTGAACTGGGGCGGCTCACTCATTCGCCCGGAAGCGACGGGATATGGGTGCGTGTACTTCGCCGAGGAAATGCTCAAGACCCGCGGCGATAGCTTCGAGGGTAAGATTTGCACCGTCTCCGGCTCCGGAAACGTGGCGCAATACACCGTTGAGAAGCTCAATCAGCTTGGCGCAAAGGCCGTCAGCCTCTCCGACTCCAACGGCACAATCTATGATCCCGACGGGATCGACGATGAGAAGCTCGCCTTCGTGCTGGAGCTCAAGAATGTGCGGCGCGGGCGCATCAAGGAATATGCCGATAAGTTCGGCGCCAAGTACCTCGATGGAGTCCGGCCGTGGGGCATCAAATGCGACTGTGCCTTCCCGAGCGCAACCCAGAACGAGATTGACGAGGAAGATGCCAAGACGCTGCTCAAGAACGGCTGCCGTCTTGTTGCCGAAGGGGCAAACATGCCGAGCACGCCCGACGCTATCGAACAATACCTTGCCAAGAAGATACTCTATGGGCCCGCGAAGGCTGCAAACGCCGGCGGCGTTGCAACATCCGGCCTGGAGATGTCGCAGAACTCAATGCGCCTTTCCTGGACGCGGCAAGAGGTCGATGAACGGCTTCACACCATTATGATTGCGATTCACAAGCAGTGCTTCGAGGCCGCGGAGGAATACGGCCTGTCGGGCAATCTTGCAGCGGGGGCAAACATCGCAGGATTTGTCAAGGTCGCCGACGCAATGCTCGACCAGGGCCTTGTGTAAAAAAGATTGTCTATGCCAATAATCAAAGGACGCCCGTTATTTATGGCGTTCTTTTTTATTGCCCTCGCAACGTTTAACCCGGCATTTCTCACCGCCGAGACCGCCGAGTTCGCAGAGCTTATCGCCGTGCAAGAACGTAAGCGGGATTGTCAGGCACTCAGCCCGCCACGGACCGCTGCGAAACTCTCGCAAAATGCGTCAATCTCTGGGAGGTGGGGTCATATAACTGATTTGGCGACGGAGAGATATACCCTCTCTATCTGCTCGGCGGTCTCTGCACTGCAAAGGCGCATTATCTTGTTTTTTTAACAAGTTTCTGGACGACCACCTTCATAACTGCTGCGACAGTAAGATGTTGCGGTTTGTTTTGAATTTTGAGTTTTGGTCATTTGAATTTGTCTCGGATTTCGGATTTAGTGCTTCGGATTTGGTTGCGGCTGAGCGAAGCGAAGCCGCGCCAAGCTCTCGGCGGTTTGTGGGAAACGGAGGCTAATTCCTCCAGCTCTCCATCCCTCCTGTGATAACCGCATTCCTCTATCAGCCTCTTCGCCTGGCCGCAGTGCTCGGCCATTTTCTCCTTATGCATTTCGCTCCGCGCTAGGCGCGCACTCTCCAAATAATAATCCGCTAACCACAGTTTCATCTCGCCCCGCTCGGCTATCTCCCGCGCCTCCTCCAAATCCCCCCGCGCCTTCTCGTAATTCCCCGCCGCCCTGTATTACCCCGCCCGCGCGAGCAGCCCACGCGGCAGTTCCTGCTGCTGACCCGCCTTCCGCAGCCCATCCGCCGCTTCATTTAACCACCGCCCGGCCTCATCTAAATCCCTTTCCGCAACTTTGATATTTGATTTTTGATCTTTGATTTCGCTCGCCGCCTCAGCGAGCCACGCCCGACCAAGCGAGAGCTTATCCAAGACTACTGTGAGTACAGGGGCATGCGGTTCATTAGTCATCCATTCCAGCGTCTCCCTCGCCCGCTCCTTCACCTCTCCCATCTTGCCCTCGGCAAGTAATAAGTCGCAGTATTGATAGCCCCGCAGCGAATACAGATACCTATACCCCGGCTGGTTCTCTATCTGCATCCGGTCCGCCTCCTCAAACAGCCGCTTTGCCTCCCCAACATCCCCCGCCTGATGTAGCGCATCCGCCAGCGTAGCCCTCTTTGTCAAACGCTGTCGAGGCAAATTCTCCGCGCAGAATCTGAGAGGCATGTCTTGCCCTGTGGAGAGCACAATGTGGGATCCAACGACCTGGCGGGAAAATGACTGCCAGGGACTGCTCCGCAGGTATTGGACGATTCGCCGATCTCGCCGAGCAACTGGTTTACAAGTGGTTGAACAGGCGCAGTCAGAAGGGCTCGTTCACCTGGGAGGGCTTTCGGAGATATCTGAAGCATTATCCCCTGCCCAAGCCTCGCATCGTTCACCGGCTATATGCCCCGTCATCCGTTCCGCGAGGTCTGCTGAAGAGCCGGATGCGGGAAATCGGACAACAAGTCCTATTTCCCGGCCGATAAATTGTGAAAACCACGTTTTTTTGTGCTTGACAGGGGTGTTGTGGGCGACAGTTTAGACAGAAATGACTGGACGTAGTATCAAAATGGAGACACCAATTTGCGAACCATCGCCAATATCATGAACCGTCCGGCCCACGAGGAAGCTGCCCTTTCTTTCTCTTCAGCGACTGCCGTCCAGAGAGCCTGGACCGTGCGCATTGACAGCCCGCCATAAGGCTAGATATAATCATGCCATAGCATGACGAAGCAGAGGTACTTCACTCTGTGGTTTTTCAAATGTACGGAGAATTTGATGGCTAAAAGCCAATTGTCCTACTCTGAAAAGCTGGCACTGCGCGAGCGGGTCAAAGAACTGACTTGCCTCTATGGCATTGCGCAGATTGCGGGGCGTCTTGGAATATCCCTGGAAGAAGTGCTGCAGAGTATTGTCGAATTGCTGCCTTCTGCTTGGCAATATCCGGAAATAGCCTCGGCCCGAATCGCACTGGGCAACGCTGTGTATCAAACAACGCGATTTCGAGAAGGCGGTCAAAAGCAGACCGCGGACATAGTGGTAGGCGGTCAGCCAAGAGGGACTATCGAGATAGTCTATGCGGAACAGAAGCCCCAGCTTGATGAAGGGCCGTTTCTCAAAGAGGAGAGGAACCTGATTGACGAGGTGTCTCGACAGATATCACTAATCATCGAGCGCCGACAGACAGAAGAGGACAAGTTGAATCTGTACGCCCAACTTCGACACGCTGATCGACTGGCCACGATCGGAATGCTTGCGGCCGGAGTCGCACACGAGTTGAATGAACCCTTGGCAAATATTCTGGGGTTTGCGCAGCTGGCGAAAAAGTGCCCTGGAATTCCGACTCGGGCAGCAAAGGATATCGAGAAGATAGAAGCAGCCTCTTTGCAGGCACGGGAAATTATACAGAAGCTCCTGGTCTTCGCTCGACAAAGGCCGCCGAAGAAAGCCAGGGTGAACCTCAATCAAGTGGTTCAGGACAGTCTCTACTTGCTTGAGGCCCGCTGCGCCAAAGAAGGTATTGAGCTGGGTCAAGTATTGTGTCCTGACCTTCCTGAAATCACGGCCGATAGCGCTCAGTTGAGTCAGGTTGTGGTCAATCTGGTTGTCAACGCCTTGCAATCAATGTATGGAGCGGGGAGGATCACGATCCGAACACGATCTTCTGAGCAAAGTGTTCACCTGATTGTGGAGGACACCGGCGCCGGTATGAGCAAGGAGGTCATCGAGAAGATATTTGTTCCCTTCTTTACAACAAAAGATGTAGGCCAGGGGACCGGTCTGGGCCTTCCGGTGGCTCATGGCATTATCACCGCACATGACGGCTCAATTGAAGTTGAGAGCAAGGTTGGCTCCGGCACCCGTTTTGAAATTCGGCTACCCATAGGAGAACCAGAGGACGCGGAGGGAACCACTTGATATGTCATCTTCGCCGATGAAAAAACGCATTCTCATTGTTGACGACTCCGGAACTACGCTGGAGGTGCTGCAGCGAAATCTGACGGCGGCTGGATACCGGGTTTTCACGGCGCCGGGCGTAGCTGAGGCAGTCAAAATTCTCGAAGGGGCGGCGTTGGACCTGGTCATCACGGACCTTAAAATGCCAAAGGTTAGCGGTCTGGATTTGGTAAGGCACGTTCGCGAAAACTTCAAAGACACTGAAGTGATGATGATCACAGGTTATCCATCGATCGAAGGGGCCGTCAACGCGATCAAGACCGGGGCCGAAGAGTTTCTTGCCAAACCTTTCACTGATGAGGAACTTTTCTCCGCTGTTCAGCGTGCTCTCGATAAACTCAAGCTCCGAAGGTCTGGACACACGACTCCGAGCCACGTGGTCCCTACGCACAAGGGTTTCATCGGAGACTCGGAAGCAATGCGGGATGTTTTTGTCGCGATAGGTAAGGCTGCGTCCACCTCGGCCACCGTGCTGATAACCGGCGAAAGTGGTACAGGCAAAGAGCTTGCAGCGCGGGCCATCCACTACGGCGGCCCCCGGGCTTCGGCGCCTTTTGTACCCGTAAACTGCGGCGGAATCCCCGAAGCATTGCTTGAGAGCGAATTGTTTGGACATGTGAAGGGAGCCTTCACCGGAGCAGACGAATCCCGGGCCGGATTCTTTCATGCCGCGGATGGTGGCACCATTTTTCTTGACGAGGTCAGCGATATGAGCCTAGCCATGCAAGTCAAGCTCCTCCGGGTGCTGCAGGATAAGGAAGTCTGTATGGTTGGGTCGAGCCGATCTCGAAAAGTGGACGTAAGAATTCTGGCTGCGACCAACAGAGACCTACAGGGTTTGGTGAGAAAGGGACTCTTCCGCGAAGATCTATTCTATCGCCTCAATGTCATTACTATATTCATACCGCCTCTTAGGGAAAGGGGTGATGATATATTGTTATTGGCCCTTCACTTCGTGACCAAGTTTGCAGCCGAGTCAGGCCAATCGCCTCTCCGTTTTTCCGACAAGGCTCTGCAAAACCTGAGGAGTTACAATTGGCCGGGTAACGTCAGAGAACTTGAGAACGTAATTCAGCGCCTGGTGGTAATGACTGACGGGGATGTTATCGAGGTTCCTGACTTGCCTGCTCTTATGCGTTTCTCAGCCCTGCGAGAACTGGGACTGAAGCGAACTCTGGCGGAAGTGGAGGCCGAATATATTAGCAATGTCCTATCGAGTGTGGATGGCAATAAGACCCTCGCGGCGCAGATTCTCGGTGTAAATCGCAAGACGCTTAGGGAGAAGCTCAGGAAAACAGAGAAGCCTTCCACCTAAGGTCTCGAGTGCTGACCAGATTTCTCCCGCTGGTTCAAAATGCCCCGCTGGTTTCTCCTGCCCTACTTAGACGCGGCAACACCCTGCTAAAATTCAAAGAAAAGACTTTTTCGCGGGAACTCTTCATTTTCTCCCAATTAGACGTGTCATTTTCTTCTTGCATCCGGCGCCAGGACGCATGGAGACATCTGTTCTTCTGCGTTGCGCAACGGCTGGCATGGTTTTTGCACGTATGTGGGCCATAGCAAAAAGGCAAACTTTAAGGAATAGGCTATGGCAGGCAATACTATGTATCCCCGCTTATGCTCCACGTGCAAGCATGCTTCGACTTGTACTCTTCCAAGGGACCCTCAAAGACCATCGTTCTACTGTGAGGAATTTGAGATTGAGAGCATCCCTGCCAAGAGGAAAGCCGGAGAGGACAAACCGCAGCCGACCGCATCTTTTGTTACGGCCGAAGAGTCAGGCAGCTTTATCGGGCTGTGCCGCGACTGTGAAAACCACCAAACGTGTGCCTTTCCAAGACCCGAAGGTGGTGTCTGGCATTGTGAGGAGTACCAGTGAAATGAAACAACAGGCCTTTGTCTCAAGCAGCAACCACGTCGAAGTGTGCGAAGACGTGGATGTGACTGACATTTTGAGAATAATCGAGAAACACAATGAAGACAGGGGCGGGCTTATTGCCATCCTTGAAGAAATCCAGCGGGAATATGGCTATCTTCCTGAAGAGGCGCTTAGAATAGTGAGCGATAGAAGCCGTCGCTCTCTGGTCGACGTGTACGGCGTCGCAACGTTCTATCGCTCCTTCAGCTTGAAACCAAGGGGCAAGCACCTTGTCTGTGCGTGCCTGGGGACGGCTTGCCACGTGCGGGGCGCGCCCAGAATTGTGGAAGAGCTGGAACGACAGCTCGGCGTCAAAGCTGGTCAGACAACTGCGGACAAGCAGTTCACGTTGGAGACGGTAAATTGCCTGGGTGCGTGTGCGCTGGGTCCGGTTGTGGTTATCGACGGCCGCTATTTCTCGAAGGTGAGAAAGTCGAGGATTAGTCAACTATTGGACGAGGCCCGCAAGGGATTCGACAGCACCGAGATAGGCAAGGACAAACGCATTTTCCCGATTAGTGTGAGTTGTCCCCACTGCAACCATAGCCTTATGGATGAGACTCTTGCCATCGATGGCTATCCATCTATAAAGGTGAATATTTCCTATAACCACCAAGAAGGTTGGCTCAGGCTTTCCTGTCTGTATGGGAGTCATAATATTTCAACGGAATTGGACGTCCCAGGCAATACCGTGGTGACATTCCATTGTCCGCACTGTCGGGTGGAAATACCGTGTACATCGGATTGTTCCGTGTGCAGCGCGCCAATGGTGCCATTGCTCGTCCACGGTGGCGGTATCGTGAAGATATGTTCGCGCCGCGGATGCAAAAACCATATGTTGGATGTGGTTTAGTGCATATTCGGTTGGGAACTCTTCTTGGCGGAATGATTTGTATGAGGTGGTAGCGTGCTGAGATTATCTTCCATAGACGAACTGAGAGAACTGCGCAGCGTGCTTTTTGACGCTATCGACAAGAAGAAACCTCGTATAGTAGTCTGCGCAGGTACGGCCTGCCAGGCGAGTGGCGCTAACGGCGTCATTAGAGTTGTGAAGCGACATATTATTGAAGAGGGCTTGGTAGGCAAGGTCGCTCTTCGGATCACAGGATGCCACGGTTTCTGCGAGATGGGCCCTTTTATTCTTACCGAGCCGCAACAGGCATTCTACACCCAGGTGAGTCTTGAGGATATTCCGCGGATAATCGAGGCTTTGCTTTCGCATGAGTACGTAGAGGAGTTGCTCTATAAAGACCCAACAACCGGAGAGAAGTACTATAGGCGCGACGACATTCCGTTTTTCAGGAATCAGCGGCGCAGTATTTTAGGCCTTAACCAGAAGATAGACCCCATTCGGATTTACGACTATATTTCTCAGGGCGGCTACAGCGCTCTCGAATCCGTGTTATCAAAACAAGACCCTCAATGGGTGGTGCAGGAGGTCAAGAGCTCTGGTTTGCGCGGCCGTGGGGGAGGCGGCTTTCCAACAGGTCTGAAATGGGAGCTGTTGGCCAAGCAGTCGAGCACCAACGGCAAGCTCCTTGTGTGCAACGCCGATGAAGGCGATCCGGGCGCCTACATGGACCGCAGTGTCCTTGAGGGCAACCCACACAGCATCATCGAGGGAATGGTCATAGGCGCTTATGGAACCGGCGCATCCGAAGGGATAGTCTATGTTCGCAATGAATATCCTGTTGCTGTCAAGCATCTGAACATCGCTTTGCAGCAAGCACACCAGTTGGGACTTCTGGGCGAGAATATTCTTAGAACGGGTTTCTCTTTTGATATCAAGATGGTCAAAGGAGCCGGAGCGTTTGTCTGTGGTGAAGAGACCGCTCTGATACGCTCAATCGAAGGGAAGATGGGAGAGCCACGTCAGCGACCACCGTTCCCGGTGCAGAAAGGCATCGAAGGCAAGCCCACGGCAATCAACAATGTCGAGACCTGGGCCAATGTCCCTCTGATTTTCAGGCTTGGCGCGGAGGAGTTCGCGAAGGTCGGCGCCAAGAATAATGCCGGCACGAAGATATTCAGTCTTGTAGGCAAGGTCAAGAACACAGGCCTGGTCGAGGTGCCGATGGGCATAACCATCAAGGAAATCGTCTATGACATCGGCGGTGGCCCGCTGGGTAGGGCAAGGATAAAGTCGGTCCAAACAGGTGGGCCATCCGGGGGCTGCATTCCGGCCGACATGTTCGATTTGCGAGTCGATTACGAGAGCCTGACCCAAGCCGGCTCAATCATGGGCTCCGGCGGCATGATTGTTATGGATGACAACACTTGCATGGTTGACATCGCCAAGTATTTCATGAACTTCCTGAAGGATGAGTCGTGCGGCAAATGCTTCACCTGCCGAAAGGGCACCCAGCGAATGTACGAGATTCTCGAAGATGTTTCAAAAGGCAGGGCCACGCTTGAGCACTTGGACCTTTTGAAAGAATTGGCGGAGGTGGTGAAGGACACAACGATGTGCGGTCTCGGGCAGACTGCGTCCAATCCCGTTCTCAGTACCCTCCGTTACTTCCGCCACGAGTATGAGCGCCATGTGATTGATAAAAAATGCGACGCCTTCGTTTGTAAAGACTTGGTGGGTGCGCCGTGTCAGGCCGCTTGTCCCCTGGGCACCGAGGTCTGGCGTTATGTTGCTTTGATTGAAAAGGGCGAGTACGTAGAGGCCTACAAAGTCATCAGGGATGCTAACCCATTCCCGTCGGTATGTGCCCGCGTTTGCGATCGAAAATGTGAAACCAGATGCAACCATGCCGTCAGCGGCGGCGAAGCCATCGCCGTTAGGTCCCTTAAGAGGTTTGTTACGGACCGTGTTGACCCGGCGGCCTACAAGCCGTTGAGAACCCACACAAGCATCGGTGGTGGCGGAGTGGCGGTTGTGGGGGCGGGCCCCGCCGGGCTTGCAGCAGCACATTACCTCTCTCTTTCCGGCTACAAGGTGACACTCATCGAGTCTGAAAATGAACCGGGGGGGATGCTTGTCAGTTGCATCCCTTCTTATCGCCTGCCGCGGGATGTCTTGCGCAAGGAGATAGAATCTTTGCTCGATGACAACATTACCCTCAGGTGTGGAACGTCGCTGGGCCGTGACATTACCATCGACGAGCTTTTCAAGGATAGTTTCAAGGCCGTATTCCTGGCAATTGGGGCGGACAAGAGCTGGCGTCTCGGGCTTGAAGGAGAAGATATTAGGGGTGTGTATCCCTCCATGCAATTCCTCAAGGCCTTCAATTTGAGGGGCGAGGAATTGGCCAAAGGACACGTCGGCATCGTGGGCGGGGGAAACTCCGCGGTGGATGCCGCCAGGATGGCGATTCGCCAAAAGGCAGTTGAGAGCGTAACGCTGCTGTACCGCCGCACATCTCGGGAGATGCCTGCTTACGCCGAAGAAGTTGAAGCGGCAATCGAGGAAGGAATAATACTCGAAACACTGGTCTCGCCCGTAAAGATACGTTACATTGAAGCGGCCAAGTCCGAGGGTGTAAGAGTTGAGACTTTCGTCTCACCCATAAAGATAGATGCCAAGGACGGTCGCTTGGCTGATATCAGGTGTATCAGGAACAGACTTGGAGAAATAGACTCAAGCGGACGGCGCAAGCCGGTTCCTATCCCAGGCACCGAGTTCACTATACCGTTAGACACGCTGATAGTAGCCATTGGTGAACGTCCGGACAGCGATTGCCTCGCGCCGATGGGGCTGGAATTGACAAAGAGTGGGACGCTCCGTGTTGACGCTGAGACCCTTGCCACCAATCGGCAGGGTGTATTTGCCGGTGGAGATTTGGCCACCGGCCCCAATACTGTCGTTGACGCTATCGCGGCTGGGAGGAAGGCGGCAACAGTCATAGACCGCTATCTTCGCGGCAAAGAACTCAGGGAGCCTCCAAAGGTAAAACTGCCAAGACTCTTCATAGAGCCAGCTGCGATTAGCGATGATGAGTCCGAGAAGGCAGTGAGAGCTGAGCCTGCCACTTTGCCTGTCGAATCAAGGAGGAAAAACTCGGCGGAAGTCGAAACGGCGCTTTCCATAGAAGCAGCGACACGCGAGGCCCGCAGGTGCCTGAGGTGCGACCTGGAATTCACCCGGCCTAAACAAAATGGAGAAGCCGAATGTGCCGCCGTTGAGGAGAAATCAGCATGATTACCTTGAGAATAAACGGTTTGGATGTTTCGGTTGAAAAGGGCGCTACCCTGCTGGAAGCCGCGAAGTTCTTGGGCTTTCCGATTCCCACCCTCTGTCACATGGACGGACTGTCGCCCTATGGGGCGTGCCGGCTGTGCGTTGTTGAGATTGGAGAGGAGCCGAAAGCAAAGTTGGTCTCCTCGTGCACTTACCCGGCAGAGGAAGGGCTCAAGGTGCGCACCGCATCGGCCAGAGTGCTAAGGGCGCGAAGGATGATTCTGGAACTCTTGCTCGCATCGTGTCCCCAGTCGAAAACGATTCAAGATCTCGCTTCTGCACACGGTATTCGTCAGCAGCGCTTCAAGCAGGAGTATGAGGACTGCATTCTTTGCGGTCTATGCGTTCGAATGTGTGAGGAGCAAATGATGGCCAAGGCCATCGGCTTTCGCAACCGCGGTGAGAAAAGAAGTATCGGCACACCCTTTGATATCAAGTCGGATGTGTGTCGCTTGTGCGGCGGCTGCATATATGTATGTCCGGCCTGCCAGCTTCGTTGCACATACAGCGAGCCGGGAAAAGCAATCTGTGGCGGCTGTGCAAACCTGACCCCGCCTTGCTTAGAGAAAGAACAGTTTGACGATATGATGTGCTACATGGACCCCTGTGTAGCCTGCGAGATTGACAAGAGAATCGACAAGAGATAGTAACACTAAAGGAGACAAATACAATGTCAGTGACCTTATCGAAGGTAAATGCCTCGGCCGCGACTCTCACGAAGAACCGGACCGTGGAGTCGGTTGTGCCCGCATCGGGTATGTGTGTTACGTGTGTGGACGGCTGTATCGGGATGTGTGAGATAGGCAAGAGCGCCTACCGCGGCCACGAGGTCATTTATCCACAACCCTTCGGCGTGATAACAACCGCCGCGGAGAAAACCTATCCCGTGGACTATTCCCACTTCAACATCATGGGGACCGCCGTCGGTGCACATGGCATTGAGGCGGACAGTGACAAGGCCATCTTTCCCGCCGTCAATTTGGAGGTGGCTTTGGGCCATGATAATGGGATAAAGTTTCGCTGCCCGTGGTGTATACCTGGTATCGGCTCGACGAACATCGCTAAAAACAACTGGGAAGGTTTGGCTATTGGCTCGGCCTTGGCGGGAACGGGCCTCACCATTGGCGAGAATGTTGTCGGCATGGATCCCGAGGCCGTAATCAAGAATGGCAGGGTAGTGGACACGGTTGACCTTAAAAGGCGCGTGAAACTATACAAAGACCACCAGCGCGACGGCTACGGCGCAATCACTGTCCAGGCAAATATCGAGGATACCCGCCTGGGCGCCCAGGAATACGCAATCGAGAAACTCGGTGTCGAATGTGTGGAGCTAAAATGGGGCCAGGGCGCGAAGGACATCGGCGGTGAAGTGAAAATCACGGACCTCCAAAAAGCCCAGTTGCTTTATGAACGCGGCTATATCGTCCTTCCGGACCCCACCGATCCGCACGTCATCAGGGCCTTTGAGCGGGGCGCATTCAAGGAGTTTGAGCGGCATTCCCGGGTGGGAATGGTCACCGAGGAATCCTTCGCCGAAAGAGTGGAAGAATTGCGCAGTGCCGGGGCCAAATATGTGTTTCTGAAAACCGGTGCTTACCGGCCGGCGGATCTTGCAAGAGCCGTTTTGTTTTCCTCCCGTTACAAGATTGACCTGCTGACAGTGGACGGGGCGGGCGGCGGCACGGGAATGAGCCCCTGGCGCATGATGAACGAATGGGGTGTTCCTCCCGTTTACCTGCACTCGCTTCTGTATCAGTACGCCAAACGTCTTGCTGACAAAGGTGAGCACTTGCCAGCGTTAGCCGTAGCTGGCGGATTCGCCTTTGAGGACCAAATCTTCAAGGGACTCGCACTGGGTGCGCCGTTTGTCAAGCTGGTTGGTATGGCTCGAGCTCCTATTGCCGCAGCGATGGTCGGCAAGACGATAGGACGCACGATGGATGAAAACCAGATTCCCGTGTACATCGAGCGGTTCGGAAATTCGAAGGATGAAATCTTCGTTACCGCAAGCGCCCTGCGGCAAGAACTCGGTGACGAAGAATTTGAAAAACTCCCCACAGGCGCACTCGGACTATACACCTACTATGAACGTCTTGCACAAGGCTTGCGCCAGCTAATGGCGGGCAGCCGAAAGTTTGCTATGGAACATATAGCACGAGATGATATAGCGGCCCTGACACGGGAGGCTGCACAAGTCAGCGGAATTCAGTATGTGATGGATGTAGATAGAGGGAAGGTCGAAAGAATCCTTAACAGCTAAAATCGCTGGCGATATGTTCTCTCAGGAAGTGGTCTGTTACTTCGAATAGTGTATTCTGCTTGTATCCAGGCGTGTCATTTGGGCGGCGGCGTCTTTTGAGTTGCTGAGGCACTGAGGGGTCGCTATAATCCGGCTCTATGGAAGACAGGGCAAAGATAAGCAGTGCAATTCGCCAGCATCTTGAGACCGAGCAGTTTTTTGCCGGCTTCGCCGTCAAGGCCGAGGCCGGACCGGGCGGGCAGGAGGAACGGCAGGAGAAAGATATGGCAGTTGCCGAGAAAGCGGGACAGCTTGAGCAGCTGGCCCAAGAGGTCGTGCAATGCCGCAAGTGCGACTTGGGTTCTCTGCGAACCAATACAGTCCCCGGCGAAGGCAGTCCGAATGTGAGGATAATGTTCATCGGAGAGGCCCCGGGCGCAGACGAAGACGCCCAGGGCCGACCGTTTGTCGGCAGGGCGGGCCAGTTGCTCGACAGGATAATCGAGGCTTGCGGGCTGAAACGCAGCGACGTCTATATATGCAATATCCTGAAGTGCCGCCCGCCTGATAACCGCGATCCTCGGGCCGAGGAGATAATAGCCTGTCTGCCATACCTGCAGATGCAAATAGAAATAATAAATCCTGAGATTATCGTAGCTCTTGGCGCTCATGCCGCCCGGACGCTCTTGAATACTCCAGACTCGATAGGCCAGTTGCGCGGCCGATTCCACGAATACTATCCCGGCATCGGCAGGCCGCCGATAAAACTAATGGCCACGTATCACAC
>Ga0315297_10001703_pt1 | contig 13706 bp, 18 predicted proteins | sample YL17G15_0_MG_FD_203628 | JGI IMG/M metagenome (GOLD analysis project Ga0315297, IMG submission 203628) | Sediment microbial communities from Yellowstone Lake, YNP, Wyoming, USA - YL17G15_0 | ecosystem: Environmental > Aquatic > Freshwater > Lake > Sediment | place: USA: Wyoming | collected... | reverse complement strand
AATCTGATTTTATAATATGCACCACGAATTTTAAATGAACCTGTTTTTTGTTGAAATTCTGCCTTTAGATAAATTTGAGAACCTGTAAGATCACTAAAAGTTTGTGAATAAACTAACGGTGTTTTTCGTATCTCATTTCCTCGCAAAGAGTTTGCACTTTGTATTTCGTCATATGTAGGATTCATTGGAAATTCTGCTATATGAGAGAGTTATTTGTCTTCTTCCATTTCAAAATTAGATTTTTAATCAACTTTTATGCGTAATTTTTGAGAAAACTGCAAATAATTCAAAACAGTCGTTAAAACCAACACTGGAGGTGAATTTTCATAGTATGGGTATCTTCAATCGATTGGTTTTTTAAAATAATTTTTAATATTATCGAATGCTATATCGTTAGTAATTTAGAAAACTCATCTAATCTTTTAACAATACTTTCTTTTATGGTATCGGATATTTTTCGTGGATCAAAGAGGCCCTCCTTTGTTTTATTTCGGATAAATTCAATATCAAATGTACACAGACATCCTTCTTCTCCGGTTATCAATCTTGTATCGTCAATTAGGACAGGACTGGTTTGATACGTTTCAATTAATAGATTATCTAATTCCTTGATTAGTCTAGTTTTTTTATTTGATAAATCTTGAAAATCAACTTCAATGTCTTGTTCAATTTCTTTGTATATTTTTTCTCTAAACTCATCATTTTCATAAAAAATTTCAAATAATTTTTGATGATCAAAATCTTTGTATCCCTTTTCTTTTAATTTGTTTAATACAAATTGATCACTGTTATCGGACATTTCCTGTTCTTTGTTTTTTGTCAAATCTATTATCTCTGATAATTCTTTTTGTAACTGCATTACCTGTTGATCTGGTCTATAGTATAACAACACATGGTATTGTAATGACATGTGTCCTGAAATAAGATAATTTCCCTCTCTAATCTCAAATTTGGTAAAAATTCTTCTAGTATCATCATTATTTGAAATTGATACTTCTTGAACTGACCACTCTTTCAAATTTTTAATGATTGTTTGATAAAAATCACTTACAAGCGCAGGATCAAAAGTCTTTTGTTCAGTAATTGTTGCATCCCCTAACATGACCTTGATGTTTGTAGATTTGATAAGGTCTATCATTTTTGAAAGAAATAATTGCTGAATATACTCGTTTTTTTTATTGATTGATTGAATAAAATCATCGGGTGATCGGGTACCTAGTCGCACAAAAAATAACGAATTTTTACTGTCCTTAAACCTTAAGGTTAGCATCTCTTAAATAGAAAAATTAGGCTAATTCATGCATGTCTGGAGGCAAAATTCTCTGTAATCATTGCAATTCTGTGATTTCTCAGTATTATCATGAGGGTTATAAGGGGAATCGTGGAAAATGCCATATCTGCAATACAGATTTTCCGCTAGAATAAGATGATAAAAAATGTCCAAAATAGATGAATCCGATAAGTCAAAGCCGAATTTGATAGATGTATTGCTTGGTAAAAAAGAACAAAGAGTCGTAGATTCTGAAACCATGATTTTGGAAACACAGAAACGAATTTGGGGTGCATTAAAACAAGGTTATGAATATACTGGCATTACAGACGAGTCAGAAAAATTTCTACGAAAAAATGTTTTTTCTAAAATAGACATCATAGTGTTGTACGTTGATTTAGTTGGGTCAACTACAATGACATTGGAATTACCTGAAGACAAATTAGCAATTATAATCAGTTCATTTGCTCAAGAGATGGCATCGGTGATCACTCTTCATGGAGGGTATGTTTTAAAATTTGTAGGTGATGCAGTGATTGGATACTTTGTTGCAACTGATAATCCTCTTTTGGCTACAGATAATGCTGTAAGTTGTGCAAAATCAATGCTAACAGTAATCCAAAAAGGCATCAATCCTATTTTGAATCAATATGACTATCCTGATTTAATGGTAAAAATTGGAGTTGATTTTGGACAAAGTATAGTTGTCAGATATGGTTCAAATCCTGATGTCTCCCATGTAGATTTGATGGGTCCTGCAATGAATATTGCTTCTAAAATACAATCACATGCAAAACCAAACCAAATTTTAATTGGTGATGATGTTTATCATAGATTACATCCAGTTTCTCAAAGTTCATTTAAGGAAATTGTTTGGAGAAACAACGAATGGAAGTACCGTTCAAGATTAACTGGTGAAATTTACAAAGTTTATGAACATACTGGTTAAACAGTAAATTTCCCAGGACATTCAACATGCTCATAATGATGCTCTGTGAATTTTTCTTGAATCACATAAATTATGATTTTATGTAGATCTTCTTCTTCGATGTTTTTGTTGCATCTTATACATGTCTTTGATTCTGTCATGCGTAATTTCGATCTAAAATGGGAATCTATAAGGATCTGCGATCAGCTCAAATTGAGCTAAAATGACTCTGAATTAGCTATATGGTATATCAAACGCCTAAAGACAAGGCAAAAATATAGCAAAAACGGTGGTATTATCATGGATGATTTACCGATTAAACAGCTAAAAGACATCTATGGATTAAATCCGAACATCCCACATCTTGCTTTACAGTTTCCAAGGCTGCCTCCCGGTTTATCCAATCCAATGTTTAAAATTTTTGAAAACCCAATGAAGGAAAAATTTGCTGAAGATAATGCATCAATCAGTAAAAAACTACAGGGATTTCAGCAGTCATATCAGAGATATGCATCTGGACTATTAACCATGAATTCTAGTGGGCTAATTCCTCCTGGACATCCACTGTTTAGCAGACAAAATTCAGTCAGCACACTAAAGGCAGAAAATGACAAGTTGTTAAAAGAGAATCTAGAATTAAAGAAAAAATTAGATGAGAAAAAAGAATTTAATTCCAGAACACACTAGTTTATTGTGGCGTATTGTTTTTAATACGTGATTATTTTTCAAGAATCACTTTGTAGATTAGTGAGAATCCTTATTAATTTCAAGTTCAAAGCTAGCTTTTAGACATTAAACACTATATATAAAAAAAATAATTTAGGTACAAAAAGAGTTTAGAAAATAAAAAAAGAGATTAGAATAATAATCAAATTTAATCGATTTTGGAGATTTTGCAAATTTTTCAAGTTTTTAAAATGTTTCTGTTTATATTATACATAATTAAAATTAGGTAATAATATGGAAAATAATTATACAATAAAAGAATTTGTCAAGTCATTAAACGTTGATGTACCTGACGGTGCAAAATTTTTAAAACTCCAAAAAGAACTTACTGCATACTCATCAGATATTCCAATTCATTATGAAAGAGGAATGTTATTTTATTCATTAATTGCTAAATTCAAACCAAAAGTAATTCTTGAGATTGGTACATTTCATGGTTTTTCAGCATTATGTATGGCATGGGCTGCCACTGATCATAACATAGATGCTACTATCTATACCATCGAACCAAATTCATTAGATAAAAAATAAATTTTACAGATGAAAAAGGCAATCCTATATCACTCACTATAAAAGAGAATTGGGAGAGGATTGCACCATCTAAATGGCTAACAAAAATTAAACCAATTCAAGGATTTTCCTCCGAAGTCTTAGAAACACAGCAATTTCCAAAAATAGATTTTGCTCTGATGGAAGGTTCCCAACATTATCATGCAGCAAAATCTGATTTTTACTCATTATTAAAATGGCTTGATGATGATTTTAAAATTCTTATTGCATCATATACTCCACATGAAAAAGAACATGTTACTCAATTTATTGATGAAGAAATAATCCCAAATTTTAATACCACTTTTATTGAAACTGAATTTGAATATCCCAAAATACTAAATATTCATACTGACTATTATCAATCTTTGTGTTTTGTTGAAAATTATAAAGCTAAAAAGCCTGTATCTGAATCTTTTCCACAAAAAACTGTTTCTGAATTATTGGTAAAAAACAAGAAATTATTAAAAAGATGGAAATTTAGAAGAAAACTAAACCAAAAAATTCCCTTATTAAATAAAATTAAATTCTCAAAATTTAAATTTTGGTTATTCTAATTCTTTATATTAATTCATGGAAAACTAACTATATTTTCAATATAAAACAATATGAACTAGAAAAAAATATTTTGCAAAAATTTTTCTAAAAGAAATTAACTTAAATTTAAACACTCCATATCTAGACGTAATATATGGTCCTTTTTTTATATCTATAATTTTAAAACCATTATCTAGAAATATTTTTTTCCAATGTTTACATAGTTTTTTATCTTTGATTTTAGATTCACGTATTTTTCTTTTAGTTTCATCTGAAAGCTTCTGACCTTTCTTAGCTAATAATAAAAAATATTTTCTAAAGGATTTAGGAACAGAGTTTAGAATCTAACATCTGTTAGAGATCCTTTTCAATTAATTTTCTTAACAACAATTTACTCTTGGATCCTGCCCTAATTGACCTGTAATCTGTTTTTCAGTCACCTCTGCCTGTTTTTGAATGATCATATTTCCCCACTGTTGCAGTTTTTCATTGTCCTGTAGGTTAAACACCAAATCAAAAATTGGATTCATGGTATTGATTACCATGTCGATAAGATCATCTAATGAATTGCCAACTGAGGTAAAATAATATGGGTTAGAATCTGTGTCTGCATATGCAGTACCTAATAGTGGTACTAACAGAATTGACCAGAGTAATGAAAGTCTCACATTTTATTGAGTGTATTTTATGTATTATCAGTGTGTAAGTATGCAAATATTACAAATTGATTTCTAGGCATAAAATGTTACATTACAAATAAGACAACGATAAGGCATGGAATCAAAACTAGGGAAATTTTAGATTAAAGGGATTGGTTATAATGAAAACAAAAAGATTGAATTGAAAATATGATAGTTCGGATGTAACTAGAGCTTTTAGCATCATTTTTGAATAAAATCACATAATCCTCAACTTTTTGTTTTAATTCTTCACTATCAATGGATAAAATATTATCAACAGATTCTAATTTACTAAAAATTGCAAATCTCTTCAAATTATACATATACTGTTCTCGAGTTTTTTCTGATTGAATATACTCTTCAAAGATTTGAACAGCTCGTGTTTTCATGATTAACTGTTTATGTCTTTGAGTATTTAATATCGAAATAGGTTTATTAATTTCAAATTTAATTTTAATTATGGTAAAGACACCTGCTGAAATATGGAAAGATGAAATAATTCAATATAAAAAAAAATGTCAAGGGATTCTCCAAATATCAGATAGTGTACGATACGCAGGTGTGGTAAATGCATATGGCAGAACATTGACTGGAATTGTCAGACCTAATGTAAAACCACTGTTAAAATCAGAGCAAGTCAAAAATGAATTTTTCATAATATCAACATTGATGACATTAAGAAAAGATACTGTAAGTGCAATCGGTAAATTAGATTATGTCTTACTTCAACACCAAAAAGTATCTATTGTGATTTTCCAAAAAGATGACATGACATACTATACATCAATTGATAGAACAGAAAAAAAGATGGATAAAATAATCGAATCTATTAAAAAAATAATCTAAGCTGGAGTGAATCCGTGGTATCCACTTGTCTGTTCTGCTTTATCTTCAAATGTTGGCTCAAATAATGAAATTAGATAATCATCCGGATCTAAAATGACTGCATTTTTTCCTGCATCTTTATCTACAATGTCTCGATGAATTTTTACTCCTTTTGATTTTAATTCTTCCACTGCAGATGCGACATCACCTACCAAAAATCCTATTGTGATTCCGTTTTCAATAGAACTGCCTATGTGTTGAGCAGTTAATGATGCTGGATGTAAGCTCAATAAAGCACCCGAAGTTCCCAAGTCCACCCAGGATCGTCTTTGCATTTTTATTGGTAATCCGATAATTTCATGATAAAATTTTATGGATCTATCAAGATCTTTAACGGCTAAAATTACATTTCCAACCTTTTTGATATTCACAAGCACCCTACTCCAAAGTATGTTAAATTCTTTGTCATTGAACTTCCACCATAGTTTCAGTTCTTTCCACGCCGCTAATTTTTTGAATCTGAGTAGTAACGTCTTTGATTTTCCCTAGGTCCTCTACCTCAATAATGGCTACGGCGTCAAATTGACCGCTAGTAGGAAATGAGTCATAAACTGAATTTATCTTGCGTAGTCTTGCTGCAATTAATTTTTTAGGTGATTTTACCAATACAATTGCTCTTACCATCCCATGTTTACCTCCACTTCAATTAATGTCTCAGTAGTTACAATTTCTTTAATTTTTTTAAAATCTATCACCGTATTGTTGATCTCATCAATATTACCGTTTAATAATGCAGTAACGTCTGCCCTACCCGTAACTATCATCACATTTTTTATTATTTTGCGTTTTTTCTTGAGAATTTCAACTACAGTGTCCACTTTACCAGGTTTTACAGTAATCAGACACAATGCTTTCATATTTAGTATATCGTGTTGGATTGAATAAAGATTGCCTTTGTATAGAATAGATTGTTTCCTTTTTTTCATGCCTAAATCCTTAAGTTAATACAAAATTTAGAAAATTATTGAAGCAAATTCTAATTTTTATTTTACTAATAGTTTTTGTAATTGGAATTCCTTCTGCTTTTGCTATTGATTATGATATGAAGTTAGTCGACGTTAAGATAACTGATCTCCAAATTCTTTCGTTAGATGACACACCAGGATATTCTTCAGACAATTCGAATCTTGTAAAAATTACATTAAATGTGACAAACAACGGATTAGATTATTTTATTGCGTCAGACAAGTTGTTTAAAATTTGGGTCATGGAACCTAATTTTAGAAAAAGCACTACAGAAAATACTGTTTATGATATTGTAGATAACTACTACACATTCTATGATGATGAACTAGAGGTAAGATACGATAATTTACCGTCACGTGAGCTCTTTGAAGAGTGTGATTATACTCACGATAGAGTTTTTATCGGCGAATCAAAAATTTTTACAATTTGTTTTGATATTTTAAAAATTTGGAATAATGATTTCCCGAATCTCAATGGTCCAAAAAAGAATTATCTTGTCATGATGGCAAACCATCAATCAACTACATGTCCTAATTGTAAAAAGATTCTTTTGTCCACTCCTGAAATTGACCAAAAACTGTATCTTCCAAACTGGGCTCAAAATCTTGTAAGATGGCATAGTCAAGGAATTATTTCGGAGCAAGAGTATCAAAATTCTATCAAATACCTTGTGATAAAAGGAATTATTTCCAAGGTAGCAGATGAATTCAATTCACCGATGTCCCTCATAAATAAGAATCAACAGTTAAAAGAACATCAAGCAAGATTGACTCTTGCTCAACAATCCAATCTCAATGTAAGTGCAATGAATTTTTACGAATCAAAATTCTCTGATGAAATATTTAGTGGGATCATATGTAAAAAACAAAATAACATTGTAACATTATCTGGAGATTATACTAATGATGATTATTTTTACCAGACGGTGTTTTTTAAACTGCTTTTATTTGATGATTCAGGAAATGTTGTAGATATTGGCATTGCAAAGATTGTAGACGTTACACGAGAAGATTTTAGACATTTTTCAATATCAGTTCCATACAAAGATAAGATCAACAATTGTCTTGTTATGGTAGATTCTAAATTTCAAAAATAAAACAAACATATTCGGCAAGTTGTTTGTAACGTTGAATCTAATGTTTTAAACTGGGGTAATTTTTAATTATTATGAAACAGGTTATTGTGAATTAGATTCTACATTTTTTTCTGAATCATCAAGGCAATACAAAATTCAGAGAATTCATGAGTTTGAATACATTTTATCTTTTTGGAGCAATAGGTATATCCAATTCAAGTTGATGAATTCCATCTGATGCAAAAATATGATATATTTTTCCTCCAACTGAATTTGGAATTGGCCAAGGCATATTCAAATGCCCTCTGTCATCTGTTTTTGTTCTAATTGATTCTTCAAATGATTCCCCCCTAATTGTAATCTCTACGTTGTGTAATCCATGCCATCCAAATCCATCAAACATTAGATATCTTTGATTATTGATTTCATCGAGTGTGATATTTAATGTGGAATTAAAATTTTCTAGATCTTTTGATGATTTGATATTTTTAATTTTATTATCTGAAATAACTTGAAATATTTCTTGTTGTTTTTGTTCTGAAATCGCCCATCTTCTTTCTCTTATTTTTTCAATATTTTCTAAACTGATACAAGAAGGTAATTGATTTTTTGCTTTGATAACTAGTGACTGTCCTTGGTTGCATTTGATTAGATCAAGTGTAACTCCTAGCTTGTATTGTCTTATTGGACTTGATTTGTTTTGTGGAATTTCTTTTTTACTTGTTATATCATAACATGGTCTATCCCCACAAACTTTGATATCTCTAGTGGATAGACCTTTTTTTGATCTTTGTTCATCAATTTCTGAACACATTTTATCTCCACAAACTTTGGGTGAGTTGATTACCTTGTATTTCTTAAATTCTATAAATGCATCTGTTTGCTGAGAAATAATATTAATTGAAATTACAAAAACTAGTATCAGAATGATTATTTTTTTTATTATGATATCAAATTCAACTCATAATTATTATGTGTTATTTTATGTTTTCTGACCTTATTTTATTCTAAAATCATTATCCAAAATAATGGAGAATTTCACCAATTACTTAGGTTCTAAACTCTTTCCTAAATCAGATAATCATCTTCAAGTTTTTATTCTATGTGATCTTTCTATTGGATATGAAACAAGTAACAAAATCTTTTGGTGTTATGGTCATTATTGCAATTCTTGCATTAGCAACCATCTCTGGAAGTATAGGTCAGGCTGATGCGGTAAAGGCTAAACAATTTAGCACTAAACACTCGTACGGATCCAAAAATGCCAAGATAGTATGTGGAGATAAATTATGCCGCTCCGGTGAAACCCCAGATCCTATCAACGAAGGAAGACCCAAATAAAAAATTAATTTTTGTTTGATTATTTTTTATTTTCTAAACTCTTTTTATTCCTAAATTATTAAGTACATACAACATTTAGAAAAACTGTTTTAATGATTACCATTTATGATAATTGAGACAGGATCATAAATAAACAAAACATCAGTAATAATTAGGTGTTAGTAGGCATGGTATTTTCAAAAGAAGAAGCAAAAAAAATCGGGGATGAATTAGGTGTAGACTGGTCAAAAATTGATCTTGGACAATTTCAAATGGGTCTGAAAGTAGAAATGGAACATGGAATGATAGACCCAAAAACAAACGTGACTAACAGTGATCCAATTTTAACAGGTAAGATTGCATGGGCACATTTGAATGAATTACCTGACTATTACACTAGATTAAAGAAGATCGAGGAACAATGATACAAAATGAAATTTCAGAGTAATTAAAGAGCTGAAATTAATAAAAATATCAAATGATTATACATTGACTGTAAGTTTCCAAAAAATAGCGATTAGTTTCTAATTTTTTATTCTAAAACCAATCTCCAAATTGATTGGTAAATTTTACCAATTGGTTATATGTTAACGCATTTGTTTATGCCATTGATCAGATTCTAACCTCTTTTGATGGATAAATCCCACAAAAGTAAAATTCACCCCTAAATCCTATTAATTATGGATGAATGGAATAAACTAACTTGTCAGGCATGTGGCAATGTTCTAAGTAATCATAGTAAAGACCAATTAGAATCATGTAAGCTAATTTCAGAAATTGTAAACATCCAAAAACCTGTAATCAAAAATTTCGATATTACAAAAACAAAAAAATGTGATAAGTGTTCATTGTATGAAAATATGGGTAATGCTGTATGTTCGGCTTGCGGATACAAGTTTTAACCTTTTCTTAAATCCTTAACTTGTTAGAAAATTTACTGTAAGATTGTCTTTTCATCGTTTTTACAGTAATATAATATAAAATTATAAGATTTCAAAGATGCTTAGGCATGATAAAGTAATTTAGTTAATTCTATTCTATACGAAAGACTGCTTTAGTCATACGCATCTTGAGATCTAGACTCTTCAAGATATGCCCTTCTTTCTTCATTTACTTTTTCTTGATCTATGGTGATGTCATCATCCACTATCACAATACCCATATCATCATTTGTGTCTTTATTTACTTTTTTAGACTTTGATTTTGCTGCTTTTACCTTTGGAGTGACTGCTTTTACCTTTGGAGTGACTGCTTTTACCTTTGGAGTGACTGCTTTTACCTTTGGAGTGACTGCTTTTACCTTTGGATTTATTTTCATTACTGTATTTTTTTTGCCCATTAATGTCGAAAATCAAGAGGTTACCCTGTTTTTAAATATTATGGAATTAAAGTTTTGAAAAATTTATGTTTATGAGAGAATTCCAATAATTTTAAAGTGCTAAAATTATTTTACGATAATTTGTGCATTGACAGTAATAGGATCAAATGCATCAAGGAACATTTTAAAATCATCTGTACTGCCTTTCAGATCTCCTTGAAATTTCATTTTTCCTGAATTTATGGCATCGGCCATTGAGAGTTGTTTTGTTAGGATTTTTTTATGCGTATCAGTATCTAATGAAATACTATAGTACGGATTAGTACTCAACCCTTTAGTTACATCTAAAATATTGTTTCTAATGTGTAAAGAGTATCCTGCATCAATGTCAGTATAATGTACATTTAGAATTTCATTCCACCCATTTACCTTTTCCGCAATTACCTTTGTAGGCAAAATGTCTAAAATTTCGTCAATAGGTAATTCTGCAAGTTGTTCGGTACTGGTTTGGCTAAATTTACTAGAGTCAACTATAATTTTTCCTTCAAGCTCTAATGCCTTTGTCAAAGTCCAATGTCTGCTATCATCAGAGGGCATTTTTTGACCGATTACTCGTAATGCTTGAGCCTTTAGTAATTTAGCTTCTGTGTTTTCTGGATCTATATCTAAAATATATGTTGCAAGTTCGGCAGCCCATTCGTACTCTCCATTTTTAATTGCACTTCTAACCTCAAGTAATACTTTATCAGGACCTCCAAATCCATCAATGATGTAGGAGTCTCTTTTTTCTGAACTGATAGGTTGTAAAAATCCAGGGTCACCTTCAAACCAACCCAGAGTTCCATAATAAATCTGTTTTACGATCCATGGTAACTGCCCTTTTTGGTATGTCAACCAAGGTTGATTTTCAAGTGATTTAGGTAATTTAATCATATTTGATAATTTATCAACAGTGTAACCATTGTTTATTCCTCTAATTGTTTGGACGTAGATATACTGTGTAGCATCTCTAGTTGAAAATAAAATATTTTGAACCTTTTCTTTTCCAATTATAGGTTTTACATGTGATAAAATTAATGATTGAGGTTCTAATGGAATGATGTTATCAAGAGATGCAACATAACTCATAGGATTGTTGTACATACCACCGCGTAAAGTGTAGGTATTTGGAAACAATCCGTAAATATTATCTCCAATTAAAAGAGATTTATCATCTGGAAACCATATGTAGATTTGATCCGATGATTCATCTCCAATATGAAAAAGACTCATTTTTACCTCCGAAATATCTAGTTCGTAATTATCAGAAAAAGTGTTTGTTGGAGGCACATAGGAAATTGTAGATGTTTGATTTTTATCAAGATATTTGTTATTACTTTTATCTGGTCCTTCTTCAGGTAAGAGTGATCCCGTCGCATATTGATTTCTAAGCCCAGTAGTTTGTCCCATTATGATATTTTGATTTACGTAAAAATTCAAATTATTTTTATGTGCTATGATTTCAACTTTGCCATCACCTTCTTCTAAAAAGGCTTTAGTTCCGCCAACTTGCTCTATATTTCCAGACGTGTAAATTATTGTCTTAACTGGCTTATCTGTAATTTTTCTAAACTCCTTTAACACATTTTTTGCAGATTCATAAGTACTCAAAGTATCTATAATTATAATGCCCTTCTTTCCTTCAATCATAACGCTATTTGCTGAATCATAACCTACAGCAACCCAAATTCGTTCATTTACTTTATGAACTGCCGGGGGATAGCGATAATCATTTATTTTTAAAAGTTCAGGACTAATAATTGGTTGTTCTGGATAAGAAGGCAACATAATATTTTTTTTATCTGAAATATTTGATTTTGATATGTTTATTTTTTGATTATTCTCTTTTGTAGGTTCTGATTGTATTTTAACATGTTCCGCAAGTCCTAACTGGATCCATAATTCAGCTGTTGAAGGACGTGTACAAATAACATCATGGTAAGCAAATTTAAAGACAGGGATATTTCCTTCCCTACACAGGATATTGTTACGTATCTGTAAATTATTCAAAGAAAAATCTTTTGCTGCCTTAGGTTCTAGGGGATTTTCATTGATTGCCTTAGTTTCGGATTGTTTTTCAACAGGTTCTAATTGCTTTTTAATTATTTCTGCCATCCCATTTTTTACCCATAACTTGGCAGTGCTAGGCAATGTGCAAACATATTCATGATGTTGAAATCTCAAAACCAATATGTTGTCCTTTCTACAGCCTGCTTGAATATCTTCATTGTCCTCTCTAGAATTATTAGACGCAAATGCAGTTCCTGCAAAAGCAAAAATAAAAATTATTACCAATAGAGACAAAAGAAAAAATTTTTCACTTTTCAACTAAATTAATTTGGATTTATCCTATTTACAAAATAGAATTGATAACTATAGATCATTTTGTTTAGAAATATAGATCATTTTTTCTTTTAGACCTATTTTTCAATTAATATTGTGAAATCAGTCATAAAATATGAGTTCAGATAAATATTTCATCAAAAAAGAAAATTAATTTTATTGAATAATTTAATTTTAAAGTTGAATTATTTGACAGAAAGGCAAACTTGGACAATTCATCAATAATTAGTAAAAATATGAATTAAACCAATTAGTTGGACAGCGCTGAAATTATTGTAAAATTAGAACAAAGTCTGCAAAATGACTTGGGGGATTGGGGACGTAATCAATATTTGATCAAAAGAATTGAAAAAAATCAAGACATTTTTCAATCCGATAAAAAATATTTAGATCGGCTATTTGAATCTCTCCAGCTAAAAATTCAAGATAGGGAGTCAAAATATAAAAAACCATTTGAAAAAATTCACCAAATTCCTCTTATTGATAATTTGATCAAATGTAATTATTGCGATGTAGAAATCAATTTAGAACAAAAAGCAATTAGAAAAAAAGATTGTTGGTTTCATGATAAATGTTTTGAGAAAATAGAACAAGTAACCAAGATTGCACAGATACAAAAAACTGATGTCATACATGCTCAAAAAATAGAAAATTATCGCAAGTCACAAAATATAATTACAGTCACAAATAATGTTTCCCAAATTATTTTTACATCTTTACTCATGATAGCTTTAATTGTATCAATTTACTTGCTTTCTGGGATTATGTTTGCAATAATGGCAGGCATTCTAGTAGTAGGTAATTTTATTATTTTATATGCATCAGGAATTAGTAAACTATTCCACAAAGAAACAAAGCATGGCAAAACAAATGAATCAACTTTAATCAAAACTGGAATTCCAGGATTTGAGTCATTAATCTCAAATGGGTTAAAGAAGAACAACGCAATTTTGATTTCAGGTCCTCCTGGCAGCGGAAAAACAACATTCGGTTTGCAATTCCTATATTCTGGCGCCAAAGACTTTGATGAGCCAGGTGTGTACATTACCTTATCCCAAAATATTGAAGAG
>Ga0315297_10001702_pt1 | contig 13714 bp, 11 predicted proteins | sample YL17G15_0_MG_FD_203628 | JGI IMG/M metagenome (GOLD analysis project Ga0315297, IMG submission 203628) | Sediment microbial communities from Yellowstone Lake, YNP, Wyoming, USA - YL17G15_0 | ecosystem: Environmental > Aquatic > Freshwater > Lake > Sediment | place: USA: Wyoming | collected... | reverse complement strand
AGTTTCTCCTTGAGAAAACGGAAGATCCGCCATTCGACGAGGTCCTGCTCCGCGCCGTCCGCCTTTCGCTCCTGCCCGGACGCGTGGAGGGCGACGGCCGCGAGGGGCTCCGCCGCGGGGGGGAGCCCCGCCAGGGCCCGCTTGAGAAGGCGATGGACCGCAAGGTCCGGGTAGCGGCGGATGGGGGAGGTGAAATGCGTGTATTCCTTTTTGGCCAGACCGTAATGCCCGACGTTCTCTTCGGAATAGACGGCCAGTTTCATCGCCCGCAGGACCTGGACGTTGACGTATTTTTCGCCGGGCTTGCCTTCGGCCTCTCGAATGGCCCGCTGCAGGTCCGCCGAGCGGATCTTGTCGGGCTTGGGAAGGGCGATCCCGAAATGAAAGAGGATCTCGCGGAGTTTTTCCAAGTCGGCGATCGAGGGCGGAGGGTGGACGCGGTAGATCGAGGCAACGTCTTTGCGGTTAAGGAAAGAGGCCACGGCGACGTTCGCCGCCACCATGAACTCCTCGATGAGCTTGTGGGCCTCGTTCTGGGCGAAGGTCGCGATCGAGGCGAGACGCCCTTCCTTGTAAACGAGCTCGGGCTCGAGGAGGTCGAAATCGAGGCTGCCTTCGCCGACGCGCTTCCCCCGGAGGAGCCGGGCCAGGTCCCGCATGGCCAAGAGGTCCGGGACGAGGGCGGCCTGCTTCCGCCGTTCGTCAGCGTCGTTCTCGAAGATCTTGAACACGGAGGTGTATGTCAGCCGCTCGGCCGTCCGGATGATCGAGGGATGAAAATCGGCGTGGACAACGCTTCCGTCCGCGTCGATCTCCATCACCGCCGAGACCGTCAGCCGGTCCTCGCGGGGCCTCAGGCTGCAGATGTCGTTCGACAGCTTCTCCGGGAGCATGGGCAAGGTCAAGTCCGGGAAATAGACGCTCGTCCCGCGGGCGCAGGCATCCTTGTCGAGCGCCGAGCCCGGTTCCACATAATACGAGACGTCCGCGATGTGGACGCCGAGGAGATAGCGGCCGCCTTCGAGCATTCCGATGCTCACCGCGTCATCGAAATCCTGGGCCTTCTCGCCGTCGATGGTGAACGTCGTCCAGCCGCGGTGATCCACGCGGCCCGCGGCGAGGACGGGGCGGCCGGCGGCCTCATCGGCCTCGGCCAGGGCCGGCCCGGAAAATTCCTCCGCCAGCCCGTATTTCCGGATGACGACCTTGGTGTCCACTCCGGGCGCGTCCGGCATCCCGAAGACGTCGGTGATCGTCAGTCGGCCGCGGTCCGCGGCGATGACCGCCCCCGGCGCGGGAAAGAACCCGCCCCGCGAAACGAGCCGGATCTCCTCGAGCGAGGGGGCGTCGAACGGAATGAGGATGGGCGCGCCGGAGCGCTCGTCGTAGAGGCCGATGATGCTCTTCTTTTCCTTTTTGAGGACGCGCACGACCCGGCCTTCGAATTTCCCTTTAAGTCCGCGCTCCGCGAAGAGGATCTCGACGGTGTCGCCCTGCATCGCTCCTTTGGCGAAACGCCCGGGAACAAAGACATCGGCCGTCGACCGGTCTTCGGGGACGACGAACCCGAAGCCCCGCCCCGAGGTTTCGAACCGGCCGCGCAGGAGGTCGGACTGGACCGGGAGGAGGTAGCGGTTCTTGACCCGGCGGAGGAGCTTCTTGTTCTCCAGGTCGATGAGGCGCCCTTCGAGCTTGGCCCGTTCCTTGCGGGTGACGCGGAGCTCCTTGAAGATATGCTGGAGGGTCAGCCCCTGCCGGTTCCGGCGGAGAAGCTCGAGGATACGCTGGTCGTCCATGACGATCTCTCAATAATAAAAAGGCGACAGATAGGGGATCCTGTGCCGGTCGCGAACGCGCTTGACGAGCTTGAGATCGACCGCCGCCGCCAGCGCCGCCCCGCGCAGGCTCTTGTGCTCGGCCAGGATCTCCCTTTGGGCGGCCGCCCGTTCATCCGCGCCGGTCTGGGCCAGCAGACTCCGTTCCAAGTCGGCCTCGAGCCGCTCCAGCGCCTCGTCGGAAACGGCGGACTTCGCCAGTTCCTCCCGCACCTCAAGGAAGATCGGCTTCAAGGGGCCTAGGCCGCTCGGGAACCTCTTCATAAAGCCCTCGACCTCGGCCCGGATCCTCGTCCATTTATCGCTCCGGCCGGGAGGCCGTCTCGTCCCGCCGACCTTCCGGTCGCGGTCGCGCTCGAACGCGCCCTCGACCTCGGCCCGGCAGAACGAGAGCGACAGGACCTTCCCCCTCATGGCCGCCCCGCCGCGGCGGGCCGCGAAAGCCCTCCCGATCCCCTCCAGGACGATTGGAAGCGGGATGCCGTTCCGTTCCCAGGCGGAGATGAGGTCCAGGTCTTTGGCCGACAGAAAGAACGGGGCGCCGCGCCGTTCGAGAAAATGCCGGGCGATCTCCTGGAAATAGCGGTCGCTATCGATTTCGCTCATAAATGATCCGGAGGCCTTCCAGGACGAGGTTCGGCTCGTAGGCCGTGATGGCCTTGACCTCGGCGCTGAGCTGATCGCCGAAACCGCCGGTGGCGATGACCTTGGCCTCTTCGCCCAGCTCCTTGCGGATCTCCCCGATGATGTTATGGACGAGGCCGACATAGCCGAAATAGAGGCCCGACTGCATGCTGGCGACCGTCGTTTTTCCGACGGCCTTGGCCGGTTTTTTGATCTCGATCCGGGGCAGCTTGGCCGTTTTCAGGTACAGGGCTTCCGCGGAGATCTGGATGCCGGGGGCGATCGCGCCGCCCAGGTATTCGCCCTTGGCCGAGACGGCGTCGAACGTCGTAGCGGTCCCGAAATCCAGGACGATGCACGGCCCGCCGATCTTTTCGTAGGCGGCCACGGCCGCCACGACCCGGTCGGCGCCCACCTCGAGCGGGGCCTCGTAAAGAATGGGCATCCCCGTTCGCAAGCCCGGCCCGACGACCAGGGCTTTGAGGCGGAAAAGGTCGTGGCTCAAGGTCTGGAAGATCGGCGTGAGCGGCGGAACGACGCTCGAGACGATCACGGCCTTGACCGCCGCGGGGTCCAGTCCCGCGGACGCGAGCAGATTCCGAAGGATGATCCCGTACTCATCGCCGGTCTTGTCCCGGTCCGAACGGACCCGCCAGTGATGGGTCAGGGTCTTGTCCTTGAACAAACCGATCGCCACCGTGGTGTTGCCGATATCGAGGGCCAAGAGCATGGTTATTCTCCTTGCATTCGGAAAGCGAGAAGATTCGGGAACAGCCTCGCTCCCGACTCGGGTTTTTTACGCCGTTTCCTCGCCGTCTTTCTCGGCGGCTCAGAACTCCGTCCCGGCTTCCTAATTACGGGGGTGCGCCGGGACGTCAGACAACTTCGCCGGCCGGCCTCTTCCGAGCCGGCTTCCCTCGAAAGACGGTTCGGAAAGGCTAAACCCTCCATGGTCGCGTCGGCTATTCCCGAATCTTCTCTTATTTCGTTCCCCATATACTATACTATTCTTAATAGCTCCGCGCTGGAAAATCGGCGGAGGTCGCAATCGACAAGCACTAAAAGCGACCCGTCATGGTCGATCCCTTGATAAACGCCCTGGATCCGCTCATCGTCTCTGACCACGGTCAGGGGATCGCCTTTCCGGAAAATCGAATATCGTTCGAACGTCCGGATGATCTCGTCTCCACCCGCCGGCCCCGAAAAGATGTCCCGCCACCGCTCGAGCTCCGAGAGAAGACGGCGGAGAAGCCCTTCGCCGTCGGCCGGACGCTGGGTGGCCATGCGGAGTGAAACGGCCAGGGCCCGGATATCGGGCGGAAAATCGTTGAGGTCATGGTCCACGTTCAGCCCCACACCGAGAATAACATATTCCGGGCGGTTTCCCAAAAATCCGCTCTCGCAGAGGACGCCGCCCAATTTCTTCCCCTCCCACAGGATATCGTTGGGCCAGCGGAGCCGGGCGGACAGCCCGTGCGACCGCTCGACCGCCTCGCGCGCGGCCAGGCCGGCGGCGAGAGGAAGGAGCGTGATCTCCGCCGCCGCGGGCCGGAGAACCAGGGAAGCGTACAGGCCTTTCCCCCGGGGCGAGTGCCACGAGCGGCCTTTCGTCCCCCGGCCGGCCGTCTGCTCGTCGGCCACGACCGCCGTTCCCTCGGGCGCGCCCCGGAGGGCCATCTCCCTGGCGACGTCGTTGGTCGAGGGGCACGTCTCGAAGCGATGGATTTGAAAGTTCATTTCTCGTAACTACTCAGGTAGACAGGATTCAGGAGTCAGAATTCAGAATGGCCTGCGAATAAGCCTCCAACAGCTTGCTGATCTCTTCAATCATTTGGCGTAACTCGGAAACATCGCCGTACTCAAGGTCTTTGGCGAGAATCAAATAGTATCTAGATTCTTCGAGGGAACCTTGGGCGATGTTGTAAAAGCGGATTTTGTCCGCTTTCCCGCGTTTCTTGAACCCTTCCGCAATGTTCGCCGCAATGGAGACGGCAGCGCGCCGAAATTGAGACGACAGGCCATATGTTTCAGATCGAGGGAATGTCCGAGACAAGCGGTAGGTCGCAAGTACAAACTGGTGGGCTTTTTGCCATACCACCAAGTCCTCAAATCTCTTCGCCGGCATTCTCATTCTGTCTCCTGAATTCTGACTCCTGGCTACCTGAGTCGTAAGCATTTCTTGCCAACGAAACCGGGGACACGTACCGAATTCCGGAGAATTCGGATACATGTCCCCCTTTTATTTTATTGGCCCTCTTCCATTTTGTGTGGGTTCAGATAGGAAAAGATCCGGGACCGGCCGAAGCGACCATAAGGAGATCTCGCCGCTGCCGTTCGGTTTTTTCGGCGGAGGATCAAGGGCGCGACGGCAGGGTTGGTCCCAAGGCCCCCATAGCGGAGGGGGGTCCCCTCGGATTGGCCGATGGGGGAACCGACGGGACTGGTTCCCCAGGGGGCCGGGGGCCACCCTGTCGCCGCGTCGACCAAAGACTTCGCCGCCGAGAAGGACGGCGAGGAAACGGCGTTAAAAACCCGAGTCGGGAGCGAGGCCGTTTCCGGATCTTCTCCCCCTCCTCTACGAGCCCACACAAAATGGAAGAGGACCATTTTATTTTATATCTTCCGAGTGTCGATGCCCTTGAGCTCCTCGACGAGCAGCTTCTTGAACTCGGCGGAAATGATCTCCCGGGCAACGGTCTCCAGCTCGGAGCGGCTGTTCCGGATCTCCTCGCGGACCAGGCCCCGGACCTTTTTGTCCAGGTCGCCCGTCCCCTCCGGCCCGGCGAGCACCGCCGCCGTCACGCTCTCCGGAGGTTTTGGAAGCTCCACGGCCGTCTCCAGGGCCGGCTCTTCCGGCAGCGAGGGGAGTTCCTTTTTCCGGTCGATGGTCTCCCGGACGAGACCGGCCACGGTCTCGCCGTCGAAGGGCTTCTGGACGACGCCGTCGGGATCCGTTCCGGCGGCCCGGCCCAGGTCGATCGGCTCGAACGTTCCCCGCAAATAAAAAAGGGCAATCGCCCGGCCTTCCGGTTGGGCCCGGACGAAGGCAGCCACGTCGTAGCCGTCCTTGGAGGCCAGCGAGAGCGCGGTCAGGACGGCGTCGGGCCGCCCGTCGCGGACGGCCTCGATGGCTTCAAGACCGTCGCTGAAGACGGCGATCTCGAATTCCGGCGCCGGAAGGGCCAGCTCGGCCGCTTTCTGACCGTACGGCAAACCGTCGGCGATGATCACTTTATACGACATGGTCGTCCTCGGATCCGTCGATCGCGAAGGCGATTCCATCACCGGACCTAGTGGTGCGTCTCAATAACGGCTTACCAATGATCCTGGAGCTGTCATTCCCGCCCCTGCTTCCGCAGGGGTAAACTTGTCCCCACGAAAGTGGGGAGCGGGAATCTGTCATTCCCGCGAAAGCGGGAATCCAGCCCGTTCGGACAGTAACCTGGATCCCCGCCTCCGCGGGGATGACAAGAGGGACCGCGGAGATGACAAGAGGGACCGCGGAGATGACAAGGGCATGGCGCTTTTCACCGTCATTCCCTTTTTCCCCATCTTTCCCTTTTTCCCCGTCTTTCCCTTTTTCCCCGTCTTTCCCGCGAAGGCGGGAATCCAGATTAAAAAGACTGGATTCCGGATCAAATCCGGAATGACAACATTGTAAAGTCATTGCTGATACACCACCCTAATACTCAACATACACCGCCTCCTCGCCGAGCAGGCTCTCGACCGTCCGGGTCAGCTCGTCGGACGGCAGCACCCCGCCGACCTCGGCCGACTGGGCGATCACCCGAAAGGCGTGGGGTGTCTCGAGCTCGAAGACGACGGGACATTCGCCGGCGTGTTTTTCCAGGACATCCTTCAGTTCGTCGAGGAGCGATTCTTCAAGGCCCGGGACGAAGACACGGATGACCACCCGCTTGACCAGCTTCTGGAAGGCCTCGGCCAGCGGCATGACGGCCGTCAGCTGGATCTTGCGGCTTTCGCCTTCGCCCACGAACTTTCCCTTGAGCCAGACCAGCCGGTCTTCGTGAAGGAACTCGTAGTTCTTGCGAAACGCGTCCGGGAAGGCGATGACCTCGATCCGGCCGCTCATGTCCTCCAGGAAGAAGGCGGCCATGCGCTCGTCCTTTTTCGTCTTGAGCGGCCGGAACATGGTGATGACGCCGGCCAGGCGCACCTCGGCGTTGAAATCCTTTTCCTCGTCGAGGTCGCTGACCAGATTCGAGACGAGCCGGCCGAGGTTCTTGAACTGGGCCAGGGGATGGCCGGTGATGTATAATCCCAGGGCGTCCTTCTCGTACGACAGCATCAAGGACTCGTCCCACTCGCGCATGGCCCTGACCTCGGCCGGGACCTCGGGCGGTTCGACGTGGTCGCCGCCAAAGAGCAGGTTCTGCCGGGTCGCCTTGGCCTTCTGGGCCTCGTGCGAGAAATCGATCATCCTGTCGATCAGATGAAAGCACTGGGACCGCAGCCATTTCAGGGAATCGAACGCGCCGGCCTTGATCAGGCTTTCAAGGACCTTCCGGTTGATGGCCCGGCTGTCGACGTGGGCGACGACGTCGAACGGCGTGGCGAACTTCCCGTGCTCCCGGCGGATATTGATGATATCGCGGGCGGCCGTCTCGCCGACGTTCTTGATCGCCGACAGGCCGAAGCGGACGGCGTTCCCGGTCACGGTGAAATTGAAGTCGCTCTCGTTGATGTCGGGAGGGAGCACGGCGATGCCCATCTGCTGGCATTCGTTGATGTATTTCTGGACCTGATCCGTCCCGCCGCGCTCGGCCTCGGAGGTCAGCAGGGCGGCCATGAAATGGTGCGGATAGTGGGCCTTGAGGTAGGCCGTTTGATAAGCGAGAGCGGCGTAGGCCGCGCTGTGGGACTTGTTGAACCCGTACTCGGCGAAGTTCTTGATGTTCTCAAAAAGCTTCTTGGCCTTGTCCCCCGAGATGAGGCCCTTCTTCCGGGCCCCCTTGAGGAAATTCTCCTTCTGCGACTTCATGATCTCGGCGACCTTCTTGCCCATGGCCTTCCGCAGCATGTCGGCCTCGGCCAAGGTGAAACCGGCCAGCTCGGTCGCGATCCGCATGACCTGCTCCTGGTAGACGATGATCCCGCGCGTTTCGCGGAGGACGGGCTCGAGCTCGGGGATCTCGTAGACCACCTGATCGGGATGGTGCCTGCGCTTGACGAACTCGGCCGTCATGCCGCTCTTGAGCGGCCCGGGCCGGTAGAGCGCGTTCAGGGCGATGAGGTCGCGGAACTCGTCGGGTTTGCAGCTCCGCAGCAGCTCTTTCATCCCCCGGCTCTCGAACTGGAAGACGCCGTCCGTGTTGCCCGCCTTGAACAGGTCGAACGTCGGCGGGTCGTCGATGGGCAGGTTTTTCATATCGACGCGGACGCCGAAGTCCGTCTCGATGAGGTCGAGGGCGTCCTGGATGATGGTCAGGGTGCGCAGGCCGAGGAGGTCCATCTTGAGCAGGCCGATGTATTCGACATCTTCCATCGGGAACTGGGTCGTGATCTCGCCCTTGACCGACTGGTAGAGCGGCAGGAACTCGGTCAGCGGTTTGGGCGTGATGACCAGGCCGGCGGCGTGGGTCGAGGGATGGCGGACCTGGCCCTCGACCTTCTGGGCGATGGACAGGAGGTGGGCGATCTTCTGGTTCTTGTCGCGCAGGTCCTTGAGCTGCGCGATCGAGGCGATCGCCTTCTCGATCGTGACGTCGGGGCCGAAAGGGATCATCTTGGCGATCCGGTCCACCTCCGGCAGCGGCACCTCGAGCACCCGGCCGACGTCGCGGATCGCGGCGCGCGCGGCCATCGTCCCGAAGGTGATGATCTGGCTGACGTTGTCCCGGCCGTATTTCTCCGTAACGTATCTGATGACCTCCTCGCGCCGCCTCCCGCAGAAATCGATGTCGATGTCGGGGAGGCTGATGCGGTCCGGGTTCAGGAACCGCTCGAAGAGGAGGTCGTATTCGATCGGGTCGATGTCGGTGATGCCCAGGCTATAGGCCAACAGGCTCCCGGCCGCCGAGCCGCGCCCCGGCCCGACGGGGATCTTCTGGGCGCGCGCCTCGCGGATGAGGTCCCAGACGATGAGGAAGTAGCCCTCGAATCCCATCCGTTCGATGAGCTTGATCTCTCGTTCCAGCCGCTCCTCGTATTCCTCGAGCGGATGGGTGAGCGGTCTTCCCTCCCGCTTCCCGGTCAGGGCCTGCATGCGCCCGCGGAACCCCTCCCGGACGACCCGCTCGAAATACTCCTTGAGCTCCATCCCCTCGGGCGGCGTGAAGCGGGGCAGAAAGTGGTCCGAGGTCGGGAAATGAAAATCGCACTGGCCGGCGATATGGACCGTGTTTTCCAGGGCCTCGGGGACCTCGTGAAAGAGGCGGGCCATCTCCTCTCCGGACTTGAAATAGAACTCCGTCGTCCCGAAGCGGATCCGGTCCTGGTCGCTGAGCTTCTTGTTCGTCTGGATGCAGAGAAGGACGTCGTGGCTCTCGGAATCGTCCTTGCGGTAATAGTGGACGTCGTTGGTGGCCACCAGCGGAAGGCCGAGCTTGCGGGCCAGGCGGACGAGCTTCGGATTGACCTCATGCTGTGGCGGAAGACCGTGGTCCTGGAGCTCGATGTAAAACCGGCCTTTGCCGAAAATGTCGGCATAGGTCCCGGCGGCCGCTTCCGCGTCCTCATCCAGGCCTTTTCCGAGAAGGAAGGAGACCTCGCCCTTGAGGCAGCTCGACAGGCCGATCAAGCCTTCGCTGTGCTGGGCCAAGAGCTCCTTATCGACGCGGGGGCGGTAATAGAACCCCTCGGTGTAGGCCTTGGTGATGAGGCGGCAGAGGTTCGTGTAGCCCTTTTCGTTCGCGACCAGGAGAACGAGGTGGAAATGGATCCGGTCCCGTTCGCCGGCCTGCCGGTCGAAGCGGCTCTTGGGCGCGACGTACGCCTCGCAGCCGAGGATGGGCTTGATCCCCTTTTTCTTGGCCTCCTTGAAGAAGGGGACGGCGCCGAAGATATTGCCGTGGTCGGTCAGGGCCACCGCGGGCATATTGTTCTGGAAAGCGGCGTCGGCCAGATCGGCGATGCGGACGGCGCCGTCGAGGATGCTGAACTCGCTGTGGTTGTGGAGATGGATGAAGCTCTGGGACATCTTACTCCCACTCGATCGTTCCCGGCGGTTTGGTCGTCACGTCATACACGACCCGGTTGACGCCCTTGACCTCGTTGACGATGCGGGTCGAGATCCGGGAGAGCAGGGCGGGGGTCGCGGGAAACCAGTTGGCCGTCATGCCGTCCACGCTCTGGACGAGGCGGACGACGGCCACCCGCTGGTAAGTCCTCCGGTCTCCCATCACCCCCACCGACTTGACCGGGAGCAGAACGGCGAAGGCCTGCCACAACTTATTGTAAACGCCTGCGTTGCGGACTTCCTCGAGGACGATCTCGTCGGCTTCGCGGAGGATCTCGAGGCTTTCCCTGTTGACCTCGCCGACAATCCGGACGGCCAGGCCGGGTCCCGGGAAGGGATGCTGCTGGACGAAATCTTTGTCCACGCCGAGCTCTAGGGCGAGGACCCGCACTTCGTCCTTGAACAGCTCGCGGAGCGGCTCGATGAGCTTGAACTTGAGGTTCTTGGGAAGGCCGCCGACGTTGTGATGCGATTTGATGGTCGAGGACGGCCCCTTGACCGGGTTGCTTTCGATGACGTCGGGATAGATGGTCCCCTGGGCCAGGAATCTGACCCCGCCGATCTTGGCCGCCTCGCGGTCGAAGATCCGGATGAACAGGCCGCCGATGATCTTCCTCTTGCGCTCGGGCGAGACGACGCCGCGGAGGGCCGCGACGAACTCGTCGGCCGCGTCCACCCCGTCAACGTTGAGGGCCAGTTTCTTGCGGAACTTATCCATGAGGTCGTGGTACTGCCCTTTGCGGAGCAGGCCGTTGTCGACGAAGACGCAGGTCAGGCGCCGGCCGACGGCTCGCTGGATGATGAGCGAGGTGACGAGTGAATCCACGCCGCCGCTCAGGCCGCAGATGACCCGCTCCTTCCCGACCGCGCGCCGGATCTCCTCGGCCTTGCGCTCGATGAACGAGCTCATGTTCCAGTCGGGCCGGAGGCCGGCGAGCTTGAAAAGGAAATTGCCGAGAATCTTCTTGCCTTCCTTGGTGTGAATGACTTCCGGATGGAACTGCACGCCGTAGAGCCGGCGGTCCTTGTTTTCGATGACGGCCGCTTTGGTGTTCGTCGTCCGGCCGGTGATGCAGAAGCCGGGCGGCAGCGTCTCGAGCCGGTCGCCGTGGCTCATCCAGACCTGTTCGGAATCCTTGACGCCGGCGAGAAGGCCGCTCCGGTCCAGGACCCGGAGCGAAGCGAAGCCGTATTCCCGCTTGGCGTGGGACTTGACGGCGCCGCCGAGGAGATGGGCGGTGAGCTGCAGGCCGTAGCAGATGCCGAGGATGGGAATCCCCAGGTCGAAGATCCCCGGCGGCGGGAGGGGGGCGCCTTTCTCATAGACGCTCTGCGGGCCTCCGGACAGGACGAGCGCCTGCGGCCGCATCTTTTTGAGCCGGGCCGGGGACGTGGCGAATGGCAGGATCTCCGAGTAGACGCCGAGCTCGCGGATCTTGCGGGCGATGAGCTGGGTGTACTGCGACCCGAAATCGAGGACCACGACCTTGCCCATGCCGAGATTCTATCACTCGCTCCAGACTCAAACAAGTGGGCGCAGGAGAGAAGATCCGGGATCGGTTTCGCTCCCGACTCGGGTTTTTAACGCCGTTTCCTCACCGTCTTTCTCGGCGGCTCAGAACTCCGTCCCGGCTTCCTAATTACGGGGGTTCGCCGGGACGTCAAACATGCTTCGCCGGCCGATCTCTTCCGGATCGGCTGCCCTCCAAGGACGGCTCGGAAAGGCTAAACCCTCCATGGTCGCTTCAGCCGATCCCGGATCTTCTCTGGTCTAAATCCGATAAATAAGCAAGAAAAAAATTAAAAACTGAAAACCGGGTCCTATTTTTTCTGCGCCTGGGCCTTGATCTTGTCCAGGTTCTTCTGCATGGCCGGTTTGGCCGCGGGGCCGGCGAACTCGACCGCCTTCTCGGCCGCCTTGAGCGCTTCGGAGTGCTTCCCCATCTTCGCGTAAAGGTCGGCCAGGGCGGACCAGTGGTAATACGCCCGGGGCCGGACCTCGACCGTCCGTAACCCGGCCGCGAGGGCCCCGTCGAGGTTCTTGCCCTGCTGGGTCCAAAAATAAATGTAAGATCGGAGCTCGCCCGGCTCGTCCCAATATTTTTTAGCGTAAGCCGGGCCAAAGACCTCGAGCGCCCTGGCCTCCCGGCCGAGGCCGAGGAAGACGCGGGCCGCCTGTTGACGGACGAACATGGCCTCGGGCTGGAGCTTCAGGGCCGCCTCGGCGACGGCTTCGGCGCTCTCGGCGTTCTCCCCGCGCTGGGCCCAGAAATCCGCGTATTCGAGCAATCCAAAAGCGACGTTCGAGAGATGCCCTTCGATGAACGGCTTCCCGAAAATCTCCTCGGCCTTCGCCTTCTCGCCCCGGGCCAGATAGAATTCAGCGATGGCCGCTTGGGCGTAGGGGTCGGGATTGGCCTCGGTCATCTCCGCGAGCCGCTCGGCGAGGGCGAGGCCCTTGTCGAGGGATTTCTTCTCCTCCGTGATCCTCGTCAGCCATTTCTGGAGAACCCACGTTTCGGTGGGGAATTTCTCCGTATATTCGGTATAGAAAGCGTCGGCCTCCTCCGTCGGGGCAGTGCCGTAATAAAAGATATCGAGGCTAGAATAGGCCATCCTGGCCATCGGCCCGTCGGGGTGCTTTTTGAGATAAGCTTTCATCTGCGCCGGATCGCGACGGGTCTGGAGCGGGAAGCGGGCGATCTCGTAGTCGGCGTATTCGGTGTATGTCACCGGCGTTTTTATATAATCCGGCTTGAACGAGCCTGACTTCCCGTCGGGGTCGAGAGCGACCACATCCTTGTACAAGGGGACGGCCTTATCCTCCTTGGCCCGCTCGGCGTATTTGCGGGCCAGCTTGAAGGCTGTCGCAATGTCCTTGGGATTCACCGCGTTGGCGGCCACAAGTGATTTATATGTATCGATGCCGGCTTGGGCTTTCTCGACCTTGGCCTGGAATTTTTCGGGCGGGGCGCTGTAGCCGACGATCCAATCGACCTCGGTCCCCGCTCCGTCGAGGACCATCGTCGTCGGAGTACCCCGGATGGCGAACCGCTGGAACGCTTCGGCGCCCTTTTCGTCGTCCCGGTCGGCCCGGACGACGATGAAATTCTTGCTCAGAAAATCACGGAATTTGGGATTTTCGAAGAACTGCTGACCCAGCAGTCGACAGCCCGATCAGCCGTCGGAATAGAAGTCGACAAGGACGAGTTTCTTTTCAACCTTGGCCTTGGCCACAGCCTCGTCCACCGTGCCCTTGAACCAGACCTGGCCGGAAACCGAGCCTGCGAGAAGCATTAGCGCCCATGAGGCGATCAGATTTTTTTTCATCGCGGCCCTCCTCATGGTCATCATATTTCAGGCAAAGAAGCTAGTCAACTCCATGTGCAAAATTTCCGGGAATGAAATTTTGTAACTACTTAGGTAGCCAGGAGTCAGAATTCAGGAGACAGAATGAGAATGCCGGAGACGAGATTTGAGGACTTGTGGAGGCCTATTCTCAGGCCATTCTGAATTCTGACTCCTGAATACTGTCTACCTAAGTAATTACGATAATTTATAAGAAAATTCATTATTTTGTTGACAATATGTATTATTTGGTATAACAGTAGAAGTAGAATAATAGGAGTAGAAATATATGGCTAGATTTATATTGAGAAAAAGCGCTTATGAATATACAAAGGAGGACTTCGAGAGGGAGCTCATCGGCCTCGAGCCCGAGATAATCAGGCTGTATTACGTCGAGATCAACGGCAAGAAATTCCCGCCCAAACAGATCATCGCCCATGTCCTTCACTTGGGCAAGGTCGAATTCACGACCATGGACGCGGCCAATATCCTGCGGAGATTGGGATTTCGGCTCAAACATCTCGAATAAGCCGTCCGCCTGCCTCTTTCATTGACACATCGAGCCGGTTCTTTTATAGTGAGATCACTATGACCTGGGAAGATATCGCCAGAGAATTATCGGTTCAAACGGATTCGAAGATCGTCCTGCTCGTCATCGACGGCTTGGGCGGGCTGCCCGTCCAGGGCAGGACCGAGCTCGAGACGGCCC
>Ga0315297_10001700_pt1 | contig 13718 bp, 10 predicted proteins | sample YL17G15_0_MG_FD_203628 | JGI IMG/M metagenome (GOLD analysis project Ga0315297, IMG submission 203628) | Sediment microbial communities from Yellowstone Lake, YNP, Wyoming, USA - YL17G15_0 | ecosystem: Environmental > Aquatic > Freshwater > Lake > Sediment | place: USA: Wyoming | collected... | reverse complement strand
GGTCCGGCAGCGCACCCACACCTCCGAGGAGGGGAGTTTGCGCTGGTCGATCATCACGATGGCATCGTCCTGCCACTCAATCGTCGGAAGCATATGAACTCATGATACTCGACGCGCCGAGGCCCGCGGGAGCACCCCGGTACCCTACGTCCGAGTCAGCCGAGCAGGCGCGCGTCGAAGGGAAGCGGAAACAGGTCTTTGAGCCGGTGGTGGCCCTTGTCGTCGGTCAGATTGGCCAGGATCACGTCGATGTCGCCGCAGAACTCCCACAGGATCTGGCGGCATGATCCGCACGGGGGAGTCGGGTCCTGGGTGTCGGCCACGACGGCGATGCGGCGGAACGCGCGATGCCCTTCCGAGACGGCTTTCAGCACGGCAACGCGTTCGGCGCACACCGTGAGTCCGTAGGTCGAGTTCTCGATGTTGCAGCCGGTAATAACGAGGCCGTCCTCCGTTTCGAGGGCGGCGCCAACCTTGAACTTCGAGTACGGCGCCACGGCGCGCTCGCGTGCCTCGCGCGCCGCCGCAATGAGCGTGGCGTCATCCACCATAGAGTCCCCCAGTCAGCCTTCGCCTGTCGCCTTCCGAGACCCGCGCTTGTTGCCTTTCGAGTCCCGAGTCCCGAGTCCCGAGTCCCGAGCCCCGAGCCCCGAGCCCCGAGCCCCTAGATCGTCCCCACGATCTCCTCGAGCAGTGCGATGAACGCCCCCCGCACGCGCTGTGCCGTCGCCATCACCTCCGCGTGATTGAGCGGCTGCGGGAGCACGCCGGCGGCCATGTTGGTGATGCACGAGATGCCGAGCACCTCCATCCCCATGTGCCGCGCGACGATGGCTTCGGCCACCGTGGACATGCCCACCGCGTCGGCGCCAATCGTCCGAAGGTAGCGGATCTCGGCCGGCGTCTCGTAGCTTGGCCCGTGGAGCCCGGCGTAGATGCCGTGGGCGATGGCCAGGCCGTTCGTCGCCGCGGCGCGATCGGCCACCGCCCGCAGCCTTCTGGAGTACACCTCGGTCATGTCCGGGAATCGCGGCCCGAAGCGATCCTCGTTCGGACCGACGAGAGGATTGGAGCCCATCAGGTTCAGGTGATCGTCGATCACCATCAGCACGCCCTCGGAGAAGGACGTGTTGATGCCGCCGGCGGCGTTCGTCAGGAGCAGGGTCTTGACACCCACCGTCGCCATGACCCGGGTGGCGAACACGACGGTCCTCATCGGGTGGCCTTCGTAGAAGTGCGCCCGCCCTGCGAGGACGGCCACGCGGCGGCCTCGCACCTGGCCGACCACCAGTTTGCCGGCGTGCCCGATCACGGTCGATCGGGGCCAGCCGGGAATGGCCTCGTAGGGAATGACGACAGGATCCGCCACGTGGGAGGCGAAGTCGCCGAGCCCCGATCCCAGCACGATGGCGATGTCCGGCGTCGCCGGCACGCGCTCGCGGACGAAGGCGGCCGCGGCCTGCACGTTCGAATAGGCGTCTGTCATAGGAGGAACCCCGCGATCGTGGCGGTCATGAAGTTGGCCAGCGTGCCCGCCAGCATCGCCCGCATCCCGAGCCTGGCCAGGTCGTGGCGCCGGTTCGGAGCGAGGGCGCCGATGCCGCCGATTTGAATGCCAATCGAACTGAAATTCGCAAACCCGCACAGCGCGAATGTCGCAATCGTAAAGGACTTCGGATCGATCGCGCCGACCAGCGGGCCCGCCGCTTTCACCGCGGTCGCGCCCGCGTACTGCCCGAGTTGCGCATACGCGACAAACTCGTTGAGCACCATGCGCGTGCCCAGCAGGTTCCCGATAATCTGCGAGTCCTTCCAGGGCACGCCCATCGACCACGCCACCGGGGCAAACGCCCAGCCCAACACCTGCTGCAGGCTCAGGTGCGCCAGCGAGGTCGCGCCCAGGTAGGTGGCCGCCAGCGACCCCGCGACGCCGAGGAGCGCGTTGAGCAGCGCGACGAGCGCCAGAAACGAAATCAGCATCGCCCCGACGTTCAGCGCGAGGTGCAGCCCCTCCCCGGTTCCGCGCCCGGCCGCATCGATGACGTTCACGTCGGTCCGCTCCGCGTCGAGCTTCACCGTGCCCATCGTCTCGGGCAGTTCGGTCTCGGGCACGAACATCTTTGCCATCATCAGCGTGCCGGGCGCCGTCATGATGACCGCCGTCAGCAGGTGCTTCGCGTCGATCCCGAACAGGATGTAGGCGGCCATGATGCCGCCCGAGATGTGCGCCATCCCGGACGTCATGACGGTCATCAGCTCGGACTGCGTCATCTTCGGCAGGTACGGCCGGATGGTCAGCGGCGCCTCGGTCTGGCCCATGAAAATGCTGGCCGCGACGTTCAGCGTCTCGGCGCCGCTCGCCTTCATCACCTTCCGCATGCCCCACGCAAAGGCGCGGACCACGACCTGCATCACGCCGTAGTAGTAGAGGATCGCGAAGAGGGCCGCGATGAAGATGATGGTGGGCAGCACCTGGAACGCGAAGATCATCGAGTACCGCGCCCCTTCCTCGCCGAGGACCGTGGTCATGATGCGCGGCCACGCCTGCTTGTCGCCGAGCGGCCCGAACACGAACGAGGCCCCCACATTCGCGAAGTCCAGCAAACGGGTGATGGCGCCGCCGAGTGTCTGGAATACACGCTGACCGATGGCGGTTTTCAGGACGATCAGCGCAAAGACAATCTGCAGGCCGAGGCCCCATACCACCGTCTTCAGATCGATGGCTCGACGATGGCTCGACAGGGCATACGCGATCCCCAGAATCACCACGGCCCCGGCCACCGGCTGCGCCTGCGGCACGCCGCCGAAGCCGGCCAGCAGCACGGCCGCGAGCGCCACCGCCACTCCGCCTGCGATGATCCAAAGTTCCGTCGACGACAGGCGCCAGCCGCCGTTCGTATCCGTGCCAGATGTCGTGGTCATCCCGTCTCCCCAGGTCCCGATGTCATACGACTTCGCCTACCACGAGCGGCTGCGGCGCCGGAGGCGCCCCGCCGAGTTCGATCGCCTGCATGGCCAGATCCCCGGCCTCGCGAAGGCCTCGGCCGTCGCGATGGATCAGCTCGAGCGCCGGCTCGCCCGCCCGCACCAGCGAGCCCAGGGAGACAAGGATCCGAATGCCCACGCCGTGGTCGATCGTGTCTTCCGCCGTCGCGCGACCGGCGCCCAGCGCGGCAGCCGCGCGCCCGATCAGCATCGCCTCGAGTCCGGTCACGTACCCGGCTCGGGGTGCGCGGACCAGCTCCCGGCCCGGCGCGAGCGCCAGGGCAGCAGGGCGATCGACAACCGCCGGATCTCCGCCCTGCCGGACGACCATCCGCCGGAACCGCTCGAGGCCGGCGCCCGAGACCAGCGCGTCGCGCACCTGCCGCTCCGCCTCGGCCATCGTGTCGGCACGGCCGGCGATGAGCACCATGCGCGTGGCGAGGAGCACCGACAACTCCGTGAGGTCGCGCGGCCCCTGCCCGCGAAGCGTCTCGATCGACTCGATGACTTCAAGGGCGTTTCCCACGGCCCGCCCGAGCGGGGCGTCCATGCGCGTCAGCATCGCCTCGGTTCGAACGCCCGCCAGCTGCCCCGCCCGTACCATGGCCTGCGCGAGCGCTTCGGCTTCGCGCACGGTCTTCATGAACGCGCCATGGCCGACCTTCACGTCCAGCACGAGCCCGTCGATCCCCTCGGCAAGCTTCTTGCTCATAATCGACGCGGTAATCAGGGGGATGCTCTCCACCGTCGCCGTCACGTCGCGAAGGCGGTAGAGCCGGCGGTCTGCGGGCGCGATGTCCCGCGTCTGCCCCACGATCACGCACCCCACGTCCGCCAGCGCGTCGACGATGTCGGGAGCCGCGAGGTCCACGCGGAATCCCGGGATCGCTTCGAGCTTGTCCAGCGTGCCACCCGTATGACCGAGACCACGGCCCGACATCATCGGAACCACGACGCCGCAGGCCGCGGCGAGGGGCGCGAGAATCAGGGATGTCTTGTCGCCGACGCCGCCCGTGCTGTGCTTGTCGACCTTGAGTCCCGGCAGGCCCCGGAGATCGAAGCGGGCTCCGGAACACGCCATGGCCTCCGTCAGCCAGGCCGTTTCTTCGTCGCTCATCCCGCGCAGGACGATGGCCATGAGCAGCGCGGAGATCTGATAGTCGGGCCACGACCCGTCCGTCGCCCCGGCGACGAAATTGTCGATCTCCTCTCTGCCCAGAGGATTGCCGTCGCGTTTCGTCCTGATGATGTCGACCGCTCGCATGGAAGCCAGAAGTATAGCGAAAGTCCCGGCGCGAATTGCCGATATTCCCTAGAGAGCCATTCTTGGTGAGTGGCCAGACCTATGCCTGTGTGGTTTCAGCCCGGCGCACCTCCTCTCGTCACGCGCGGCGTCAAGGGATTGGCGCGTGCATTCGGTGACCGGGTGAACGCCTGGTCGGCGGGTCTCACCCGGCCGCTCTGGATCGTGCGATGACATCCGCGGCTGCCGACCCGCTCGCCGCCATCGAACCCATGGCGCCCGACCTGGCGGCGCGCGTGACGGCATTCGCACGCTCATGCAAGGCGGCCGCTCGGGCGGTGGCGCTCTATCCCGGCGAACACCCAGCCGTGGCAGCCGCCCTGGAAGCGGTGACGGTCGCAGCGGAGGCCGCCACCACGCCCGCGATGCTGCAGTTCGCCGTTCTGCCCGACGCGCTCACCGTGGATGGCCGCGCCATGGCCCGCCCGGACGCCGCCGTGACGGATTTCGCCGCCCTCCTGCATCGCCACCAGGTCGGCCAGTTGTCGCTTCGCCCCCAGACCGATGCCAACCTCTGGCGCCGGTTTCTGGCGCTTCTGGCCCTGCCGCCGGACCAGGCCCGGCTGCGCGGCGGTCTGGGCAAGTTGTGGGCCTCGGAGGGCGAAACACGGATCGAGATCCGCAGCCTGGACTACAACGAATTGCTCCGGTCGCGCATCCGGGGCGACAAGGCGACATGGGAGTCGATCGTCGCCGGATGCCTGGAGGGCAACGCGTTCTCGCTCGATGACGCGATGGTCGAGTTGCTGTTTGGGATCCTCAACGACCCCGACAAGATCGCGGGGCTGATGCAGGCCGTCGAAGCGCGCCTGGCCTCGGGAGACACCCAGGGGCAAGGCCCGATGGTCATCGCCGGATTGCTCCAGGCGGTGGCCCAGTTCGTGGCGACCTCCGCCCCGGAGCAGGCCGACAGCGTCATGAACGCCCTGGCCGAGGCCGCGACGCGGCTGCCCATCGACACGCTGGCTCCCATCGTCGAGACGCAGCGGGGCGCCTTCCGCCCGAACCTGGCTCGATTCGTCCAGGGTTTGGTCCGTCGCATCAGCGACGGCTCCATCGCCGATCTCATACGGTGCGAGGTACGCGGTGGACGCGGGTCGTCACCGCGCCTGGCCGACGCGTTCTGCGGCCTCGCCCCGGACCCCGACCGGCGCTCGGCGATCCTCGCACTGGCCCGCGGCACCATGGAGCAGGCGGGCGCTGCCGCCGACCCGGCAATCGCCCAGGCGTGGCAGCAGTCCGAGGAGATGCTGCTGACCTACTCGGACAAGGCGTTCGTGTCGGACGAATACAACAACGAACTTGGACGCCTGCTTGATCGGTCCGTCGAGATCGAGAAGGACCGCACGGATCCGATCGACCTGATGGTGGCGTGGCGCGACACGGTCGACGATGACAATGTCCGACTGCTTGACGCGGCCCTCCTCGCCGACTTGATGCACCTCCAGCAGGAGGTGACGCATTGGCGCGATCTCGCCGAGCTTGCGTTGCGCCGTGTCAACGCGCTGCTCGTGGTGGGCGACTTCCCGGCGGCGGCGCTTCTCGTCGAAGCGTTGCGCTCGCAGTCCGAGGGTCAAGGCGAGCCCGACATCCGGGCAGCCGCTGCCGAGATCATGCGCAACATTCTGACGCCGTCGACGATGCGGCACGTCGCCTCCCACCTGGATACGTCTGACCAGTCCGTGGTCCACGCCGCGCAGCGCTTCTGCGTGGCCCTCGGCACCGTGGCCATCGGGCCTCTCGCCGAAGTACTGTCCCGGGAGGAACGGAACCGCCCGCGCAAGCACCTGATCGACGTCCTGATCGGCTTCGGCGCCCCTGGTCGGCAGTCCGTCGAGCAGTTGCGCCAGTCGCCGAACGCGGCCGTCCGGCGGACGGCGGTGTTGCTGCTCAGGGAGTTTGGCGGACAGGAAGCCCTCCCCGAGCTGGAGAAGCTGCTGGATGATTCCGAGCCTCACGTGCAACGCGAGGCGACGCGGGCAATCGCGGGGCTCGGCATCGAGTCCGCGTATGACACGCTGATCCGCGCGCTCGAGCGCGGCACCGAACGTGCCCGGATGTCCATCCTCGGCGTGATCTGGACGCTGCCGGACGAGGACGCCGAACAGCTGCTTTCGCATCTCGTGCTGACGGCCCCCTGCCGCGGCGCGATGTGGGCCATCCACGAGCGGGCCCTCGAACGCCTGGGATCGCTCGGCGGGCGGTCTTCAGTGAATGCCCTGTCCACCGTTCTCGAGCGGCGGCGGTTCTGGTCGCCGTTCAGAATGGCCGCGCTGCACCGGATGGCCGTCGACGCACTCGGGCAGATTGGCACCCCGGACGCCGTGGCGGTCATCGAGACCACCGCGATCCACGGTCCCCGCTGGGCGCGGACCGCCGCCCAGGCCCGCCTGGGTGCAGCGATGGGCAAGACCACTCGCGAAGGACAACTGGGATGAGCGACGACGCACGACGAATCCGAATGGCCGAGGATCTGCTGCGGCGCTTTGCCGCGTGCGTCAAAGCGATGCAGCTCTATTCGCTGGACCACCCGATCGTCACACGTGCGGTCGAGCAACTGGCGGAGAGCCTCGAGCGGGCCCACGTGGAAGCGGCCGACGTCGTCATCGGCATCGTCGATCAACAGGTCGTGGTCGATGGCGTACCGCTCCCCGGCGTCCACGGTTCCGCCGAAACGGTCGAGCGATTTCGCGCCATTGGCGTCGAGAGGATCGCTTTCGACCGCGGCGTGACGGGTGACGAACTGCTGACGTTCGCGCGGGAACTGGCCGCGGCACGAGGGAGTCGAGACGACGAGGGCGACGAACGCCTGGCGGCGCTCTCGTCCGAGCACATCCACGTCGGCCGCTTGCGACTGCGCCAGCGGATGGAGTCGGGCCACAGTGATATCCGCGCCATTCAACAAAGCTATCGGAACGCCGTCGCCGGCGCGAAAGCCATCTGGGATCAGGCGCAGGCCGAGGGGGGCCCCGACCCGGCGATGGCCATCGGGCTCGTGGAGGGCCTGGCGAGCGCGGTCGGACAGAACCGGCGGGCGATGATCGCGCTGACGGCCCTGTGCCGGTACGACAACTACACGTTCACGCACATGGTGAACGTCAGCGTGCTGACGATGGCGCAGGCGCGAAGCCTCGGGATCGACGGAGCGCCGCTTCGCCAGTTCGGCCTGGCCGGCCTGATGCATGACATCGGCAAGATCAAGACGCCCGCCGAGATCCTCACGAATAAGGACCGCCTGACCGAAGCCGAATTCGCCATCATCATGAAACACCCGGTCGACGGCGCCGACATGCTCCGGCGCCGCCTCGAACTGCCCCCGCTGACGGCCATTGTCGCCTTCGAACACCACCTGCGCGTGGATGCCACGGGGTATCCGGCCGGCGTCTCCCGGCCGGCGCTGAACGTGGCGACCCAGCTGTGCAGCATCGCCGACGTCTACGACGCGATGCGATCCCAGCGCAGCTACCAGCGCGCGTTTCCGACCGACCGGATTCTCGCGGTAATGCAGCAGAACAACGGCACACGCTTCGACCAGCGCCTGGTACGGCGCTTCAGCCAGTTGATGGGCATCTACCCCGCCGGCAATCTCGTCCGGCTCGACAACGGGGCGCTCGCCGTCGTGCTGCGGATCCACGCCCCCGACCCGGCACGGCCGACCGTGCGGGTGATCGTCGGCCCGGACGGCCAACGGTTGGCGAATCCGCACGATGTCGCGCTCTGGGCGGAGGACGGCCCCGCGGGGCCGCCGCCGCGGATCGTGACCCCGGTCGATCCGGCGGAAGCCGGTATCGATCCCCTGCCCTACCTCGACGCCGACGCCTAGATCGGATCGCCAGCAATGGCAGGACTGAAGTCCTGCCCCACGTACGTCATCTGGCCCTGCGTATCCGCAGGTGGCGCGGGTGACGATGTGTGGCGCAGCGGTCCGTACGTGGCGCAGACTTTAGTCCTGCGTCGACCCACCTTGACACCATCCCAGCCGTCGCCTACGCTCACACGAGCGGTCTTTTTGGAGGTGTCATGAATGCCACGGTGCGGCCCAGCCGCTGGATTCTGGCGATCGTTGCGATCGGCCTCACGCTGCCTGTGCAGCCCTCCGCTCAAGGCGTCAGCGGCATGCGTGCCGTGACGGCCACCGCCGTGCGGGACCTGCGCGAGTGGGACACACAGATCGCCCACATGGTGCGCGGTGGGGAGGTACGGCAGCGCCTGGAAGAAGCGGACCCGCTCGTGGAGGGACGGACGCACGAACGGCTCGATCAGTACCACCGGGGAGTCCGGGTCTTCGGCGGCGAACTGGTCCGGCAGGCGGATGGAGGACAGACCGTTTCGGTATTCGGGGCGCTCTATGCCGGCATCCGGATCGATGTCGAACCCACCCTCAGCCCGTCCGACGTCACGGACATCGTGGAGGAGATGACCGGCATCGCGCCGGGCGTGGAACTGGCGCCGGAACTGGTGGTGCTGCCCCGTGACGAGGGCGGCTACGTACTCGCGTACCGCGCCCGCGTCATGACGCCAACGGGCTTGACCGTGTACTTCATCGACGCCGGCAGCGGTGACGTCGCGATGCAGTACAGCGACCTCCAGACCACGATCGGCACCGGCACAGGCGTGCTGAACGACACCAAGAAGGTGAGCACGACCCCTCGCTCAGGTACCTATCTTGCGATCGACCCGATGCGGCCGCCGGCGATCTACACCTACGACATGAAGGGCAACCTGGCGCGGACCCAGCTGTATTTGAACGGCCTGGTGACGCTGAACGACACCGACGTCGCGTCCGATTCCGACAACCAGTGGGCCGACCAGGCGGCGGTCGATGCCCATGCGTACTCCGGGTGGACCTACGACTATTTCTACAAGCGATTCAGCCGCCTGGGTCTCGACAACCGGAACCTGACGATGTCGAGCATCGTGCATCCGGTCCGCCGGGACGACTGGGCGAGCGCCCCGAGTGCGGTCCTGAACCTCTACTACCTGAATGCCTTCTACGCCGGGCGCGGCATCATGGTTTACGGCGAGGGGCTGCCGCCCGGTGCGATCGTCGGCGGCGTCCAGTGGAATTACTTCTCCGGTGCCCTTGACGTTGTCGCGCATGAACTCACCCACGGCGTCACCGACTACACGTCGGGCCTGATCTACCGGAACGAGTCCGGCGCCCTGAACGAAGCGTTCTCCGACATCATGGGGACGGCCGTCGAGTTCTACTTCCAGCAGGCCGGTGCAGGCTACCTGAAGGCCGACTACCTGCTCGGCGAGGACCTGACGTCGCCCCAGAGCGCCTTCAGGTCGATGGCGAATCCACAGGCTTACGACGATCCCGATCACTACTCGAAGAGGTATCTGGGCACCGCCGACAACGGCGGCGTCCACAGCAACTCGGGGATCGCGAACAACGCCTTCTACCTGGCGGTGGAGGGCGGGGTGAATCGGACGTCCGGCCTCTTTGTCCAAGGTGTTGGGTCGGCCAACCGTGAGAAGGTCGAGAAGGTGTTCTACCGGGGCTTCACGCAGCTCCTGCCGGCCAACGCCACATTCGCGCTGGCCCGTGCCGCGACCTTGCAGGCCGCGCGGGACCTCTACGGAGCCGGAAGTGATGTGGAGCGCGCCATCCAGCAGGCGTGGACGGCCGTCGGCGTGAACTGATCGACGCAGGACCCGGGGAGTACCGTGACCGTGACCGTGACTTCAGCGATCGTGCGGCGAGTCGTCGTGGCGTGTGTTCTGGCGTCGGCGACGGGGCTCCTGGCGCTGCCAGCCGGCGCGCAGACGTCCACCCAGCAAACAGGTCGGCCGCAGCCACCGCCGGCGCCGAAGGTCGTGCCCCCCCCGAGCGCGGCGCCAAAGGCCGCGGACCCGCAGCCGCCGACGCCGAAGACCACCGCTCCCCAGACGTCCGGCACCAGGACGTCGGACCCCCAGGCGGCCACCCCGAAGACCACCGGCACGCAGGCCCCCGGTCAGAAGGCCCCGGCTCCGAAGGTCCCCGTGGCCCAGAAGCCCCTGCCTCCTCGAACCTCCAAGGTGTGGAAGGGCCGCGGGTTCATGGTGGTGAGTGGTGGCGCGCAGTTGGCGGCCCCGGGCTACACATCCACCGTCGTCTTCAAGCTTCACGCGGAGGACGCCACACTGGACGCCAGTTCGAAGGTCCAGATCGGCCCCGTCTTCGGCGTCAGGGGCGGGATGCGAGTCTGGAAGAATCTCGCCATCGGGGCCGCCTTCGGCGTGTCATCAACCAGCCAGCGGGTCGACGTCACGGGGCGCCTGCCTCACCCGTTCATGTTCAACCAGTTCCGCGAGGTCAAGGGCACGGCTGACGGACTGGACCGCGTGGAGTCCATGGTCGCCGTCGAGGCATCGTGGCTCGTCGCCGTCAGGCGCCGCGTCGACATGTTTCTGTTCGCCGGGCCGGCTTACATCAACGTCCGGCAGGACATGGCCACCAGGGTGCAGTTCACGGAAATCTATCCCTACGACACGGCCTCCTTCACCGGCGTCGAATCGACGCGCGTCAGCGGCGGCGCTGTCGGCATCACCGCCGGTACCGATATCGCCTACCTCGTGTCGAAGAGCATCGGCGTCGGCGGCCAGCTGCGCTACTCGTACGCCTCGGCGACGCTGAGGCCGGCCGGTCAGCCCGCCACGGTGGGCCTGGGCGGATTGCAGCTGAGTGTCAGCGCGCGGATTCTCTTCTAGCCAGTGTCCACCCGGTGACAGCGTCGCTCTTCACGGCGCGGGTACTGAGCGCGGTCCGGCGCATTCCCCCGGGCCGCGCCGCCACGTACGGAGACATCGCCGCGCTCGCCGGCCGTCCCCGGGCGTGGCGGGCGGTGGGCAACATCATGCGCGGCTGCCAGTCGCTATCCGTCCCGTGCCACCGCGTGGTGTCGGCCGGGGGTGCGCTCGGAGGCTATGGCGGAAACCCGGGCATGAAGCGTGCGCTCCTGCGGGCCGAAGGCATCGTCGTCGTCGGCACCCGGATCCGCGGCTGGCGGCTCGTCCGGTGGCCGTCGAGACCCGACGAGGCACCACGACGGAACCGCCGGCGTCTCGGATCCGTATCCCCGAGGCAGCGACGGCCTGCCCGATAATCGGACGGGCCAGGCAACCTTTCATGCCCATGACTCCGTCTGACACAACAGAGGCCGGTCGGGGAGACCGGGACCTCGTCGCGCGCTGTCGTCGCGGCGAACTCGGCGCCTTCGAGGATCTCTACAAGCGGCACGGCAGCCGCCTCTACAGCGTCGCCTACCGGATCACCGGGAGCGCCGCTGACGCCGAGGATTTGGTCCAGGACATCTTCCTGCTGGTGTACCGTCGTCTCGACACCTACCGGGGAGAGGCCGCGCTGGGCACCTGGATGCACCGCCTGGCCGTCAACGCCTGCCTCGACTACGTGCGGAGCAAGCAGGGACGCCGGCAACAGGCGACGGATTTTATCGACGATCTCGACGACGTCGAGCCGGTCGCGCACGCGTCGTGGCGGCCGGATGCGGCGTTGGATCGGCTGGATCTCGAGCGCGCCGTCGCGCAGCTGCCGCCCAGCTACCGGCGGGCGTTCCTGCTGCACGACGTGGAAGGCCTTGAGCACCACGAGGTGGGAGAGATGCTGGGCATTGCCGAGGGCACGTCGAAATCCCTGCTTCATAAGGCACGAATGCGACTTCGGCTCCTCTTGCGTGGCCGGGAGGCCAACCCGGCCGCGCGGCCTGCCGCCGTCGTGGCATTCCAGGCCGCCAGCGATCGTCGTGGAGAACAATGATGGAACCCCTGACACCTGCTGAACCTGAGTGTGGCCGCTACTCAGCGCTCATCGGCGATCTCGTCGATGGCCCGATCGAGGCATCGGCGCAACGTGAACTGGACGAGCACCTGGCCGTGTGCCCCGCGTGCCGCGCGGTGCTCGCGGACCTGCGCGATATCAGGGGCGTCGCGGGCAGGCTGCCCGACTACACGCCAAGGCCCGAAGTATGGTCGGGCATCGCGCGTCGTCTTGAGACCGAGTTGGCCTCGCGCCCGCGCCCGTTCTGGACCGGCGCCCGGGTGGCCCTCGCCATGGCCGCCACCCTGCTGGTTGCCGTCGCGTCCAGTATGTGGCTGATGCGTGGTCCGGCGCCAGCCACCCAGGGCGGCGCGGCGACCGCAACGCCGGCCGCAGTAATCCAATCGACAGGCGATCTCGTCCAAGACGTTGACGAACACTTGCGGATCGCCGACGAGCATTACGTGAAGGCGATTGCCGGGCTCGAACAGGTCGTGCAGAGCGATCAGGCGGCGTTGGATCCGGCGGTGGCGGCGACGCTCCAGAAGAACCTGGGCGTCATCGACCAGGCGATACGCGAGAGCCGCGAGGCCATCAGAACGCAGCCCAACAACCAGGTGGTCCAAACCAGCCTGTTCGAAGCGCTGCGGCAGAAGGTGGCCTTGCTGGAAGACACGGTCGCACTCATCAATGTCATGCGCAAGGGCGACCAGGCGGGCGCGGCCAAGATTCTCGGGAGACAGAGCAAGTCCTGACAGGTGACACCATGAACAAACACACACTCCTCATCGGCGTCGTGGCATTCGGATTCCTGCTGGCGGGCGCGCCGGCGATGGCGGCACGGGCCGGCACCGCGGGTGCGGGTCCGACGGACCGGTGGAGCGACCAGCAGCTGACCGAGAAGTTCTCGAAGACGGTCCCCCTGCCGAAGGGCGGGTCGTTCGAGCTCTCCAACGTCTCGGGCGACATCATCGTCACCGGCGGGGCGGGCGACCAGGTCGTGATTGACGCCGTGAAGCGCGGCCGCACGGCCGAGGACCTCAAGGCGCTGCAGATCGAGGTGACCACGAGCGCCACCCGCGTGTCCGTCAGGACCGAGTATCCGCGCGAGCGCCGGAACATCAACGCGTCGGTCGACTTCACCGTCACTGTTCCCCGGGGCGCCGCGGTTACCGTCCAGTCGGTGTCCGGCGACTTGAAGCTGGCGACTATCGACGGCAGCCTGCGGGCCGAAACGGTGAGCGGGGACGTCTCCATTACGTCCGCCGCCCAGCTCGAGTCTGCCAAGACGGTGTCGGGCGATGTCACGGTGGAGACGGCGGCCAATGACGCCGATTTGTCGGCCGCGAGCGTGAGCGGCGGCGTCACGATGCGGACGGTGAAGGCCCGCAGTCTCGACGCCAACAGCGTCAGCGGCGAGATCACCCTGACCGACGTCACGTGCGATCGGGTGAAAGCCAACTCGATCAGCGGCGACGTCGTGTTCGCCGGCCCGCTCGCGAAGGGCGGCCGCTACATGCTCCAGTCCCACTCCGGCGACGTGACGCTCCACGTGAACGACAAGACGGGCTTCGAGGTGAACGCCGGCACCTTCAGCGGGGACATCACCAGCGACCTGCAAATCGTATCGACGTTCGGGGGCGAAGGTGAGCGCGGCCAGCCCGG
>Ga0315297_10001699_pt1 | contig 13720 bp, 8 predicted proteins | sample YL17G15_0_MG_FD_203628 | JGI IMG/M metagenome (GOLD analysis project Ga0315297, IMG submission 203628) | Sediment microbial communities from Yellowstone Lake, YNP, Wyoming, USA - YL17G15_0 | ecosystem: Environmental > Aquatic > Freshwater > Lake > Sediment | place: USA: Wyoming | collected... | reverse complement strand
CAGATTCGCCGCGCGGCCGCCGGTGCCTATTCAGAAACTAGCCGTGGGTCTTCAGCCCGCACTGACTCTTCTCCCACACTTGTCCGAAACGGCCGCCGGTCGTTGCTCTTCGAACTTGCGCGACTCCCGTGAGTGACGGCTATGCAAAGGAGTGTCCCCTAACGGGTGAACAATCAAGTGACCGCTATGCAACGAGCGTCACCTAACGGGTGAATAACCCCTAACGGGTGAATAGCTTCTAACGCGTGGATAACCCCTAACGGGTGAATAACCCCTAACGGGTGAATAGCAAACAACAAATTGGTGACGGGTTGCCCGAGTCGTAGGTTCTGTTCGCCCCGAGCCGCTTCAGGTCATTCGGGCATTGGTGACGCAGGCAATGAGGCGCTGGCCTCAAATCAGTCCGGGGGGGATTGAATGCTCAAGCGGAGCAACGGCGTCGGGGCGTGGGATAGCGAGGTCATCGACCTCACCGTCACGCGGAAACGAAAGCAGCTCGATCCGACGACGACGTATGACGTCGTCATGGTCGGCCTCGGCTACGTCGGTCTGCCCACGGCCCTGTCGTTCGCCGCCGCAGGGTTGTCGGTGGCAGGAGTCGACCTGAGTTTGGCGCGCCTGGACGCCGTCCGATCGGGCGATGTGGACCTGCTCGACACCGACCGCGTACGTCTTCGCGAGGCCTTGGACGCGGACTCGCTGCATTTGACGTCGTCGCCTTCGGTTCTGAGTCGGGCGCGCGTGGTCATGGTCTGCGTTCCGACGCCCGTTGATCAGCACTTGGTGCCTGATCTGGGTCCGATATCCGCGGCCTGCGCAACGGTGGTCGAGCACGCCCAACCTGGTCAGGTGCTGATCCTGACATCGACGACTTACGTCGGGACCACGCGAGACCTACTCGTGGAACCGCTATACCGCCAGGGACTGCGGGTGGGTGAGGACGTCTTCGTAGCGTTCAGCCCCGAGCGCATCGATCCCGGGAATGCGCAGTTCGCACAGGAGGAGGTCCCTCGCGTCGTCGGCGGAGCCACCCGTGAGTGCACTCAGCGCGCCGTTAAGGCCTTGGGCGCCTATGCCAGGAACTTGCACTGCGTTTCGAGCCCCGAAGCGGCCGAACTGACCAAGTTGTACGAGAACACGTTCCGCGCGGTGAACATCGCGCTGGCGAACGAGTTGGCAGACATTAGCGGCGAGCTCGGGGTCGATGTCACGGAGGTGATCGACGCCGCAGCCACAAAGCCGTACGGCTTCATGGCTTTCGCGCCGGGCCCAGGAGTTGGAGGTCACTGCATTCCTTGTGACCCGCATTATCTGTTGTGGCAACTCAAGCGTGAGCGTCACTCCGCACCACTCATCGAGCAGGCAATGTCGGCGATCGCCAAACGCCCGCGTGAGGTCGTAGACCGAGCGCGGGAGATCCTCGCCGATGCCGACCGCGGGGTTCGCGGGTCGCGCGTGCTCATGGTCGGCGTCGCCTACAAGCCGGGTGTCGCCGACTTGCGCGAGTCGCCGGCGCTCGAGGTCATCGACCGACTTCTCGCCCTTGGGGCGTGCGTCGAGTACTTCGACCCGCTCGTCAATGAACTTCGGCTCGGCGATGGCGCAGCGATGCGATCGTCGGTCGATGCACCGATGAGGTCCTACGACCTCGTCGTGATCAACACACTGCATCCCGCCGTGGATTACGACTGGGTTGCGGGGCACGCGTGCGTACTCGACACGACCTACCGCTTCAACGACGCGCCCCACCGGTCGCGGCTCTAGAAGACGACATGGCCGCCGAGATCAGAGTTCCGAGTCCGAACAGCAGTCCCCGTCGATTCCCGGGTCAACCCGTGGTTACCCCCGCCTAGGAGGCAGGCAATGCTCCGTCAGTCAACCCCGTCCAGTTCAGGTGCGCGATCGCAAGGCCGATCCCGAGCACTCCGACTGGCCCCGCTCGCTCTAGTCGCGGCCTTGGGCGTAATGACGACGTTCCCGCACGGCGCTGCATCGGCATCGAATGGCACGGGTCACGGCCACCGGGTTGCCAAGACCCCCACGGACAGACTCGACGGGAAGACACTCAAGCAACTGAAGGCCGCCAAACTCGGAAAGCCTATTCACGCCGCCACGACCAGCGCGGTCAAGGCGTCGGCGGGGTCGCCCGTCGACCCGATCGAACTCCGAGTCCTTGTCATGGCGACCAAGGGTGACCCCAACCCGGACGGCGTCAACACTGTGCCGGCCGGTACGTGGGATTGGAACCTGTCCACCTTGACCTCGGCGCTCGACTACATCGGGGTTCCTTATGACGTGTACAAGAGCACGACCAAGCAGCTCTGTGTCAACGGCAGTTGGAAGATCAACTATCAGGTGAACGGGGCAGACAGTTCATGCACCACCGGCCAGATCACCAACTGGAACAACGGTGTCACCGCGGACCGCATGTGGGACGGCGGAGTGCACGCCTACTACCAGGGTGTGATGCTGACGAACGGGACGCTCTCCTACGTTGACCCGGCGAACACCTTCGTCAGCAGCGCGCTCACGGCTGACGAGTGGGCAGCGTTGTGGACGTTCGAAGCGGCGTTCAACATCCGCACCGTCAGCGCCAACACCTACCCGACGGCGGACTTCGGTCTGACCTACGTTGGCGAGGGTGGCGCCAATACGTCCGCGCGGTGGACGGCTGCCGGGGCCACCGCCTTCCCGTCCGTGAATGCGTCGGGCACGCTCCCCATCACCTCGTCATATGTCTACCGGGCCGCCGTCACCGCGGGCGACACCACGACGACGCCCATCCTGACCGACCCCAGCGGTAACGTTCTCGGGGCCATCCACACCTACCCGACCCAGGGGAATCGACAGGCGCTGGCGTTGACCTTCGACAGTGCCGGCTATCTCACGCACGGCCAGGTGCTCGGCTATGGCTTGGTCAACTGGGTCACCAAGGGGCTGTTCCTCGGCGAGCGGCACGCCATTCTCGACCCGCAACCCGACGACATCTTCATCAGCGACAGCATCTGGCAGACGACGACCGTCTGCGGCACCGCGCCCGACGACCCGTCGTTGCCCGAGGCCCGGATCACGGGCACGGACCTGCAGAGGTTCATCACCTGGCAGACCGCCAAGCAGGCCGTGGCGATCAGCAAGCCTCTGAAGATCGAGTTCCCGTTCAACGGTGAGGGCACCACCGCGGCCTTCAACGCGCCGAACGTCGACACGCTGACGCCGGTCGCAAAGGCCAACCAGGCGAGGTTCAAGTGGGTCAACCACACGTATACCCACCAGAACCTCGACGCGGTTACATACGCGCAGGCCAGGACCGAGATCCGGCAGAACAACCAGGTCGCCACCCAGCTCGGTCTGTCGACCTTCAACCGGAAGAACCTCATCCAGCCGGACATCTCCGGCCTCTCCAACGCCCAGTTCCTTCAGGCGGCGTACGACAACGGCATCCGGTACCTCATCTCGGACACCTCGCGCACGGGTGACCCCGCGACCTACGGGGTCAACGAGGGCCGGTACAACGCCCTCCAGCCCGCGATCCTTGAGATCGCTCGATACCCGGTGAACCTGTACTTCAACGTCAGCACCCCGGAGCAGTGGCTGGCCGAAGACAATTGCTTGTACCCGGCCAACGCCGCGTTCGGCCACGTGGACACCTATCAGCAACTCCTCGACCGGGAGAGCAACGTGCTCCTGCGTTACCTGTTGCAGGGTCACAACCGGCCGCTGATGTTCCACCAACCGAACCTGACTGCGTACGACGGCACTCACAGCCTGCTCGGTGATCTTGTCGACGCGACCTTGGCCAAGTACAGCCAGTTGGTGAAGGTGCCGCTGATCAGCCCGACGATGGATCAGCTCGGGGTGCGCCAGGCTGACCGGATGAAGTACAACGACGCATTGAGGAACGGTGGGCTCTCGGCGAGCATCGTCCCAGGGACGAGCATCACCCTGACGGCGCAGAAGGCCGTGACGGTGCCGGTCACCGGGTTGAACGCACCGGCCTACAAGACGGAGTTCTACGGAAGCCAGCGGATCTCGTACATCACGCTGGCGGCTGGTCAGAGCGTTACCTTGCCACTGCAGTAGTAGCAGTCCGTCCTTCCTGCGGCCGGTTCTGCGAGTCCCCCCGAACCGGCCGCAGGATCTGCCTTATCACCGAGAGGAGAGCACGCGATGGCCACCACGGCACCGGCCGTCGTTGTGGTCCCGCGACGAGGCGAACTCGACGCCGCAATGCCCATCAGGCCTACTAAGCAGGCTCCCCCTCGCGTGTTGCTGGTGGCCGAGGGCAGCTATCCCGTGAGCTGGGGTGGGGTGAGCACCTGGTGTGACGCTCTCATAGCCAGTCTCCCGGAAGTGCCGTTCCACGTCTTGGCTATCGTGGCGCAGCCAGGCCTCACGCCGCTCTTCGATCCGCCACCCAACCTCGTGGAAACCATCACAGTCCCGCTCTGGAACATTCGCGACATCAAGGAATCCTGGAGCGACGCCACCGCCCGCTCGCTGCATCGTGATCGGTCTCGTACCAGCGATACCGCAGTGGTCGAGCATTTCGTCCCTCCGTTGCGACGGTTCTTTCGCGTACTGCTCGACCCGAGCGCCGACCCGGGCACCCTGGCCTCGGACATCCACGCCATCTACCGTTTCCTCGTCGACCACGACCTCCACGAGGCACTCCACGACGAGTCCGTATGGAACATGATCGTGGAAGAGGCGCGCGACTGTTACAACCAGGGAACAGCCTCTGGCCGGCCGGAGCTCCGGCTCTGGGAGCTGACCACCGGTTTCCAGTGGCTCACCCGATGGTTGTTCCCGCTCGCCGCTCCGCTGCCTGAGGTCGATGTCGTGCACTTGGCGATGGCGGGGATCTGCACAATGGTCGCGGCTGCGGCCAAGCTCGAGCACGGCGCGGGATTCTTGCTGACGGAGCACGGGGTCTATCTGCGCGAGCGGTATCTGGCCGAGACGTCCCGCCGGGACAGCCTGTTCCTTAAGCTGTTGGCTCTGGGGTTTGCCCGACGAATGACTGAGCTCAGTTACCGGCTAGCCGACCAGATCTCCCCTTGCTGCGACTACAACCAACGGTGGGAACTCGAGGCGGGCGCAGACCCCCACAGCCTGGAGACGATCTACTACGGCCTCGACCGCAACGAGTACCGGCCCGATCCCAAGCCCGACTTGGAACAGCAGACCGTCGTTTGGGTCGGCCGGATCAATCCGCTCAAGGACGTGGAGACGCTGCTCCACGCGGCGGCGGCGGTCATCCGCGAGCGACCCGACGTCAGTTTCCGTCTCTATGGCGCGGCCCAAGCGGAGGACGCTGAGTATCACAAGCGCTGCATGGACCTCCACGCCAAGCTCGGACTTGAGAACGCGGTTGAGTTTCGCGGGCACACCAATACCCCGGCTGTTGCGTACGCCGAAGGTGACATGGTGGTGCTCTCGAGTGTGTCTGAGGGCTTCCCCTTCAGCATCCTCGAAGCGATGCTGTGCGGCCGACCTGTCGTGGCGACTGCCGTGGGCGGTATCCCCGAGCAAATCGAAGGGGCGGGTATCGCGGTCGAGCCGCGAAGCCCCGAGGCGATGGCTGCCGGCATCCTGACCCTGCTCGACAACCCCGGACTAGCACGGAGCATGGGTGCGGCTGCTCGCGAGCGGGCATCCACCGAGTTCACGGCCGAGCGATTCAGCGGCACGCACTACTCGAGCTACCTTCGGTTGTCGCCGAGTCACCCGCACTGGCGCCCCTCCCCGGCGCCGCAGCCAGCACTTCCGTCGGAGAGCGGCAGCGACGCAAACCGTGTCGAGCAACCCGACGCGCTGCACGCGCTTGCCGACGATGTAGGCAGCCGCACGTGGCTACCAGTGGATCATCTCGAGGTCTCGGCCATCATCGAGTCGACAGGTGTCACCGATGCAGTCGCGCGAGAGCGCTACGGCTTCCCTGACACGTTCCGGCTTTCGGAGGCGGTCCTCCAGATCCTGCGTGAAAGAGACCCGGTACCGAAGTCGCTGAGCCCATCGATGCGGCTTGAGGGGCTGGCCCCCACCGACAAGACCCTGGCGAGCTGGGATCGCTCCAATGCTGCGTCACCGTTTGCAGGGGGATTGACAACGGCCCGCATGGGAGGGTGGCACGCGCGACTACGTGCGCGGCACGCGCTCGACCGCCCGACGGGCCGATTCGACACCGCCCGACACCCCTCCCTCGCCCTCCTTCCGACGGTCGCCCTGCTGACCGCGATCTTCTCGTTCGCCAGGTTCAGCGACTGGGGGCCCGGCCAGGTCTTGGCACTCGCCGTTGGCTTCACCACTGGCATGGTGTGCGCCACCGGCATCGCCATGTCGCTTGTCCCACGGGGTTCCTCGCTCGTGTCACTCGCGAAGCTCGACGCCGCGCGCCGGTTCCTCACGCGAGGCGTGGCCGTGGCTTTCGGGTTCACCGCGTTGGCAGTATCGGCCATGGCGATCCCATCGTGGAGCGGCCTGGAATTCATCGCCGACAATCGCGCCACCTTTGTCGTCGCGGCGCTCGCACTATCAGCCATCTGGACTTTGGGCACCCTCCTGTCGCTGGTGTTCGCCAGCGGGTGGACGGGCGTCGCACTAACCGTCGGGGTCCTACTGGGTGTCGGGCTGGACCGCTTGCTGGTGCTCGTCACGCCGATTCACCTGGAGATCTCCGCGGCTGCGGGAGTTCTGACGGTCATCGGACTGATGGTGCTGGGCCTGGACCGGGGCCTGACTGCGAGGGCCGGGGATCGACCGAGCAAAGACACAACGCTGCCGTCCGTCGGCTTCATCGCCCTCGAAGGTCTGCCCTACTTCGTATACGGAACGCTCGCGGTCAGCATGTTCTTCTCGATCCACCTGATCGGGTGGGTTCACCTGGGATACGACGCGCCCCAGGTGATGACCTTGGAGCTCGGACTGTTCCTGCCGCTCGCGCCAGTGGTCCTGGCCCTAGGAACGGCCGAGCGTGGTATGCGTTCCTTCTGGGAAGAGACTCGAATGCTGCAGGCGACGGTTCCTGCGGCCTCGCCGGAGCGGTTCGGCGCGTCCCTTCACGGCGTCTTCGTGCGCAACACCAAGCGCTACGTTTTCAGTCTGGTTGTGATCAGCATGATCACGATCGTCGTAGTCCGGATGCTGCTCCAGACCGAACCTTTCGAGCGAATCGGGCCGCAGGGAGACACCGAGAATATCTGGATCCTGTTCGTCAGCGGATTGGTCGCCTACGCCATTTTCGGGTGGGCACAGTTGAACGGGTCCTACTGCCTCTCACTGGGGCGTTGGCGACGGCCGATCTGGGCCGTGGCCGCAGGAACGGCTGTCACCGTGATCGTCGGTGTAGTGGTGGTCAACCAGTTCGGCTACCAATGGCTGGGCATCGCGCTGGCGTGCGGCGCCGTCGTCTACGGGGTTGTTGCCCTCCGTGCCGCCCGTCGGATCATTGCCTCTGCCGACTACTTCTACATCACTGTTGTCTAACCTCAGCAAACGAACCAGAAGGGCCGTGATTACGCACATGCCATCCCACAACCACCCCACGAGCGCTGAGAGCCCGCTCGGTGGGGTCAACGAAGACCCGCCGCGAGCACTCATCACCGGCGGGACCGGGTTCATTGGTGGCCACCTCTCGACGGAGCTGCTCAGGCGTGGCTACGACGTGACCGTCATCGATAACCTCGTCACCGGCCCCCTCGACAACGTCGGCGCACTCATCGGGCACCCGAACTTCCACGTGGTCGTGGACGACATATGCGACTCGGAAGCCCTTGATTCGCTGGTGTCCCAGGCTGACGTGGTCTTCCACCTCGCCGCGGTCGTGGGTGTGCAGTTGGTCGTCGAAGACGCGCTCACCACGATCCAGACCAACGTGCTCGGGACCGAAGCCGTTCTGCGGGCGGCTCAGCGACACAGCGTCAAGGTCCTCGTCGCCTCCACCTCCGAGGTATACGGCAAGTGCGTGAAGCTGCCGGCATCGGAGGACGACGACGTCCTTCTCGGCGCCTCCCGGAACAGCCGTTGGTCCTATGCCGCCTCGAAGTTGGTCGATGAGTTCCTCGCCCTGGCCTACCATCGCCAGCACGGGCTTCCTGTGGTCATCTTCCGGCTGTTCAACACCGTCGGTCCACGCCAGACCGGGCGATACGGGATGGTGATCCCGCGTTTCGTCGCCGCGGCGCTGAACGGCGAGCCGATCCCGGTGTACGGGGACGGGTTACAGTCGCGCTCCTTCCTCCACGTGCACGATGCAGTCGACGGCATTCTCGGACTCGCCGACAACCCGAGCGCGGTCGGACAAGTCTTCAACATCGGCGGTTCGGAGGAGATCACGATCGTCGACCTGGCGGAGAAGGTGCTGGACGAGATCCGCCCGCTGGCCACCGAATCCGCCGGGATCAGCTTCATCCCCTATGGCGAGGCCTACGCCGTCGGCTATGAAGACGTCCGTCGGCGCTTCGCCGACACGACCAAGATCCGAGAACTGATCGGTTGGCAACCCCGACGCTCGCTGGACGACGTTATCAACGACGTTGCCATGGAGATGACGAGCGGGCTCGGGCAGGACGTCCACGAGGGGGCGCTCTCCCGCTAGCCGCTCACCGGCAGGCCTGTCGCCAGGTCCCGAGCTCGAGTTGCTTCAGTAGTCCGTCGAAACCCTTGGCATTGTCCTGCGCGCAGAAGGCCGACGTCGTCATGCCTTCGTCCACGTATTCGACCTGAAACACGGCCTTGTTCGCGGCGATGAACAGTTGGAGTGCGTCACATTCGGAGTACATGTTGCACTCTTCGTTCAAATTCCAGTCGAAGGCAGCCACCGTGTCGGCATCAGTGGTCTCGATGCCATTCTTCTGACCCACCGACAGATTCCGTACGTGCGCGAGCCGAGCGACCTCGAGGTACCACGACTTCTGGTCGGCCTGACTGATCGCGAATCCCGGATTGTTGCCCAGGGGGTTGTTCTGATCAGGTTCGACGCCGTCGCAACCACTGCGCGCCGCCAGGTCCAGCCGAGCCGCAATGAGTGACTCGAACTGCGGCCAGGCGGCATGCCGGATGTCCAACCAACGTTCTCCGCTCCAGCCGGTGGTGTTGCCGATCGCGGGGCTGGGGAACAGGGAGGCGTCGGGGCGGTAACTCTCCCAGGCGCCGGTATCGAGATAGCACACCACCTTCTTGTTGGCGGCGTGCAGGCGATCAATGATCCCGGCGTTGTCGCCTCGCGGCACTATGACGACGCCGACGCCGGGCACGGAGTAGCTCGATGGGGCTTGGGCGTCAAAGAGATCGATGTCATACATCTGTACAGGCAGGCTTGGGTCGACAACCCCGGTGATCTGCCACTGCCAACTGGTTCCGGGCTTCGGTTGCCACACCGTGGCGACGGTCGATGGAGCATTCGTGCTCGTAGGCGCCGTAGCAGTGGGAGCGGGGTACGTGGCTGTCGATGTGCTCGCTGATGTGGAGGGATCCGGAGCCGCAGTCGGTGACGCGACCGGGGAGGCAGGCGTCTGGGTGGTCGGCGGGACCTGGACCGGCGGGATCGTGAGGCTCTGACGAGCGCCACCGTTGTCCAAGTGGATAACAGCAGCCGCTGTGCAGCAGCTGTACTTCACTTTCGCCAACAGATCGACGTAGAGCCGCTCGCCAGGGTTGAAGCGGATGTCCCCCCCGGTGAAGACGGGCAACGTGAGTGTCTGTTCGGTCGACCCGAGAGTCCTTGTACTGCCTGTCGACGAGCCGATGAGGGCGTAGCTGCGCCCACCGGAGCTCCACTTGAAGTAGCGCACCACAGGCACGAGGCGCACAGTTCCCACACTGCGAAGCGTGATTGTCGGCGACCAGTCGCCTGCCGAGATCATGTCGCCCTCAAGGCTTGTGTCCGGCCACATATAGCCGAAGCCACTGGGCGAGGGTGCGGACCCGAATGGGCCGGTGCCGCTCTTGCTCCCTCCCGCCCGCAACTCGAACCAACCGGCTTTGCGGCCAGTCATGGTTGTGTTTGCCCGGACTACCGCAGGCATGGTGGTCACCAACCGGCCCGGCGGGTCCAGGGCCGTCGGGCCGGCGCTGCCGAGGTAGATAACTGTTTCGGCGGTGTTCCCCAATCCGGTCCACGGGGAGGCCGAGGCCGCGACCGCGATGGTGATGACCGAGAGGGCGGCTATCTGGACGGATGCAACGGTCTTCCATGCTCGCACTGGCGTGCTCCCTTCGCTGCGGCCAGAAAGCGGCCGCGTCTTTCGGGCAGACCTCGGCCATGGAGCCTTCGGCCCGGGCGATGGGCGCCTTGATTCTTCGGCACCCATCTGGGGGAACTTGAGCGCCGTCAGCGCGGACCCAGGCGGCCTGTTCAACAGATGGACTGTCGCCTGTTCAGTAAGAGGGGTGACAGTCACGTCGGTAGCTGGATCCGGTCGATGATCTGGGGTGTAATGCCTTGCGTCCGCCAGAAACCGGCGCGACAAGCGGCCATCCGAACGGGAGTGCGCGCCATGGGACCGCCCGGGACGTTTGGTCCGCCAGGATCGTCTGTGGGCGCCGTATTCGTTGCCATTGTTGTGGCGGCTCTCGTGGCGGGGTGCACGCCGGCCACCACTAGTCGGCCAGCCAATGGGACGACAAGCCCCACCACGGCTACCATCTCCGCAACAGCAACAACACCGACAAGCGCGCCTCGTACGACAACGCCGACAAGCGCGCCTCCGACGACGGCGCCCACCACGACACCCCGGAAGGTTCCGCCCGTCATCGCATCGCGGCGGATCTGGCGACCACGGCCTGGGACAACCTGGCAGTGGCAGATCACCGGAGCCGTCAATCTCAATGTGACGCCAGCGGCCATGTTCGATATTGATCTCGAAGACGCCTTGCCCGCGGCGCGAACGATCGCCGTGGCGGGGTTCGGCCGAGTCACCTGGCCGAAGGGCGACAACGCCGGTGTCATCCCGAGGCTGCATGCAAGAGGCAGAGTGGTTATCTGCTATCTGGACTCCGGCGCATGGGAGAGCTACCGACCCGACGCCGCCCTGTTCCCGGCCTCGGTGCGTGGCGGCAGCACCGGCTGGAGCGGTGAGCGCTGGCTCGACATACGCCCGGAGGCGTGGAGGAAGTTCGCCCCTTTGATCTGGGCGCGGATGAACCTCGCTCGTACCATTGGCTGCGATGGCATCGAACCGGACCAGAACAACCCGATGGGGAACAACCCGGGCTTTCCCATCACGTTTGCGAACCAGCGGGCGTGGTACCTGGAAGTCGCCCGCCAGGCCCACGCTCGGAGGTTGTCGGTGGGTATGAAGAACGGGATCGAAAGCATCGACGCCCGTACGGTCGCCGCGTTCGACTGGGCGCTGAACGAAGAGTGCTTCCAGTACAGCGAGTGCGAGGCACTCCGTCCGTTCATCGCGGCCCGAAAGGCCGTCTTTCAGGTCGAGTACGAGGGCAACCCAGCCGTCTTCTGTCCATCAGCGCGGAGCCTGCGGTTCTCTTCTATGAAGAAACGCCTTGAACTAGACGCCTGGCGAATCGTCTGCTGACTCTGTGGCAAGCAGCGCGCGCTCCTCATTCCAATATGTCGGAAGTCCGTCCCAAGGGTTCGACGTCGAGCGGTCGGTCACATAGAGCAGGCCGGCGTTGTTGTCCCGAGCGAAATCAACGACGGTCCGCAGTTCCTCGCTGGTGGGGACCCCGTGCACGAGGTGCCAGAGTCGGTTGCCGGCCACCCCCCGCAACCAGGGTGGGAACGAGGTTTTCAAGTAGTGCTGGTAGGTCCCTTCGAAGGTCACGACGTACTCGGCAAGTTGCAGGTACAAGGGATCGATCTCCGGCTGACCAGGGTTCATGGCGACCCGCATGCCCTCGCCGTTCAGCCACTCGATGATCGGCTTGTTGTACGAGAGCAGTCCCGTGGTCAGGGCTGTCCGATCGAGGAAGATGCCGTCGACGCCGTACCACGCCCGGTGGCGCTCGGCATCGTCGACGACGGCCGCTAAGGAGCGAGCGGCGTATGCGGTGTCCACATACCCCAAGACGACACAGCCAGCCGCGCGAGCCAGGCCAACCGCGTTTGTGTAGTTCGGGTCGATCGACGATCCGGGACCGTCAGCCGGGTCGATCACGAGGACGGTCCCCTCGGGCAACTGAGCGACACGCTCCCAGTCAGGGCTGCCTGGCCACGGGTAGAAATACGCAGGCAAGCCGAGGATCAGCGGAGCACTCTCGAGCTTGCGTCGCAGCACCCGTGCCTCCCCGTTCCTGGATCAGCGGTGGGCGACCGATCTGATCTCGGTGGCGCCGACGACTCCTCCCGACATCTTGCCCGGGTTGACCCGGCAATGCAGACCTGACGGGCCTGGAGCACCGACGGGGTCAACGGGAGGGCGGCGTCGCTGCGCGGACGTCCGTCGGGACTGCTGAACGCGTTCGAGGTCAGGCCACGACGACCCTTCGTCGTACTGGAACTGTCACACTGGGTTCGCGACATGCGCGACAAACCCAATATGGAGGAGCCGTGAAGGTCCTGGTGACGGGCGGGGCTGGATTCATCGGCTCCAACCTCTGCCGAGCATTGGCGTCGATCCCGTCGGTGACTGAGGTCGTCGCCTACGACGACCTATCCACCGGATTCGAGGCGAACCTGGCGGACTGCCCAGGTGTCCGGCTCGTCCTCGGGGACGTCCTCGACGTTGGCGCACTGCGGGGGGTCGCGTCGGGGGCCTCCGCCATCGTCCACTTGGCCGCTCGGCCCTCGGTTCCGCTGTCGCTCGCCGATCCGGTCGCGAGTCACCATGTGAACGTGACCGGGACTGTGGAGGTTCTCGAGGCGGCCAGGGACAACAAGGCGTACGTCGTTGTTGCGTCATCCTCTGCGGTCTACGGCGATAACCCAGTCTCTCCGAAGCATGAGCAACTTCCGCAGCAACCACTCAGCCCTTATGGCGTAACCAAGGTGGCTACCGAGGGCTACGCCGCGGCGTACCAACACTCGTTCGGCGTGCCCACCCTCGCCCTGCGCTTCTTCAACGTCTATGGACCCCTGCAGCCGGCCGGCCACGCCTATGCGGCGGTCATCCCGGCATTCGTTTCCGCTGCGCTCAACAACAGACCCCTTCCAATCAATGGGGACGGCCGCCAGATCCGCGACTTCGTCTTCGTGGACACGGTTGCTCAAGTCCTGACCCAGGCGGTCCTCCAGCGGATCACCAGCTCGGGTCCGGTCAATCTGGCCACCGGCCAGCCCACGGACCTGCTCACGCTTGTCAAAGAGTTGGGGGAGGTGCTGGGTCGGCCACTCGATGTGGAGCTTCTCGCACCGCGTACGGGCGACATCGTCGACTCCCGTGCGGACCCGACCTTGTTCCGCACCTTGTTTCCCGACATCGTCCCCACCGAACGCAGCGCCGGGCTGAGGCGGACCGTTTCCTGGTGGCAGACGCAGTTGGGTTGACAGTCCGTCGGAGCGTCTAACGGGCCGAGGACGCGCGAGCGCTCCAGGGCTTCCGTCTGCTACCCCGCGCTCTTCGGCGACCGGGGGATCAGTTTCGATCACCTGACGGTGCAGGCCTCAGTTCGAGGGTGCCGTCGAATTTCGAAGCAGGACGATGCCCGCCACCAGCACCCAGATCGGCAGCGCAAGAATGGGGAAGAAGGTGACCCCGAAGAGCAGCAGGACTGCGGCCACAATGCTGAAACCGAACATCCCCGAGCCGAAGACCCCTGC
>Ga0315297_10001698_pt1 | contig 13731 bp, 14 predicted proteins | sample YL17G15_0_MG_FD_203628 | JGI IMG/M metagenome (GOLD analysis project Ga0315297, IMG submission 203628) | Sediment microbial communities from Yellowstone Lake, YNP, Wyoming, USA - YL17G15_0 | ecosystem: Environmental > Aquatic > Freshwater > Lake > Sediment | place: USA: Wyoming | collected... | reverse complement strand
TGACCAATCTGTCAGCTGCAACCCTGGGTAACATTTTTTTGTGAGTCAATGATTGACGGCTTTACGTCTTCTTCGGTAACATTTTATTATGAGTCAACTGGTCCGTCGTACGATGATACGAGACCTTTGCACAACTCCCTTATTCGTCATTCCGGTGAAAACCGGAATCCAGAAAGTGCTTGATAATACTGGATACCGGCCTCCGCCGGTATGACATAATTGCTGATTTTATGTAGTTGTGCAAAGGTCTGGGGATACATGATTCTTTGTTGAAAAAGATGAATCGGCAAGGCATGATTATTAGTATGTGCTGCTAATCAGCTTTGATCAGTATTCCCCTTTTATGTGGCCAATATAGGAGAATCTTTGTTGCATGTCAACGTGATTTAGGTTACCGTGAAAGGGAGCAAAATCTCATCAAATTATTGATTATTTCATCATAGTGCGTTATACGTTTTTTTCAACGTCAAAACTTGAACAAGAACGGATCCTCTGCCGGGATGACCATTCGCATCCTCACCGGCATCAACCCGATCAGCGTCCACGGGAAGGGGGCTTCCGTCGTCGACGCCGGAATCATCGTCGAGAAGAAGGGATTGTAATCATGGATGTAAAGACAATTATGGTTATAGGTTCAGGTTTGATGGGTGGAGGGATCACACAAGTTGCCGCCCAGGCCGGGTATAATGTCATCATGAATGACCTGAATATGGAACTCATCGATCGGGGTTTTTCGACCATCGCCAGGCTTCTTGAGGGTCAGGTAAAAAAGGAGAAATTGACGGCGGCGGAAAAGGATGCGACCTTGGCCCGTATCAGTAAATCCCCCGATCTCGAAGAATCAAAAAAGGCCGATTTCATCATAGAGGCGGCCTTTGAAAATCTTGAGGTCAAAGAATCCATCTTCCGGAAACTGGATGCGATCTGCCGTGAGGACGTCATCTTTGCCTCGAATACCTCTTCCATTCCGATCACCACCCTGGCGACGGCAACGAAACGGCCTGACAGGTTCATCGGCATGCATTTCTTCAGCCCCGTGCCGGTCATGCGTCTGGTCGAGATCATCCGCGCTTTGAAAACCTCTGAGGAGACGACGAAAGTAACAGAGGAGATCGCGGCAAAGATGAAAAAAGAAACGATCCGCGTGAAAGATGTGCCGGGATTTCTCGTCAACAGGGTCAACGCGGCATTCAGAGCGGAGGTGTACAACTGCCTGATGGAAGGAGTTGCCACTCTTGAGGATATAGACAAGGCCATCAAGCTCGGGCTCAATCATCCCATGGGGCCTTTCGAGCTGGGTGACTTTGTGGGTCTCGATATCGGCCTCAACGTCTTTAAAACCCTTTATGAAGGATACAAAGACCCCAGGTTCCGCCCCGCGCTCATTCTGGAAAAACTGGTCCAGAGCGGGGACCTGGGAAGAAAGACAGGGAAGGGGTGGTACGATTACACCTCCGGGGAAAGGAAACCCAGGACGGATATCAATTTCTGAGAAGGCAGGGTTGTCGGATTTGAGAGGGAACCCGTAAAAACAGAGGTGAAAAGAGATGGAGAACGTCGTTATTATCGGTTTTGCGCGCACCCCCATCGGCAGCTATGGCGGGTCGCTGAAGGATATCCCCGTATACCGCCTGGGCAGTCTCGTTCTAAAGGAAGCGGCTAAGCGGGCATATATCGAACCTCATATGGTTGAAGATGTGATCATGGGGACCGCCTACCAGAATGGGGAGTGCGCCAATGGCGCCCGCATGGCCGTTCTTGATGCCGGTTGGCCCGATACCGTGCCCGGCGTCGTCCTTGACCGGCGCTGCTGCTCCGGTGTGGAGTCCGTTTTTTACGGCGTCCTGAAGATCCAGACGGGAAACGCGGATATTGTCATTGCCGGCGGCATGGAAAGTATGAGTCAGGCAGAGCTTTACCTGCCCGGTGATATCAAATGGGGGCTCGGCGGCAAGAAACATGAAAAATACGGTTTCATGCCGAGAGGCCATGGAGCGCTCGCAACGTGGGGGATTCCCCTCTATGACAGAATTCAGCGCGCCAGGGTCATGTCCCAGCCGATAGAGCGGTACGGTGAACTAAGCTCGATGATGTCATGGGCTGAGGCCGCGGCGAAAAAGGAAAATATCACCCGCGAAGAAGCCGACCGGTGGGCCTGCCGGAGCCATCGGAGGGCGATTGCGGCTCAGGATGCGGGAAAATTCGCCGAAGAGATCGTTCCTGTTCCCATCGGAACAGGAAAGGGGGGCGAAACCGTTTTTTTCGCTGCCGATGAGGGGCCCAGGAGGGAAACGACGCTGGAAAGACTCGCCAAGCTTCGTCCGGTTTATCCGGACGGCGTCTGTACAGCGGGCAATTCTTCATCCGAAAATGACGGCGCGGCAGCTATCGTCCTGACATCGGAAAGAAAGGCAAAAGAGCTCGGTCTAACGCCCCTGGCCTATTTTCGATCCTGTGCCTTTGCCGCAACAGATCCGACATTGACCTATCCGGCGGTACCCGCATCCGTTCATAAGGCCCTTCAGAAAGCCGGAATCGCCATTGACCAGGTCGATCTCATAGAAGTCCAGGAAGCTTTCGCCGTACAGGCCCTTGCTGATGCCAGGCTTTCGGGAATCGGGGACGAAGAGATGGATGCCAGGGTGAATGTGAACGGTTCGGGGATTTCGCTGGGGCATCCCATCGGCGCAACGGGGACCATGCGATTGATAACCCTGATCAATGAAATGAAAAGAAGAAACAGCCGGTTCGGCCTGGAAACACTCTGCGGAGGCGGCGGTCAGGGCGTCTGCCTCATCGTGGAAAGAAAATAATATCAGAAAATGTTTGATGCAGTCCGCTTGAGCGTTTTGTTCCGGAAGGCGGCTGCCTTGACCGACCGGTCCCGCGGCGGTGAGAAAGCCGGGGAGGCCCCGGTTCTATTTGGCCTGAAAGAACTTTTCGAAGAAATCCTGCCGCTTTTTCGGAATAATGACCGGCCCGTCGTAGTCCACGATCAGCTTCCCGTCGATATGGTCCATCTCATGCTGAACGACGCGGGCGGCGAAGTCGAGATAGCGTCTGCTGACCTTCCGGCCTTCCGCATCATAGGCCCGGACCTTGATCTCCGGATGCCGGCTGATCTCCACGCGGATCTCCGGGCAGGAGAGACACCCCTCATCCATGACGACCGGCTCGCCCCGTCTCTGGGTGATCCGGGGGTTGATGAGAATCTCGCAGTCCTCCTTTTTCCGGGCGGAATCCTTTTCGTCGTAGCCCCGGCTCCGGAAGGCGATGATCCTTCTGCTGATGCCGATCTGCGGGGCCGCGAGCCCCACGGCATCTTCCCGCTCCAGGAATGTCTCCGCCAGCGTCCGGATGGCCTGTTTCGTTTCCGGATCGAAGGGGACCGGCGCCTCGCGGGAGGGGGACCGGAGGATGCGGGCATCGTCCCCGTTGAGCTGCTCCTCATTCCAGAGGGTCAGGACTTTATGACTGGCCATCTTTTACTTCCTTTCTTCCGATGAATTCCGGCTGCCGGCCCCGATTGTTCGCACCAGGAACGATTGTTGTTTTGTCGTATAACACCACAGGGCAGGCATTTCAAGGAGTTCGCCAATTCGATCCTTGCAGAATCAGGGGATGTCTGTTAGCTTTCAACCTACCTTAGGAGGCTGTTGAAAAAGCCGCTGATCCAGGCTGTTCAAAAATGTCCGGATGCAAGGCCCCTGAAATCCTGAGCCGTGAGGCGTACTTGTTTGTACGTTGAACGGCGAAGGATGAGGGAAACGCAGCAGACGGGCGTTTTTCAACAGTCTGTTAGATTGTTGAGGCGAACGGCGCCAAAGGGTTTGCCAGCCCGGAACGACGGCTGTCGGGACTTTTTTCGGAAACATCTTTTTTACGTGAGTATCCGCGTTGATTTATTCCCTCATTGCAGAAAAGGCGAGGCGCGAATTTTCCCGGGCGATGCGTTTCGAGGGCGGGGGCGTTCCCCATCTGGCTCCCCCCGGCGATCCGAGGCCCCGGCTCCTCTACCTCCACATTCCCTTCTGCGAGAAGCTCTGCCCCTACTGCTCGTTCAACCGCTTCGTCTTTGCAGAGGGGCTCTGCCGTGAATATTTCCGGGCGCTCCGGAAGGAGCTGATCCTCTACCGCAACCTCGGTTATGATTTCGGAGGAATCTACATCGGCGGCGGGACGCCGACGGTCCTGATCGACGAGTTGGAAGAGACGATCGCCCTGGCGCGGGAATGTTTTTCCATCCGGGAGCTGTCGGTCGAAACCAATCCGAACCACCTGACCGAAGACCGCCTATCGGTCCTCCAGCGGGCGGGCGTCAACCGTCTCTCCGTCGGCGTCCAGAGCTTCGACGACGGCCTGCTCAAAAAGATGGACCGTTACGACAAGTACGGGAGCGGGGCGGAGATCGTCAGAAGGCTCCGGGAGACCCTTGGACGCTTCGGGACGCTCAACGCCGACATGATCTTCAATTTTCCTACCCAGACCTCGGCCATGCTCGAGAGGGATCTCGATACCCTCCAAGACATCGGCATAGATCAGGTGACCTGGTACCCGCTCATGGTTTCCGATTCGACCCGGCAGAAGGTCATGGAGACCATGGGACGGGTGGACGGCCGGCAGGAGGAGCGGTTTTACCACCAGATCGTCGGGCGTCTCCTTCCCGCGTACCGGTTTTCGTCGGCCTGGTGCTTCTCTCTGAAGCAGGAGATGATCGACGAGTACATCGTCGATTACGACGAGTATGCAGGCCTCGGCAGCGGTTCCATCGGCTACCTGAACGGGACCTGCTACGCCAACACCTTCGATATCCGCGGCTACATCGCCCAGATCGACCGGGGCGAGCTGCCGCTCGCGGCCTCCCGCGTCTTTTCCGTCCGGGACAGGATCCGCTACGATTTTCTCATGAAACTCTTCGGGACCCGCTTGAATGTGGCGGAGCTCCGGAAGAAGTACGGAGGCGCGTTCCTGAGCCTCCTCTGGCCGGACCTTCTCGCCTTTTTTCTGATAGGGGGGCTTTCCTGGCGGGCGCCCAACATCGTCCTGACGAAGCGGGGCCGGTATGCCTGGGTGGTCCTGATGCGGGAATTCTTCACGGCGGTCAACAACTTCCGGGACTACTGCCGGGGGCAAATCACGCCGTGAGCAAGTGGGTGAGCAAGGATCCTCACGTTCGGTGGGAAATAAAAAAGAAGCAATTAGAGTCTTGACTTTCAAGACAAATGTAATTACAATGTGGCAACTGTTTGGGCAAGGAGATAAAAGATGAGATCACATATTGTAAGAATAGGTAATTCGCAAGGAATCCGTATTCCAAAGCCATTACTTGATCAAACTGGAATTAAAGATGACGTTGATCTGGAGGTAGATAAAACCAGCATCATTATTCGTCCGATCTCAAATCCAAGATCAGATTGGGATAATGCTTTCAAAACCATGGCCCAAAACTGTGATGATGGTTTGATAAACGGAAACGATAACATTTCACATTCTTGGGATGATGAGGAATGGCAATGGTAGTAAATCGTTTCGACGTGTATTTGGCGAATCTTGATCCAACTGTTGGTTCTGAAATTCAGAAAACGCGACCTTGTTTGATTATTTCACCAGACGAAATGAACCGACATATCCGCACCGTTATCGTTGCCCCGATGACGACAGCCGGGAAAGAATACCCCACACGAATAGCATGCACTTTCAAGAAAAAAAAAGGGCATATCGTTTTGGATCAGATACGAACAATAGACAAAACGAGACTTATAAAAAACGTTGGTACACTTGATTCAGAAACCCAGTTAAAAGTTATTTCCGTATTACAGCAGCTATTTGCATTTTAAATATTGCCCTAATCGGGCAGCTGAGGGTTTTCCTCCAGCCCCCAATACATGAACGTGCTCTCAAAATAACTATTGCGTTTCAGACAATGGACGACACGATAGAGACAATCTGATAAACTTATGACCATGAATAGCACAATGCAGAAAGATTTATTCGGCAATCCGGTTTCCTCTGTCCCGAGGAAGAACAGCCAAGCTCGTGAACCCTTTGGCCGCATTGACGCCGATCCAGCCCTCCACGAGATGTTGCTGGATTATTGTCGGCTCAATGCAGGCCAGATCTGGCAAGATCCGGTAAGAGGGCATCGGGTAGGCGTGCTTGACGCAGCCAACAGTGAGCATCTCGCTGAAATCGTGAAAAGCGATCGGCCCTCTCTTCTGGTGAACGATCCCCCTTACAATGTGGCGGTTGGAAATGCCAACACCAAAAGCCTCGCAAAACTGGGACTGTCCAACTACATGGATTTCTCTCGACGATGGGTAGAGAACTGCGCCAGAGTCATGAGCGACAATGCCCACTTCTACGTCTGGCTTGGGGCTGATGTGCGTGACAATTTCCAGCCTTTACCAGACTTCATGATCATGATGCGAGACATTCCTCAACTTACTCCACGCAACTTCATCACACTTCGAAACCAGAGAGGATACGGCACTCAGAAGAACTGGATGTGGGTTAGACAGGAACTCCTTCACTATGTCCACGGCGTTCCCGATTTCACCGTGCAATATACCGATATTCCAAAGATCCTAAGGGGTTACTACAAGAACGTAAATGGCAAGCTGACTGAAAACTTTGAGCGTAGCAAATCGGACAAGATTCGTCCCGGAAACGTTTGGGTTGATGTCCAGCAGGTTTTCTATCGTGTAGAGGAGAACGTTCCTGGGTGTTACGCGCAGAAACCTCTGAAGGCAATCGAAAGGCTTCTTCAGTCCAGCAGTAAGGCAGGAGACTCTGTCCTGGACTGCTTCTCACACTCAGGAACCACCCTCATTGCAGGGGAGAGACTCGGCCGACGGGTAGTGACGTTTGATATCGACCCCGTGTTTGCAGAACTAACGATCAGGCGACTTGAGAACTACCGAAAAACAGGAAGAACAGGGTGGCAGTGGCACAATCCGTTTCCTGAGATGGAGGAAGCCTATGACGCAGCAACAATTACGTGAATACCTCGCCAGGTTCGTACAGTCACTGGGACAGCAAGACAGAGGCTTCCTCGACGCTCGTCTTCAATCCCTGGTTTCCGTATTTCCGTTCAACGAGTATGAATATATCCTTATGTTTCTTCGAGATCGCTCCGTAATCTCGTTTCAGGAATATGAGGAATTGAGGAGCACTTATGTCTCGGCGAATCGATACCTGAACCTGTATGGTCTTGCCCCTCGGATATTCGGTCAGATATGGGGCGAGCAGCATATCAGGGATTTGGATTCGAGGTTCGAGAAGGCAGACAAAAACATCGATCCAGTGCACGAAGGGCAATATGATCTGTGGATCGAAGGTGTGCGAGTAGAAGTGAAAGCGGCTCGGGCGATAGACACGAAGAAGCGCGGTGACTTAGTCTCAAAAGCCCTCAGGACTGATTCGGACCGGCCTTTCTGGATGAACTTCCAACAGCTCAAGCTGGATATATGCGATGTATTCATCTTCATTGGTGTCTGGGTTGATGCCATTCGCTACTGGGTCCTCTCGCATCACGCCATGAAGAGCAGTCCTTTCCTCAGCCACCAACATCGCGGCGGTGTTGAATATCAGATAGGAATAACCGACAAGAACATCGCGGCCTTCGACGTCTATCTGGTTCAGCCGGCTCTTGTAGCCGACAAGGTAATCAAGCTCGGCCAACAGAATCGGGAGTAAACAAATCAAAAAACCCAACCCTTATAAGGCCTCCTCATGTCAAGGGGGGAAATAATCCCATAGCAGAGCAAGGAAACAGATGGCGGTGTTAAGGATTAAAGAGAATACAATTCAATTGGGAATCCTCATTTAAATTTCGAATCGGAAATTATTGATAATGTGAAGACAACATCTGTTTGCTTACTCCTGATATTCAAATGTCATTTTGCGAATGAGGGAGTTGGTTTGAAGGTATTTAATGACTTATCAGGTTAAAAGGACGCATCACCCAGATGATCCATAAGAAGCATGGATGAAACATAAGAAGAAGGGGTGCATGATGGATGAGCATAAAAAAGAACTGCTGAGAAATCTGCCGAAGATCGACGGGATGATGCTTCTGCTGGAAAAGAAGGAGCGCCTGGCCGGGGTTCCGCGGGAGCTGGTGAAGGAGGCGTGCCGGTCGGTTGTGGAGGAGCTCCGCGGCAGGATCCTGGCCGATAAGGGTAAGAATGGGGAACTCCGCCTGCCGACGCCGGAGCAGGCGGCGGACCGCGCGGCGGGGATCATTGAAGGTTTCCGCTCTTACCGTCTTCGCCGTGTGATCAACGCCACGGGGGTCATCCTCCACACCAACCTCGGCCGGGCGCCCCTCTGCCGGGAGGCGCTGGAGCGGATCGTCGAGGTGGCGCGCGGGTATTCCAACCTCGAATATGACTTGGAAAAGGGGGATAGGGGGTTCCGCTACGACCACGTCCGGGAGCTCCTCTGCGCGCTCGCCGGGGCGGAGGACGCCCTGGTCGTCAACAACAACGCCGCGGCGGTCCTTCTGGTCTTGAACAGCCTGGCCGAAGGGAAGGAGGCGATCGTCTCCAGGGGCGAACTGATCGAGATCGGGGGAGAATTCCGCATTCCCGACGTCATGGAGAAGAGCGGCGCCCTCTTGAAGGAGGTGGGAACGACGAACCGGACGCGGCTTGCCGACTATGAACAAGCGATCGGCCCGGAGACGGGACTGATCCTCAAGGTCCATACGAGCAATTTCCGGATCATGGGTTTCACCGAGGCGGCGGATCTCTCCTCACTCGTGAATCTCGGGAAGAAACACGGTCTGCCCGTCATGGATGACCTGGGGAGCGGCTGCTTCATCGAACTGGACAGCTACGGCCTGGAGCGGGAACCCACCGTCCGCGACACGCTCGCTACGGGGGTGGATGTGGTCACCTTCAGCGGCGACAAGCTTTTGGGCGGACCCCAGGCGGGGATCATCCTCGGCAAAGGAGAGATGCTGGAACGGATCCGGGAAAATCCCCTGAACCGGGCGCTCCGGATCGACAAGCTCACGCTGGCCGCCCTGGAGGCGACGGTGGTGAAGTATCTCCGGCCCGCGGAGGCCCTCGCCGACATCCGGGTGCTTCGCGCCCTGACGGAGCCCCTCGCCGACGTGAAGAAACGGGCGAAGCGGCTTGCGGCCATGCTCCGGCGCGCCCTGCCGGAGGGGCTGAACATTTCCATTATAAACGGGACTTCGATGGCGGGCGGGGGATCTCTCCCCACCCGGGAGATACCGACGGTCCTGGTCGGCGTCCGTGCGACGACACTTTCCGCGGCCGCCCTGGAGGAGCGCCTCCGGCAGTGGGAAACGCCGATCATTGCCCGGGTTGCCGACGAGATGGTCCTTTTTGATCCGCGAACGCTGGATCGGGAGGAGTTCACCGCAATCCGGGATGCCCTCAGGGCGCTCCTAACGGACGAAACGGGGTGATGATGGCGGAGGTGAAGACAAGCGTTGGCGAGAGGCAGGCCCACTTTACGGTCGCACCGGAGGAGGAAGGGGCCCGCCTCGATCTCTTCCTGACGGGAAAAGAACCGGGACTTTCCCGCGCCCAGATCCAGAGGGCCGTCGCGGAGGGACAGGTCACGGTGAATGGCCGTCCCGCCAGGGCGGGCAGGAGGGTAAAGGCGGGGGATGCCTTGGCCCTTTGCATCCAGGCGCCGAGACCTTCCGAGGTTCTGCCCGAAGAGATCCCCCTGCAGATCCTCTACGAAGATCCTTTCATCCTGGTTGTCGACAAGCCGGCGGGGATGGTCGTCCATCCGGCGGCCGGTCATCAGGGCGGGACGCTGGTCAATGCCCTCCTCCATTACTGCCGGGACCTCTCGGGGATCGGCGGGGTTCTCCGCCCCGGGATCGTCCACCGTCTTGACAAGGAGACCTCGGGGCTTTTGGTCGTGGCCAAATCCGACGAGGCCCACCGCGGGCTGGCCGGTCAGTTCAAGCGCCACGAGGTGGCAAAGACCTACCAAGCCATCGTCTACGGGGATCCGAAAACGGATGGGGGCCGGATCGAGGCGCCCGTGGGGCGGCACCCGACGGACCGCAAAAAGATGTCCACAAAGAGCCGCCGAGGGAAGGGGGCCGTGACCGTCTGGCGCGTCCGGGAGCGTTTTGGCGCTGCTTCCCTGTTAGATGTGGATATCGAAACGGGCCGGACCCATCAAATCCGGGTCCACCTGATGGAGCTCGGTTATCCGGTCGTGGGGGACAAGGTTTACGGCGGCGCGGGGAGGATCCGTACCATTGAGGATTCCGCAGTCAGGGCCGGGATCAAGGCATTGCAGCGTCAGGCGCTTCACGCCTGGCGGCTCTCCTTTGCCCATCCGGTCACGGGTGAGAAGATGCGGTTTTCCTCGCCCCTGCCGGAGGATATGGCCGCTCTCTGCGCGTTTCTGAGGGAGAGGGTGAGCCGGGGCGGGGATAAACGGTAAAAACAAGTGATGTGCCATGTTCCGTTTCGTTAAAAGGGGTGCAATCGAATATCTTGAAGCAGAGGAGATCTCGGCGCTGGGTTTCGTGACCCATGCCTTCTGCACCAGGCAAGGAGGGGTGAGCGAGGGGCCTTTTTCCGATCTCAACGTGGGCGACCGTGTGGGCGACCGGGAGGAAGATGTCCGTCGGAACCTAACTCTCGTCGGCGAGGCCTTCTCTATCCAGGAGGGACGGCTGATGCTGATGAGGCAGATCCACGGCAACTCGATCCGGGTGATCGACGGGGACGACCCGCTGCCCCGGGAGGCACCCGAATGCGACGGCATGATCACGGACAGACCGGGTGCGGCCCTCGGAATCAGGACGGCGGACTGCGTTCCCCTCTTCTTCGTGGACCGTGCCCGCCGGGTCATCGGGGCGGCCCATGCGGGCTGGCGCGGCGTCGCCCTCGGCATGGCGGCAAGGATGGTGGATGCCCTGAGGGAGCGGTTTTCCTCCCGGAATGAAGACATCCTCGTCGTCATCGGTCCGGCCATCGGCCCCTGCTGCTATGAGGTGGACGCCCCCGTCGTTGCGGCCCTTTCATCCCGGCGGGAGGCGGGATCTTTTCTCATCCCCTGCCCGGAGAAAGACCGGTGGATGCTCGATCTCGTCCTTGCCAACCGCCTCCAGCTCCTGGAGCGGGGGCTGCGCGAGGAAAATATCCTGTTGGCCGGATTCTGCACCGCCTGCCGGCAGGACCTCTTCTTTTCGCACCGCGCCGGCCGGGGCCGCACAGGCAGACAGCTCAACGTCCTGATGCTGGGCACCGGGGAGGACTAAATCATTAACAGACTGTTGAAAAACGCCCATCTGCTGCGTTTCCCTCATCCTTCGCCGTTCAACGTACAAGCAAGTACGCCTCACGGCTCAGGATTTCGGGCGCCTTGCATCTGGGCATTTTTGAACAGTCTGCAAAAGAGACTTTTTCAACATGCTCTTAATGCTACCGTAAAAAGTCGGCAAAGCCTGCAATTCGAGGCGGTGCTAAAAATTCCTTGACTTCCGGGATAGTTTGGTATAAACAGAAAACAAATCTCAGAAAGGCGTATGCTAAGTCCTTCCTTATTGGATTGATTCCAGAGACCAAATTAGCAACCCGAAAAAAATCCATGCATTTCTTTTATAAGTCGTTTCACCATAAAAAATCTGAATTAATTTTGATGGGTTAAGCGAGCTGAAGGCAGGAGCGGTTTTTTACGTGGGGGAGCCGGCGTATCCGCGGGCGCTAATATACACACATACAGGGAAAAGAATATGAACATTGAAGATATCAAGAGACAGCCGATCAGTGAACTGGCAAAGCTGGCCAAAGATCTGGATGTCGCCGGCGCCAGCGGCATGAGGAGACAGGACCTGATTTTTTCCATCCTGCAGGCCCAGGTCGAAAAAAATGGCGTCATTTCCGGCTCCGGCGTCCTGGAGATCCTGCCGGACGGTTTCGGATTCCTCCGGGCGGTGGATTACAACTACCTCCCCAGCCCGGACGACATCTACATCTCTCCTTCGCAGATCAGACGCTTCAGCATGAGGACGGGGGATACGGTCGCAGGCGAGGTCCGGCCTCCCAAAGAGGGGGAGAAGTACTTCGCCCTTCTCAAGGTGGACGAGGTCAACTTCGAATCTCCGGAGGCGGCGCGGGACAAGATCCTTTTCGACAATCTGACTCCCCTCTACCCGGAGGAGAAGCTGAACCTGGAATTTGATCCGGAAAACCTCTCCACGCGGGTTATGGATCTCTTCACTCCCATCGGCAAGGGGCAGCGCGGCCTCATCGTCTCCCCGCCGCGGGCCGGCAAGACCGTCCTTTTAAAGGACATCGCCCACAGCATCACCGCCAACCACAAGGAGGTCGTCCTGATGGTCCTGCTGATCGACGAGCGGCCGGAAGAGGTGACGGACATGCAGCGGAGCGTGGCGGGCGAGGTCATCTCCTCCACCTTCGACGAACCGGCGACGCGTCACGTCCAGGTGGCCGAAATGGTCATCGAGAAGGCGAAAAGACTGGTGGAGCACAGGAAGGATGTGGTCATCCTCCTGGACAGCATCACCCGCCTGGCCCGCGCCTACAACACGGTAGTACCGCCGAGCGGCAAGGTCCTCTCCGGCGGCGTCGATTCCAACGCCCTCCACAAGCCGAAACGGTTCTTCGGGGCCGCGCGGAACATCGAGAACGGCGGGAGCCTGACGATCATATCCACCGCCCTGATCGACACGGGTAGCCGTATGGACGAGGTGATCTTCGAAGAGTTCAAGGGCACCGGCAACATGGAGCTCCACCTCGACCGCCGCATCGCCGACCGGCGGGTCTTCCCGGCCTTCGATCTGATCCGTTCCGGAACGCGGAAGGAAGAGCTCCTGATCCCGAAGGTCAATCTCAACCGGATCTGGATCCTCAGGAGGCTCCTTCAGGAGATGAACCCCGTCGATGCGATGGAGTTCATCATGGACAAGGTCAGGAAGACAGAGAACAATCAGCTTTTCCTGGATTCCATGAACCAGTAGTGACGACTTCGTAAAAAGTCCAAGACCTCTCTCCGCGTTGCGCTTTCTCCTTCGTCACTGCGGCGTGTTCCGGGGAGGGGGCTCGTTCCGATCCCTTTGGGCTTCCGGAACAAGGCCCCTCCCCGACGCCTCATTCCTCAGGACTCGCGCGCCTTGCCTCTGGAGCTTTTTACGGAGCCGTTAAAAAAAGCTTGAATTTACCGTGCGGATCGTTGTAAGCATCATCTGAACCGGCGGGAGGGTGTGTGGCCCGGTCGGTTTCGAGAGCCGTCAGTTATTTATTTTGATAAGGAGATCGTTCAGTATGAAGGAAGGTATTCATCCGGAATATAAGGAAGCAACCATTACCTGCGTCTGCGGGAATGTGATTAAAACCAGATCCACGAAGCAGGATATCAAGATTGAAATCTGTTCCCAGTGCCACCCCTTCATAACGGGGAAACAGAAGATCATAGACACCGCGGGCCGTGTGGAAAGATTCAGGAGAAAGTACGCCGGCAGGGAAAACCAGGCGGATAAATCCGCATAACGCCCATTAAGTTTTCAAACAGGGGTTCCTGCCGCGGCGGCGCCGGGCGCAGGTTCCCCTGCCTCTGAAGTTTCGGGACGGCCAAGACCTCTCTCCGCGTTGCGCTTCCTCCTTCGTCACTGCGGCGTGTTCCGGGGAGGGGGCTCGTTCCGATCCCTTTGGGCTTCCGGAACAAGGCCCCTCCCCGACGCCTCATTCCTCAGGACTCGCGCGC
>Ga0315297_10001697_pt1 | contig 13739 bp, 15 predicted proteins | sample YL17G15_0_MG_FD_203628 | JGI IMG/M metagenome (GOLD analysis project Ga0315297, IMG submission 203628) | Sediment microbial communities from Yellowstone Lake, YNP, Wyoming, USA - YL17G15_0 | ecosystem: Environmental > Aquatic > Freshwater > Lake > Sediment | place: USA: Wyoming | collected... | reverse complement strand
CCAAACAAGATAATGCTTATCGGCCTTTTTGGCTCAGGAAAGACAACACAGGCAGGCAAACTGGCAAAGTATTTCACAAAAAGGGGGCAGAAAGTCGCGCTTTTGGGGCTGGACGTACACCGCCCTGCGGCAATGGACCAGTTGGAGCAGGTTGCAAAAGGAGCCCACGTGCCTGCTTTCATCAAGCGCAATGAAAAAGACCCGATTAAAATCTACAAGGAATTTGAAAAGGAATATTCTGACTTTGATGTTCTCATCATTGACACTGCAGGGCGCGATGCACTGAGCTCAGACCTCATTGAAGAGCTCAAGCAAGTCCATGACCTTGCAAAAGCAGACGAATCGCTTCTTGTCATCTCAGCAGACATTGGACAGGCAGCACAGGCTCAGGCAAAGGCATTCCACGATGCAGGAGCAATTACTGGCGTTATTGTCACAAAAATGGATGGAACCGCGAAAGGCGGTGGAGCCCTGACTGCGTGCTCAGTAACAGGAGCGCCTGTCAAGTTCATAGGAGTCGGAGAAAAGATTGACGATTTGGAGCAGTTCAACCCGCAGGGATTTGTCGGAAGGCTGCTCGGAATGGGAGACATTGAAATGCTCCTTGAGAAGGCAAAAGAGGCAATAACCGAGGAAGAGGCAAAGGATTTGCAGCAAAAATTGCTAAAAGGCGAATTCAACCTCATTGACCTTTATCAGCAGATGGAGGCAATGTCAAAGATGGGCCCATTGGCAAAAGTAATGGAAATGATTCCGGGAATGGGCCAGCTAAAGCTGCCAAAAGAGGCATTGCAGGGGCAGGAAGGCAAGCTGAAGATGTGGAAGCACGCAATGAACTCAATGACAAAGGCAGAGCTTGAAGACCCTGAAATTATCGACGTGAAAAGAATAGAACGCATTGCAAAGGGCTCAGGAATATCAACAAGCGACATCCGCGAACTCCTGAAGCAGTACAGGCAGAGCAAGAAGCTCATCAAGATGCTGAAAGGTGCAGGCTCGCCTGAGAAGCTGATGAAAAAACTTGGTGGAAAGGCAAAAGGCGGAATGAAGTTTTAATCCTGCTTTTGCAGAATTCTGGTTGCGGTTTTTACATCGCGGATTACTGGGAACTTTGCATACCCCTCGCCGGTCTGGTATGCCTGGATAAGCTGGTTTGCCCTGCCGTAAACTTTCACAACGCCCTTGTCAAAATAAATACGGGATGAAAAGTCAACAAGAACCCTGTGCCCTGCATCTTCGAGGATTGAAACACGCGCACCAAGCTTCTGGCAAAGGGCGTTATAGAACGCTGGCGCGCTTTGCGGGTCTTCAACAAAAAATCCCTTGCCATTCAAAGATTCTGTGCCATTCCTTATCGAATCAATTACATTATCAATTGAATCAGCGCACTGTGTCATGCGCCTTCCAAGGCACTCCTCGCCAAGCAGGTTCAACTTATCAGATTCCCCTGGGCTTGGATACCAAAGCAGATGAAATGCCTCCTCGCGCGTCGGATACTCGGGGAAGCCCTCTTTGGCACACTTGAACTCAGTTTCCTCAACAAGCTCTGAAGTGTTGTTTTTTCTCAAAACATACTGCAGGTTAGCAATAAGAATTGCACGGAAAAAATGCTCAGGCCTGGTTTGCGCCAGAGTCAAAACACTAAACTCGTTTTCCTGCCCCATTGTAAATAATCACTAAAGAGGGACAATTTATAAAGCTTCGGTTCAGCGCAGCTTTGCTGCCTTTTCCATTTCCACAGGAGTCATTTTGAGAAATGCCACCTGTGATTTGGCATCTGCAGGGATAATCCTCAGCTCATTGTCAATGACGCTGTTCAGCCCGACAATACAGCGGTTTATTTCCTTGATGTTGTTCTTGGCAAACGCTTCTTTAAGCGCAGTCCAGAACATCTCTTCCATGTTTAGAATCTTGATAAGGGCAACGTGCTTCTCTGTTGTGTGATCAGTTATGCTCTCAACAATGCCTGCCAGAGCAACAGTGTCAATCTGGGTTATTGCGACTTTAGGCGTAAGACGCACAATGCCTGAAGGAAGCAGAAGTTCTTTTCGCTGTGCTATAAGCGCCCTAAGCCTGTTTATTGACCTTGCGCCCTTTGGAAAGTACTCTGCCAGAAGCATATCCACGTCCCTGACCCTTCTGAATGTTGTGTTTATTGGTACCATTGCAAATCACCTTGCAGATTAAACAATGCACTGTTATAAAAATATTTGCATTGTGGAGAATTATTTGAGACAGGGCATTATGACTTTTTCCACATAGCGCCTGTCCCTGTCGTAATGCCTTTTTGCAACCTCTTCAAACCCCGGATTCTGCCTGTCTGCGATAAAATCAGTGATTAACCGGTACAGCGAATCGCCAAGAATCAGTTTTCTGAGTTTTTCAGCGCCGATTTTTGAAAGCAGAGTATTCGCCATCAGCCTTGTGTACTTATCAATAATCTGCTCAACCTCTTCAGGGCCATAGTCAAGCAATGCCCTTGAAAAGTCCCAAGTCGGGCTGTCATACTGCGCCCTTTCAAAATCAATGAATATTATCGCCCCTGATTCAGTCCTTTGTATGTTGCCCTTATGCAGGTCACCGTGTGTCAGGATTTTCTTTATCGGCTCATAGTCAGACGGGGGCACCAAATCAAGCTTTTCTTCCAATTCTGAAGAATCCCAAAGAGTGCGTATTATCTCATGATGTTTCTGCAGGCGTATTTTACCCCGCAAACGGCACTGGTTCTGAAAAAGCTCTGATTCAAATGGACTTGGAAATGATTCCAGCGCGAGCGATTTTGAGTGAAAATCTGCAATGGCGCCAATTGCGTCCTTGATAGGAACGTCTGTTAGTTTGCCTGCATAATCAGTCACAATGTAACCATCACCAACATGGTGGAGTGAAGGCGTGTTGAGCGCTTTTGATTCGTTAAAAAATGGAATTGCTGCCACTTCCCTTTGCATCGCTTTCTGGCGGTTTTTTTCATTGGGGTTATACTTTTTAATAAAGTAAACAGGTACACCGCCCACGTAGACTACTCCGTTGATGTTTTTTGACACCGTAGCCAGGGGCATTACCTCAACATCATTGGAAAACCCTTGTTTTTTTGGCGAAAATTTGGTTTCCATCATTTTTCAAATCCTCATCTATTTTTTTGAACACTGCTTTTCTTGCTTCACAGTAATATGTTTTTTTGTTAAAATCGCCTGCGAAAGACTGGGCTTCTATCGGGCAGCCCCCTGAACAAACAGATAACCACTCGCATCCTTTGCAGTCTCCTTCCTTTAGGGCAAAATACCTATCAAGAACTTTTTGGTGAACCTGATTACCGATAAGTTCCTCCAGAGTAGTTTCATTAATGTTTCCAAGTTTTGTTTCAGGAAAATGTGTTGACCTGGAACATAAGAAAACATCCCCTACAGGATTAACTCCAAGAATCCGCGCACAAGAATAAGCAGAATAATCGCAAGTTTTGACCCAGCCAGTAATAAAACCCCTTACGATGCTGCTAAATGGATTAAGTATAATGTCAGAAGTGTCGGTTCTCCACATGTCATAAAATTTTAGCATTGACTTGGCGGCGTCATCAACACTCGGCAAAAGAGTCGCTGCCTCTGCCAAACCACTGCCAGATGGCGCATAAGAATTAATTCTGGCGCGCGCAGTCATTTTTTTAAGGTTTGCATAGACTTCTTCCTCCCTCCCGATGAGTTCGGAAGTAAGCACAGTTATCAGCCCCATATCTTTCTGGCCATTGGTTAGGTTTTGAACTATTTGGTCACTAAGATTTTTATTGGATGTGACTCTCACTTTCTCTTGAACATCCAAGCACCCATCAAAACTGCCGCCCAGCTTATAACCGTATGATTGAAGTCTTTTTTTCCTTTCAAGTGTTAGCAAGACCCCGTTTGTCTGAATTGAATGACTTATGTCCAAAGATTTTTGATTATGATTTTTGCTGTACTCCGCAATATCGGCAAAAAAAGAATCATCAATGAGCAGGGGCTCGCCCCCCGCCCATGTAAAATGGCCAAACCGGTCATTATAATTCAATAACTCGTACATCAATTTTTCAGCGGTTGCTCGAGTAATATCCCGCTTGGCCCTGTACTTGTCAAGGTGACAGTACTTACAACTAAGATTACACCGTTCCGTCACCTGTACAACTACAGACAAGTCAGTTTTCATAGGACAGCAGAATCACCCGTGTCCTTCTACATAGTCAGCACTGGAACTTAACTCGTAGGGCCTCTGTGCAAGAAATTTGGCATATTGCTCAGGCGTAAGCCCTGATTTCTCAGCAGGCACCCTTGGCGCAAGATCTTTCACAATTTGCGCAAGATTTGTTTCATACAGTGTCTTGATAGGTTCTTTATTTTTGTTCATATTTCCACCTCATGCGCAATAATGTCTTATCTAAATATAAAGCTATTTAGGTAATTATTATCACTTTTAGATAACTTTATAAATATTATTGTCCTTTTAGTCATTATGAAGCTTATCCAGTCTGAAACAAGGCATATTTCGCTTGACGCGAAAGACCGCAAGATACTTGCAGCGCTGGACTGGAATGCACGGGTCCCGAACGCAGAACTTGCAAGGCTCGCGAGGCTAAGCAAAAACGCAGTCGCTTATCGAATAAAGCGAATGGAAGAGGCAGGCGTTATTCAAGGGTATTATCCCCTGATTAATTTCGGCAGGCTGGGGTATTGCTCACGCAGGGTGACTCTTGTGCTGCAAAACGCAGACGCCCAGGCAAAAAAAGAAATGGAAGACTATATCTCAGACCCAAAATCAAAGATAAGCTGGGCAGTATGGATACGCGGAATAGGGGATTTGGCGTTCATTATATTTGCCAGGTCGCTAAAAGACTTCCAGGATATCTTCAACCAATTCAATGAAAGATTCAGCAAGTACATCAAAAAAAGGACACTCACACAATCAAGGGGATTTGAACAATACCCATACAGCATCATAACCGGAAAGAAAGACATGCGCTGCATGGTTATTGACGAAGGCCCGGTAGTTAATCTGGACAAGCTTGACAGCCAAATCCTCAAGGTTTTGAATGCAAATGCCCGCCAGTCAAGCTCTGCAATTGCCGAACAAATTGGAACAAGCTACAAGACAGTCCAGTACAGAATGCACAAAATGGAAAAAAACAAGGTATTGCTTGGAACCCGCGCATTCATCAACCACGGTGCGCTCGGCTATAACTATTACAAATTAATGCTTTACTTTAATGATTATTCTGATGAATTATACAAAAAGCTCAAGGCATACTTTGTCGGGCTTTTTGAGCATATATACTTTGTTTTCCACGTTGATTCAGACCTTGATGCAGAAATGATGTTCAAATCAGACAATGACTTCTTTGATTTCATTGATTCTCTTAATGAAAAATTCCCAGGCGTAATCAAGAATTATGAATATTTTGTTTTCGCCAGGACAATACAGATAGGATACCTGCTCTTCCTGGAACCGGAAAATAAATGATTATTTACTGACTAATTCCGCCTCTTCTATCTTATAGATTCCTGCGAAGTCCTTGTATTCAATGCTGGACTTCTTTATGGCTATCTTTTTCTTGAAGATTGGAGCGTCAAGCACTGTTGTTTCTATCTCCCCGCCCTCACCTGCCGGGTTTATCTTGTGCGTCTCTGCTGCCTTTGCGAGCTTTTGTATCATTGCCTGGTCAATCTGCTTGCCGAGCAGGTCTTTTCCAAGCGGCTCTGCGAAAACGCCGCAGATAATCACAACAATACCTTGCGAAACTATTTCGTTGAGCAGCTGAATCTGGTCCATCTGCCAGAGAGGGTTGTAGCAGACAAGCCCGAGCTCATCGCAGATTTTCTGAATCCTCGATGCCTGATACACTGACTTTAATGCGCCTGTCACAATTCCGTCAAGGCTGAACTTGTTTTTTGCCTCTTCTATCGCGTTCTTCAGGTCATCAAGCTCTTTTTCCTTTTCCCCTTTTGTTTCAGCTTTCAAAAGGGGAAGTCCAATTGCCTCTGCCTGCAAATCTGCAATGTGGATGTTCGGCGTGTGAAACATAAAGCTCTCAGGATTCTCAGAAACAAGAGTGATAAGGCAAACTACCTCGTGCTCCTTCATTGCCTTCATCATGGCAAGAGTGCTGTCCTTTCCTCCTGAGAAGAGTACGCCGAGCTTCATAAAGGGTGCTTGGGGATAAGGGGTTTAAAAATGTGCGCCGGCGCTGGGATTTTCAGGCTTTGCGGACCAACAAACCGCAAAGCTTTTGAACCCAGAAGCCCTTACGGGCTACAGGTGCTCAGCCTGTTGGCGTGACCAAGTTTGCCTACGCCGGCATACCGACGTTTAAGCGTCGGCATTCTTTTCTTAAGCAGGGCTTCTTAATGTGTTTATCGCCGACAAAACCGCAATGTTTTCTGAAATGACAGAAGAATAATTCAAACAAGCCGGAAACATTCTGAAAAACAGGCATTTTTCTGAAAAGCATCCGGGAAAACCAGAAAATAATCGCCCAAAAGACAGTGTTATATATTTCAAACGCGTATGATGCGAATAATGGGGCTTTACGAGGTTGATATTTCACGCATTTTGTGCACTGACAAGCCAACAAACAGGCATATTGTGTATTCTGACTTGAAATTTATGATAAAACAGGCGGATATTTACACCCCGCCGGTTGTCAGGCCTGCTGAAAAAAAACATTTTCGCGTGGTCCAGAACCCAGAATCATTCTTTGCGTGCTGGGAAGTTGGCAAAAAACATGTCGTGTGCGATATCCCTTCTGAATTTGAAAAAAGTGTTGAAGCAGAATATCATTTCCCGCATCCACCTGAGAGGCAGGAATGGGTCAGCTTTTTCTTTTATAACAGGCCGCCCAAACCTTTCCCTGACCTTTCTGATGAGATACGCTGGTTCACAGAAGTTCACGGCGCCAAAGCTCTCAATTTGTTCAAGCTGCACCCAGAGGTTAGCGGAATTGAACTCCACTTTTCGCCTGATGCTGAAAATTTATTCTGTCTCTGGAATAACGTAGTTGGACTGAGCTATGGTTTTGGAAAAAGGCTTGGATGTCCTCTGCGCAGCATCAATGGCCGCAGGTGATTTGCTCACTCCCTTAGAGCCCAGCTGAGAATCCAGATGCCGATTATCATCAGGACAGTGTAAAGGACGAAATTGCCCCAGCTGTTTGTGAGGACTGCTGACGGAATGTTGAACAAGCCGAAAATTGTGCTTACAGCGCCGAAAAGAACAGAAATAAACTTGGAAAATCCCTCTGGCATTTATTCCTCCTTTTCCTTTTTGTCCTTTGAAACTATCCTGTCAATCTCAATCTTTCCCTTTGCCATCTTTATGATTATGTCGTCATCTTCTGTGAGCTTTGTTTCTGTTGTCACAATCTCAGGAAGGAGCATCTTTGCCCCGCGGAAGTCTGCCTTGATGATAATCTCTTTCATTTCCTTGTGAGGCGCAATCTGCGGGATGACTTCTTTGTGGCTCTTTGACTCAATCTCGCGCTGGAATTCCTTTGTGCGCTCAAACAGGTGCTTTGCAAGCTTTTCAGCAACATTAACCCCTGTCGCCTTTGTGATTCCCTGCAATCCGGGAGAGACATTAACCTCAATAACCTTGGGACCCCTGATGGATTCAAGCATGTCAACACCGCAAATCTCTGCTCCAAGGGCGCGCGCAGCCATCAATGCAGTCTTTTTTGCCTGGGCGCTCAGCTCTGTTGCCTCGCCTCGGCCTCCTGCGTGGATATTTGCGCGCTTTTCGCCTGTGACTGCGATGCGCTTCATTGACGCCACAACCTCATCTCCGACGACAAAAGCGCGCGTGTCAGTGCTGTCTGTCTCAATGTATTCCTGCAAAAGGAACGGCTGCTTCAAAACAGCAAGGGCGTCAATCATCGAGCTTGCGCTTTCATAGCTGTCTGCAAGCATTACGCCCTTTCCGTGCGTGCCTGTTGGAAGCTTCAGTACAATCGGATAAGTCATTTTCTTGATGATTTTCTTTGCAGCAACAGAAGTTGAGGCAATGTAAGTCTGGGGCTGGGGCACTTTTGCCTTTTGCAGCGCGATGTGAGTAAGAAGCTTGTCGTGGCAGGTTGTGAAAGCGCTTGGCCTTATCGGAATAAAGGTCTTGTCATTGAGCATGCTCGCTATTGAGCGCAAAAGGTTGGCATATCTTCCTGAGCCCTTCATGTAAAGGCAGTCATAGTGCTTTAACGGCTTTCCCGCGTACAAAACACCGCCTTCCTTGCCAAGATTGACCTCAAACTCCTTGATGTCAAGCAGGTCTGCCTCGTCAAAATACTTTTTGAGCGCATCAGCCGTCCACTTGGAGGAAATGCTTCCCATGCTTATTACACCAGCGCGCATAATCATCACCTTAGTTTCCTTGAGGAGTCAACCAGGAACCCCCTTTTCAGTATGTTTCTTCCTACAAGCACAGAGTATTTCATGTGCTTCCTGTCTGCGATTGTGAAAAAGACCTTGAAACGCCTTCCTGCAATCATTATTCTCGCAAGTATAATGCTGCGTGTTGAAATGCCATGGGCGGACTTTATCCTTTTTTCCCGCAAAACAGGGCCAAGCCCGAGCAATTTTGCAAGGTTTGTGTCAATGCTGCACTTTGAGGCCCCTGTGTCAATGCGGGCAAGCACCTTGCGTGCCTTGTTCTGCCCGAATATGGTCACGTATTCCTTGCATCCGATTATTGTTTTCATTTCACACCTTCATAAACGGGAAGAACAAAACATCCCGTATGCTTGCTGCATTTGTGAGTATCATAATCATCCTGTCAATGCCTATGCCAACCCCTCCTGTGGGCGGCATTCCGTATTCTATTGCCTGTATGAAGTCCTCATCAACAACATTTCCCCACTCTGAGCCTGATTTTGCCTGGTCTTCAAGTAACTTTCTCTGCATTATTGGGTCATTAAGCTCGGAATAAGCGTTTGCGATTTCCATTCCTGCGATGAAAGGCTCAAAGCGCTCAACAAGCCCCTTGTGGCCGTCCCTGCACGGCTTGCACAATGGCGTTGTTTCAATCGGATGGTGTGTTATGAAAGTAGGCTGGATAAGCTTTTCCTCACACAACTGCTCAAACAATGCCTGTATGATTATTCCGCGCGTTGGCTTTGGAGGCAATAATTCCCTTCTTGGCACTTTTGCAAGCAGGCTCTTGTCATCAAGAGCCTCAACATCAACACCGCCAAGCTCCTTGATCGCGTCAGCCATTTTGTAAACTTTCCATGGCTTTTTCACGTCAATCTCATTGCCCTGGTACTGGAACTTTGTCGAGCCGTGGATTGCCATTGCTGCAGCGACATAGAGGTCTTCTGTGAGCTCCATCATGTCCTTGAAGTCTGCGTATGCCTGGTAAAGCTCAATTAAAGTGAACTCAGGATTGTGCGAGCGGTCAATGTCCTCATTGCGGTAATTCTTTCCGATTTCATAGACCCTGTCAAGCCCTCCGACAATAAGCTTCTTGAGGTAAAGCTCAGAGGCTATGCGCAGGAAAACATCCTGGTTAAGCGTGTTCAAATGTGTCTTGAACGGCTTTGCAGCAGCTCCGCCGTAAATCGGCTGGAGGACAGGAGTCTCAACCTCGATAAATCCCCTGCTGTTGAGCACTGAGCGGATTGTGTCAATTATTTTCGTGCGCTTCCTGAAAACCTCGCGCACTTCTGGATTCATTATCAGGTCAAGATAGCGCTGCCTGTAGCGGATTTCAACGTCTTTCAAACCGTGCCATTTCTCAGGGAACGGGCGTAATGACTTGCAGAGCATTTCAGGCTTGCTGACAAGCACAGAAACCTCTCCTGTTTTTGTCTTGAAAACAACACCCTCTGCGCCCACCCAGTCTCCAATGTCCCATAATTTGAGATTGTCATAATCTTTTCCAAGAGTCTCCTCTTTCAGAAAAAGCTGTATTTTGTCAGTGTGGTCCCTTATGTGGCAGAAAGTAATTTTGCCCATCCTCCTTATCGAGGCAATCCTTCCTGCGACGCACACCTTGTCCTTGGACTGCTCTATGGGTATTTCCTTGTACATCTCAAGAATCTGCCTCGCAGTGTGGGTTGGGCTGTATTTGTAAGGATAAGGATTAATCCCGAGCTTTTGGAATTCCTGCATCTTCTTGATGCGTTCGTCAATCAGCTCTTTTTCAGTCGGCATGGCGCGATAAGTGTGAAGGCGGCTTTTTAAACGTTATCATTATTTGCCGATGCGTTTTGAAGCAAATTCACCAAGCTTTATTATGACCTGCCAAGTAGTATTCAATATGGCGATTGATGACGTAGTCTCAATGAGTGGTGCATTAAAAATAATACAGGACATAGTTGGGCAAAGGGCAACAGATGAAAATATCAAGTCTGCAGCACTGAAGAGGAAAAATATCAGCCATGCAGATATTGACGTGCTTTACCTGACAACAAAGAAAATGCTGAGGGGGATTGAGCCAGGCGCTCTAAAACAGTATTTCTCGGTTTGTGCAAAGCCTGTTGAAGACGCGTATATTGCAGGGGATATTCTTGCTTTCAAAAAGGCAATTCGTAATTTTGCAATAAGCATTTACTCAGACCTGTAAAAGCAGACAATGTGAAGATTTATAAAGGCGTATTGCGTAGTATTCTTTGTAATAAATTAGCTTTAAGTCCAGGGTGAATACATGTTTGAATGGATAACCAGGTACATGCAAGGGCAGAATGACCCTGTTTATACCTATGCAATGCAGCTTGATTCTGCAGACAGGAAGATAATCATGGACTGCCAAAGGCTGTACCAGGGCAATTTTCTGCAAATGCTTGGAGAGCTTGCGCTGGTTACCCAGCACGCTTCCCAGGCAAACCAGGGCCTTGCCGAGCTCGTCGACAAAATGAGCAGGGCAGAAGCCCTTCACAAATTTGAGCAGAAGAACAACATACGCCTTTTCAAATACCTCAGTAAATACGACCACAAATTCAATAACGCATACGACAAGACAGTCAAAGGCATCACAAGGGCGGCATCTGTGTTGTAGTGCCTCTGTTCTGAAGGCGGATTCTTACATACAGAAGAACACAAGGCACCTGTTCAAAAGCTTTATAAAAGCCTCACAAGTGTTATTAAACTACAACATAGTGGTAATTATCAGGGGATGGTATGAACCAAGAACAGAACAGGCAGGGTACTCAGAAAACGCACAAAGCACTTGTTTTCATTGAGTCCGCCCAGGCACAAGAGCAGTTCTCACATATGCAAGAAATGTTTGCCAGGCTTGTCGGCACAGCAAAGTCATATGTGCATGACATCTATTTCAAGGTAGTGAGTGCGCCTGAGGCACCTGCTGATGTGTCGGCAGTCATAACAGACAATAAGGATTTTGCGCAAAACATCATCATCGGCAAAGACAATGTGCCGGTTATTTTTATCTCAGAAAGCACAGAGAATACGCAAAAGTCAAACCTGGTGGATATCGTATCAGTGAGCGAGAAAGGCGATTCTTCAAAATTCAGGCTTTTTGACACGCTTATGGATGCGTGCGTACTTCATGATGAGCTTTCAAAGCCTGCGCCTGCGAGAGTAAAGCAGCGCATTTATGCGATTGATGCGCCAGCTGAAAAGAAATTCATGAAATTAAGGGAGGAGTATGTAAACATCCGCGACAGGGATGACATTCTCATCAGCGGCCATTGCTTCTACCTTGCAGACCTGGTATCCAAATACACTGAGGAAAGGCTGTCAGGCAACACTGAAACTGCAGGCCACCTCTACGCTGAAGCCCTTGCCTATGCAAAGAAAAACGGCGTAATGGATTATGTGATTGCAAAAAGCGCAACAGGCCCTCTCAGGCGCCTCGGAGGCGGGTTTGACAGCAGAAGCGAAGCTGGCGAAGGCGGCGCAAAAGGAATGGCATGGGGAGTCCTCAAGCCGGTGACCGGACCAAACCACAAGGAAGAAACAGAAAAAAGATACGGCATATTCCTTGAAATGCTTAATTCGCCCCGCCACAAGCCGCTCATCCACAAGGCGCCTCTTCACGACACTGAAAAGCAGGCAAGCTTATTGATGATTGAAATGAAAACAGGACCTGACCTTATTGAGGTATTAAAGCAGTTCACAGAAGCCGAAGTCGATTTCACAGAGTATTATGCAAAGCAAAAGGAAAACAGCCCCGAGCTGGGATCATTTGCTGATGCCATCCGCTCAAAATACCAGCTTGACCCGCCGCAAGCGCAAGGCAAGCCGCTTGATGCCGGCGAGCTTGACAACCTTGAAAAGATAAAGGAGGCAATGACTAATGTCACAAAGGCTGCAATAAATGATTATGCATATTGGGCCGGATTCTGGCAGGGGAAGGCAGAACAGCACAAAAAAGCAATACCGCTTCCGAATGGCGCAGTGCTTCAGACAGACCAGCCTGAAGACGTCAGGAAAGACTATGTGGCAAGGCTTCTGGAAATACCTGCAAGATTCAGCAGCAGCCTTAGAGAGCAGTTTTCCACAGAGGAGCTTGGCGCTTTCGATGACAGCATTGCCACCCTGATGAATCTCGTTGACTGGAGGGAGGAATTCATTGTCCCTTACCGCGACACTGACTTAAGGAATGTCAGGATTCTCATGGAGACATCGCGCCCGCGCTTCAAGCAGCTTCTCGAGCACTGCCTTAACGAGGAAAAGCTGAGCCAGAGCCTTTGGCATTATGATTTTGGCACGCGCAGCTGCCATGTCCTTGAGGACCTTTACCACATGGCTGTCACCCCAGAAGCGCAAATCCTGCCTGATGACACCCACAAGCAAAAAATGGTTTTGGATACAATGGTGAAAGGGCTTAAGGACCATCATCACTCATTTGCAGCAATTTTCAAGGAAGCATTCCAGGGCAAGGAGACAGTAAGCCCCCAAATAATGGCATTCTACAGGTGTGCGCGCAAGATGGAGCTGACAACATGGTACCGGCAGGAAGCATTGCAGATGTTTGAGGCAGGCGAATCGCAGAAGCCAGAACTTGACGCGTCGCTCGCGAGGCAGGAGACAATGTTCGTACAGTATAATGATTTGGCGCGCAGGTACCTTAACGTTATTGTGGAAAGGCTTTCAAAAGTGAAGGCTCCTGACAAAAAGCAGGGAGTCAGGAACGCCTGTGAAAAATACCCTTATGTTTTCAATAATATGACCGGGCAGGGGCTTGCAAAGGAGCACGCATCAGAGCTTGTCAATATAGTGATGCATGACCCGTCGCTTTCAGACGAGGCAAAGCAGGCAGCCTGCGCATTGTACACAAACGCATTCCTGCAAAAGCTCAGCAGGAATTTCAAGGGCTATGCAATATGAGGAAGCACCTGGTTGATTTCCACACGCACACGAATTTTTCAGACGGCGCGCTCTCCCTTGCAGAGCTTGTGAAGAGGGCAAAGGACGCCAGCCTTGAGCTTATTGTTGTATCCGACCATGACACATTCAGGACATTCAGCCCTGCAAACATAGAGCTTGCCAAACAGTCAATCCCAGACCTCAAGGATTGCGGCGACACATACCAGACAGGCAACCTGAAAATAGTCAAGGGGGTTGAGTTCTCGGCAAACCACAATGGAAGGCAGATACACATTGTCGGCGCATACCTGAAGCAGGTTTCGCCAAAAATCCAGGAGTACTTTGGCAAAATAGGCGAGGAAAGGAAAGAGCGCGCGCAGAAGCTCGCAGACAGGATGAATGTTAATTTCGAGGACGTGCTAAGGGTGGCGGGCAATGCAACATCAATAACAAGGCTGCACGTAG
>Ga0315297_10001696_pt1 | contig 13743 bp, 12 predicted proteins | sample YL17G15_0_MG_FD_203628 | JGI IMG/M metagenome (GOLD analysis project Ga0315297, IMG submission 203628) | Sediment microbial communities from Yellowstone Lake, YNP, Wyoming, USA - YL17G15_0 | ecosystem: Environmental > Aquatic > Freshwater > Lake > Sediment | place: USA: Wyoming | collected... | reverse complement strand
TCGGTGATGATGTCGTCCTTGACCTTGATGTAGATGAACATCACATCGCCGCAGACCGGGTTTCCGACCTTGCCGATGCCGTCCGCGTCAGGAATCTCTCCAACGTTCCTCGGGCTCTTGAAGTGGTCCAGTACCTTGTCGCTGTACATCTCATTCTCCTCCTTGACTGTGATCGTGCTCATCCTCTTTCGAGCACCATGGCTCGTCCAACTTCATCGGATTCTGCTCGTTGTAAGGGGACATCGCCCTGAGGTTCGACACGACCTTCAGCAGAGCCTCCAGGAAGGATTTGACATCCTCCTCTGTGTTGTCTTTCCCCATCGATATCCTCAGCGATCCGTGCGCTTCCTCCGGCTTCAGTCCTATCGCGAGGAGGACGTGCGACGGCTGTAACGATTTCGTAGAGCAAGCGGAACCGGTCGAGGCTTCGAACCCATACATATCCAGCTGCAGTATCAGGCTCTCCCCCTCGATGAAGTCGAACCTGAAGTTCGCGTTGTTGGGAAGTCTCTTGGTCCGGTGCCCGTTGAGGTGCGAGTGGGGGATGGTCTTGAGGGCCTCCTCGATCATCATCTCCCTGAGTTTGATCATCCGCTTGGAGTCCTCGACCATATCCCGCTTGGCCATTTCCGCGGCCTTGCCTAGGCCGACTATCCCGCAGACGTTCTCAGTGGAGGACCTTAGGCCGCGCTCGTGGCCGCCCCCGTGGAGCAGCGGTTCGAGCCTGATTCCCTTGCGCACATAGAGCGCGCCTACCCCTTTCGGGCCGTAGAATTTGTGAGCAGAAAGCGACAGCATCCCCACGTTATCCGCCTTTACGTCCGTCGGAAGATGACCAGCTGCCTGGACTGCATCAGTGTGAAAGGCAATACCTTTGCGTGACGCGACCTCGGCGAGCGCTTTGATCGGCTGGATGGTCCCGATCTCGTTGTTGGCGTACATTATCGAAACCAGGATCGTGTCCGGCCTTATCGCTTTCTCGAGGGCGTTCACATCAACCAGGCCGTCGTGGTCGACCGGGATATAGGTGACCTCGTAACCGTTCTTCTGCAGGTATTCGCAGGTCGTCAGGACGGCATGGTGCTCGATCGAGGAGGTGATTATGTGCTTCCCCTTCGACTTGTTGGCCCAGGCGAACCCTTTGATCGCCAGGTTGTCGGATTCCGTGCCGCCGGAGGTGAAAATGATTTCGTTAGGATCCGCGCCGAGGAGCTTCGCCACATTCTCCCTGGCATTGTCCATCCCAGCTTTCGCCTCTCTGCCGAAGGTGTGGAGAGACGATGGGTTGCCGTAATGCTCGATTGTGAACGGGATCATCGCGTTGAGGACCTCCTTGTCGGTCCGCGTCGTCGCGCTGTTGTCGAAGTAGACCATTTTCACAATCATCCCTCGCTTGGGCGAACTCTCCCCTATGGGTCTATTGTGCCTATACCGCCCACTCCATTTATTGTTTTTCTCCCCACTTCTCGTCGAAAGGCAAATGGATAATACCCACTACGTGTTTTCTCCAATCGACCCAGATGGATGTAGAACGAATCAGGAAAGATTTCCCGATACTGGCCAAACCGGTGGAGGGCAGACCGCTAATATATCTCGACAGCGCGTGCCAGACTCTGAGACCCGCCACGGTGATCGATGCCGTTTCCCGGTATTACAATGAATTCCCGGCATGCGCAGGCAGGAGCGTGCACAAGCTCGCCACGAGCGTGTCGATCGAGGTCGATGCTGCGAGGGAGAGCCTTGCTAGGTTCGTGAACGCTGGAAGGGTCGAAGAGGTCTGCTTCCAGAGGAATTGTACGGAGGCCCTCAACACTGTCATTTTCGGGCTCGGCCTGAAGAAGGGCGATGCCGTCCTGGCTACCGACAGGGAGCACAACTCGATCCATGTCCCGCTGCTAATGCTCCGGGATGAGAAAGGGATAGATTACCAGCGCGTCCCCTCTAAAAAAGATGAGTCGTTCGATCTCGAGCTCTACGGCGAGATGGTCCGGGAAAAGAAGCCGAAGCTCGTCGCCATGTGCCATACCTCTAACGTCAACGGGTCCACGATTCCTGCCAGGGACATCTGCAGGATTGCACATGAACACGAGGCGCTGGTCCTGCTCGACGGGGCTCAATACGCACCCTACGGCGGCATCGATATGGAGAAGATAGAGGCCGATTTCTATGCATTTTCTTGCCACAAGATGTGCGGGCCTTCCGGGGTCGGCGTGCTGGCAGGGAAGTTCGATTTGCTATCAAAGCTGCGGCCCCTGATATACGGTGGCCATGGGGTGAACTCGGTCACGAAAGACAGCGCGGAATTAATGCCCCCTCCTGAGAGATTCGAGCCGGGACTGCAGAACTACGCAGGGATGATCGGCGCCGGAGTCGCCGCCGATTACATAAGATCGATCGGCCGAGAGGCGATTGAGGGGCACGTGGCGGGGTTGAACTCGCTGGCTTCAGGCATATTGAGGGAACAACATGCAGTCAAGATCATCAGCCCGGATGCTCCTGCAGAACGAGGCGGGATCTTGTCATTCAACATCGAGGGGAGGAATCCTCACGACATCGCGATGATGCTCGACCATACTGATAACATCATGATCAGATCGGGTTCGCATTGCGCGCACTCATGGTTCGATTATCGCAACATCCAGGGCTCAGCCCGTGCCTCGTTCTACATCTACAACACGGTGGCCGAGGCAGAGAGGTTCTCCCAGGCGGTAGTCGGGCTCGTCAAGTGATCCCGGGTTGGCTCAGCACCTCGATTGTGATTTCGTTAAATCGCTCGAAGAAGTTATCCGCGGCAATAATTTTGAGAATTGACCCGGAGGTTGCGGCCAGACTATCGCAAGGTTTTCCCGCAGACATCAGTATCACAGGACTCCCGAATCCCTTTGAGCATTCGAACGCCCCATTCCGAACGACCACGTGTGTGCGATTGAGGAAGACGATCAGATCGTGATGCGTCCCATCTTCATCGATGATGATCCTCTGCTCGAAGGATTGGATTCGCATCCTGCCAGCCGCCTCTATCAGCTGGCCTATGTCGATGGCGACGCTCTCCGCGCAGTCCTTGTCGGCCTGCTGAGTCGCGCCGAGCGATGCCGAGACCACAACCGCGACGAGAGCGATGCTAGCGATCGTCGCGATCATCCTCGAGTACATGTATTCGATCATAGCCCCTCCAGCACGATGATGTCTTCGAATTGCGATCCTCTGTGAGCCACTGCAATGTCACCCGAGCCAGGTCCGATGACAACGGCAAGATAACAGGGGGAACACACCCCGTCGATGTTTATTGGGAGTTCTATCAGCAGAACCTTGGACCAGCCCGTGGCGTCCGAGCATCGGATGGCGGAAAAGTTCCTGCCGCCGAGGATGTCGCCGACTTCGATCGAAGTTCCTGGACCGATCAATCGAAGGTCATCCTCGATCCTCAAGACCCTCGATTCGCCAAACGGCCGGGAGGATACTTCGGATATCACCTTCGCAAGATCGTCCGCAATGTCGACCGCGGCGTTCCTGGACAGTTCAGCATTCCCGTCCGTGAGCGATTTCATGCATATCGGCAGCGCAATTGCGACGACGAGCATCGATATCGCAAGCCTGAACGGGAGAGACAGCACCCCTTCCTCGGAGATCACTCTGACACCCCTATTCAGGTAGGACCATGACCTCAGTCCAATACTCACTGGCAATGCCTTGGCCTGATACCGACATCTTCAGCGCGGAGACATGGTCCCCTATGACCTTCACCGATACGCTCTTGAATGAGAGCATGCCGTCGGCATCGGTCGTTCCGAAGAGCCGATGGTGATCGTTGCTAAGCGCGGAGCCTTCTATCAGAACCTGTGCACCGCCTATGGGGTTGTCGCTGGTGTCCGTGATCCTGATGGTCAACTCCTTGAGATCGGCGTCGAATATGCCATTCTCATCCGAATCATGCACCAATATCTCCTGGGGCGTGATCTCCACCTTCCCGATGTAGATCGGCGTCTGGATGGACGATATCCATCCAACGATAACGGCCGTCCCCAGACTCGCGATGATCCCCATTATCATGAGCTGGAGGGGCAATCCCTCGATGCTCCCGTTCTCATCCTCCCTTATCTTTATCCTCGATATCCGGTTGCTTTCCGACATGCTGAGGCTATCCGCCTGGGGCATATTCTGCGATGCGACTGCAGTCCCGCTACATGCAATCGAAGACAATGGCGGACGCCGAGAACCGAGTGCAAAAGATGAAATCATTAATCCGTATTAACATAAGAGAAACGCTTATTATTGCCTGATTCAGTCAGCGGATGAGACCTCATGAGCAAAGGAGTCAAGAAAAGGAGCGAAGAGGCATCGAAGTGCCCGAAGTGCGAGTCAGACCTCCATCTCGTGGACAAGCTCGGGCAACATTACTGCTTCTCTTGCGAGAGTTATGTCACCCCCGTCGAGGCGGAGACGAGTACCGAAGTCCAGGAGCAGGTCCAGGCCCCTGTAGCGGCGCCGGAACCGGCGAAGGAGGAGACGGTCCCCTGCCCTGGCTGCGGCGACCAGACTTCTCCGGTCAAGGACTCTGACAAGTTCTACTGTTACGCATGCGAACAATATGTAAGCGGCAGCGGCGAGGCCATCGAGGGGCCGAAGAAGCCCGAGGAGACGCCGCCGGCAGAACCGAAGCCCGAGCGCGCGGAGGAAGAGCTTCCAGAGGCTCCGAAGGCGGAAGCGGCGAGCAAGATCGAAGAGCCGAAACCAGAGCCCGCTCCTGCGCCAGCACCTGCGGAGACCGTAGAACCCACCGCCGAGAAGATTGCGCTCCCAGAGGAGGAAAAAGCGCCGGAGAAAGCCTCCGAGGAGGAGAAGAAATCCTGCCCTTACTGCGAATGCGAATTGACCTATGTGCCGAAATATGACCGATGGTACTGCTACAAGTGCAGGAAGTACGCCCCCAAGGAGCAGCCGAAGCCGGTTGCGAAGGGGGCAAAGAAGTGCCCTAGCTGCGGCAACGATTCACAGTACATCGAAAAATACCAGAGATGGTACTGTTGGTCATGCCAGAAGTACTTGCCCAAGGATTCTGTCGTCGCAGTAGCCGCAGCAGCCAAGCCCCAGGCAGACCAGGTTCCGCTGTGCGCCCAATGCGGCAGACCGACCGTCTGGATACCGAATTACGAGCGCCATTACTGCTACCCGTGCAAGAAGTACGCCCCGAAGGCGGAAGGAAAGAAGGACCCTTCACCGGCCCCTCCGGCGGCGAAGGTCGAAGAGGTGAAGCCCGCGGCGCCGGCATGCACCCGCTGCGGCAAGACGACGACCTGGATAGAGAAGTACGAGCGCTACTACTGCTACCCGTGCCAGAAATACGTGTCGAAGGAGCAACCGAAGGCGGAGGAGAAGACCTCTGGCCCGAAAACGGCTCCTCTCTGCGCCAAATGCGGAAAGCCGACGACTTGGATCGCCAAGTACGAGCGCCACTACTGCTACCCTTGCAACAAATATGCGCCGAAGTGATTATCGACTGTGATTTTTATTTTCACCCCTGGCTAGACCTAATCACCTCGATTTCCAATCAGGATTAAATACACCTTCCGCTCATTGAAGACGCCTGCTGGAGATTCTCTGGATGAGCGCGAGTGCCCGAAAGTGCCAGCTGTACGACACCACCCTCAGGGATGGTGCTCAGGGAGAGGGGATAAGCTTCTCCATCGACGACAAGGTGAAGGTAGCGATGGCGCTGGCGGACATCGGCGTCGATTACATCGAAGCCGGATACGCCTCGTCCTCGCCGGACGACGTGGAGGTCTTCAAGAATCTATCTGCACTGCCGCTGGGTAAGACCAAGGTGGTCGCGTTCGGAAGCACGCGCAAGAAGGGCGTAAGCGCCGAGAATGACGCCGGCCTCAGGGCGATAGTCGACACGGGAGCCAAAGTGGCGACGATCTTCGGCAAGTCCTGGACGCTGCACGTCGACAGCGTCCTTGGAACGACGCCGGAGAAGAATCTCGAGATGATCGAAGATTCCATAAGCTACCTCAGGCAGAACAAGCTTCAGGTTTTTTTCGACGCCGAGCATTTCTTCGACGGCTACTCGGAGGACCGCAGGTACGCGATCAAGGTCCTCGAGTGCGCGAAGGATGCCGGGGCATCGGCCCTGGTTCTATGCGACACGAACGGCGGCTCATTCCCAAAGCACATCGAGACCGTCACAGCAGACATCGTCAAGAGGTTCGGGAAATGCGTCGGGATCCATGCTCACAACGACACAGAATGCGCGGTGGCGAACACGCTGGCGGCGGTGCATGCCGGCGCGGCCCACGCCCAGGGGACGATAAACGGCTACGGGGAGAGGGTAGGGAACGCCAACCTGATCTCGATCATAGTCGGGCTGCACAAGCTCGGATACGCAACCATCCCACGCTCCAAGCTGTCGAAGCTCACGGAGCTATCCAGGTACGTAGCGAGGGTGGTGAACGAGAGACACAACCCCAGGCTGCCATATGTCGGGGAGCGGGCGTTCGCGCACAAGGCGGGGACGCATATCGATGCGATGCTCAAGAACCCGAGGGCCTACGAGCACATGCCCCCGGAGGTCGTCGGCAACCGCAGGAGGGCGCTGGCGTCCAAGCATTCGGGCAGGGCAGCAATCCTGAACAAGACGAAGGAGTTCGGCCTGAGGGCCAGCAAGGAGCAGGTGGAGTCCCTCACGAAGATGGTCAAGGACCTCGAGCGCCAGGGATACGAGTTCGAGAACGCCGACGCGACCCTCTACATGCGCATGGCGGAACACCTGGGGGCCTACACCCCTCCCTTTACCGTCACCAACTACGTGGCCACCGACAACTCCAACAAGTACCAGTCGGTCGGGATGGAAGTGCAGATAGGTGGCGAGGTCATCCTCACAACGGCGGAGTCGAGGAAGGGGCTGGTCGATGCCGTGCGGAAGGCTCTCGACAAGGCCTTAATCGGCAGGTTCTCCGACGTGTCAAAGATAGTCCTCGAGGACTTCAGGGTGATGGACCTCGATACCGAGAGGAGCACTGAGGCGCGCGTGGGCGTCTGGATCAGATCGAGATGCGACTCGCGGACCTTCGGGACGCTCGGAGTGTCTTCGAACATGCTGAGGGCGAGCCTTGACGCAATCGAAGACGGCAAGAAATACGGCCTGCTTGTGCTCTCGAAGAAGGTCTGATCAATCAAGCAGGACAAGCCCGGTCCAACGCACCGGTTCCTTCGATGAGAGGCCGACTCTCAGGCCGGCATTCTCGCATGTCCTGAGGACGTCGATGCCCATAGCCTCCATCGACGGCCTCGCCTCGAACGGATGCCTGCAGGATTTCCCGCTCCGGGGGGAGACGCACTCTGGACAGAGCATGCACTCCCCGCCGATCAGACCGGTTGCGAAGTAGAACCCACTCTTGAAAGCGAGCGCCTCCATCCGGTTGACGAGTCCGTGCAGCTTCCTCATCAGCTCGTTCGGCTCGACGATCTTGTCTTCCAATTCCTTTGACAGGCTCTTGTTCTTAGACCTATCAGAGGAATTGTAATCAGCTTCGATCTGAACTATAAGCGCTTTTTGATAAGACGATAGGATCTCCTTGAACTCATCTACCGGCATCAGGTTAGGCGGGCACATCAGGTGCCTGCCATAGCTGCTGCAGACCGGGATCGCGCATTTCAATCGCACTCTCCTGTCAACGACGATGTCCTTCGCCGAAATGATCTTCGCATTGGTAGCGCCATACCTCTCAGCCTCAGCTACCAGATACTTCAGATCCTTCTCCGTCGACTTTGATCCTGACACCTTTTCCACTCCCCCACCAATTGCCGGAAAGGGATTTCAATGTTGGCAGGTCCCCCCCATAAAGCCAGATACTTTATTTGTACAGGCTTTCAGATTATGTGGTGTGGAAGTCGCAATATCGAATCCGGTTCGGACAGCCTATGCCGGCCTCCGACTGGTCTTTGTGGAGATCCACGGGATGAGGATAGGGGTCGACAGCACCAAGGCGACCGATCTTCTAAATGAGACTTCGGAGAGTATCTCGAAATCCATCACACTCGAAGCTGTCAAAGATAGACCAGATTTCAGAGCCTACCGCGACTTCTTCTGGCAGCTGGGTGTGGACCCCACCAAGACAAGACCTGCGTCAGAGGCCCTGATCAGGAGGATTCTGAAAGGTTCCTCCATTCCGAGAATAAACGATTTCGTCGATGCGTACAATATCGCATCGATCAGGACCGGCGTTCCGATAGCGGCTTTCGACCTGGGCACCATCGACGCAGATGTGACTCTGAGATTCTCTGACTCCGGGGAGGAGTTCCTCGGCATCGGAATGTCTTCGAGCAGGGTGCTCAAGCAAGGAATCCTGATCATGTCTTCCGGCGAGGATGTGATCGCGGCCTATCCATACAGGGACGCTGAGGAGAGCAAGATCCGTCTCGAGACCGTTGACGCTGTCCTAATTTCCTGCGGAGTCCCTGGAATCTCAGTGGAGACCCTTACAGAAGCCGCTGGCAGAGCAAGGGACTCCGTGATCTCCATCTGCGGCGGTCACCCGTCAAAGATGAGAACCGTATGATCCCGTCGAGGACCGTCGGCACCTCCCGAAAGGGTGCCCTCTCAGTTCTTGAGAAAAATGAAAAGGGAGGAAAGGAGTTTGTTAAGGGGTTTGTTCGGTCCGCCTACTCGCCGCGCTTCTTCTTCCTGCTGCGGAAGATGAAGAATATAGCCATCATCCCGACGATCGGAATCAGGATTGCCGCGAACTCTGGGACTAACACTTTGAATGGACCTACGCTATTCGAAGTGCTACCGGTCTGCGTCTCGGCCGCGATGTACGTGAACATCCCGTCCGTCACGTTGACGTAGGTGTTATGTCCTGCGTCGTTCGCGGTTGCGAACCTCACGACCGTCCATCTGCTCGCGTTTGTCTTGGCGAAGGTTACGCTCGTCCCATTACCGATAGCAGGCGCCGGTAGGCCGGTCGGCCAGGTACTCCCGGCGTTGTTCGTCGAGAACGAGACCGTGTTGTTGCACATCAGCGCACCGGTCGCGTTCCTCGGTATGTTGCCCGTCGCGTTCTGCGGGGTCACCTTGACCCAGTAGTTCGTGTTAGTCAGCCAGGGTCCCAAGGGTGCCCCCTGTATCTCGACCTTGTAGCTGCTGACCGCCGCGACGTCGATCTGGATCCCCGGATACCCCAGGTGCGTGTATAGCACCGAGTTCTGTCCCGTAAGTGCGTGACCAGGGCCTCCCCAGTAGTCCGTGCCGAAGACAAGAGGCATCGTCATGCCGGTCGTCCCTCCGGACAGGTTGAGGATCTTCGTCGCCGCGTTGTACCCTGCGAGGGCCGCCGCCGTCGGATAGCTGACCTTACCGAGCTTCACAGTGCCCCAGTAGAGGTTCATGTTGAACTCGGCTGTCTTGGCAGCATTTACGGTCATGGATGCGCTCGCGTACGGCCCCATGGCCATCGTCTGCCCTCCGTACTTATCCTTGACATTGCTCAGCCAAGGCGAAGACAGGATGTTCAGGTCGACGACTATCGCCTCGTACTTCGTCAGGTTCCTGACTAAAGGCGCCACTAAGCAGACGGACGCGTTCGTATTGAACAGCACCGCGCCGGGCCCGTTCCAGTTGTACGACCTCGTCTGGTCGAGCGTGTACAGGTCGTTCGGACCAGCGCCGCCGAGCTGGTATTTGTTCATCGGCGACGGATAGGTGTCCTGCGTCCCGACTATGTTCGGGATGTAGTCCGCGTGCGCGCCGAGCGGGATCATGTATCCGCCGGTCCAGACATCGTTGGCTTCGTCCTCCCAGCCGATCATGGTGTATGTGACGACCTCCCTCCAAGTGGAGTTGGCCATCCTCTCCCTGATCGAGCAGTTGACGTAGATGTCCTCGCCGTAGTTGGCGAAGCCGCCCCTGTTGGAGAATTGGTTGTTGTAGAAGCCGGGAGTCCCGATGCTGCCGCTCTTGCCGATCGAGCCGGTGATGTTGGCCTGCTCGAGCATCCTTATCAGCGCGGCGTCAGGGCCCCAGCCCATCATGTACACCCTAAGCGCGAGCGAGTTCGCGGTCGAGCCGTTCGTGGACCGCGGGTCCATCCTCATGCTGACGTACAGGCCGGCCGAGCCGACCATGTCGAACTCGTAGTCGGTGTAGATGTTACCATTCTGGAGGGAATTGTTGGACCAGAAGGGTTGGCCGCTGCCGCCTCCTCCGCCCTTGGCGGGTGTCTGGCTGTAGTTCTCCCAGAGCCAGTCCCTCCACTCCTTCTGAATGCCGGAGACCTGCGCGACGCCCTTGCTCGCGTTCCACCAGGTTCTCGCGTCGCCGGTGCCGGTCCAGTTCAGGAAGGTTATCAGTGCGTTCTTGCTGAATTGGTACGTCCCGTGTAGCTCGAAGTAGTATCCGTCGTTCGTGCTGGCCAGCGGGGTGGTCGTAGTCGGCATCCCGTAGAACCAGTTCCCGTAGTGAAGGTTGTTTCTCAGAGCGTTGACTTCGTTGTATGTCATGTATGTCCCGTAAAGGGAGACGTTGATGTAGCCGCCCTGCTGGTCATGCGCAGCGACGCGGTTCCAGTACGGCACGAACGGTACGTTTCTACCGTCCGCTGAGGCATTCATGGCCTTAGTCCATACCTTACCGTCGCCCTGGATGTCTGTCATCCCGGTCCTGAGCGCCGTGTCGTTCTTGACGAAAGCGGTGATCCTGAACGGGGCCCAGGTCGCAAGTCCAAGCGGAAGCGTCGGTAATAGCTTCCCGGACGGAACCGGGTTCCAGTAGAATATGTACGGGTAGTTGTTCCTCAGGGTCATCTCGCTGTAGAGGGTCTGCCTGTAGGATGCGGCGGTCGAGGTGTTGAGCCAATCGTTGACACCCATCACAGTCATGCTGTGGTGTCCGAGGTACCTCTCCTGGATCCTCTGGATGTTCCCATGTGCCGCCTTTGTGAAGTTCACTGCCTTCATGTAGTTCTCGAACAGGTGGTCGACCTTGTAGATCGCCTCTCTCTTGCCAGCCGGTGCCCAAGAAACCTTGGCGATCTGGTCATTCCCATCATCCGGGCCATTGTTCCCCAGCAGACTAGGTGCAATCATCGAAACGACGGAGACAATCAAAAGGCCCACCATGATGAAAGCTAGGAATCTCTTCCTAGAAATCTTGGTTCGAGCATCTGTCCCTCGATCAATGATTGGTAGGCTGCTAGCTCCAAAAGCCTTCTCATTGGTCATTTTAATCCTCCCAAATACGATTGGGGTTCGTTAATATCGTTATCATATAAGCCATTTTCGATATTTCCCCTTATCAGAAATGATACGACCAGTATTTGAAAAAGTAAATCCTCCCCCCCATTCAAGTCTTCTGTGAGGAAAGTTGACTCCAAAGATGTTAACTCGGAATACGAATTTCGAAATTCGCTGAGAGGCTTCGAATGAACAATAATGTTCATCAATGAACATAAAGTTGATATACGCCCCATGTATCTGCATCTTTCACGATAAATGAGGTGCAAGCAATGCAAAAGACAAAAGTCGAACTCACGCAGGATGAGCTTCCAAGGAAATGGTACAACATCCAGGCAGACCTGAAGACGCCTCTGCCGCCGGTGTTGAACCCCGCGACCAAGGAGCCGATCGGTCCGCAGGACCTCGCGGCGATATTCCCGATGGAACTCATCAAGCAGGAAGTCTCGACCGAGAAGTACATCGACATACCGGACGAGGTACAGCAGGCGTACTATCTCCTCGGAAGGCCGTCGCCCCTGCAGAGGGCGGTGCACCTAGAGGAGCACCTGAAGACCCCGGCGAAGATCTACTTCAAACGGGAGGACCTGAGCCCGACGGGCAGCCACAAGCCGAACACCGCCTTCGCCCAGGCATACTACAACATGAAGGAGGGCACCGAGCAGCTGACGACCGAGACCGGAGCAGGGCAGTGGGGATCCGCCCTTGCTCTCGCGTGCAACTACTTCGACCTGAAGTGCAAGGTTTTCATGGTCAGGATCAGCTACGACCAGAAGCCGTACAGGAAGTTCGTGATGCATGTGTACGGCGCAAGCGTCACCCCCTCACCGAGCACAGAGACGGAGTTCGGCAGGAAGCTCCTCAAGGAGCGCCCGGACCACCCCGGTTCGTTGGGGATAGCGATAAGCGAGGCGATGGAGACCGCGGTCAAGGGCACGAACTCGAAGTACGCGCTCGGCAGCGTCCTGAACCACGTGATGCTGCACCAGACGGTCATCGGCGAGGAGACGATGAGCCAGTTCAAGAAGATCGACGAGACGCCGGACTACATGATCGGCTGCGTCGGCGGAGGGAGCAACTTCGCGGGATTCACGTTCCCGATGATCGGCGAGAAGCTCAACGGCAGGAACGGCACGGAGTTCATCGCGGTCGAACCGGAGGTCGTCCCCTCGATGACGAAGGGGAAGTACGAATACGACTTCGGGGACACGGCGATGATGACGCCGCTGATCAAGATGTGCACGCTCGGCGCATCGTTCATCCCGCCGTCCATCCACGCCGGAGGCCTAAGGTACCACGGCTGCGCGCCGTCGGTGAGCGCGCTGGTCAACGACGGGACGGTCAAGGCGGTCGCTGTCGAGCAGAAGGATTGCTTCGAAGCGGGCATCACGTTCGCGAGGACCGAAGGGATCATCCCCGCTCCAGAGTCGACGCACGCGATAAAGGTGGCCATCGACCTGGCATTGGAGGCGAAGAAGAAGAACGAGAAGAAGATCATCGCCTTCAACCTGTCCGGGCACGGGCTGCTGGACCTGGCCGGGTACGCGCAGTTCCTAGATGGAAAGATGGCCTGAGTCATAAGCAGAAAGGCGCCTCGGACGCACCTTCCAAACCCCTTCCCCCGATTTCCTTTCTCCTTTCTTAGAGTCTACGGAAAGGTAATTACCTGCACAGGTCGATACTATGCGCGGTGATATCGACGACAGAGGAAAGGAGCGTTGGAATAGTCATCCAGTATTTCGCGAAGCCCGAGGTCGCCGCGATCCAGCTGACCGACGGGGAGATCAAGGTCGGCGACACATTGCGGTTCAAGGGCACGACGACGAACTTCGAGCAGAAGATCGAATCGATGCAGATCGACCGCGTGCCGGTGCAGAGCGCGAAGACCGGCCAATCCGTCGGGATAAAAGTGAAGGAGCGCGTGAGGCAGCACGACAAGGTCTTCATCGTAGTCTAGGAATTCTTCTCGTCGACGCTGTGCGGGTGCTTCCCCAGCTCCTGAGATCTCTTCGTGGCCGTCTCGACGGCGTCTATCAGCATCGCCTTGAGGCCGCTCTTCTCCAGCGAGTGCAGGGCGGCGATCGCCGTCCCGCCAGGGGATGTGACGAGGTCCTTCAGCTTCGCAGGATGCATATTCGTCTCCTTGATCATCTTAGCGGCGCCGAGCAGGGTCTGCACCGAAAGGGCGTTTGCGATGTCCCTGCCGAGACCGACCTTCACTCCAGCATCTGACAGCCCCTCGACTATCAGGAACACGTACATCGGCCCTGTGCCGCTGAGGCCGGTGACAGCATCCATGAGATACTCCTGCACCTCCACGACGGTCCCGACGGATTCGAGGATCTCCCGGGCGAGCTTCATGTCCTCCTTGCTGGCGTGCTTGCCCCCGGATATCGCAGAAGCGGATTCACCGATGAGGGCGCATATGTTCGGCATCGCCCTGATGACCGAAATCTCCTTCTTGACGAAGGAGGAGATATGTTCGGTCTTCACCCCCGCGGCGACAGACACAAG
>Ga0315297_10001695_pt1 | contig 13746 bp, 8 predicted proteins | sample YL17G15_0_MG_FD_203628 | JGI IMG/M metagenome (GOLD analysis project Ga0315297, IMG submission 203628) | Sediment microbial communities from Yellowstone Lake, YNP, Wyoming, USA - YL17G15_0 | ecosystem: Environmental > Aquatic > Freshwater > Lake > Sediment | place: USA: Wyoming | collected... | reverse complement strand
CGTTTAACTGTCCGGCTATTGACACAAAACGCATAAAAGGCGGCACATTGCGCAGTAAGCCCTCCTGCCTTATCTCCTCACGTATATGTGTATCCAGATAAGCGGCGAGTATGCCAGGCGCCTGTTCCGGATTGCGTAGAATCATCGGCAGTGAACCCCATTCAAGTGCTGATGATAAGTCAAAGGATTTGCCCAGTTCAGTTGCGGAGAAGCTCTCCATATTCAAAGTAATAGCGCGTCCTGCAAGTAGGTTGGCACCTCCACGCCGCAGTTTACGTGCCGAAGATCCGCAGAGCGCAAAGCGCCAGTTACGGGATTCGATCAACCGGTGTACCTCATCCAGCAGAGCTGGTATTTTCTGTATCTCGTCCAGTACTATCCAGGCGCTGTCCGGCAGATGGCTGGCGATGGCTTCCAATCGGTGCGGATCACGTGATAACTCAAGATATAATGAAGAATCCAATAAATCCAGGAAAAGGGCATCCGGCAGCGTATGGCGGAGCCAGGTGCTTTTACCAGTGCCCCTGGGCCCAAAGAGGAAGAACGACACCTCAGGGCATTTTAGCAACCTTTTTATATATGGTTTAGATATAGTAGTCATGCTAAATTACATTTCTAATGTGATATTACAATGTATTATTACATTACTAATGTAAAAATGCAATAAAAACGAATGTTTGGTTCCAAATGTTGGCTTTTTATTCACCTGTAGGTGCCGAAGCTACGCTGGCTCTGATATAAATCTTTTCGTGAACCTCACACTTGGTTGCATAGCCAACGCAGCTAATGGTGATGCCGTTCCCATTGCTCTTGGGGTAGCACTCCTACACGCGCATGATTCGCATGAGTGGATTTGGGTCTTCCGGCTTGGCTTGATTTGCAGAATACTCGATCGTATAATTATCTTTAACATCTGTTGAATGTGTATGAACGTCGGCATGCCTTTTTTTGAGAGGAGGTTTTATGCAGAATATCAATTCATCCGTATCCCCTTACCGCTGGGTCGTGTTGGGAGTTTTCATGCTCAACATCGCCATGTCCCAGATCATGTGGATGACCTTCGCTCCTATTGCCAGGGATGCGGCTGCCCTCTATACCGGCGGAAATGTCGACGCCATTGATTTGCTGGCCATACTGGCCATGCTCGCCTGGATCCCCTTCTGCCTCCCCGCTGCCTGGTGCATCGACAACTGGGGGCTGAAGAAGGGGGTGGGGATCGGAGTCGTCCTGGTGGGCATATGCGGATTTCTCCGCATTTTCGCGCCGGATTACGGTTGGCTCCTGGCCTGCATGATAGGATGCGCCGTCGCGCAGCCGTTCATACTCAATGCCTTCACCAAAGTGGCATCCAACTGGTTCCCGCAAAATGAGGAGGCTCTGGCGTCGGGATTGTTAACCATGTCCCTGTTCGTCGGCTTCACGATCGTCATGTTCGCCACGGATTTTGTCCTCGCGCATTACCGCAGTATCGGCGCGGTCAGGCAGGGGATCGACACCATCCTTTATTTATACGGCATCCCCGCCCTGATCGGCATGATCCTGTTTTTCGTACTGGTCAAGGATAAGCCCAAAGTGCCGCCCAATGCTATCGCAGCCGAGAAAAAGGTCAGCATGACCGTCGGGTTGAAAGCGCTCTTCAAGAACCGCGACTTTCTCTTCCTCCTGGGACTCTTTCTGATAGGCGTAGGCGCGTTTAATGCCATCCTGACCAAGATAGATTACATATTCAAGGACCGGCCGCTGGACATGGACTCTGCCCTCGCTGCGGGCATAGTCGGAGGGCTGATGGTGATCGGTGGCCTGTGCGGGGCGGTAATCCTGTCCGCGCTGTCCGACAAGTACCATAAAAGGAAGATATTCCTGGTCATGGCGGCCGGTATGGCGGTGCCGCTTTCCCTTTGCCTGCAGTTTTTCTCCTCGATCGTGCTTTTAGGCCTGTGCGGTTTTGTCTTCGGTTTCTTCCTCATCTCGGCCATGCCGGTAGGGCTGACCTATGCGGTCGAAAAGACCCACCCGGTGCCGGAGGCTACTTCCAACGGGATTTTGATGCTGAGCGGCCAGATAAGCGGTCTGCCCATCGTTTTCCTCTTCAACATGACCGCGATTGCCATACTCTTTGGGGTCGCCTTCATCCTGGCGCTACTGCTCCACGATATCAAAGCCCCCACCCCCGCAATTGGAATGCGTGAAATTCATCCCTCGGAAGCGGGACATTTGAATTAGGAGCCTGTCCGAGTAATCCGAAATGGGACAATTATTGAAGCTAAGAGATGGCTTGTTTTATGTTCCGCTTGAAGCCACGGTACATATTACTCGGACGCACTCATAGAGAAGCGAAGACGAAAACATTATTTATTCCAGGTAATCTTTGAGCTTGCGGCTCCGGCTGGGATGCCTCAATTTTCGCAGTGCCTTGGCTTCGATCTGACGGATACGTTCCCTGGTCACATTAAACACCTGGCCAATCTCTTCAAGTGTCCTCGTCCGGTCATCCTCCAAACCAAAGCGCATCAGGATTATCTTTCTCTCCCTGTCGGTAAGCTCGGCCAGGACTTCGTTTATCTGCCTTCTTAGCAATCCGATAGTGGCCGCCTCAATCGGCGGTATAGCCGTCTTGTCCTCAATAAAATCGCCCAGGTGGCTCTCATCTTCCTCTCCCACCGGCGTCTCCAGCGATAACGGGACCCTGGTCAATTTCATTATTTCAATTACCTTTTCCACCGAAATCTCCATCGCAATGGCGATCTCATCGATATTCGGCTCGCCCCCGCTTTCCTGGCTCAACTGTCTCCTCGTTCTCAGTAACCTGTTAATGTTTTCCACCATATGAACAGGTATCCTGATGGTACGTGACTGATCGGCGAGGCACCTGGTAACCGCCTGCCTTATCCACCATGTAGCGTAGGTGCTGAATTTAAAACCACGCCTGAATTCGAATTTAGTCACAGCGCGCACAAGCCCGATATTCCCCTCCTGTATAAGATCGAGGATGGGCATATGGCGCATACTGTATTTTTTGGCGATACTCACTACCAGCCGCAGGTTGGCCTCGATAAGATGCCGTGCGGATTTATCGGCGTCCTTCTTTACACTATTGGAATACTGCCTGAATTGACTAACCAACGGCTGCAACTGCAAAAGCAAGCCCCCGTCCACGGGCTCTCCAAGGAGCAATCCAAGCTCATCCCATGAAGTCCGGCTCCCTACGGCATCGTAGACCTTATGGGGCAACAGCCGGCTGTACACGGATATATCGGCAATATCGTGCCAGACCTCCATGAAAGTCTTCCCGCAACCGGCGCTTACTTCTTCAACGAAGGGCATTTCTACGATATTGTCTATTGCAGCCCGCAATTCCGGCCTGAGAATAGACTGTTTGAAACCGCGCCCGCACTCAATCCCCAGGTTTTTGTATAAAGCAGAGATGATCGGGTGGGCAGAGACCAATTTACGCAAACTGGCAATTATGACGCTTATCTCCAGTTCGCAATGGTCTGGATTGGCCCTGCAATATTTTTCCAGCGCCGCGAGATACCGCCCGTCCTCGACCTTGCCGGCTAATGACCGCTCCTCTTTTGCAGTAAGAAGGCCCACCCTTCCGATTTCACGCAAATACAGGTGTATCGGGTCATCGAAAAAATCAACTGCATCAGCCGTTAGAACGGGCGGCGGCGGCGGTTTGCCGCATAGGCCTATCCCTGCCGGGTCTTTCAGCCCATGCTCAATGGATACCAGGTCTTCCCAGAGAGCGGCAGTGGGAGCAAATTCATCGACTCCGCCGAAAACGTGCATTCGGAAATCACCATCCCTTGATGGCTGCAGGACCGGCATTGACAGTACCGGTGGTGAAATGCGGTCGCTTTCAACGCCGGCGCTCTTCTTATTTGCCAATATTAATATCTTCTTGAACCGCCCCTGCCGCCAGAGCTACCACCCCTGTAACTATACGTGAATAAGCCGCATCCATCAAATCCTGTGCGGTGTCCAGGACATACTATACAGTGGGCTGAACCATAGAAACTGGATACTTCAGGTTAGCAATGTTGATAGGGTTCAGCCCAAAACCGCGGTTAGATTTTAGATATAAATAAATTTTGGAGTCATTGTGACAATTCTTCGAATTTGAACGCTTCTTCTTTAAAGAGCTTCAAGCAGGCATCCACCACATCAGGATCATATAGACTGCCCCTGTTCTTTGATATTTCCTCCAGTGCCTTATCGATACCCAATGCCGGACGGTAGGGACGGTATGAAGCCATGGCTTCAACTACATCGGCCACAGCCAGTATTTTTGCTTCCAGGAGCGTATCCTCACCCTTTAGACTGTTGGGATAACCTGAACCATCCAGCCTTTCGTGATGCTGCAGGACGGTCTTTGCAACATTACAAGGGAAATCCATGTCTTTTACAATATCGTAGCCATGCTGGGAATGGGTTTTTATAAGCTGCATTTCCACGTCCGCAAGCTTGCCGGGCCTGCTGAGGATGTCCGGCGGCACATATATTTTCCCGATATCATGAATTACTGCCGCTATCCTGAGTTGATCAATTCGGATATCCTCTAACTTCATTTCTCTGGCTATGGCGATTGCCAGGTCGGCCACTTTCCGCTGATGGCCTGCTGTATATGGGTCTCTCATTTCCACAATTTTGACCATGGTATCGATAGCGTCATCCAGGGTTTTCTTCAGGGATTCGTAACTTTTTTCAAGTTTTTTTTCGGCCAGTTTGCGCTCGGTGATATCCCTGACGAAAGCCAGCACGATTCTCTGTCCCGCACGCTGCAAAACACTGGTGTTGATTTCTACGGGTACAAGGCGGCCGTCCTTCCTTATCAGATCCAGTTCGTCGGGGCCGGTGGACTTGCCATTAATATTATCCTGTAATATCTCTGCGGCTCTGGCCAGGCTATTCTCGGGGAGGATATTCAACTCCAGGAAGTTATTACCGATTAGCTCTTCACGTTTGTAACCTATTATCTCCTCGCATCTGCGGTTACCGTAGAGGAAGTTGCCCTCAAGGTCGTTCATATAGACGCCGTCAGGGGCATTCTCCATCGATATCCTGAGTTGCTCCTCGCTCTCCCGCAGCGTCTCTCCTGCCTGCTTGCGCTCGGTGATATCTGTAAGTAAAACCACTTGACTTGTGAGACGGCCGCCTGAATCAGTAATGGTAGAGATATGCAGGTTATAGGCTCGCTGTTTACCGTCTCGTTCTAAGACCAGTTCCTCACCCGCTTCGGCCATTTTATTGAACTGCATCATCGCAGTAGACTGATAAGGCCATATCCGTTCTATGGACAGTCCAAAGGCATCTGAAATTCTATAACCGATCAGTTGCTCTGCTGCCGGGTTCAAGTCCAGGACACGGTTCTGCATATCCAGTACTAATATGCAATCTCCAATGCGTTCAAAGATGATATCACGTGCAATGGGTATAACTTGCTCCAGACGGAATTGAGGCAGGTTAAATATAAGTATGATAGCTCCAATACAGGCTGCCCATGGTGTAAGTCCCACCGGGGTTTTTAAGAATGAGAGCAGTCCCGTCACTTCCACAAAAGCTGTTATCAGGGGAAGAACAGCAGCGATTAGCAAATACATCGATTCCCGGCGGTAGCCATAGCGACGGCGTATGATATTCCAGATAATGAGGAAGCTGCCGGTTAAAGTCAGCATAGCTACGTAAACCATACAGGCCCAGTAAATTATGCCATAGGTGGGTTGAAGTGGTAGATAAGGATTTTGGCTGTCTATACCAATCTCCGTCCACATAAGTCCATAAACATTATTGGTCGAGAGTGCTAATATAGCTATGAGTGGCATGATGCCGAATAGAATGTAAATACGCCAGGTAAGTAATTTTCTGGGCCCAAGGTAGTGCAAAATATAGAACAACCAGAATGTCAGGGCTATGATTCCCAGGACAAGTTGTACCCCCACTAGGGATTCTTTAAAAGAAACCACCGGGAGTCCAATTTCAATAGCGTGCGATAGTATCCAGAGCGCACAGACAAATGTAAGTGTTATCCCGGTGAGTCTTGCCTGACGGTTGATATCCCGCCAGGGAACGTAAATTGCCAATAGCAGCAGGACAGCCGAGGCTATTAATTCTGCGATAACACTAAGTGACCATTGCCATAACATGCTTTCTTTTTACGCAGCTTGGGGTGTCAAGAAGCACCCCTTGTTTGTTATCTCCACAATCAGCGTAACATACAAACACTGCTATGTCTATATGGTATTAGATCCTAAATATTCAAGCCCCTGCAGCATTTGATATATACATAATATTTGCCATATCATTGCCCGTGGGCGGGACAAGTGCCTGATCACAGGATTCTAAGTCAGGAGGCCATCAATGCATTTACATAAAGTCACACCAAGAGTAAAAAATAGTGGGGCGTCTGCGCCGGCTACACACTCAGTTGATTTAACGACCTGTAAGAAATGCCACCTCTGCGCCGAGGTTTGCCCGGCCGGAATCATAAGAGCCGACGAGGAAGCCAGGTTTCTGGCTGACCGCATACCGCTGTGCATCCGCTGCGGTCAGTGTATGGCCGCCTGCCCCACGAGGTCCATCTCCATCGAAGGGCTTTCCTACGAAAAAGACTTCTTCGAATTGCCGCAGCGCAAGGAAAGCTGGCAGGAAGCTTTCTACGGCCTGGTCAGCTCCCGCCGCTCTATACGCAATTTCCAGGAAAGGCCTGTCCCGCGGGAACTGCTGGAGAAGATCGTGCGGACTATTGCTTTTGCACCGCCCGGTTTCACCCCGCTCACCGTGGAGCTGACGGTGGTTAATAACAGCGAACTGATCCGGCGCGCCGTTCCACTTATGGCTGATATGTACGCCGGCCTGATCAAAATGCAGGCTAATCCAGTCTCCAGGGCCATTTTCAAGAGGATGGTGGGTAAAGATATTTACCAGGTGCTCAGCCGGCATGTGCTGCCGCTCATGAAGGCCAGGATGCCGGGTTTAAAGGCAGGGACCGAAGACAGCATTGCGCGTGGCGCCCCGTGTATGATTCTTTTCCACGCGCCCGTTCGCAACGAGGACAGCTTTATTGCACTGGCCTACGGGCTGCTGGCCGCCCATTCACTGGGACTGGGGGCCTGCGCCATCGGTCTCATCCCGCCCGCTATAAACAGGAATCCGGAGCTGAGGGAGATGTTCAAGGTGCCTGAAAGTAATCTGGTTTTGGCCTCCATGGTGCTGGGTTATGCGAAATATAAATACTCCCGCGGCATCCGCAGGAGCCCCGCCGGCCTGACCTGGATAGAATAGCCATATCGTCAGAGCTGCCTGTAGTACCCAGCTTGCTTGGCCGGGAGAAGAAAACGTCCGTTTGCACTGTTTTGCCGGGCCACCCGCGGGTGCTATTGATTCGTGCGTTGACAGTCATCTGCCAAACCGATATAGTGATGAACGGCCTTTTGCGCAAAACCGGCCGGCCGCCGGTATAAATACTGAATACTTAAAGGAGGCGTTATGCAGAGCGGGCAGGAAGATCAAGATGTTTTAATCAAGGTATCACGCTGGAAGATGGGGTACACCATAGGTGTACTCTTCGTTCTATACATGATGGACTACGCGCTGCGCTCGGTCATAGGTCCTATGACCCCGGCGCTCAAGTCCAGCCTGGGTTTGAGCGATACTGAAATAGGTTGGCTGATGTCGGTGGTGCTGATCGGCGTTGCAGTCTTCGCCCTGCCTCTCTCCTTCGTCATAGACCGCTGGCGGCGCTCCAAGATGGTTTCGATCATCTCAATCGTCTGGAGCATAGCCAGCATTTTCTCGGGCTTCTGCGTCAACTTCGGCCAGCTGCTGACTACACGGGCCATGGTGGGCATCGGCGAGGCCGGCTTTGTCTCGGGCGGCCTGGCCCTCATCATAGGCATGGTAAGGAAGGCCAGGCGGGCTTTTGTCACGGGCATTTGGGCCGCGGCCATTCCCCTTGGATCGGCCGTCGGCTTCCTTGTTGGCGGTTGGGTAACCAAGAGCTGGGGATGGCAGGCGGCCTTCTTTGCCCTGGCCGCCCCTGGTGTAATCTTCGGTATCCTGGCCTGGTTCCTGCCGGACTACAAGATCCACAAGGACACGCTGGACAAGGCGGGCGGTGGGAAAACGGCTATGATGACCACCCTCAAAGAGATGCTGCGTATTAAGACGTTGCCCATACTTTATATCTCGGTGGCGCTGGCGATGTGTCTGCAGCAGGGATCAATCCCCTGGGTGCCGGTGCTTCTCAACCGTAATATGGGAATTGACAATGCTGTGGCGGCTACCTTGTCCTCAGGCATAGCGCTGCTGGCCGTGATCTCCATGCCCCTGGGTGGATGGGTAGCAGACAGGGTCTCACGGCATAACCCGCGCAACAAGGTGCTGGTTATGGTGTTTGGACTGTGGATGTGCGGGTTACTTATAGCGGCGGGCGCCTACCTGGGCTCACTCCCGCTGTTTGTCGCCGGCGCCTTCTTTATCCCCTTCGGCGTCTCGGCGCAGCTCAACACGGTACAGGAGATAGTGCCCATCTACCGCCGCGCTACAGCGTGGGGCCTGTATATGTTCTCAGGGTACTTTCTGGGTGGTATGTGGGGGCCGATTATCATGGGGGCTGTCTCCGACGCGGCGGGCATACAGTATGCCTATATCGTCATCTGCGCCATAGGGATAGTTGCCTCGCTTGGCCTGCTATGGGCTTGCCGGCACTTCAACGCGGACTACCAGCGCGCCCGGGACATCGACCGCTCTATGGGCCTGTTGGAAAAAAGCCAGTAACGGAAACACATAGGCCTGAAGTCCCATCCCTGCGCATAAATATCGGGAGTTGATCACGTGGAAGCTTTTATTGCTTCATTCCTGTTCGTGGCTTTAGCGGAGATGGGCGACAAGACCCAGCTGCTGGCCATGGCATTTGCCACGCGCTACCCTGCATACAAAGTCCTTATCGCGGTTTTCATAGCCACCCTGGTTAACCACGCACTGGCTGTGGCGGTAGGGCATTTCCTGACCGTTATCATCCCAATAGAAATAATCTCCCTTATCGCCTCTATATCCTTTATCGTTTTCGGCCTGTGGACCATACGGGGAGACAGGCTGGAAGGCGAAGCTGACCGCAAGAGCCGTTTCGGTCCCATAGTGACCGTGGCCGTTGCCTTTTTCCTGGCCGAGATGGGTGACAAGACCCAGCTTGCCACCATCAGCCTGGCGGTCGAGTACAGGGACATGGCCTACGTGCTGATGGGTACTACGCTGGGCATGGTGGTTGCTGATGCCATAGGCATCGGCGTCGGAGTTGTGATGCAGAAACACATACCAGAGAAGGTCATCAAGTGGATCGCGGCAGCAGTATTCGCCGCATTCGGGTTCATCGGTATCTATCAGGTGCTGTCCGTCCAGATAGGCCTGTTTTACACCATTGTAATCCTCCTGGCTCTGGCGCTCTGCACGGCACTGGCGGCCTACCTGATCGTGAAGAGAAAACAGCCTGCGGAAGATTAGCCAGCCCATTCTCTTAAGTCGATTGGTAAATGCAGGCCGGCATGTATTATGCTTATAGCATTATGGGTTGGACCGCGGAAGTAGCGACGTGGACGGTGGCGGGCTTGCTGCTGGGATGCCTGCCTTTCTCATACTGGGTGGGCCGCCTGTTCCTGCGCAAAGATATCAGGCGCTATGGGGACGGCAACCCGGGCGCCACCAATGTCTATAACGCCGGCGGGCCGGTAATATACGTCCTGGCAATCCTGCTGGACGCATTCAAGGCGACTTTGCCTGTATGGCTTTCTCAGCAGGTCTCACATGTGACAGGCCTGGCAATGCTGCCGGTGGCACTGGCACCGCTGGTAGGCAACGCTTTCACGCCGTTCCTGCGATTCAACGGTGGAACCGGTGTGGCAGTGGTTTATGGTACCTGGCTGGCGCTCACCGGGTGGCAGGGGCCGGTAATTGCGGCCGCTTCTTTCGGGCTGCTCTTTATCTTCATCAGGGAGACCCCCTGGTGCGTGGTCATCGGGATGACCATGGTCACCGTCTTCCTGTTGATCGCACAATACCCGCTCTACATGGCGGGTGTATCAATCGGGCAGACGGCTATCATGGGCTACAATCGCAGGCAGTACTTCACACGCTGGCCAAAGATGCAGAAATGGGTCAGCGTGCTCTCAGGGAAAAGGGAAGCAGGGCCACTGCTGTAGCCCTGATACACGTGATCGCGCCAATAATTTATGCGGCGCGTCAAACAGTCGGTTCAGCGCGAATAGATTTCATCCCTGTCCCATAAGCTCCGCGTATCCTTGAGCATACTGACCGCGGGATCAAGCAACCGTTCCCTGACAATGGTCCGGACTGCTTCATGGGCGGCGATATATTCCGCCAGTGGAGGACTCAGGCGATAGTAAGTATCTACGGCCCACCGGCCCGGCCCGCTCTTCACCAGTACCCTGTCGCGGAAGGCACGCAGGGTATCCAGTTCGGCCGCGGTTTCACTGCCGTAGGCAGCGGTGGCGATGAAGCAGCTGAACGGGCCGATCTTCCACTTCTTCTTCGAGTCGTCGGCGTCCGCTCCTTTGATCTTGCGCGATACTGTATCCCTACCGCCCCGGCCGTCCTTGACCTCGAGCTGCATGACATGCCCGCCTGACGGGACCTTCCATTTCCACTGCGCCCGGCCGGACTGCTGGGCAAGGAGCTGGCCGTCAAGGTACCAGGAGTAGCTAAGCTTGTCGCCGTCAGCATCAGTTGACTGGCTGATCACCTGCACATTCTGGCCTACCTGCGGCTGAGGCGGATCGAAGGTAAAGGCGGCATTGGGAGTATTATTGGCGCCGGGGACCGGCGTTGGTGTTGGAGTTGGGGTTGGGGGGACAGGTGTAGGTGGCACGGGTGCAGGCGGCACAGGTGTAGGAGAGGGAGAGGGGCTTGGCCCCACGGTCACATTGACCTGGGTCTGGAAGGGTGTCTGCCCTCCTTTGCCGTCATTCACTATCAGGGTTACGATGTGGGTCCCGGCCGTAGGATTGTACCAGTTACAGCTGGGCTGGTTGGCGCACTCGTTGAGAGCTGAGCCGTCCCTGGTCCAGGAATATGTCAGGACGTCGCCGTCGGGATCGCTAGACTGGCTGATAAAGGAGACTGCTGCACCTGTCGTCGGCAGTTGCGGGCTGGTATAAAAGCTGGCCAGCGGAGGGCGATTTACGCCCGGCGTGGGTGAAGGTGTTGGAGGCACAGGAGGCACAGGAGTAGGTTGCGGCGTAGGAGAAGGGGTGGGTGAGGGTGTGACATCTGATCCTTTTAGCTTGCCATCCCAGGGTCCGGCCCAGGAGCAGGCGGAATACTTCCAGTCACCCTTGAACGAGTTTCCGTCGGGTGACATGATGAATGAAAAAGCCCCGGCGTCCTTGGGCGCTGCGTAAGAGGGTGATCTCGACCAAGTTCCGCTGAAATTATTGCCATTGATGATGCCGTTGAGTTTGCCGTTACTGGTGGTATAGGTGCCGGTGGCTGAAGTCCCGGATACCGATATCTTCATTGTGCCCCAGTCCGTAATCCACGTTCCACCCCAGCCCAGATTGACCGGCTGCGGAGAAGGCTGGGGAGAAGGTGGCGGCTGTGCAACCCTGGTCCCGGGTCCCAGCATGTCATACCAGCCCGCGCCCGGCGACATGCTGTTGGTGCGACGGCCTGTGAAAGAGCTGCAATCTGCGGATATCGTCCACTCCAACTTGCCCGACTGGTCCTCTTCGGTCCAGGTGCCGCTGAGCGTGTTGCCCGATAAAGTCCCGTCGATGTAGCCGGTGAGGTTCCAACTGGGACGAAAGTATGATCCGGTGACCCTGCCGCCCGATTGCGTCAGCTTCAGAGCGTCTGACCAGTCGAAGCTCCAGGTGCCCGTCCAGTCGCACGATGAGGGCGTCCCTTTTAACGGTCCTTGGCGCGTGCCGTTCCAGTTATCGGACCAGCTTCCTGTAGAATCGTAGCGCCAGCGGCCGGTGAAGGACTGGCCGTCAGCGGACATTGAAAGCTCCACCTCGCCGGCGTCGTCCGGGAGGTTGTGCGTAGGCGCCTCGGACCACCACCCTTTGAGCGTGTTGCCCGAGGCGGCGCCGGTCAGTATCCCGGCCTGGTGCTCGTAGGTACCGTTAACCTGGCTGCCGCTCTGCGTGAGGGTCATCAGGCCGTAAGGTGAATCCCACTCGCCAGCCCAGGGACCTGATACAGGAGTTGGTGTTGGTGGAGTTGGGGGCGTAGGGGTTGGTGGTATCGGAGGGGTCGGTTGGCCCGCCCTGGTTCCCACGATATCTCCGTCCCAATCACAGGAGCCATACCGCCACTGTCCGTTGAAAGAGCTGCAGCCCGGTTGTATGGTGAAGATGAAGTCACCGGCATCGTTAGGTGGCTGGTGGGTGGGCGCCTCAGACCATGTTCCCGTGGCCGTGGTACCGTTAACCGTTCCTTCGATCTTGCCGCCCTGATAACTGTAAGTCCCGGTCAGGCTATTACCGTTCTGAATAAGGTTTAGATCTCCGAAATCGGTATCCCATGTGCCGGTGAACTGGCAGGAGGGTGGAGGTGGTGTAACAGGAGTTGGAGTAGGCGGAATATAGGGAGTCGGGGGTACATACGGGGGTGGTGTAGGTACAGGCGGAATGGGTGCAGGTGGAGTTGGTTGTGGAATGCCCGAGTCCGTCCTGGCGCCGGTTACCGTAAATCGTGGGTCCCATTGATAATGATATTCGCCCTTGTATAATCCGCTGAAAGATCTACCGGAACTGTCCAGCATAAAATTGAGCTGGCCAAAAGTGTGTGGATGCTGCTGCGGATCATTCATGTTATTGGCCCATTTTCCGGTCATATTATTACCGGATGCTGTGCCGTTGAACCCCCAACCATAATAAGTTGAAGTACCTGCCACCTGGCTCCCGGATTGGGTCAATACCATGTCGAACTCATAGGTATTTATCCCCCCGTATTCCATGATGGTCCACCTGGTGTGCCAGGTGCCGCTCCAACCCGCCTCGGGCCGGTAGCCCTCGGCAGATACCGGCATGGCGGGCCATACGGTGCTTAAAATAAGGAAGACTATTGGAATCAGCCGCGCCATGAATTCAGCAATTCTCATAATACCGCCTCCAAGATAACCGATTACGGGCCCTTCTTAATGTAAGAGCCAGTATAAACAATGGTAAAATGTCACCTAAATGTAGGATACCAAAAAAGGTCTAAATTTAACAGTCTAAGTGCTGATATGTCTAACGCATATTATGCGAATTTAAGGCTAAGCCCGGGGGCAGGCAGCCGGCATGGGATTATAGCGGCATTAGCTTTAATACTGGTTACGGTAACAGGCATGGTATCATGTGCGGTAAATATGGATTACATGGGAAAGGTCAGCGGCACCCTGCTTCAGCAGGTGGAGTTGCGCCGTGATCAAATAGCCTCGCCGGATGCAGAGCGGCTCAAGCAAATGCAGGACATGGGCCTTTCCACTGCGGACCTTAGGAAACAGCTTGTATTCGTCTATGTCAAAGAGCCGATCAGCACGGCACAGGCTGAAGATTTAAGCGCCATGGGCGTAAATGTGCATACGGATACATGGATACCGCCTGTCGACAGCCACCCTCTGGGATTTTTTATCGCTGAAATGCCGGTGGACAAGCTGGAAGCCCTGGCCGCCAGGGATTACGTTGCCAGGCTGGATACTGCCGAGAGGCAGTCGCTGCCCCAGTGCCCGGTCACCAATTATTA
>Ga0315297_10001692_pt1 | contig 13753 bp, 7 predicted proteins | sample YL17G15_0_MG_FD_203628 | JGI IMG/M metagenome (GOLD analysis project Ga0315297, IMG submission 203628) | Sediment microbial communities from Yellowstone Lake, YNP, Wyoming, USA - YL17G15_0 | ecosystem: Environmental > Aquatic > Freshwater > Lake > Sediment | place: USA: Wyoming | collected... | reverse complement strand
AGCGGCTCGATCAGCCTGAGCTTCATCTTCTTGGGAAGGCCGCCCACGTTGTGGTGGGACTTGATCACGGCGGAGGGTCCCCCGAAGGCCGACCGGGATTCAATGAGATCCGGGTAGAGCGTCCCCTGGGCGAGGAAATCCGCCCCCTTGATCTTCCGGGCCTCCCTGTCGAAGACCTCGATGAAGATTCGCCCAATGATCTTCCGCTTCCGTTCGGGATCCGTCACCCCCTTGAGGCCGGTCAGAAACGCCTTCCGCGCCCGAACGAAGCGGAAATTCATCTGGAAGTGCTTCGCGAAAAGAGCGCGGACCTTGTCGCCCTCGTCGAGCCGGAGGAGACCGTTGTCCACGAAGACGCAGGTGAGTTGCCGGCCGATGGCCCGGTGGATCAGGACGGCCGCGACGGAGGAATCGACCCCCCCCGAAAGGCCGAGGACCACCCGTTTGTCGCCGACCGTGGCCCGGATTTCCTCGGTCGCCTCCCGGACGAAGGATTTCATGGTCCAGCTTTTTTGACAGCCGCAGACGCCGAACAGGAAATTCGCCAGCATCTTTTTTCCTTCCGCCGTATGGACGACCTCCGGATGGAACTGGAGGCCGTAGAGCCGGCGATTCGCGTCCTCGGCGGCGGCCGCCTCGGTGTTCTCCGTGGAGGCGGTGATCCGGAAACCTGCCGGCAGGCGGCCGATCCGGTCGCCGTGGCTCATCCAGCACCGCGTCCTCTTCTCCACCCCGGCTAAGATCGCCCCCGCCTTCCCGACGATCAGCTCGGCAAAACCGTATTCCCTCTTTTCCGACCGGATGACCTCGCCTCCCAGGGCGTCGATCATGAACTGCAAGCCGTAGCAGATCCCCATGACCGGGACGCCGAGGTCGAAAATTTCCTTATCCACCCGGGGGGAATGCGCCTCGTATATGGAAGCCGGGCCGCCGGAGAGGATGATCCCCTCCGGCCGGAGGGCGCGGATCTTTCCGATGCCGATCTCCGGCGGCTCTATCTGGCAGTAGACCTGATGTTCCCGGACGCGCCGGGCGATGAGCTGGTTGTACTGCGAACCAAAATCGATGATCAGAATCACGGCTTAGCTCCTTCTCTTAAAAAAATGCATCCGAAACGGGCTTCTTTCATCAGGCCTTCTTTCCCGCATCCATCAGGCGGATGAACTCAGCGAAGAGGTAGTCCGCATCGTGCGGTCCCGGCGCCGCCTCGGGGTGGTGCTGGACGCTGAAGGCCTTCAGGGCCGGATAGCGGATCCCTTCGGAGGTGTGATCGTTGAGGTTGTCCAGGATCGTCTCGTGTTCCTGCGTGAGGGTTTCGGGCAGGACCACGAAACCGTGGTTCTGGGAGGTGATCTCGACCCGGCCGCTCCGGCGGTTCATCACCGGCTGGTTGATCCCGTGGTGGCCGAACTTCAGCTTCTCCGTCCGGCCCCCCGCCGCCTGTCCCAGGATCTGATGGCCGAGGCAGATGCCGAAGATGGGGACCTTCCCCAGGATCGCCCGGACCGACTCCACGATATAGGGGAGGGCCGCCGGATCGCCCGGGCCGTTGGACAGAAGGACGCCGTCGGGCCTCAGCGCCAGGATCTCTTCCCCGCCTGCCGTGGCGGGGAGGACGAGGACCTCGCAGCCCCGCTGCTCCAGATGGCGGAGGATGTTGTATTTTACGCCGCAGTCCAGGACGACCACCCGCCGGCATGCCGGCTTTCCATCCGCCGTCCCGTCGGGCGGCATCTTCCGGGGCGCTCCGTCCCGCCACAGATAGGGCTCCCGGCAGGTTACCGCCTTCACAAGGTCCCTGCCGACGAGACCGGGATAACCGCGGACCCGCTGGAGGAGGCTTGCGGTGTCTAACGTCTCCGTGGAGAGGACGCCGCGCATTGCCCCGGTGATCCGGATGCGGCGGGTCAGCGCCCGGGTGTCGATCCCCTCGACCCCGAGCTTTTCATGGGCCTCCAGGAAGGCCTTCAAGCTCTGGCGGGAGCGCCAGTTGCTTGGATGGTCCGAGTACTCCCGGACAATGAACCCCTCGAGATGGATTCCGGCGGACTCCATGTCCTCAAAATTAATCCCGGTGTTTCCGATGAGCGGGCAGGTCATCGCGACGATCTGTCCCTTGTAGGAGGGGTCGGTGAGGATTTCCTGGTAGCCGGTCATCCCCGTGTTGAAGACGACCTCTCCCAGGACCTCGCCCTTCCCGGCAAAGGCATGTCCCCGGTAAATGGCGCCGTCCTCCAGGACCAGCAGGGCCTGTTTTCGTCCCTTCCCGAACATCACGCGCCGCTCCTTTTTCAATGAAAAAAAGGAGTTATCAGAAAGATCCCCTCTCGTAAAGGAAAATCAGGACAACTCCCTTGGGGACACGATGCCGCATCATGTCCCCCTTTGTCTTCCGTTTGCCTTACAGCATCGGCAGGTAGCGGTCGATTTCGAACTGGCTCACGTGGGTGCGGAAGCGGTCCCACTCCACCTTCTTGTTCTCCACGAACTTGTCGAAGATGTGGTCCCCGAGGGTGTCGCGGACGAGCTTGCTCCCCTGCACGGCGGCCAGCGCCTCGTAGAGGCTCCCCGGCAGCGAGGTGATCCCCGCCTTCGCGCGCGCCTTCTCGTCCATCTCGAAGATGTCCTCTTCCACCGGCTCGGGCAGGGGATAGGCCTTCTCGACCCCCTTCATCCCGGCGGCCAGCATCACGGCAAAGGCCAGGTACGGGTTGCAGGCCGGATCGGGCGAACGGTACTCGATCCGGGTCGCCTTCTCCTTGCCGGGTTTGTACATCGGGACGCGGACCATCGCGGAGCGGTTCCTTCTCGCCCAGGAGACGTAAACCGGCGCCTCGTAACCGGGGACGAGCCGCTTGTAGGAGTTGACCCACTGGTTGCAGATCGCGGTGATTTCCGGCGCGTGGGCCATGATGCCGGCGATGTAGTGCTTTGCCATCTTCGAGAGGTTGTACTTGTCGCGGCTGTCGAAGAAGCAGTTCTTCCCCCCCTTGAACAGGGACTGGTGGGTGTGCATGCCGCTCCCGTTCTGGCCGAAGACCGGCTTCGGCATGAACGTGGCGTAGACGCCGTTCTGGCGGGCGATCTCCTTGACAGCGGTGCGGTAGGTCATGACCTTATCGGCCATCACAAGGGCCTCGTCATAGCGGAGGTCGATCTCGTGCTGGCTCGGGGCCACCTCGTGATGGCTGTACTCCACGCGGATCCCCATCTCCTGGAGGGCGAAGATCGTCTGCCGGCGCAGGTCGGTCGCCCGGTCCACGGGGAGGCCGTCGAAGTAGCCGCCCATGTCGAGAAACTCGGGAGACTTGTCGGAGGCGAAATAGAAAAACTCGAGCTCGGGGCCGACATAGAAGGTGTAGCCCTGATCGTTGACCTTCTTGAGGGTCTTCTTCAGCACGTAGCGGGGATCGCCGTCGTAGGGGGTGCCGTCGGGGTTGAGGATGTCGCAGATCATCCGCGCGACCGGGCGGTCGGAGGGCCGCCAGGGGATGATCTGGAAGGTCGTCGGATCGGGCATGGCGATCATGTCGCTCTCCTCGATCCGGCAGAACCCCTGGATGGAGGAGCCGTCGAAGCCCATCCCCTCCTCCATGCCTTCCTCCAGCTCATCGGGGGTGATGCTGAAGATCTTCTGGACGCCCAGGACGTCGGTGAACCAGAATTGAATGAAGCTGACGTTTCTCTCCTTGACGACTTTCATCACATCTTTCTTCGCTTTCAACGCAAACATGGCTAAATCCTTTCTTGGTACAAAATTGTTCTTGATTGGGTGGAATGTCCCGATTTCCAAAGTGGTAACAGCAACACTTGTGCCAAAAACGCCCTATTCCAGCGGATCGTTTTCGATCAGGCGCCAGATCCCGCAGGGGCAGGCCCCCGCGCAGAAACCGCAGCCGATGCAGAGTTCCGCATCGACCGTATATTCATAGGCCCCTTCCCCCAGGTCCTGCCGGGAGATCGCGTTCTGCGGGCAGATGGTCTCGCAGAGGCCGCAGTCGCGGCAGGCGCCGCAGGAGGCGCAGCCGGCGGCGCAGGAGAGGGGATCCTCGAAGCTCCGCAGGCGCGGATCGTAATATTCGAGTTTGACGCGCTCTGTATCGATGGCGGGAAGCTGGTCGTAGGACTCCTCCCGTCCCCGGAAGAGGTCGTCGATCGCACGGGCGGCCACCCGCCCCGCCCCGATCGCCTCGGTCAGGAGTCCGAGACGGACGGCATCGCCGATGGCGAAGACCTTCGGGTCACTTGTCTGAAACTTTTCATTAACGACGACAAACCCCTTTTCGGTTTTGATCTCCTCCGGGAGGAAGCTCAGATCAGGCTGATCGCCGACGGCCATGATCACCGTATCCGCAGGCAGGACCGTACCGTCCTTCAGCTCCACGGCCGTTTCCGTAATGGTTTTCGTAAAACGGGGCCAGAGGAACTTCGCCCCGGCGGCCTCCGCATGCTTCCGCTCCACACCGAAGGAGGCCGGCGCCTGGATGTCGATCAGCGTGACGGACTGCGCTCCCAGACGCGACGCCTCCGCGGCGGCATCACAGCCGACATTCCCCGCCCCGATGATGACGACGTTCTTACCCACCTTCGCCCGGTCGAGCCTGCTTTCTCGGAGAAAAACGAGGGCGGCGGCGACCCGCTCGTGACCGGGTACAGGGATGATCCGCGGCTTCCGGGCCCCCGCAGCGATAACTATGAGATCATACTTTTCGTAAAGCTTCCGGAATTCCTCCTCGGTGAGGGGATGCTTCAGGTGTTTATGGGGGATCTCCTCCTCCAGGCGCTTCAGTTCATGGTCCACCACCTCGTCCGGAATTCGGTTCCGGGGGATCGTTTCCGTGATCTTTCCGCCAAGTTGCCTGCGCATCTCGTGGATGACAGGTTCATGCCCCTTCATATGGAGCTGCCAGGCCGCGGACAGACCCGCCGCGCCGCCGCCGATGACGGCGATCCTGCGGCCGGTGGCCGGCGCCGGGGCCGGAACGGCCGCCTGGAGGCTGGCCCTGCCGAGGAGAGTCACATCGACTGCCGGAAGATCTCCCTTGTGACGGGTGCAGTTCTGCATGCAGAGATTGGGACACAGGTAGCCGCAGATCGTGGCCGGAAAGGGGGTGTACTGGAGGGCAAGGTCCACGGCTTCCTGCATCTTCCCCTTGCGGATCAGTTCCCACCGCTTCCGGACGGGGATCCCCGTCGGGCAGTGGGCCTGGCAGGGAGGAAGATACTTCTCGTTTTCCCACAGCGGGATGAAGCGGCGAAGATCGCCCGTCGTGATCAGCTCGACGGGGCTTCTATCCTGATCGGTCAGGTCCCCGATCAACCCGCCTTTCCCCAGTTCCTGATCCCAGACCTCCTCGCGGAAGCGATGGAAGTTCCGGACTGGTGCACCGGTCTTCTCATAAGGTTTCCGGGCCACGAGGAGCTTCCAGGCGCCCCGGTCGGCCGTCAGTTCGGTGAGGAGGGCGGCCCGCTCGATCGCCTCCAGGAAATCCTCCATTTGAACGCTCAGCCAGCGCCATTCTTCATCGTCCGGAACCGTCAAGCGGGCATCCTTTTCACTGTAATCCTGATGGGGACCGCGGAAGAAGATCTTTCCCCCGACCATTCCGACGCAGGGACGGTAGCCCAGGACATTGTCCGACCTTTCTTTCCCCGAGCCGCAGATCACCGCGATGCCGCCCGCCATGAATTCGGCAAAGGAGTCGCCGACGCTGCCCAGAACCCAGAGCTCCGGGGGGTCGAAGCGGGGGTTGTGTTTCGTCATGGTCATCCCCCGCGCCCCGATCTCCCCTGCGATATAGATCTTCCCTTGGGCCATCGCGTTTGCTACACCATTTGTGGCGTTGCCGCGGACGGTGATCCGGGAACCGGCGTTGAGCCAGCCTACATCGTCGGAAGCGGGACCTACCACATCGATCATCGTGTTGGGGAAACCCATGGCCCCGACACGCTGCCCGGACGTCCCCAGGATCCGGATGCAGAGGGGGTCATTGCCCGCCCGCCAGAGACGCCCGCCGATCCCGTGCTGCCCCTGGGCGATGATTTCGATATTCCGGTGTCCGTCGGCGACGGCCTTCTGGATGCGCTCGTCAAGAACGCGCGAATCCACCCGGGCCCCTTTTTCCATACCGGGGATTATAATGGTCGGTTTCTGTGACATTACTTCTCCTTCCATCCCTTACAGAACGTGACGGATCCCGAGGCGTTCCGCCGCATCCTTATTGGCGATCCCGATCGCGTCGGACATTCCGATCGGAAGCGATGTGGAACGTCCGAGGGGCGCCACGATCTTCTTCAATTCCGTGTCGAAACTGACGACCACCTCGACGAGGCGTTCGGCCACCTTTTCCGGATCGAGCCGCCGGTAAATGCGCGGATCCTGTGAGGTAATTCCCTTCGGGCAGAGTCCGATGTTGCATATGTTGCAGCGATCCCTTTCGGAGCCGAGACAGCCGGCCGTCGCCTGCATGATGTATTTTCCCACCTGGACCCCGCTCGCCCCCAGCATGATCAGGGCGGCAGAGTTGGCCGCGAGGTTCCCGTTCTTCCCAATGCCGCCACCGGCGAAGATCGGGACCTCATTCTGCTTGCCGATCTTCACCAAGTTGAGATAGGCGTCGCGAACGATGCTCGCAATGGGGTGGCCCATATGGTTCATCGAGACGTTGTAGGCCGCCCCGGTGCCGCCGTCCTCGCCGTCCATCGCCAGGGCGGCAGCGTAGGGATTGCGGGTCAGGTTGTTGAGGACCGCGAGCGCCGTCGAGGTCGCGGAGATCTTGGGATAGACGGGCACCCGGAAGCCCCAGGCCATCGACATGGACTGGATCATCTTCGCAACCGCCTCCTCGATGGAGTACTTCGTCTGGTGGGTGGGCGGGCTGGGGAGGTTGACCCCCACGGGTACGCCGCGGATCGCGGCGATGAGTTTGTTGACCTTGTACCACATCAGGAGCCCGCCGTCGCCGGGCTTCGCCCCCTGGCCGTACTTGATCTCGATGGCGCAGGGGTCCTCCTTCATCTCGGGCAGGGCATGGGTGATCTCATCCCATCCGAAGTAGCCGCTGGCGATCTGGAGAATGATGTACTTCATGAACCGCGACCGGAGGAGCCGGGGCGGACAGCCGCCTTCGCCGGTGCAAAATCGGACCGGCATCCCCAGTTCCTCGTTCAGATAGGCCACCCCCATCTGGAGACCCTCCCACATGGTCGGGGAGAGCGCCCCGAAGGACATGCTGCCCAGGATCAGGGGGTAGATCTCACGAACCGGCGGAAGCCACCCGCCTTCGCGGGTGACCCGGAGTGCCTCCTCCGGCGGGAGGATCCGTCCCAGCAGCGTTCGGAGCTCGAATTCGTGTCGTCCAGCGTCCAGGGCGGGGTCGGTCAGCATCGAGATGCGGACGAACTTGATCTCGTCCAGGACGCTTCCCGGCGCGTTCCGGCGCCCGCCGCGCCGCCGCGGGATGCCCCCCTGGTTGATGTGGAAGCGGAGCTTGTCGGGTTCGTCGTTGTGCATCGGCACGATTGCATGGTTGGGACAGACCATGTCGCACATCCCGCAGCCGATGCAGGCGTGGGCGACATCCGTCCGCTGGCGGATCCCGTGGTAGACGCCGAAGAGGTTCCCCGGCTTTTCCGTCAGTCCGAGCTTCACCTGGAGCATCCGCTCGCGGTGGACACCCAGCTCGATCGCCTGCACGGGGCAGACCGCCGTACAGCGGCCGCAGAGGCAGCACTTCTTCTTGCTCCAGAGGATCTGCCAGGGGATATCCGTCGTGCTTAGTGTAGACGGCTTAAGCTGTCCATCTGGCTCCATTGCCCCACCTCCTGACGTTCCGGTCCGACAAAGACCGTATCATATTTCATCGGTTGAAAATCCCGGCTCTTGTCGCGCGCCGGGATCGCGGCGTCCAGCCCGCACATCTCGGAGGAGAAGGCGAACATCCCCGGATTGCCGCCTACCACGCCGGGGCGGAGCTTCTTGCTGTCCTGCACCATGAAGAGGGTCTTGTCGGGCAGGCAGCCCATGACGCAGTTCGGCCCGTCGATGATCAGCGGACGGCAGCTCTGCTTGAGCATCCGGAGCCACGGGCCGTTCGGGTGGTTCGCCAGCTCGCCGTCCTTGAGCGGTGTGATGATGTGCTTGTACGTCTCGAGATCGAGGTGCAGGTGCCGAAGCGTGTAATGGAGGATATGGGTAAATACCTCGGAATCCGACTGATAGCCGGAATATCCCGGTTCGTTGCGCGACATGAGGAACTCCCGAATCGGCACGAAGGCGGTGTTCTCGCCGTTGGTCATCGTGGCCATCCCCTGGATGAAGAAGGGATGGCAGGCGTAGATGCTGATCGCGTAGTTCGTGTTCTGCCGGCCCTGGGCCAGGATCGTCCGCGCCTGGAGTTCCTTGCGGTTGAGCCCCAGGTAGTCCGCCACGGCCGTCGGATCGCCGACCTCCTTGATCATGATCACGTCCGGCCAGAAGCTGAAGACCATCATCGAGCTGTCCCTCTCCCCCATCTCCCTGAGCTGGAGACGGCACTGCATCAGGCGGCGCTGGACCTCCTCCTCGGGGAGGTTTTCCCAATCCGGCGGATATTCATAGACGCGGATCAGATAGTTGTCCCGCCGGGGGGTCCCCGCGGGGGGGGACTTCGTCGGCCGGAAAGAGAGCTTGTATTTCGTCATGAAATCCATATCCATCATGTACCGGTCGAGGGCCTTGATCCCCGAGTTGGAGAAGATCCCGGAGAGGATCGGCCCGCCCCGGAACTGTTCGAAATCCCCGCCGAGATCGGTCATGAAAAGCCCCACGCCGGAACCGTCGTGCCCCTCCTTCATGACGTCGAGGGCGCGGATCGCGACCATCGGGGAGAGGGGGTCCTTGCTCGTAATGGAAAACAATCTGCACATACGCAACCATCCTTTCTATCCATCAAAATCCGATCGATTTTTTCGGAATCCTCTGGTCTTCACCAAGACGACGTCCAGGAACTGAAAAAGTCTGAGATTTTTGTTAAAGCCAAAACCGTGCCATATTCCGGAAACGGCAGGGATCATGGCCGTTAAAATGCGTTGTAATTCCGGGAAGACCATCTGCCATCCCCCGCGATGAGGGGAAAGATCAGCGTTTACGACACATAATTGTCTTATGGTTAAAAAAAAGAACAAAAATGTAACATCGCCGGACCTGAACCGAACGGAGCGTCTTTTTTAATCTTCCTTCATGCGGAACGAGGGGTATCCGTCGTTTTGCGGTACGGCCGGGGATCAATCCCCATCTTCCGGATCCTGTACTGGATGATCCGTTTCGTCGTCCCGAGGAGCTTCGCCGCCCGGGTCTGGTTGCCCCGGGTCTCCTTCAGGGCCTCCATGATCAGCGCCCTTTCCTGAGCTTTGACGATGGAGTTCAGCTTGCCTTGCACTTTTCGCTCCTCGTTTCTGGCCAGAGCCTGGAGGGAAGGGGGCAGATGCACCGTCTCCACCGTATCTCCCGCAGCGAGGAGAACCGCCCGTTCTATGCAGTTCTCCAGTTCCCGGACATTGCCCGGCCAGTGGTATGCTAAAAGGATGTCCGATACCGCCGGGGAGATTTTCCGGACCGATCTGCCCATCTCCTGCGAGTATTTCAACACGAAGCGATCGGCGAGGAGGATGATATCGCTCCCCCGGTCGCGCAGGGGCGGCAGGAAGAGGGGGAAAACGTTGAGGCGGTAGAAGAGGTCTGCGCGGAACCGCCCGGTGGCAAGATCCTGTTCAAGGACCCGGTTGGTCGCGGCAATGATCCGTACATCAACGCGGACCACCCGGGTGGCGCCGAGAGGCTGAAACTGCTTTTCCTGAAGGACGCGGAGCAGCTTGACCTGCGCCGCGGCGGAAAGCTCCCCCACCTCGTCGAGGAAAATCGTTCCCCCGTGCGCCTCCTCGAACCGTCCGCGCCGCTGGTGGAGGGCGCCGGTGAAGGCCCCCCGCTCATGTCCGAAGAGCTCGCTCTCGATCAGGGTGTCCGGAATAGCCGTACAGTTGACCTGGACAAGGGGACCCTTCAGGCGGGAGCTTTTTTTGTGGATCGCACGGGCAACCAGCTCCTTACCCGTCCCCGTCTCCCCATGGACCAGAACCGTCGTATTGGAATCGGCCACCTGCGCCACGAGGCCGAAGACATCCTGCATGACCTTGGAATGGCCGATGATATCCGGAGAAGGCGTCCTGGAGCGGCCGACGATCCTGCGGAGGCGTCGATTCTCTTCCTCGACGGCGCGGCTTTGGACCGCCTTGGCCAACAGCTCGGCCACCGCGGAGAGCAGGGCCAGTTCGCGATCCAGATTCTCCACCTGGCGCGTTACCTTGTCTGCCGACAGGACCCCGACGACACGGGCGTCGTAAATGATCGGCACGCAGAGGAAGGTAAGTTCCGAACGGTTCAAGAAACGCCGGGCGCCCGTCCGGTCGAGAAAAAGGGCCTCCTTACTGAGGTTTGCGCAGGCCATCGGCCTGCCGGTTTGTGCCACTTTGCCCGTGATCCCCTCACCGGGTTGGTAGATGACGTTCTTCCCCTCGATATCCACGCCGTGCGCCACATCCAGCCAGACATCCCCCGTCTCGCGATCCATGAGCGAGATCATCCCCCGCTCCATCCCCAGACGGTTGCTCATCTCCTGGAGGGCCTGTTCGAGCTGCTCCCGCAGATCCTGGGGCTGGGCCAGGATCCGGGCTACGGCATGCAGTGCGGCAAGCTCTTCGTAATTGTGGATGCTGAGATCCTTCCCCCCGGGAGTTCCGACCCTTGAAGGACGCCAAATCGATGAAGTCATAACGGAAGCTGTTCTCCTAACCGGGCAAAATGTCTTTTAGCCGGAGTAAGCGATCACAGAGTAACACTGTTTGACACAAAAATGCAATGCGCGCTGTGGGAAATGGACGGGGCATTCTTTCAACGGTCCGATTTTTCCGCATCCAGATAGCATACCGCCCTCTGGCTCTGCGGATCGGCCACGACATGGGCATAGAGACCGCCCGTCGTCGCCGGCAGGTCGAAGACGCGAACGATCTCCCGGAACCGTTCCGCATCGGGAAGGAGATCCGTCAGAATACTCGGAAGACTCTCGAAGACCTCCCGATTGAATTTCGCCTCCGTATCGCTTGGATAGACGGGCAGGTAGATGATTTGCGCCTCGACGAGGTCGAGGAAGAAATGGGTCCCGTAGGAGACCTCCGGCACCTGCCCCGCCTCCTCACGCGCCATCTCCACCAGGACGGTCGTGTTGCTGATGTCGGCATAGGTCACGTTCACGCCGAGGTTGATATTGCTGCTCCCCCATCGCCCCGGCCCCATCATCAGGATCCGGCCCTGGGCCACATCGGGGTGCTCGTTGATCCGCCCGACGACGCGGCCAAGGGACCTCTTTGTCTCCGCGGAGTCGATGGCGCCGTACCACTCCGGATCGATGTAGAGGATGTAGCGGATGGGGGGCGTGACGCCGCCGCTTATCGTCCGGCCCGACCGGAAGAGGACCCGCTCCTTGGCGATATCTTTGGGAAGCTGGACCGGACCCGTGGCCCCGGGAAGACGCATCGGGCGGCACTGGAGGAGGTTGATCCGGACTCGGCCCGCCGCATCCACGGCGGCCGTGAACTCCGTATCAATCGGATGGCCGTATGCCTTCTCCAGGCGGGCTAGCATCTCTCCCATGAGGCGGACAAATCCGGTCTTGGCCAGGAGCTGGTTGAAGGTCAGGACCAGCTCTTCCTGGGTCGCCTCGAGGCGGCTCGTCCAGGGATCCGCCGGATAGCCGTCCTTCATCAGGGAGACGAAAAGGTGAAGGTTCGGATAGTTCCGGTCCTCCAGGACCTCCTCCAGAGCCCGGGTCGTCAGCTCGTTTTTCTGAAGATCGATGAGGTCGACCTCCCACTGGGAGTATTTGGCGATCTTGGCCCCGGACTCGGGCCGCAGCTGGGGGTGACTCACGGCGATCATCCGGGGGTAATCGTTTCCGACCCGGTTCACCGCCCGGGTGCCCAGGCCAAAGACCAGGCGGATCATCCCTTTCTTGGGATCGATCCGGTCGGTCCAGGCGTAGGGGTTCCGGGAGAAGGCCACGCCGGCCAGGCTCGGGAAGAAGAACTGTTTGTAGGGCATTCCGGAAACGCGCTGGACGAGGATCGCCATCTGCTCGTCGCTCTCGCCCAGCCCCCGCGCCCGCCGGTAGGTCATGGCGTCCGGATTGAGGGCGCTGGCGTAGACGAGCTTCACGGCGCGGAGAAACGCCTCCAGGCGCTCTTCCGGCGTCCCCTGGTTGGCGCAGTATTCGCTGCGGTACTTGCCGGCGAAGGCGTTCCCGAAGCTGTCCTCCAGCAGGCTGCTGGAGCGGGCGATGATCGGTGCCTGTCCGAAGTAGGCCAGCATATCCCGGAACAGCTCCATGATCTCCGGCGGGAACAACCCGGCCAAAAACCGCTTCTCGACTTCCGCGAATTCCTCGTGCGAGATCTGGGTGGCGCGGGAGAGCTGGAGGCGCAGGCGGAAAAGGCCGTTGTGCACCAGGAAGGTGAAGAAGACATCCGAGCCGATATAGAAGGAGTCGTGGGGATCGAGGATCTCGGAGAAGTCCGTCTCCCCCGGGACGGACACCAGGATGCGCCGGGCCAGGAGCATTCCCGCCGCCTTGCCGCCGATCCGCCCCGAACCGATGAGACGGTCGCGGATGGCGAACAGGTCGTCGAGCGTGCCGTAAGCGTCCACCAGGCGGCTGAACTCTGGATGGGTCCCGATCATCATCCGGGAGAGCTCCTGCTTGAGGGCGGCGACCTCCGGCGTCCGCTCGTCGAGGTCCTTTCCCGTTTCCCGGTATTGCATGAGCCTCCGGTAGACGCTCTCCCAGGGGGCGATCGATTTCGCAGTCACGTGGAGAGGGCCCCGGCTTGCCGAAGCCAAAACGGCGGCGTCACCGCTCCCGAAGACCGGACTCCATTCGTCATCCGACATCACATGGGGGAGGAACATCTGCGGGGAGTACCGGTCCCACACCTTGAGCGGATGGAGATACATCGCCTCCTTGACCTGGTAGACGTCCAAGAGGACCTGGGTGGTGTCGCGGATCCGGGCGACGGCGCTGTGGCTGTGCCTGCCGCGAGTCAGGGCGAAGTAGGCGACCGTATCGAGTTCGAAGAGGAAGGGGCAGGTCACCTGGAAGAAGTTCGCCAGGAGTTCATCGGTGGCCCACTCGACGACGAGCGCCGAGAGGCTGTCGAAGACGTAGAAGACCTCCCGCCCCTCCGCCTCGATGATCTGGTGGAGGGCGCCGCTGAAGGCGTCGAAGCCGAGATGGGGGTCGATCGGGATCGTCACGAGGCCCTCGATCTCCGGCAGGATAGGGGCGTGTGGGGCAAAGCGCAGATAGGCGCACCGCCGCCCGTCCCGTATCGCCTGCCGGGCGAAGGGCTCTGCAAAGTAACGATAATCGTCAAGGCCGTCCACCTGCCAGACGACGTTGTCCCCCAGCCGGAGCCCCTGGAGCACCTGATCCAGCGCCGCAAGGCCGCTGGTAACGATTCCGGATGGCATCTTTCCGTCCTTACTGAGAAAATAGTGTAATCCTGAGCAAATTCGTCCGTCACCTCGAAATACACTTAATATCACGCCTGTCCCGTTTAAGTTAGCTGACCACCATGTAGTATGTTGATATTGGAAACTAAATGAACCATTTTTATTTTTTCCGATTTGAATTTACATTGCGCACTCTGGCCTGTACCTTCTTCC
>Ga0315297_10001691_pt1 | contig 13756 bp, 11 predicted proteins | sample YL17G15_0_MG_FD_203628 | JGI IMG/M metagenome (GOLD analysis project Ga0315297, IMG submission 203628) | Sediment microbial communities from Yellowstone Lake, YNP, Wyoming, USA - YL17G15_0 | ecosystem: Environmental > Aquatic > Freshwater > Lake > Sediment | place: USA: Wyoming | collected... | reverse complement strand
CCTGGTATGGGTTCGATTGCAGCGCAATTCCCCAAACAAGGTTCGGCGATTATTGCGGCAATCTCGTTTCCACTTCTTCTTAGTACTTTATCTAAAACTTCGAAGTTGTTGAAAGGGAGTGTGATAATAAGATCACTAAGAGATTTTGGAATGCCAGAACTTGATGGAATTGCAATAGGATTGTTGATATTCCCATATGCTTCTACAGGTGCATAGGTTGAGAATAATGTATAGTCCTGAAAACCATGGTACATTCCCTCAAACTTGATTATCTTTTCACGACCAGTATACGCTCGGGCAACTCTCAAAGCATGCATAGTCGCTTCAGTTCCGGAACATGCTAGCCTCACCATATCAACACATGGGCACATATCGATGATCATTTCAGCTAATTCAAGTTCCAATTCATTAGTCATTGCGCATAAAACTGCCCGATCAATTTCCTCATGCACTTTGGCGTTTACTTCATCATATGCATGTCCAAGGATAATTGGACCAAATGCCATACGATAATCGATATAACGGTTGCCATCTACATCCCAGAGGTAAGCCCCTTTGGCTTTATCTACATAAGGAGTGATATCTATTCCCCAAAATCTGAAATTTGAATTAACCCCCAATGGAATTGATTTGAAAGCCCTTGCCTGCATTTCTTTGCTTTTAGGTCGGATTACGTCCATTATCATTCTCCCTGTTCAATGTTTGTATTTCATTAACACGAGGAACACAATCAGATCCTGGAATCTTCCATTGGTATACATCTTTTAATACTAGAGGTACGATTGAAGTTGTCGTTTTTCTAACACCAGGAATTTTTCCAATCACATTGGTTACAAATTGATATACTTCATTCGCATCATGGCCAACGATTTGAATGCTTATATCTCTCTCCCCAATCGAGCAAGCCACATAACTAACGCAATCATATTCAGTTGCCTTCTTTGCCACTTCGATGATAGCACTTGACTCAACTTCCAAAAAGACATCTGCAGTGACGATATATCCAAATGATTTTGGATTTGTAATTGCGCTGATTTTAACAATACCTTCTTTTACGATACGCTCAATCCTATACCGAATAACCCTTTCAGAAATTCCCCCAATTTGTCTAGCCATCTCAGCAGCCGGCATTCGACCATCTTCCATCAACAAATTTATTATTTTCTTATCCGAATTGTCTATTTCATACATATAAATAAGATTATTCTTCCGTTTCTAACAATAATTATATTATTACTGTGTTTTTTGTCAAGCAGAATCTGACCGATTCTATTAATCTTGTATAATCATCCTATATCTTATGTAATATATATAAATTTTTGAACTTGTCGCTATGGTATAATACTTATCAATGGATAATGGGACGAACGAAAACCTGCCAATAACTACGAATGCTATTCCCGATCCCAAAGAGCTTCGTAGGCAACGCTTAATTATCATTGGGTTAGGGATTATTGTAATCCTTAGCCTATTTCTGCTTGTTATTGGCTTTTATTTCCTTCTCAATCCAGAATTAACTTCTAACGAAACCGTGGCTCGAGTTAGAGATGTCTTCATTATACTAATGGCCCTGGAATCTATGCTTGCTGGTTTAGCCTTAACCATTCTCATTGTTCAAGTAGCTCGATTAACCAACCTACTTGAAAACGAAGTAAAACCCATCCTCGATTCCACAAATGAAACAGTTAGTAATCTACGTGGTACTACAAAATTTTTAAGTGATAATCTTGTAGAACCCGTTATAAAATTGAATGAAGTTGTTGCAGTTATTCAGCGGATGACTGATATTTTCCGCTTTACTGGAAAACGATAATAAAGATAATTAGAAAGGAGAAATATTATGGCAGAAAGAGAAAATGAATTTGTTGCATTCCTTGTTGGATTTATAGTAGGTGGAGTAGTAGGCGGAATAGCAGCTTTATTACTTGCACCCCAATCCGGCGAAGAGACCCGTACTTTGATTCATGATAGAAGTATTGAGTTAAAAGACAAAGCGGTCGAAAAAGCTGAAACAGCCAGAATCAAAGCAGAAGCAGCAGCAGCAGAAGCTAGAGCACGGGCGGATGAATTAATTAAAATGACCCAAGAAAAAGCCGCAGAATATAGTAAAAAAGGAACTGCAGGACAAAATAAAGATAAACCAACCTCAGGTGAAAATTCTGAGGTAACTGTAGAAGGTTAGAACCTTTCTGGTTAGAATAACGGAACTCATTCTTATTTGTGGGTTCCGTTATTTTGGTTAATTATTATGCTATTGCAGATGGCTAATTACTTGTGGAATTGCATTAAGCACATCACTGGCCATCACCGATGCAGTATTTTTTTGTCGTTTTGCTGCGAATAAACCGGCATTAGCATGAATAAATGCTGCTGTGCACGCTGCTCGATAAGGTTCCACGCCTTGGGCAAGTAATCCAATTATTAATCCGGCAAGGACATCTCCCGTCCCAGCTTTGGCTAATGCTGGTGTAGCAACTGGAACAACAGCAATTTGTCCTTCAGGTTCAGCTATAACTGTATACGCTCCTTTTAATATGATGACATGTCCCCATCTTTCTGAATACTGTTTTGCAATTTGAATTCGATTTCCCTGTATCTCTTGAGTGGATAATTTTGTTAATATAGCCATTTCGCCCGGATGAGGCGTTAGTACTGAAGGAGATGGTAATAATTCATACCATTTATCTATTTTGGACAGAAGCTTTAGGCCGTCTGCATCAACAACCATAGGAATTTGGATCGCTGTACTTTCTTCATCATTTATTTCATCATGAATGAAACCAATAGTTGCTTTCCGTTCATTATTTGTACAGATTAAATTTCTGATAAATTCTTTCGTAGTATCTTCCAATCCAAAACCAGGACCAATTAATAGAGCAGTTGCTCGCCTAATATCATTTCGTAATACTTTCGCTGCATCAGCTGAAATGACTCCCATTTCATGTGGTAAAAGGATCCAGGTGCATTCAGGAAAATTACCAGATAGAGCAATATGTAACGGCGCAGGCACCGCCATCGTAACCAAACCTGCACCGATTTTGTATGCAGCCATTCCTGCTAAAAATGCTGCTCCAGTGTAGTTTACTGAACCTGCAACAATTAATGCTGTCCCAAATGTCCCTTTGTGAGAATCTAATGTTCTCTTGGGAAGGAATTGTTTAATTATTTCATCAGTCAGAATACATTTCTTATTTTCTTTAAATAAATCCAAATCGTTAATCGAGCCAATACTGGCAATCCGAATCTCACCGGTCAGGTTGGCAGCTGGGAATTTTATCAAGCCAGTTTTCATTCCCGCCATTGTAACTGTTATTTCAGCAGGAATTGTCTCAATTGCAGCTTCACCTGTATCGCAATCTACTCCAGAAGGACAATCAACAGCTACTATATGGAGTGTTTTTGCGGACAAAATATTTTTTGTATTAACAACAGATAATATACGCGCTATGTCATCCTTGAGAGGTAATTTTATACCGGTACCAAATATCCCATCAATTAAAACAAAATATGATTCAATCAACTCTTTAAGGTGATTGAGTTCAACATCACTATAGCCATAGATTATCTGACCGTGATTATTCAGTAATCTAGAAATAAGCGGATCATCGTCAGGTCTTTCGCGAACTATATATGCAGAAGCTTCCCAATTAGTAGAAGCAAGATGAGATAATGCAACAAGCGCATCACCACCATTATTACCAGAACCAACTAAAGCAAATACTTTCTTACTTTGTAACTGGCTATACGCAAGTTCTATTTCTTCTGCAATCCCTCGACCTGCATTTTCCATCATCATCTCATAAGACAATCCTTTTTGACTGGCTTCTTTTTCAAGGAATTGCATCTCAGAGACTGAAAACAACTTTATCATAAATCCTCCATCAACCTGTCCAAACTCAATTCTTTTAGTTTCTCCTTTTTGGGATATCCTGTAGTTGGATCCCATCCACGTACTTCATAGTATGCCTCCAGCATTTTTTCAAAATCTGGGGCATACTCATCAGCTCCCGATGGATGATCAGAATATGGTTGAAGAAGCGCTTTTGGAAGTTTATCGTTTTTTCTCGTAAGTCCTAATCGATTATTTATCGCCCTTTTTAAATTCCAACCACGCTCACCAGCAATCATTAGATCCTTTAATGACCAATCTAGGCCACAAGCTGCATTAACCAAATCCAGGATTGATTCAGGCGGAACATTAGCAAATATACATGATACTAATGAGGAAGTAATTGTTCGCCAATCCTGGTGGATTGACACATTTTTTGCTTTTTCTGCCCCTCCCTGCCTTGAGAAATGTTCCATACCAATACTGATTAATAATTGCCCAATATCAACCAAGAAGTAATCCGATTGATTGTGGCATGCTCCACGAGGTGATGTTGCATAAACTAAAGCCATTCCACTTGATCCACGAGGATCATGGTATGGCACTTCAAGCCCATTTACTTGAATAGCCTCATCCTCACATCCAAAATGCTTTCCTAGTTCTCTTGAGCCTTTAGAAATCCATTCACCAATGCCTTCTTTCTTTACTGTTTGATGAATTAGTTTTTCCATTGTCTCTGGATTATCCCACTCAAGGGAGTCATCACCAGTGTCCTTTTTCGTAATCATACCCAACTCGAACAGCTTTAAGACTAACCCAATTGTGTTACTGACACTTATAGTATCCATCCCATACAGATCACATAATTCACCCAATTTAGTGATCATTGCTGGATCATCGTACAATAAATTTGGACCAAACCCCACCAAGGTTTCGTACTCTGGTCCTTTCCTTTTCTCGCCATCTTCCAATTTCACCACTCTACCACATGCAACAACACACGCATGACAAGCACTTGTTCCAACCAATATACTTTCAGCTATATTCGCACCAGAAATTTTAGTTGCTGATTCATAAACCCCATTTAGAAAATACCGTTTTGGCATTTCCGCTAGATAATCAAAATAATCAGCACCCCCTGCTGAACCGAGCTCATGAAAAACTTCTGTATAAGTATCAGCCTTTAATTCTCGATTCACTTTTGATCTTATCAGGGCGTATCTTTCACCATCAGCTACCGGCACCTTACCATGCCCTTTTACCGCTATCGCTTTTAGGTTTTTCGAACCCATCACTGCACCCATACCAGTGCGACCAGCCACCCTTCCATGGTCAGTTAGGATAAGAGCAAAAGGTATCTGAGATTCTCCTGCAGGGCCTATCACTGCAACTCTAACGTTCTTCAGATCAACTTCTGCTTTTACTGCTGATTGTGTTGAATAAGTACTCATCCCCCATAAATGTTTGGCAGAATGTATCTTTACTATTTTGTCAATAATGCTGATATATACCGGGGTCTCCGCTTTTCCAGTGATCCAAAGGCCATCATATCCAGCCATACGCAATTCCGGTCCCCAAAACCCTCCGCAATTTGATTCTCCCCATAAATGGGTGGCTGGTGATTTAGCACAAATTACAAAGCGTCCTACGGCTGGCCCTGACGTTCCAGTTAATGGACCATTCATAAATAACAAAGGTGCATCTTCTGTTAGTGGATCAAGACCTGGAATTAATTCTTTGTATAACAATCTGGCAGCAAGTGACGCACCGCCCAAATAATCAAGTTCCCATTCACGGGGAACATTCATTTGATCGATTGATCCAATACTTAGATTGATATGTAGTATTGGTTGCATAATTTCATTTATTCCACAATATATACATTTTCTTCCTTAAATTAGTCTAACACATTTTGGATATTTAAAACTAATCCTTCCAGTTGAATATCTGGAAGGAAGTTTCCTTACTTTTTATGAATTATAGCCCTCTCTAATAAATTACAATTCGCACCTTCGCTTTGTCTTAGATATGTTTGTGATAGACACGATGATTTTTATAAGCGCGACCACCAACATTTTCTAAATCGTGCCTCATTTCTACAGCTGTTTCAGCCACCTGAGTGAGATCAGCGTGATCAAAATTAAAATCATGCAATGTCTTCTCCATTTCAACATATAATAACGCATTACCACCAACACCTTTATACTCAGGTAAAACTCCCGCACCATTCAATGATACCCATTTCGTCCTTTTCATTTCCATCATGAGATCTATTAAACCGAATGGGAGTAATCGTCCTTTCGCTCTTTGTAACGCAGCCGATAAATCTGGAAATCCAAATAAAAATCCGATTGCCTCAATTTCATTGTGAGTAATTATTTTTATGAGACGTGGATCAGCAACGGTTAGTATATTTTCCAAAAGAAATTGTATTTCTCGGTCAGTTAAGGGATAATACTCCCAATTGTTTATAAATGATTCATTATAGAGTTTCCCTATTCTCGGTGCCCACGCCTTTAAGTCTTTTTTTGATTCGAACCGCTGCACACCCAGGTTATTGTGTTTCTTTACTCTATCTACGATTCGATAGACTCTTTCTGGTAAATTGAATGCTTCTTTGCTCAAATAACAAGAAACAAAATCCACTTCTTTTGTAAACCCAATGCTCTCGATCAAACCAACGTAATATGGATAGTTATAATTCATCATCGTCATCATTTGACGATGTTCATACCCTTCAATTTGAATCCCATAACCATCGAGTGCACCAAACCCTTTTGGCCCGACAATATTATCTAGACCTCTTCCCTTCGCCCAATCAAATAACCTCGTAAATAGGGCATCAGCTGCTTCTTGATCATCTTCACATTCAAATAAGTAGAATTGGGCTTGTTTTGTTTTATGATAAGCATTAAAACGTTTATTTTCTAACGCTGCAATTCGTCCAACATCACGACCATCTCTGGTTGCTATAAAAAAATCTGCATCGCTATGTTCGTAATATGGATGCTTGGATCTGTTTAATTGTGTCTCTGCATCCATAAATAATGGCGGTACCCATTGTGGATGATTTTTATACAATCGATAAGGTATACGGACAAATCGCTTTACCAAAGACTTGTTGTTGGTATCAATCTTCTCAACGTTTAGCATTGGTTCCTCCATGAAAATATATCAAATATCTTTATTATTAACAAGTTTATTGATTTCCCTACTCGACCAACCTCAGTGGTGTGTTCACATCTAAGGCTCCATCACCTACCTTGGCTTAAATAAATTTCTAAGCAATCAGTGCAATTCCTCTAACCTAACTAATCACCAAATCTTACGCCTTTTCTTTCATTCTGTCTACAAAAATATCATTATATTTTTGAGCTCTCATCGATGAAATTCAAGAATTTGGTATACTATCTGTAAATTCCATCTTAAAGGAAAATATAATGCCAGAAAATACAGAATTTCTTCCATTTCATGCAATCAATGAATATATGCGGCCTGATTTCAGATTGGCTGTTATCCGTTATACCTTGACATCGCAGTCTAATCTACCAGAATCATTAGCAAATGAGCTTAATCATAAAATTAAGAAAAATGTCAAAGTACCGGGATTTCGAAGCAGTGATAAGGCACCTGCCCTAATGAAAGTAATTCCTACATCGAAAGCCTTTGAGAAAAACCCTGACCTAGTAGCGAGTATACTTTCCTGTTGGACTGAGTTACAATCAGAACTTCGCGACCAAGTATACCAGCTACTTAAATCTCGTCACTGGAATATATTTCAAGAGGCTGAGGGTGTGAATTTTGAGAATTATTCCATTGAGTTGATAAAAGAATGGCCAATTTTTCCCATTAATTTCAATCGGGGTAAATTACCCGGCTTTTTTACGCACTGGCCGAAGGAAGAAGATTTTGACGTACTTTACAACAATTTTGTCACGATTTTCCCTGATGCAGAATCTAGTATAGATAAAGTTAGTCTAATGGTTGTATGGCTCACAATGCGTTTACCTTCCCATGTTGATGGGATTATAGAGAAATCCGATGAATAATTGCTACTTAAAGAAAATCAATAATTGTCTGGAAAGATAATAAATGTATTTTACAGGTATGAACAATTATGACAGACGTCTCCTTTGTGCAGATTAAACGATTTAACTTCGCTTGGGTACCTGAGATGTTGTTCCATCCCAGGCGCTGTTTTCAACGCCTTGTGTCATTTACGAATCCTTTATGGCTTACCCCGTTACTGATATTATCATTCGCAGTGTGTATCAATGTATTTCTTGTCGGGCGGATAAAAAACCAAGCAGCATTAATGGGTGAAATTACTTACCCACCTGATTTTCAATATTACACACCAGAACAACAAGCACAATATACCCAAGCTATCCAATCAACCCAAGGACCGGTATTTACCTATGTCCTACCTATATTCGCTGCAATATCTGGTGTATGGATCGGTTGGTTAATCCTTGGAGGTTTGATACATTTGGTAACCACTCTTTTAGGAGGTCGAGGCAGCATAGGATTATCCATGAATATTGTCGCATGGGCCAGTCTACCTCTAGCAGTGAGAGAATTCGTCCAGTTAATTTACCTTTTGATTACACACAAATTGATCAGTAACCCAGGATTATCTGGGTTCAGTCAAGTGGGGGTTAGCGGTTTACCACTTTACCTTAGTCAAATACTTGCATTAATTGATATCTATTTGGTATGGCAAATCATGCTCCTCATTCTTGGTGTACGGATATCGACTGGCTTAAATCCAACAAAATCCATTTTCGGTGTCATCCTATCGGTTCTCATTATCCTTCTTATTCAATCCGGCATATCCTATTTGGGAAGTGCCCTTGGAAATTTAAACATAACGAGACCATTTTTCTTCTAGCTCGTTAAACCTCTTTACTATCCTGCTCATGTCTGATCCGTTCGTTAAAATATCCCAGATATATAAAGAATTTAATATGGGCCAGACTATAGTCCGCGCATTAGCGGGTGTTGACTTAGTTTTGGAGCCGAATTCCTTTACTATATTAATGGGACCTTCTGGATCTGGAAAATCCACACTTCTGTATTTATTGGGTGGTCTCGACAGACCAACAAAAGGTAATATCGAAGTTAATGGCCAGTTGTTAGAAGAATTAGATGAAAATGAATTAGCCATCTACCGCCGAAAGACGGTAGGATTTATTTTTCAATCTTTTAATCTTATTTCCAGCATGAATGCCTTACAAAATGTAGCTTTTCCAATGCGTTTTATCCACTCAACAAAACGCCAACGTCTTCACAGATCGATAGAAGTGCTAAAACAAGTTGGGCTGGAAGACCGGATGATGCATCGACCGACAGAACTCTCTGGTGGACAGCAACAAAGAGTTGCCATTGCGCGTGCATTGATAAACGATCCCATATTAATTTTGGCAGATGAACCTACTGGAAATTTAGATACCGCTAGTGGGGCGAATGTTATGCAATTACTTTCGGAACTTCACCAAACCGGTCATTCTGTTCTAGTGGTTACTCACGATTCTCGGATGAAGCAATTTGCTACCCATAATTATTATTTATTGGATGGGCTAATCGTATCGGAAGAAGAATATAACGCTGCTTCAATACTACTAACAATAAAAGGTACACTTCTTTATTCATAATCGGCTTTATTTTGGCAAACAAAGGATTGTTAATGATGAAAAAGAAACATTCACTTTATCTCAATTTCATTTTGCTTATATCCGTTATTTTAGGACTTATTTTCCTTCCGACAAATGCCATAGCTGCATTACTTATAACAAGTATAAGTCCAGATACTATTTCTAATCTTCAAAACAACACTATCACCATTACTGGGACAGATTTTGTAATGGGCTCAATTGTCTCATTGGATGGTTTTGCTTCCTTAACTACATCCTTTTTTTCAAATACAACCTTAATGGCTTTGGTTCCATCAGGAATACCTGTTGGAATTTATACAGTTTTAGTAACCAATCCAGATTCCTCAACTGCTTCACTAAATAATTCTCTCAAAGTGGTACAAACACCTCCAACTACTGTGACAGCAACCCAGACTATTGAACCTCCAAACGGATACGAACGTCCAGTGTTGGTAATAAACTCGTATAGCATGAGTCAAGAAAAAATCTCGCCTGGAAATAGTTTTACCCTTTACATTACACTATATAATGCTGGTCAACATTATGCAAAGAATGTGGTTGCTACTTTCACATCCACTGATTTAATCACTCTTAATACTGGAGGTGTAGTGGCAGTAGGCGAAATTGCTCCTGGCAATCGCCTTGACTTCGCTCAACCACTTTTTGTTAGTACAGGCGTATGGGGTAACCTTGCCTCTATAAATATGCTTGTTTCTTACGCAGATGAAACCGGATTTTTATATAGTGAAACATTCGTTATTACTTTACCCGTTTATCAATCTTATTCATCGTGGTCTACACCCACTCCCACGCCGACTTTAACGCCTACACCTTCAGTAAAACCACAACTAGTTATCACCAGTTACACAACAGATATTACTCCACTTCAACCTGGTCTTCAATTCAATTTAACCATGACGGTAAATAACAAGGGAAATTCAACTGCTAACCGAATATCAATGATCGTTGGTGGAGGTAGCGGAACATCTGGGGGTGATGGCGGTACACAACAACCCGGAGGGATATCAGGAAGCAGTGGAGAATTTACTAATTTCGCACCAATCGGTTCATCTAATGTACAATCTTTGGGACAAATAAGTGCTGGTACTAGTCTTTCGGTTAACCAATTACTTATCGTTAATACCAAAACTACACCTGGTGCATATCCATTAAAAATATCTTTTGTTTATTATGATGAGCAAAACCATACATACAACGATGATCAGGTCATCACATTATTGGTTTATCAAGTGCCTTTGTTAGATATTAATTTTTATCAAGATACATCAATTTTATACATGGGACAGCCAAATATTCTTCCCTTACAGGTGGTGAATCTTGGACATAACAGTGTTGTTCTTGGAAATATGCGTGTAGATGCTGATACCGGTCAGTTCAGTAATAATTCAATCCTAGTCGGTGCGCTTGAAGCGGGTGGATACTTTACCTTGGATGCCAATTATATACCCGACCAAGCTGGCCCAGTCGATCTTCTTGTAACAATTGACTATACGAACGATTTCAACCAGCTAGAAGTTGTAACAAAAACTCTTACAGTCGAAGTACTGGATCAACCCGTTATCGAGCCACCCACTGATGGTGGTCTGAATGGGAACAGTGAAGTCATCCCAACACAACCAGAGACATTCTTACAAAAAGTATGGCGCTTCATATTAGGATTAATCGGTCTTGATAGTGGGATCAATTCCTCACAATCACCTACTAGCAATCAACCTCTAGAGTCTCCTATTCCTGGAGAACAACCGATTATTATTCCAGTTCAACCTCCATTGAAAGGTCCATAAAGTTATTCTTCATAGAATAGTCAATTCCAGATGAGTATTTTTGATTTAATTGCGATCATTATAGATAACCTGGCAAGGCGAAAGACCCGCGTTGCCCTCACCGCAGTCGGTGTCATCATTGGTACTGCAGCTGTCGTTGTCTTGGTTTCCCTTGCCATCGGATTGCAGAAAAACGCGACCCAACAACTTTATGGTATCGGAGATTTAACCCAGATACAGGTTTATCCAAACTATGAAGAAGTAAATGCAGTAGCTTATAGTACTGGAGGTGGTGGAGGTGGTGGAAGCGGAAACCCAATGGTTCAAACCTTAATTACAGATAATGCCATTGATCAGATTTCTGGGATACCGGGGGTAGATTCTGTCATTCCCAGAGATTATATTCAAGGCGGATCAATACTTAAATATAATCGCTTGGAAACTTACGCAGGGATAATTGGTGTGGGCGCACAAGACTTGAGTTATCTTGGTGTAGATCTTCAGGGAGGTGAAAATACCTTGGAAAAGGGAACCGCAGTCATCGGTGCGCTGGTTCCTAGCCAATTCTATAACCCTCAATGGCGTCCAGGGCAGGAAACACCTACCCCACCAGATTTATTAGGACAAACGATCAAACTTGTTTTAATCAAATACGATCAAAATGGGAATGAAATACGTAAATCATTGCCCCTCCGAATCGTTGGCATCCTTCAGGAATCAAAAGGCGAATCAGATTATTCAGTTTACATGCCATTAGCTGATGTCACATCATTCAATGAATGGATGATGGGTAAGCGGATCAACCGAAACCGTGATGGTTACAACCAGCTCGTAGTTACTGTTGATAGTGTGGATCAAGTATTGGATATTAGTGATCAAATCAGCCAATTGGGATATCAAGTTTATACTCCACAATCTTATGTTCAGGGCATCAACAGCTTTTTTCTCATCCTCCAGGTTATATTTGGTGGGGTTGGTGCGATTGCGCTACTAGTAGCAGCAATAGGGATCGCAAATACAATGGCAATGGCGATCCTTGAAAGAACACGCGAGATTGGTCTTATGAAAGCCATAGGAGCAACTAATCGGGACGTATTATCCATCTTTCTTGGCGAAGCGGCTGGGATCGGGTTTATTGGAGGTTTAGGGGGCGTATTATTAGGATGGAGCGCAGGACAGGTGATCAATGTTCTTGCCATATCATACCTTGCTGGGCAATCAGCCCAGCAAGGTGGACCTCCACCAAGCACAGCAGTTTTTACCCCATTATGGTTGCCAGCATTTGCATTAATATTCGCCACACTGATCGGACTACTTTCTGGTCTCTACCCTGCCCTGCGCGCAGCAACAATGGTTCCTGTAACTGCATTAAAATACGAATAGATGCCTAGAAAAATCCTCCACATCGATTTAGATGCCTTCTTTTGTTCAGTCGAAGAGAATAATGATCCATCTCTGCGCGGAAAGCCATTCGCCGTTGGTGGCCGTCCTGATCAGCGTGGGGTCGTTGCTTCCTGTTCTTATGCAGCTCGAATGAATGGGATTCACTCTGCAATGCCTATGGCGCGGGCGATAATACTATGTCCTGATTTGATCATTGTGTCTGGCAGACACGGAGATTATGGAAAGATATCCAAACAAGTGATGGAATATTTCAAAACATTGACGCCTCTTGTGGAACAGGTCTCAATTGATGAAGCCTTCCTTGATCTAAGTGATCTTCCAGAGAATGGTGGAAACCTTGCCTTAACAATCCAAAAATATATTATTGAGCATTTCAATCTTCCGTGTTCCATTGGTGTTGCTACGAATAAATTAGTGGCAAAAATCGCAACTGATTTTGGTAAGGCGTCAAAACGATCAACAAAACCACCCTGTGCTATTCAGGTTGTATCGCCTGGCAAAGAAGCAGAGTTTCTAGCGCCACTACCAACAAAAGCATTGTGGGGTATCGGTCCAAAAACTGCAGGACGTCTGGCTGCATTAGGCATCCACACCATCGGCGATATCTCCCGGTGGCCAGACGAAGAACGAAATAAAGAATTAGGGAAATTTGGTTATGAGATTGCAAAACGGTCCTTAGGAATTGATGAAAGCACTATCCATACCAGCCATAAGGTTAAATCGATTAGCAATGAAATGACCTTTTCTGTTGATGTTACGGATATCCAGGTGTTACACGAGACTCTCCATAAACTTTCTGAAAGTGTTGGGCGTCGTTTAAGAAAGAAAGAATTGGCAGGGAACACAGTGAAACTTAAATTACGATGGCAAAATTTCACTACGCTTACGCGGCAGGTTACGCTACTAAACCCAACCAACGATGATCGAGAAATATATAGTGCAGTAAAGGAACTATTTATTAATAACTGGCAGAAAGGAAAACCTGTACGTCTATTGGGAGTCGGTGTAACACATTTCTCCAAATCTCAGAATCAATTAAGTCTTTGGAATCCTGCGGACGAGAAAAATGGGAAATTATTGTCTGC